>WNGO01000308.1_pt1 | contig 37625 bp, 36 predicted proteins | sample 5400511 | NCBI WGS metagenome assembly WNGO01 (sample SAMN13153380, study PRJNA577476) | soil metagenome | isolation source: 20 cm soil or saprolite under Garry oak tree replicate 2 | place: USA:California | collected 2016-06-15 | reverse complement strand
GGAATGGAGATACCGTCGATCACGACGAGGGGATTGTCGTCCGTCGGATTCCCCCGGATGCTGCGTTGCCCACGGATACGGAGCCGATAATTTCCGTCCGGCAACCGGGTCACGTCGACACCCGGCACGCCACGCAGCATCTCTTCGACCCGCGTGACGCGCGCATCGGTTTCGCTGGGGATGATCGTCGCGGCGCCTGGCGCCTTGGGCGGAGTCCGCGTGCCTCCGCACGCAATCGCGCACACGACGACCAAGCTGAACACGAAACGTGTCATGGTGTCTTGGTGCGAATTTGACGCGCGCCTGAGCGACGTCAAGCTGGTGAGTGTGGCGCGCGTGCGACAAGTCTCCACACCGCCCTGGACTCACCGGCCCTGCTCGCGTGCGAGGGCGTGCGGATCACTCCCGTCACGTGAGGTTGAAACTGGGGCGGGAGGACTCGAACCTCCAACTTCCCGGTTAACAGCCGGGCGGTCTGCCAGTTGACCTACACCCCAAAGGATAGACGCCGAGACGCCGAGGAAAGCCAAACAAAACACGATAGATTTGCTGTGTCAATGAACATTCAGGCCGCAAAGACCACTGACCTGCCGGACATCCTGACGTTGCTCAAGGCGGCGGCGCTCCCGGTAGCCGGAATCGAGAACCATGTCGAGACGACTCTCGTTGCGCGCGATTCCGAGCGACTCCTGGGATGTGCCGCGGTGGAGGTGTACGGCCAGGCGGGATTGCTGCGGTCGGTGGCGGTCGAGGTCGAGCACCGCGGCGAAGGGTGGGGCGAACGGCTGACCAACGCGGCGCTCGAGCTGGCGCGGAAGCGTGGTGTCCGCAACATCTATCTGCTCACCACCACCGCCAGCCACTTCTTTCCCCGCTTCGGCTTTACCGCAATTCCGCGGACCGAGCTCGATCCGGTGCTGGCGCGATCCGAGGAGTTGCGCGGTGCCTGCCCGGCCAGCGCCCTGGCGATGCGCGCCTCGCTCAGTACTTAAGGCCCGCTTTCTCCGCAAAACTCTTTACCGCTTCCTGCTCCTCGGTGCTCAGCTTCTCCGGCAGCGTCACGTGCGCTTCGACGTACATGTCCCCGCGGCGGCCGTTCTTCTCGATGCCGTGACCCGGAATCCGAAACTTCTGGCCGTGTTGCGTGCCCGCCGGAATACGCAGCACGACGCGCTTGTCATCCAGCGTCTTGACCTTGATCCGCGAGCCGAGCAGCGCCTGCGCTAGGTTGATCGGCACGACACCGATGAGATCGAGGCCTTCGCGCCGGAAGAAGCGATCCTGGGCGATGTGAACCTGCACGATGAGATCGCCACGCCCCTTTGGCCCCTGATTCTTGAGACGCAGACGCGCACCCTCTTCGACGCCGGCCGGGATGTCGACGTTGATCCGCTTTTCCACGCGCACTTCTCCGGCACCCTGACAGGTGGGACAGCGCTGCGACGGGACGGTGCCTTTGCCGCGGCAGACCGGGCAGGGACGATTCACGGCAAATCCACCCTGACCGAACGAGACCGTGCCCCGACCCTTGCACTCGGGACACGTGTTGACCGTCGCGCCCTTCGCCGCCCCCGTCCCGCCGCACGTCGGACAGACCTCGGGCATCACGAGCGTGATCGGTACCGTCCCGCCTTGCGCGGCGACCCGGAACGGAATCGTGACCTCCGTCTCGACTTCTTCAGGTTCGGCGTCGCGCCCGGCCCCACCTGCCCCACGCCGCCCGAAGATGGACGAGAAAATGTCGCCCAGGCCGCCGAGGTCGGAGATATCGAAGTCGCCGCTGTCTGCTGGAGCGCCGCGGCCGCGCCGTGCGCTCGGTCCACCACCGCCCCCGCCACCACCAAAACCGCCAGAACCCGCGAACGCGCCATAGCGGCGCAACTGATCGAATTTCTTGCGCTTCTCGGGGTCGCTCAGGACGTCGTGCGCCTCATTGATTTCCTTGAAGCGATCGGCGGCCTGCGGATTGTTGGGATTGCGATCGGGATGATGCTGCTTGGCCAACCGCCGGAAGGCTTTCTTGATCTCGTCCGTCGTGGCGGTTTCGGCGACTCCCAACACCTGATAGTAGTCGCGCTGTGCTGCCATTAATGTCCCTGCCAGGTCAGCACCACAACGCGGGCCGGCCGTAGCAACGTGTCGCGGATCTTATAGCCTGGTTGCACCACCTGGCCTACGGTGTGGTCTTGCTCCTGTTTCGCCGCGGGCTGGGTTGTGACCGCCTCATGGATGTTCGGATCGAACGGCACGCCCGCCTGATCGATCCGCGTGACGCCGGCGCTCTCGAGCTCCTTCCAGACCTTCCGCTCGACGAGATCCACGCCGTCGTGCAACGTCTTGGAATCGATCTCCGCGGGGTCGATGTGCGCGAACCGCGACAGATCGTCGAGCGCGTCGGCGAGGCGCGAGATGAGGTCTGCCTGCGCGCGCATCCACATCTCCGCGCGCTCCTTCGCGGTGCGCTTGCGGAAGTTGTCGTACTCGGCGGCGAGTCGCAGGTGACGGTCTTTCCAAAGATCCGCTTCTGATCCCGCTTCCTGAGAAGAAGGCGCAGCAGACGCAGCAGGGCTGGTAGACGGCACAGGCGCCGGCACCGTCTCGCCCGTGTCGGGATCGAGCGAGGGAGCGCGTGGCGGCGAGGGCGGCGACTGCGGCGAGTGGGCGTGGCGTTTGTTGTTCATGATTTTGGAACTTTCGGGCCGACAACAAGATACCCCCGGGCTCCTGCTATCGGTAGCGGTTCCTAGGGACAATATCCCGCGATGAATCGGGTGAGTTCTGCGCGAACTGCAGGGGCGGTGAGGAGGTCATGGGATAGGTCCGGGTACCATTGGACCATCGCGTGGGGCGTCAGTCCGTCAGCGAAACGGCGCGCCGCCTCAACATCCACGACGGTGTCGGCTCCGCCGAGCATGAACAGCATCGGTCGCTCGATACGCTGGTAGTCGGCCAGGACAGCGTGCTGCGCCCACTGCAGCTCGGCGCGCGCGCCCGCCGTCATGTATCCGGCGCCACGTCCCGTCGGCAGCGTGGGCCACAGATCCGCGAGTCTCGCGGCGAGTCGCTTCCAGGCGGCGGGGCGCGCGCGCGATGCGAGCCACGGGCTCGCGATGACCGCCGCGGCCGGGGGCTCACCCGGCTGCGTCTCCAGATAGCGCAGCACCACGAGCCCCCCGAACCCGTGGCCGACGAGTACTTGCGGGACATCCTGACGGCGACGTACCGCGCGACGCAGCGCCTGCAGGTCACCCAACAGCTGGCTAAAGCGCGATAGATGCCCCCGGCGACCGCCGGAACGCCCGTGTCCTCGCTGGTCCAGAAAGTACGCCGCAAATCCGGCGTCCCTGAGCTGCGCTCCCGTTTCGGTGAAACCTTCGCCAAGTCCCGCGGGCTCGGGATGCCAGTCGTGCAGAAACAGCACCGCGACACTGGGGTGAGCCGGCTCGTAGGCGTCGTAGACGAGCGGTGTGCCGTCGGGCGCGTTGACGCGGTTCATTGCTTGTCAGCGAGCAGGCGCCGGAGCAGATCGAGCGCCGCTTGCGCCGAGCGCGCGCGGATCTCGTTGCGATCGCCGGGAAAGAGTCGTTTGAGCGCTCGAGCCCCGGCGCCGTAGCGCGCTGCCAACCACACGGTCCCGACCGGCTTCTCCGCCGTGCCGCCGGTGGGGCCGGCGATACCGGTTATCGCGAGGGCGGCGTCTACCGCGAACTGCCGCTGTACGCCTTCTGCCATGGCGCTGACGACCTGTTCCGAGACCGCGCCATACTGATCGAGCAGCTCGGGAGGAACGGCGAGGGTCCCGCTCTTCACCATGTTGTCGTACGCGACGACTCCTCCAATGAAGACGGTGGAGGCTCCCGGAATCGCGGTGATCCGCGCGCTCAGCACGCCACCGGTGCACGATTCAGCCACGACGAGCCGGGATTTGCGGATGCGCAACTGATCGAGGACGACGGCGGCGAGATCCGCGCCGTCATCGCCATATGCGTGCTCGCCGGCACGCTGGCGCAGCTGTGCGGCGGCCGCCTCGAGCAGACCCTCCGCTTCGTCGGTACGCAGTCCCCACGCCGTCACACGGAGGTCCACGCCATCAGTCGACGGTAGGTAGGCGAGGGTGAGTGGCGCGATCTCTTCTTCGATGGCGCCAACGCGCTCTGCGAGCGCGGATTCCGCGATCCCCGTCGTGCGCACAGAGCGCGAGCGCACGACGGCGCCAGACGTCAGACCCGCGAGTCGCGGGAGCACCTCCTCGGCGAGCAGCCCGCGCATCTCCGACGGGACGCCGGGGAGCATCACGACGACGCGCCCACGGCCGTCCTCAACCCACAGCCCCGGCGCCGTGCCCCGAGGATTCGGAAGAACGGTGGCGCCTTCGGGCACCTCCGCCTGCGTGCGATTCACGGCCGGCATCGGACGTCCGAGGCGGCGGAATCGCTCCTCGAGCGAGCGCAGCACGGCCGCGTCCAGTTGCAGCGCTTTCCCGAACAGGGCGGCCACCTCGCGCTTCGTCATGTCGTCGCGTGTCGGCCCGAGACCGCCGGTCGTGATCACGAACCCTGTGCGCTCGAGCGCGTCGGCAACCGCGGCCCGGATGGCCTCGGGGCGATCGGCGACCGAGCTGCGGCGCACGACTTCAACACCCGCTGCAGCCAGACCGCGGCCCAGCTCGGCGGCGTTCGTATCGAGTATTTGGCCCAGCAGCAGCTCGGTGCCGATCGTGACGACCTCGAGCTTCACTTGCCGACTTTGAGGAGTGCCCGGTAACGGTAGAGGTAGACGAGGAGGGAATACACGGTCAGGACGATCGCGCCCGCCAGCGTGACGGCGACGAACCAGCCGTGAAACTGATCCCAGAAGTTCCGGAAGTCACCGGCGAGGTGCATCTGCGCGATCGCGTCCTTCCAGGCGAACCAGGCGATCGTCGCGCCGATGAAGATGTTCTGGACGACCGCTTTCAACTTGCCGGCACCCATCGCGGGAATCACGATGCCGCGCCGCTTGGCGAACCAGCGGAAAATCGTGATGAGGACCTCGCGGCCCACCAGCAGGAGCGCCACCCAGACCGGGAGGCTGCCCCACCAGGGGATCGCGTAGTCGACCTTGTCGCGGGCAAGAATTGTCGGGTGCCGCGTGATCCAGAAAATGGGAATGAGCGTGGCGAACAGCAGCAGCTTGTCGGCAATGGGATCGAGCAGGATGCCGAGCTCGCTGGTCGTGCCGTAGCGGCGCGCAAGATAGCCGTCCACCAGGTCCGAGAACGCGGCGATCAAGAAGACGACGAACGCGATGACCTTGGGCCAATACCCTTGAATGAACGGCAGCAACGCGATCACCGGCGTGAGACAGATACGCGCCAGCGTGATGACGTTCGGCAGAGTCCACCGCATCGAGCTGGGTTTCAGCTGAGCGTCTTGAGGACGGACTTGCTCACCGCTTTGAGTGTGTCGAATACGCCATCGCCGCGAACTGCCACGGCCTCGTGGTAGGGTGCGTGACCAACCCACTCGCCACCGATTCTGTCCACCAGGGTCTCGCCCGGATGCGCCGGATCGGGCATCTGTTTCTGACGCGCCGCGTCTTCGATCGGCCAACCCGGATTCAGAGACGCCTGAAGGTCTTTGATCGGCGCGGCATTGGGAAGGTCGCGCTTATTGTATTGAATCACGAACGGGATCTTGGTTAGATCGTACCCGTATTCCGACATGTTGTCGTACAGGTTCTGCATCGATTCGACGTTGGCCTCCATACGCTCGATCTGACTGTCGGCGACGAACACGATACCGTCCACGCCCTTGAGGATGAGCTTGCGGCTTGCGTTGTAGTACACCTGGCCGGGGACGGTGTAGAGGTGGAATCGCGTTTTGAAACCGCGGATGGTGCCCAGATCGACCGGGAGAAAGTCGAAGAACAGGGTGCGCTCGGTCTCCGTCGCGAGCGAGATCATCTTGCCGCGCGTGTTGGGCGAGACCTTTCCGTAAATGTGCTCCAGGTTGGTCGTCTTCCCGCCCAGGCCCGGTCCGTAGTAGACGAGCTTGCAGTTGATCTCGCGGGACGCGTAGTTGATCATCGACATGGGCGCGTCCCCTTAACCGAAGAGTTTATCAATTTCGTCTTCCGCCCCTTCGAGCAGGCCTTTTTGCTGGGCCTGCCCCGTGCCGACCCGATTGAACATCTCCTCGAAGACTTTGTTGAGCTCGCCCACGACGCCTTTCGCCTTGAGCTTCACGAGGCCCAGCGTCGCCCGCTGATCGAAGAGCACCACCAGGATCACCCGCTTCGCGACGTCCGCGAGATACATCGACTCGCGCTCCCCCTGATGGACGAGCGAGGCGAACTCCGCCTCGCCGATCATTTTCGCGAGCTGATCGTTGGCGCTGAAGTCGGCGGCGGTGAGTGACGCGAACGCGGTGGGATCGAACTGCGGCGTTTCCCCGACAGTGGCGACGAGCTGGCCGTTGCGGTCGACGAGCAACGCACAGCGGGCGTTCGAGTCGCGGAGGAACGCCTGCAGGTGCGTCTGGATTTGCTTGAAATCGTTTTCGTTGAACGACCAGCTTGCGGCCCCGGCCATGCGCCTCCTAGAGGATCAGTCGGTCTCCGACATCTCGCGCCGTGCCGCCAGCGCCTGGGCGATCGTCACCGCATCGGCGTACTCTAGGTCTCCACCCACCGGCAGTCCCCGCGCGATCCGCGTGACGCGGACGCCGCTCGGCTTCAGGATCTGCTGGAGGTACGTGGCCGTCGCCTCCCCTTCCATCGAGGGGTTCGTGGCGACGATGACCTCACGCACCTCAGAGCCGTTCTGCAGTCGCGCGAGCAGCCGATCAAGATGCAGCTCGTCCGGCCCGACGCCATCCAGGGGCGAAATCCGACCGCCGAGGACGTGATACCGGCCGCGATACCGACCGGCGCGCTCGATCGCACTGACGTCGCCCGATTCTTCGACCACACACAATAAGGCCGCATCGCGCCGCGGGTCGCGGCAGATGGGGCACGGATCCTCGTCCGCGAGGTTGCCGCAAGCACCGCACGCCGTGACTTGCCCGCGCACCCGCCGGATGGCGTCGGCCAACCGCTCCGCGGTTTCCGCGGGCTGCTTCAGCAAATGGAACGTGAGCCGTTGGGCAGTCTTGCGCCCGATGCCGGGGAGCTTGGCGAGCTCCGCCACGAGCTCCTCGATGGCGGACACGGGACCCGCGGCCTACAGCGGCAGCTGGAAGGGGAACGGCAGACCCGACGCCAGCTTCCGCACCTCGGCCTGATACAGCTCGGCCGCGCGTTTCTGCGCCTCCGCCACAGCAGCCAGCACGAGATCTTCGAGCATTTCGACGTCGCCCTGGCTGACCGCCTGGGGATCGATCTTGATGCCACGAATATGCCCGCGCCCGTCGACCGTGGCCTGGACCATCCCCCCACCGGCCGACACCGTCAATGTCTGCTGCGCCAGCTGCGTCTGGATCTCGGTAAGCCGCCCCTGCATCTGCTGGGAGAGCTGGAGCAGGCTAGATAAATCCGCCATACGTCGAAAGTTACCTCTAGAGAAACTGTTAGCAAGCTATTCGAGCAGCTCCAAATCTAATGCGTCTACGGCCGCGCTCAGCGTAGGATCTTTCGCGCGCAGACTCTTCAGTCGCTCCGCGCTGGCCCCGGCAGGCGTAATGCGGTCCGGGCCTCCGCCACCCCCACCCCCACCCCCAACACCCCCGGCTGCGATCGCCACGCGTGGGGCTTCGCTGATGTATTGGCCCAGCATCTGCGCGATGGTTTCGCGTTGCCGTTCGAGCCCCTCGGCATGCACCGCGTGCCCCGGTCGCAGCGTGACGATTCGCCCCTCGACGGCGACCACCTGGGCCTCGGCGAGGAGACTGCCGAGCACCGGAGTCTTCGCGCGCGCGTCGCTGACGACTTGAGCCCAAACCGCCCGGACGTTTTCCAGAGTTGGCTCCAACTTTTTGCCCGGAGGACTCGATGGGCGGATGGGGGGGGGCGGTTGGGCAGATGGGCTGTTCGGCTCAACGGGTCTCGTTTGACTCGGCCCATCCTTCTTGAGCGCATCCAGCACTTCGGATAGCTCGACAGTCCTATCCAGCATCGCCCATCTCAGCAGCAAAACCTCCACGAGCAGCCGCTGGTTGGCGCTGCGGCTCAGCCGCTCCTCGGAATCGCTCAGAATCGTCAGCAGCCGCACGATGTCCGCAGGTGGGAGCTGTGGTGCGTACTCGCGCACCACCGCCATCAGCCCCTCCGTCAGTCCTTCGGGCTGGCCGCCGACGCCGGCAAGAAGCAAGGCGCGCAGGGTTTCGCCGGCGCCGTTCACGAACTCGCCGAGGTCCGCGCCGGCCTCGAGGAGGCGGTCAACGAGCGGGAAGATGGCGGCGGGGTCGCGCTCGACCATGGCGCGGAGCATCTCGCCGTACAGCTCGTCGGGGATCAGCCCCAGGACCTCCCGCACGCGCGCCGCGGTGACCGGGCCTTCTCCGAACGAGAGGACCTGATCGAGCAGCGAGAGCGCGTCGCGCATGCCGCCGTTGGCGCTCCGCGCAATGAGGTGGAGCGCGTCGTCCTCGACCTTGAGCTGCTCGGCGGCCGCCACCTGCTTGAGCCGCGCGACAATGGCGTGCGGCCCGATGCGGCGGAAATCGAAGCGCTGCAGCCGCGACAGAATCGGCGCGGCGGTATTCGCGATCTTCTGCGGCTCGGTCGTCGCGAATACGAACACGACCCGGGGTGGCGGCTCCTCGAGAATCTTCAGGAGTGCATTCCACGCCTCGCGCGTGAGCATGTGGGCTTCATCGACGATGTAGACCTTCGAGCCCGACTCCGTGCTGGCGGCATACATCGCGCGCTCGCGCAGATCACGCGCGTCGTCCACGCCGCGGTTGGACGCGGCGTCGAGCTCGACGACATCGAGAGTGACCGCGCCAGTCCAGATGCGGCGGCAGGCATCGCACTCCCCGCACGGTTCGCCGCCATCGCCTGGTTTGCGCCGCTCGCAATTCAGCGCCATCGCGAGGATCCGGGCGGCGGTCGTCTTCCCGACGCCGCGTGGCCCGGCAAACAGGTACCCGTGGGCGACGCGCCCTTGCGCAACCGCGCCGCGCAGCGCGGCAGCAACGTGATCCTGGGCGATGAGATCGGAGAACTGCTTCGGACGATACTTGCGCGCTAGTGCAATCATTGAGTCCTAATCTACACCGGAGCGCGAATGATGAATGATCATTGAACATTGATCATTGATCATTGATATTTCAGGCGCCCCAGGTCCGCAGGCTTTCCGCTCGTGAACCGCGTCAGGCCCCCGCAGGGAGCAGCGCTAAACGATGTCGGGATTCGTTGCGGGGTGCCTGGGGCATTCCACATCCAATAGCCAATGATCCATGTCCAATGATCAATGATCATTGATCAATGATCGTATCATTAGACATTCCCCCTTAGGGGCAGTCGACCTTTCCAGGAGCAACGCGAGGCGGGACTGTGACCGTGAGATATTGGCGCAAGCCGTTGGCGATGACGGCGAGGCTCGTCGTGCCCGGCTGATCGGGCTTCAGCGTCACCGTGCCGGCGGCACTGTCCTGCGCCACCGCGAGCACCCGGAAAATCCGCGCGTCAGCCACGGCGGCGCGAAGCCCCAGCAGGGCCGTGGGATTCGCAAAGGCGTCCTGCGCGGAGACTCCTAACACAATCACGCTGTCGGGGCGAATGGCGAAGTGTCCGGACACGCTGGACGGCCCACACATCACCACGAGCTGCGCCGCCGGCCCGGCCGCGACATTGAACGCGACCTGCTTCTCGACCACCCCGATCGAACCGATGACCGTCGCCGATCCGACGCGCTGGCCCAACATGACCCCAACGCGCGCTTGCCCGGCGGCATCGGTGGCCACCGCGGTGGGCTGGATGCTCGCGTTGATCCCGGTGAACGTCACCGCCTGGCCGGGGAGCGGCGCTCCGGAGGAATCGCGCGCCTCGAACACCAGCGCGCGCGGAAGTTGTGTGCCGACATTGCCGCGCTGCCCACCGCCGGCGACGAAACCGCTGCGCTCGGCTGAAACCGTGACGATGATGCGTTGCACTTGGAAAACGGCGGGCGGCTCTGCAGCCGGTGGCGGCGCAGGCGCCGGCGCTGACGGCGGGCGCGTGGCCGCGCGCGTCGCCGCGCCTGAAGCCGTTCGCCGTGGGGCCTTCCGACGCGCACACTCGTCCACCGCTGCGAGGAGCGACGCATCGGCGCCGAGCATGCGAAGGTCGTTGCGATCGCGTTCGGTGGGTTGGAAGGTCAGGCAGTTGCGCCGTACCAGCTGCGACAGATCCACCGGAGACATCCCCGCTCCGGACAGCAGCCGCACGAGATCGGTCTTACGCAATGACGCCGGGCTCCCGCCCTGCAGCGCGAGGAGCAGGGCGAGGAATGCGCTCAAGGCCGGGGGCATCCCGATTGCTCGAAGCGGCTTTCGACGGAGTCCACGGCCGAGTAGACCGCTTGATCTTGGGACGCCCGGCGTTGATCGAACGAGGCCATGCGCCCGCGACGCTCCAGGTTGTACGTAGGCCACAAGTTCTCGACCGCCACGAGCCCGGTGGCCAGACCGCCACAATCCATGCGACTGTCCGCAAACAGCGCCGCACGATCCTGGAAGTTGCGCACGGCGCGCCTGAGCGAGTCACTCAACCGATCGAAGCGCGCGAACGGAGACGGCGGCGCGACCGGCTGCGGCACAGGGACTGGCGCAGCCGGGACGGCGGCCGCCGCAGGCGGAGCGGGCGGGGGCGACCCTGCGGTCGGCCGGCGCCGTGGGCCGGCGGCCGGCGGTGGCGGGGGCGCCGGACTCCGTTTCGTGATCCGTGACACGATCTGCTTCCCACGATCCAACAATCCCGGGAGCAATGTTGGATTGCGGATCGCGAGGTACCAATAGCCCCCCGCTCCCACGCCCGACAGTAACAGGAGAATTGCCAACCGCCGCAGCCACGGCCCGCGGCGTTTGCGACGACGCGGTTTGGGAGCGGGCGCAGCTTTTTTCTCTTCCTCCTCGTCCAGCAGGCGGAACATGTGCGTCGGCGTGCGGCGCGGAGGGGGCAGCGGCAGTGGCTCCGGCATGTGAGACCCAACCTCCGCCGGGGAGATCTGCCACGGAATGTCGTCCGATGACCGCGCCGGCGGCGCCGGACGTGGCGGCGGTGACGGCGGTGGCGGGGGTGGCGGGGGTGGCGGAGGAGGCTTGGGAGGGGGCGCAGGTGGCTCATCCGGCACGAAGACGGGAGCGCTCTTGCGTGCTGGCGGCGGCGGAGTGGGCACCGGCGGGGGCGCGGGCTCGTCGTCCGCGCTCGTCTTGATGACGGGAATGTCATCCGCGCTCGAGCGCATGATCCGGAAGCCGCGGTCAGCAGCCGCCGGCGGCGGGGCCTGGGCTTCGACTTCTTCTTCCTCGGGCTCTTCGGCTTCCGGGGGGGCCGCGGGCGCTTTTGGTGGCTCGGGCGGCTTCGGTTTGGGGCCCGTCAGCGTCGGGCCATACGGCTTGTAGTTCCTCCAGACGATGAATGAACGTTTCTTCCCGTCGGCTTTGATGGAATCAGGTTGCAGCAACTCGTAGAACGGCAGCGGTGTCTTGTGCCAGTCGGTGTTGCCTTGCGTTGCGCGAAAGAATCGCCCAGTGACGCCACCCGCTTCCGCGGCGACCAGAATCGCAACGTGCCATGGCTCCGTGAAGAACTTCTCGTGGGTCTCGACGTCGTGCGCCGTGAGGAATCCGCCCTGGCCCGGATGGCTGTGGTACCAGCCCAGGAGCGTTCCGGCCGCCTTCTTGAGCTGTTCCTGCATCCGGTCCCACAGCCGCGACACCACGACTTCGGTCTTGTCGCCGTAGATCGCCTGGCTGAGCTTCAGCGTCTTGTCGATGACCGTGTACAGCGCGCCGTTTTCCGGATCGCGATAGACATCGCCGATGAGGAACCCGAAAATCGCTAGCGTCGGCGAGCTCTTCAGATGGTCTTGCAGCGCGATGACCGCTTCCTGCTGAAAGAAGATCGGATAGGGCGAGCGGCTGGTCGAACGACCCCCGGGACTCGTGGCGCCCGGCGCAGCCGGCGGGTTCCACAAGATCGACCGATCCATCGGCATCGGCTGCGAGCGGGCTTCGGGCCGGTCGCTCATCGGAGAGTATCCAGGATGATCCGGGCGGCGCGCTCGACGTCGGCACGCGACACATCGAGATGCGTGACGGCGCGCAGCCGCCGCGGCCCCCACGGCGCGAGCCGAACTCCCGCCTGGGCCAGCCGCGGCGACACCGATTCGGGGGTATCGCGCTCACGCAGCAGGTCGACCATGACGATGTTCGTCTCGGGGTCGGACGGTCGGACGGTCGGACTGTCGGACAGTATTGCGGCGAAGCGTTTGGCGTTGGCGTGATCTTCGCCGATACGGCTCAGATGATGATCGAGCGCGTACAATCCCGCGGCCGCAAGAATGCCCGATTGGCGCATCCCGCCGCCGAGGCGCTTGCGAATCTCCCACGCGCGCGCCCGCATCGACTTCTTGAATCCGAGACACGATCCGACGGGACAGCCGAGGCCCTTCGAGATGCTGACCATCACGGTGTCGGCGCCTTGTGCCAGGCGGGCGGGCGGCATGCCCACGGCGACCGCGGCGTTCCACAGGCGCGCCCCGTCCAAGTGGACCGCCATACGCGACTCGCGCGCGAGGCGCACCAGGGCATCGACCGCCGCGGCGTTCAGCACGCGGCCGCCCGCCGTATTGTGCGTGTTCTCGATCGCCAGTGCGGTGGTGCGCGGCACGTGCGGTGACGGCGCGCGGATCATGCCGCGCACCAGCTCGGGCGTCAGGAGTCCATCGGGTGTCGTGATCGGACGGATCTGGACGCCCGACAGCGCGGCGACGCCGGCGACCTCAGAGTGCACGAGATGCGCATTCGCTTCGAGCAGGAGCTCCGTGCCCGGCTCCGTGACCAGCGCGATGCCGGTCTGATTTGCCTGGGTGCCCGACGGGAAGAAGAGCGCGTCCTCGGTGCCGAGCAATCCGGCGACGCGCTCCTCGAGCCGGCGCGTGGTCGGATCGCCGTCGAGGACGTCGTCGCCGACCTCCGCGTCCGCCATGGCGCGGCGCATCGCGGGCGACGGCCGGGTGACGGTATCGGAGCGGAGATCGATCGGTGGAGCTGTCATCCGAGCTGCACGCGTTGCAGGCGCCGCATGCGCATCAGGTCGTACGTCTCCGCCACCTCGCCGCCCAGCAAGAACATGTACGCCGTGTAGTAGATCCACAGCACGAACAGCAGGAAGCCGATCAGGTTGGCGTCCGACGCCACGCGGTCGAACGTCACGAAGCGCGCCACATACAGCGCGTAGAGCCGTTTGGCGATTTCGAACGCCACCGCGCAGAACAGCGACGCGACCACGCTCGTGCGCCAGTAGATGCGGCGGCTGGGCAGGAATTTGAAGATCATGAAGAACAGCAACGTGCTGAAGACGAGCGAGGCGAGCCAGGCAAAGATGCCGCGCCCGGTCGACGCGAACGCGTTGGCCAGGAACAGCGCGCCCGCGACGGCTACCATGGCGAGATCGGTCAGCTTGGCGATCGGCCAGGATCGGTTCTCCTCGGTATCGAACACCTCGTTCAGCGCCGCCCGCAGTCCCCCGAACATACGAGTCGAGAACCACAGGAACAGGGGCGCGGCCAGCAGGGTGATGTGCCCGCGCCGCGCGACCAGGTCGCCGAGCGCGCGCTCGATGAAGCCGAACTGCCCCGTCTCCCCACCGCTGGACTCGGGGAGGAAGCGCTCCAGCAGCTCGTGAACGTTGATCTGGTGAATGGCGAGCTGGTATTGCGCGAGGTAGCCGACGACGGCCAGAACGAGGCCGACGAAGGGAATGGCGGTGAGCAGAATGTCGAACGACAGGGCACCAGCGAGGAACGGAATGTTGTCTTCGTAGGCGGCCTCGAGCGTGCGCCGGACGACGCCGGGGACCGTGCGGTGCCACCCGCCTTCACGATTCACGCGAGCGGCTCGTCCTCCTCATCGGACGCGGGGGGCACGGGCGGCCTGGTAGCACGGGCGCGACGGCGGCGGGCGGCCTCGAGCCGGCGGCGCAGTTCCTCGCGTGTCGTAATCTCCGGCTCCTCTTCGTCTTCATCTTCGGACTCCTCAGCCTCGGCGTCCGCTTCGGCTTCCTTCAGCAGGCCTCGGACCTCGTCCACTTTCTCTTCGGCGAGGTCCTTCAAGTTGCGCAGGCCCTTGGTCACCTTGCGGCGCGTGCTTTCCCCGCCCTCGGTCGGCGCGAACACGAACCCCGCCACCGCGCCGAGCACGATGCCGAACAGGAAGGCGCCGAAGCCTCCTCCCCCTCCACTCCGGTCGCTCATTCGCCGGCCTCCGCATCATCCGGTGCCGACACGAGCGCGGCGCGCGGCGCGGCGTGTGACACGAGTTTCGGTTTGACGTACCGATCGGTCGCCGCGCGTGTGCCCTTCACGCGCAGCTGCTCGAACAGGAATGCAAACGTCCTCTCGAGGTCGGCCCCGACGGCGGCGCGAACCTCGGCGGGAAGATCCCAGAACCGCCGCTTGAAGGGTCCGATCGCCTTCTTGCGGCTCTTGTAGATGAACTGCTCCTCGGTGTCGCCCTTCTTCCACTCTTCCTTCGCTTCGCGCTTGACCCATTCGTTCACTTCGCGGCGCAGGTCGTTCGGCAGCGCGGGATGATCCATGACGATGGTCTGGAAATTCGTCGCGAGGTGAATCTCGACGGCCTCACACGCGGGGAACTGCGAGAACGCTTCCGGCGGCAGCGTGGAGGCGCCGTGCTGCACCGCGCCGCCCAGCCCGTACTTCGTCCGCGCGTCGTGCGACAGCGCCTGCAGCGCTTGCAGGTCGAGCTGCACCTTCGCGATCGAGCCGTCGGGCAAGACGACGCCGCCATGGCTCGTGCCGGTTTGCACGGAGATCTTCGAAATACCGGCCGAGGTCCCGAGCTTCTGCAGCGTCCGGTTGTAGCCATCCATGAACGCCTTCAGCTCGTGCACGTCGCTGTTCTTGCCGCCGACTTCGCCGATCTCCGCACCGACAGAAACGGTGACGTCGTCCGGCTCGCGGTCACGGATGAACTTCGTGAGCTCGGCGGCGCGCTCGTAGTTGGTCCGCTGTTGCTCGTCGAGATTGGGCTTGGAGAGATCGACGAGCGTGGACGTATCGATGTCGATGTTGTAGAAGCCGGCGTGCAGCTCTTCTTCGATCAATGCGCGCAGCGCCTGGAGCTCGGCCTCGGGATCGGCCGCGTACTTCTTGGCGTTGACTTGGACGTGGTCGCCCTGGATGAACAGCGGCCCTGCGAATCCCTCGCGCAGCGCCGCGGCCGTCATCACCGCGACGTACTCGGCGGGCCGCTGGTCGGTGTAGGCGATCTCGCTCCGGGCGATCTCGCAGATGATCGCTCCGGCGTCGAGTCGCTTCGCCGCCCGGAAGATCGCGCGCCCGGAGTCGTAGGAGAGAATCCGGACGTTCATCGCGGGGGTGGTGAACGCCGGCACTTCGCCCCGGCCCCGGGCCAGGTACAGCTCGTGAATCGAGGCGGGCCGAACGCCGGCGCGCTGCCCGATCTCCCAGATCAACCAGCGCGCCTGGGCCTTCTCGTCTTCGTTCCCGAACACGGCCTGGCGCACCAATTCGTCCATCCTGGTGCTCTGCCGGACGGCGGGATTGTCGAATTCCTTGAGCATGAGCCTCCTCGCGGCGGAATTTATGCCCCGGGTAGGTCGATCACCAGCCCGTCATACGCAGGCTCGATGCCGGGCGGCAGCTTCGCGGCGAGAGCCGCGTGCGTGTTCTCGTGCGTGAGATGCGTGAAGAACGTGCGTCGGGCCCCGACGCGCTGTGCCGCGGCGACCGCTTCCGGCACGGAGAGGTGGAGCGGATGGGGACGCGACAGCAGCGCGTTGAGCACCAGCACGTCGAGTCCCGCCAGGGCGGTGACGACGTCATCGGGAATCGTCTTCACGTCCGTCAGATACGCGACCGCGCCCACGCGATAGCCGAGGACCGCGTGATCTCCGTGCGGCAAGGACAGCGGCAGGACCGGCACCCCGGCAATGAACACGGTCTTTCCCGACTCGAGCACATGCGCCTCGAGCTCCGGCTTGCTCGTTCCGACCGGCACGACAATCGACGGATCGAAGATGTAGGGAAACTTCGTCGCCAGCTCCGCCATCGTGCCGCGCGAGCCATAGGCCGGCAGCATCGCGCCTTGGCGGACGGAGAGGGCGCGCAGGTCGTCGATGCCGTGCACGTGGTCGGCGTGCGCGTGCGTGAACAATACCGCGTCGAGGTGATCGACGCCGGCCGCGACGAGCTGCAGCCGCAGCTCGGGTGGCGTGTCGATCAGGAGCCGTTTGCCCTCGGTCTCGATCAGTGCGGCGGTCCGGGTACGCCGGTCGCGGGGGTCAACGGATGTACAGGCAGCACAGCGACAGCCGATCTGCGGCACGCCAAACGACGTGCCGGTGCCGAGCAAGATCAGCCGCACGTCACACTACCTCGACCTTGATGAGGTTGGTGCTGCCGGAGACGTCCCACGGGACGCCCGCCGTCATCACGATGCAATCACCGGGCTTCGCGTATTGCCGTTTGAGAATGAGATCGCGCACGACGGTCAGCATCGCATCGTAGCCGGGCACGTGATCCACCAGGATCGGAGTCACACCCCACACCAGGGCGAGCTGCCGGTAGGTCGGCGCCTCGGTCGTGACGGCGAGAATCGGGACCGGTGGCCGCAGCGCGGCGACTTTGCGCGCCGTGAATCCGCCCTTGGTGAGCGTGACGATGAGCGGTGTCTTGAGCATGCGCGCCACCGCGTACGTCCCCCACGCGATCGCGTCTTCCGTGTGTACGCTGCCGGTCTCCCGGCGCCGCTCTTCACGCCGCGCGGGGTGGCGTTCCATTTCGCGGATGATCCGGTCCATGGCGCGCACCGCTTCCACCGGGTACTGCCCCACCGCGGTCTCCGCCGACAGCATCACTGCGTCCGTGCCGTCGAGAATCGCGTTGGCGACGTCGGAGGCTTCGGCTCGCGTGGGGCGCGGGTTGTGCACCATCGACTCGAGCATCTGCGTCGCGGTGATCACCGGTTTGCCCTGGTGATTCGCCTCGCTGATGAGCCGCTTCTGCACCAGCGGCACCTGCTCGAACGGCAGCTCGACACCGAGGTCACCGCGCGCGACCATGACGGCATCGGACACCGCCACGATCTTCTCGAGATTGTCGAGTGCGGTCGCCTTCTCGATCTTGGCCACGAGTTTGGTGGCGGCGCCGCGAACCAGTCCCCGCAGCTCCTCGATGTCCTCCGGACGACGTACGAACGACAGCGCGAGATAGTCCACACCGATCTTGAGGGCGTCCTGGACGTCCTCGCGGTCCTTCTCAGTGAGCGCGGGCGCGGAGACCTGCACGCCCGGGAGGTTCATGCCTTTATGGGCCGTCAGAATGCCGCCATCGATCACGCGGGCCTGCACGCGCGGGGGCTTGACGGCAGTGACTTCCACGGAGAGGAGCCCGTCGTTCAGCAGGATTCGCGAGCCGACCCGGGCGTCGTTGGCGAGGCCGTCGTAGGTGGTCGGCAGCTCGTCGCCCCGGGCAGTCTCTTCGGGAGCGAACACGACCTCCTGCCCCGGCTTCAGCTCGCGCGGCGCGGGCAGGTGTCCGACCCGAATGCGCGGCCCCTGGAGGTCCAGCAGCACGGCGACCGGCGAGTCGATGCGCGCCGCGACCCGACGGGCGGCGTCGATCCACTCGGCGCGCATCTCCGGCGTCCCATGCGAGGCATTGATGCGCAGCACGTTCGCACCAGCCTGGAGGAGGGCAGCGATCGTGGGCTCGTTGCCGGTAGCGGGGCCCAGGGTCGCCACGATCTTGGTGCGACGGATCTGCGGGACGCCGTTCGTGCGGTTATCCACAAATGCACGCGGCGTTGGAGATGTGGAAAACTAGGCAGACTGGAACAGACGGCCGAAGCGGCAAAACAAGTGACAGTGCGCCCACCAACATCGAGGTGAATACGTTGAATTGACTATGTCTAGTGAAAAACGTTGAAGTATTACGTGAAGCGACACCGTGCCCCCGAAGGGGGACGGTGCGTTGCATAAAGATTCGCACATCTGTATACGCGCTCAGCGTACCACCTCGAGCGACTTCTGTTCGAGCCGCGACTTCAGCTCCTGCAGCACGTGGATGGTCCGCGCCATGGCCGAGGCCGGCATGCCCTCGATCGTGCGGGCGGCGAGGCGCCGCTCGAGCTGTCCGACGCGCAGGAGCACCTCCAGCCCGTGCCGGCTAATGGTCACGCGCACACCGCGATCGTCGTCTGGGTCGGTCGTGGTCTCGACAAAGCCCTTCGCCTCGAGCCGCTGGATGAACGTGGTCGCCGCGGCGCGCGACACACCCAATTCGCTGGCGACGTCGCTCGGTCGCGCGCCATCGGGGCCGCCCAGGTCGACGGCCTGCATGACCGCGTTCGCCCGCTGCGACAGCCCAAACGCCTTGTAGGCGCGATTCCCTGCCCGCTCGATGGCCTGCTGCGCCGCGACCACGGCGTCAGTGAGCTGCAGGGCCAACGCAGAGCGATCAGACATGCCGTCAGCCTTCCGCCGTCAGCCGTCTGCATGATGTTAACATGTTGATAGTTAACATACTAAACATTTCCGTGGCCGCAATAGTTGGGGAAATCGGGGTCTGCTGATGGCGGAAGACTGATGGCAGTTAGCAGGTCTCGGACCAGTCCACCTTGGAGTCCGTCTTGCACCGGAGGCACTTGAGCGAGTCGGGTTTGCCGCTGAAGTCCTGACGCTCCTGGCAGTGGGGACAGACGGCGTACGTGGTGGTGACCTCCTCCCCTTCCCTGCCGCCCAGGGTAGGGCGGAGCACGCCGGTCCGGACGACGATGCTCCAGTGGTCGGGGGGCGTCTCGCGTACGGCGACATCGATGCGGCTGACGCGCACCGGTTTCTTGCGCACTTCGATGACCACTTTGCCGTCGTCGGTTTCATCCACGATGGGGTACCACGCCCCGCGCCGCAGAACATCGGCGACGTTGTCCAAGCATCGCACCCAGCCGCGTGGCGTGGAGGGAGGAGCCATGAGCGGGGGCCAATGTAGCACATCCTGTTAGATTTCGTTATGCGCACGATCGGAACGGTCACTCGACTGCAGATCCAACGCGGCTCGCTCAAGACGGGCGAGAAGCCCACACGGACTTACGACCCCACGCCGCTGCTCGCCGTGCCGGAGCTGCACGTCTCACCGGACGGCGCACTCGGCGCGAGTCCCGGGGGGGGCGGCATGTGGGTCGTCGACGTCCACCATCGATCTCACCCCGTCACGAAAAACGAGGATGGGCTCCACGGCGTCTCGCTCGGCTTCACGTCACATTACGACGCGATGCGCGAACACTTCGGGGACCGCGTGATGATGGGATGCGCGGGCGAAAACATCATCGCGACCAGCGATCGGCAATTCGGTTATGACGACCTCGCGGCCGGCGTGGCGATCCTGTCCCCCGAAGGGAAAGAACGTGTGCGGCTGAAAGTGCTCCAGGTGGCGCACCCATGCCGGCCGTTTACGGGATGGGCACTCGGCAAGACGGTCGAGCCGGAAGAGCTGAAACGACACCTGCAGTTCCTGGACAATGGCATGCGCGGGTTTTACTGCGTGGGTGAAGGGATGGGGACGGTCTCGCTGGGGGATTCGATCGCGATTCTTTAGGACATGTCCGCGTTTAGCAGTTAGCTCAGCTCGTCCCATGCCATCGCGGCCGACTTATGACAGCGGTCGCAAATCATCTCGTTCGTCCGCGCCTCGATCCCCTGGCGATGCCGGCATGCCGGACAGACCGCGTACGTCAGCGGGAAGATTCGACCGAGCCGTTCGATGACGCGGGGCTCGCAGCGGACGATCGTCCACCGCTCCGGCGGATGATAACGGATCTCGAGGAAGCGACGGTCGACCGGCACGTTGTGCCGATTGACGTCGAGCACGACGATGTTGCTCGAGGAGATGCGAACGACAGGGTACCACGCGCCACGCCGCAGTGTGTGCGCGCCCGCAGGACCGACGCGAGCCCAACCCTTCACCTGCAACCGCGTTGGCGTGACCATTCGGTTGGCGATTTCCATGACCTCTAGACTACCCTCATCGGCAAGGGACCGTCGTGACTGGAGTCACAGGGACGGCGGTCGCGTCAGGGTTCAGCCACACTCGGAAAACCCGCAGACGTGACATTTAGCACATCCCTCGATAAACGCCAACTGCGAGCCGCAATCGGGGCACGCGCCGATGAAATCCTGCTCGGGTCCACGCGCCGCACGGAGGGCCGCATCGCCCGCCGCCCCCCATACGACCTCCGCCTGCGCCGGGGCTGTCGTGCCGGAGCTCTCCAGCAGATCCTGCTGGACGCCCTGCTTCTCCTGCATCCACTTCTCGATGGCGATGCCGATCGCGTCGGGGACGGACATCACCTTGTTCGGACCGAGGCCCACGGCGCGGTCGGAAGAGATGCCGCGCAGCTGGCGGTAGATCTCGAGCAACGGCACCCCTGACCGCAGCGCGAGCGAGATGAGCCGTCCAATCGCCTCGACATCCGCCATCAGTGCACCGCCCGCCTTGCCGAGCGACATGAAGACTTCGAACGGCTGACCCTTGTCGTCTTCGGTGATCGTCACGTACATCGTGCCGAGCGGCGACTCGATGCGGCGGGTCGAGCCCTTGAGCAGATCCGGGCGGGAGCGCTTGGCGCGACGCTGCAGGTTCTCCGCCTCGACGTCGTGCAGCCGCTCCTTCGTCAAATGCAGCTCGGTGTCCAGCTCCGCGATACGGCCCAGCGCTTCGACCAGGGCGTCCTTCCCTGTCCCTTCCTGCACTTTCTTCGCGGTCGAGCCGGTCGACAGCACCTGGTTCTCACGCGCTCCGTCGCGATACACCGTCACGCCCTTGCAGCCGAGCTGGTAGGCGTACCGGTAGATCCGTTCGACGTACTCCTCAGTCGCGTCATGCCCAAAGTTGCACGTCTTGGAGATCGCCGAGTCGGTGAAGTCCTGGAACGCGGCCTGCATCTGGATGTGCCACTCCGGCGTCACGTCGTGCGCGGTCACAAAGACGCGCTGCCACTCCTCCGGCACCGCGTCGAAATGGATATGACCCGCCTCGGCGATCTGCTTCATCAGGTCTTCGGAATACCAGCCCTCGCGCTTGGCGATGGCCACGAAATCTTCGTTGACGTCGGGCATCAGCACGCCGGCCTGATTGCGCATGAACGCGACGGCAAACAGCGGCTCGATACCCGACGAGCAACCGGCGATGATTGAGATGGTCCCTGTGGGCGCAACCGTTGTGAGATTGCAGTTGCGCAAGCGGCGCATCGGGCGGATGCGCTCACCGCGCGCGTTCCGCGCGCAGGTCGCGTCCGGTCCCCAGATCGAGCGCTCCCACTCGGCGAACGTGCCACGCTGCTCGGCCAGCTTCTCGGACGCGACCTTCGACTCTTCGTCGATGAACTCCATCATCCTGCGGCCGAGCGCAACCCCTTCATCGGAGTTGTACGGGATGCCGAGCCGTACGAGCAGATCGGCCCAGCCCATGATCCCCAGGCCGATGCGGCGGATGCGCTTGGCCAAATCGTCGATCTCGGCGAGGGGGTACTTGTTCGCGTCGATGACATTGTCGAGGAAGTGGGTGCAGAGATGCACCGCCGTGCGCAGCCCGTCCCAATCCACCTCCCCATTCTTGATGAACAGGCCGACGTTGATCGAGCCGAGGTTGCACACGTCGTAGGGGAGCAACGGCTGCTCGCCGCAGGGGTTCGTCGCCTCGTAGCTGCCGAGGTGCGGCACCGGGTTATAGTGGTTCGCGCGATCGATGAAGAACACGCCGGGCTCGCCCGTCTTCCAGGCGCCGTGAACGATCTGCTTGAAGACGTCGCGGGCGTCGAGCTGGCCGACGACCTTGCCGGTGCGGGGGTGGATCAGGTCGTAGGACTTCCCCGCCTCGAGCGCGAGCATGAAGGCATCCGTGACCGCGACCGAAATGTTGAAGTTCGTGATCTGAGTCAGGTCGTCCTTACAGTGGATGAAGTCCAGAATGTCGGGATGATCCACCCGCAGGATGCCCATGTTGGCGCCACGCCGCGTGCCACCCTGCTTCACCACGTCCGTCGAGGCGTCGTACAGCTTCATGAACGACACCGGCCCGGAGGCGACACCCATCGTCGAGCGGACCACGTCGTTCTTGGGGCGCAGGCGGGAGAAGGAGAACCCCGTCCCACCGCCGGACTGATGCACGAGCGCCATCGCTCGGAGCGTGTCGTAGATGCCCGACCGGCCGTTGGAGAGCGCATCTTCCACCGGGAGCACGAAGCAGGCCGACAGTTGGCCGAGGGGACGGCCCGCGTTCATCAAGGTGGGAGAGTTGGGCATCCACACCCGAGCCGCCATGAGCTCGAAAAACGTCTCGGCGAGGCCTTCCACAGCCCGATTCGAGGCGCCATAGGTCCGATCCGGAGCCGCGATGGTCCGCGCCACCCGCCAGAACAGGTCCTCGGGACGCTCCACGGGCTTCCCGTGGTCGTCCTTCACGAGATACCGGCGCTCGAGGACGGTGAGCGCGTTGGCGTTCAGGTCGAGACTGTGGCGGCTGGCTTCAGATGCAGTCATGCGAATCTCAGGGCCGATCGAGTTGAATTTAGGAAGTTAACGGAACGTGGAGGCCCAAGGTAGGCGGGTGTGTGGAGCCGGGCAAGACTGAAGACTCGCGTTGGGGCGTCTCGCACTCCGAGTATCAACATCACAAAGTTGCTCTCTCGATCGGAAACGTCCCGCGACGGTGTCGCTCGGCCTCCGCGACGTAGTGCTCCCAGGTTCCGCGGATGCGCGCGCGCAGACCATCATCGACGTGACGTACGACACGCGCCGGCACTCCCATCACGAGCGAGCCGGGAGGCACCCGCATCCCTTCCGGCACCACGGCCCCGGCGGCGATCACACTCCCGGTGCCAACCCGGACGTCGTTCAGCAGGATGCTGCCCATCCCGATCAGGCAGTCGTCCTCCACCACGCAGGCGTGGAGAATGACGCGATGCCCCACCCCAACCCGCGCGCCGATCAGGGCCGGCTTCCCCTCGTCCACATGCACGATCGTCGCGTCCTGGAGGTTGGTCGCCTCCCCGATCACGATGGGCGCCATGTCGCCACGCAGGACAGCCTGATACCAGACACTCGCGCGCGGCCCCAGCGTCACGTCGCCGAGCACGACCGCAGTCGGCGCGATGAAGGCGGTGGGATGGATTTTGGACGTGTGGATTACTGCCGCACCGGCTGGAATCGCCACTGCACCCACGCTTCGGTCGGCTCCCCGTTCTTCTGCGCCGGATTCCAGCGCAGGTTCTTCGCCATGTCGAGCGCTTCGTTGTTGAAGGTGTCGACATTGGAGGGGACGAACACCCGTGCCTCCATCGTCGTGCCGTCGCGCGAGACGCGTATGAGCAGGATTGCCTGGCGGGGGAAAATGGGCGCGTCCTGGGCGACGGGAATGACGGTGGTGGACAGCGGTACCGGCCGTGTATCGAAGCACAAGTTGTCCTGATTGTAGGCGGGACCGAACCGGTCGCACGGTCCCCCCTCGTCCTCGCTGGTCTGCATATCCAGCCGAACGTTGTAGGTCTCGCCGGGGGTGATAATGACCTGCCGATCGTAGGTCTGGTATCCCGCGGCTCGCACCGTCAAGCGATGGACGCCGGGGGGCAGATCGACCTGTGTACCACGCACCGGCTGTCCCTCGATGCTGATCCGGGCACCGGCGGGCACGTTCTGGAGCACCAACTTCCCAGGCTCCCCCGGCGCCGGCGGTGGCGGTGGCTGGGTGACGTGGCTCGTGTCTCCACCCTGTTTGCTCGTGTCGCCCGCCGCGAGCCGCGTGGTATCTCTCCCGGTGTTGCCCGGCACACCCGGCGAGTCGCCCGTGCCGCCTTTGTCCTTCGCGAAGATGAGTCCCTGCTTGTACGCGTAGAACCCGCCACCGCCGAACACCGCCCCGACGATGATGAGCCACAGCAGCAATCCGGAGAGCACCGAGCGGCGCGGCGCCTCGTCGGCCATCTCAGGTGGGCGGGTCCCCGTCGCGCGCGGGAGTGGCGTCGGCGGCACCGAGGCGAGACGTGCGCCGGTCAGCGACGGCATCGCCATCGTCGCATCGGTCGTGAACGAGACCGAGCGGCCGCTCTCGAGCACGCTGACCATTTCGTCCGCGTTTTGGAAGCGCTGCGCCGGCGTCTTCGCCATCATCTTCCTGACGATCTCGAAGAGCTGTCGCTTCTCGAGATTCTCGAGCGGTGGGGTGGGGATCTCCTCCATGATATGCTTGTAACCAATGGAGAAGGAATCCTCGCCGTCGAACGGCACGCCGCCGGTCAGACACTGATAGGCGACGACGCCGAGCGAATAGATGTCGCTCCGGCCGTCCAGCGGCTGCGCCTTGGCCTGCTCGGGGCTCATGTAGTGCGGGGTGCCGATAGACATCCCGGTGCCGGTAAGCTTGCCGCCCGACGCCGCTTTGGCGATACCGAAGTCGGTGACCACCGCGTGCCCGTGCTCGTCGAACATGATGTTGTCGGGCTTGATGTCGCGATGCACGATTTCCTTCTTATGCGCATACGCGAGCGCGCGGCCGACTTCGGCGAGGATCTTCTTGATCTCGGCGGGGGGGAGGCTGCCGCGCGTGGCCAGAACGCTGGAGAGCGGCTTCCCCCGCAAGAACTTCATGACGAAGTAGATGATTCGACCCGATTTCCCGACGCGGTAGATCGGGATGATGTTCGGATGCTCGAGCTTGGCCGACGTGCGGGCTTCGCGCTGGAAGCGCTCGACGAATTCCTTATCGAACGCCAGGGAGAACGGCAGCACCTTGATCGCGACTTCGCGATCGAGCTGTTTTTCCTTCGCCTTGAAAACGATCGCCATGCCCCCGCGGCCCAGCTCTTCGAGGATGTCGTATTCCTCGGTGAGCTCCTGGCGCACCATGTCGATTTCCGTGATGTCCGGCGCCTCGGCGCGCACGCCCGTGGGCGTCATCGCGGTCAGGTCGAGGCCGCAAGAATCGCAGAACTTCGCGGTGTCCTTATTCTGAGTGCCACAGCGGGAGCAATACAATTCGGTCTCCGAGGGGTCCGGGCTAACTTAGGGTTCGCCTCGAAGCCGGTCAACAGATTTCAGAAATCCGCACCGAATGCAGCGTACAGTTGCGCATTTCCGGTTGCGGGCTGCGCGACGCCAATACGCAGGCGCAGCGGCACGTCGTAGGTCACAGTCACGTCCGCGATCAGCTCCGCGCCGACGGAACGCAGACGATTGAGCCGCGCGGGCTCACCGGCATCCCAGGCATCGCCTACATCTCCGAAAACCGCGAACGCGAGCTTGTCGGCGCCGAACGGCAGGTGGCCGAGCGCGTGCCCGACCAGCGCGAGGGGCATGCGATACTCGGCGCTGAGCGTCGCGGCCCGGCGGCCGTGCAACGCTCCGGCGGCGTACCCACGCACGGGGAATGTGCGGGAGATACCGACCGTTTGCCCAAACAGGAATGCGACGCCGCCCGACGACACACCGCCCACCGAGAACTGGTCGGTGATCGGTCCATCGAGCCCGCCGATCGCCCCGCGCAGCGCCAGGACCGAGTACGCGAACCCGACGCGTGGTCCGAACCGCAGGTAGACACTGCCGCGGGCGCGAGTCTCGTTGAGCCAGCGCGCAGTGCCCTGCTCGTCCTTGCGGCGGTAGAGCAGCCACGCGGTCGCACCGTCCTGCAGCGAGACGGTCAGCGGCGCCGAGACCGCCGAGCCGAGCGAGAGGATCGCCGATCCCCCAAGACGGTCGCGGTCGATGCAGCCAGTGCAGATCGCGGCGAGGCTCGTATCGGGGATCGAGACGAATCTCCTTCCTTCATATTCAGCGGCGAGGCGCAGGGAAACGAAGCGACGCCAGCGCTGGGCGACGAACGTGGCCCCGAGGGCGCTCTCGGGACGGCTCTGCGACACGACGTGGCCCGTGCTGTCGATCCCAACCAGGGACCAGCGATTGGAGAAGTAAAAGTCGAGGGTCGGATTGCCGAGCGCGCGATCAAAAAGGTAGAACGAGCCCTGGAGCCGCGCGGGTGTGGACGAGAACGTCGCCTCGGCCAAATAGGCGTATCGTCCGACCGCGTCGGCGCCGGCGGTCGCGGCGCCAAAGAAGCGGCCGGCCTTCCCGAGGTCTATTCCCAATGGAATCCAGAAGTGCGGCCGCAGTGACCCCCAGGACGAGTATCCAGTCTCGCGCATCGCGACCGCCGGGGCCGAGTCGAATGAGGCGGCAGCGAGCTGGGCCGGCGGGAGCGGGACGGGACGCGCTGCAGCGACGCGCAGCTCCCAGCCGCCGTCTCCCAGCGTCGTGAAAAGGATGCGGCCATCGGGCAGCGGCGCCGGCGCGCGCGCGCCGAGCGGCTCGGCGGTCAGCAGCGAGACGCCGTCGGTTTCGCGCCACCGATGAACTTGCGGAAACCCGCCCGCGTCGGTCACGAACAGCACGCCCGTTCCGTCGGCGGTCCAGACGGGATCGGCGATCGCGGATTCGCCGGAAGCTCGCGCCAGCACCTCCACCGGCTGCGGCTGCCCGGCCCGCCAGCGTACCAGCTCCCAGTGTCCGTTTTGATTGCGCGTCGCCGCGATCCAGCGTCCGTCCGGCGATGGCACCGTCGGTCCCCAGGTCCCTTCGATCGAGGCGGCCGGAACCGTCGGCGCATCACCGCCACCGGCGAGCTTGAGCGCTGCCATGGTGGTACTGCCCGCGCGGGGCTCGATCAGGCGCGCGTTCGTCGTAAGGCGCGCCCACGCGCCATGAGGGGGGGGCAACCAGCGCCACAAATCGCTGCGAACGACCCAGCGGCTCCTGAACTCGAGCTGCGCGACGATCAGCGTATCGCCGAGCCAGTCGTAGCTCACGCCGCCGTTGACGCGGTGCGAGCGCAGCACGGCACCACTCCTGGGATCCACGATCCGCAATCGCCGGGCGCCGCGGCCGTCATCGTAGAGGTAGGCGAGACTGCGGCCATCGGGGGAAACGCGCGGCACCGGCTGCGAGCGCAGCCGGCCGACGAGCAGCTGCGCGCGCGCTTCCACTGGCGTTGCGGGCACAGCGCCGGCGATCGACCGCGACCATGCGTCGGTCAGCGACTGCGGAAGCCCCGCGTGCCGCAGCGGACGGCCTACGCGGAACGGAATGAACTGACCGGCCGTCTTCTCGATGAACCGGGGCACGATGGAGTCATTCCCGTTGCGTGACAGAAATTCCCAGAAGCGGCTGCCGTACGCGTAGGGCGCGAGCCCGTCGGGCCAGCGGGTAAACAGCAGCGCGTCCCACGGCGACCGCGCATGCCCCGACAACGCGTCGGCGGCGACGACCTCGCGATGAAAGCTCCCCTCCGCGCGGCCGCCGGCGGTGAATCGCGACTCGTAGTACGTGGCCAGGCCTTCCGTGACCCAGGTGGGCTGATACTGATTCGGAAAGAGGCCTGGCACTCGCCCGAACACCGACTGCAGCCCCTTCCAGAGGCCCCGGGAGCGATCGAGATGAAAGACGTGCGTCAGCTCGTGCACGATCACGAGCCGTTCCCAGCTGTCGTAGGTCTGCAGCGCGGGATCGGTCACCGGCGGGACGAGCAGAATCGTGAAGCGGTTGGAGGGAAAGGTGGTCGTGAATCCGTTCGGGGTGTCGACGTCGTCCGACAACGTGAGATCGACTATGCCGCGCGGCGGATGCAGCTCGCTCGACAGGAGCGCGTACGCTCGCTCGGCCTCGGCCGCCGCGAGGACCGCTCGCGCGCGATAGCTCGGACGGAAATGGAGGCGGAAGTGCTGGGTGTGGAGGGTGCGCCAGCTACCGGACGGATCTACCTGAGATGACGCTGTGCTTGGGAGGAGGAGGAGCGCGAGTAACCAAATGCGGAATGGGAAATGTGAAATGCGAAATCTCTCAGAGGGCGTCGTACTACGATTTCGCATTTCGAATTTCGCGTTTCGCATTAATGAGCCGTCTCCCTCAAGAACTCCTCAATCCCACGCGCCACTCCCCGCGCGTACCGCAGCCGTCCCTCGGCGCTCGAAAGCATCGCCTCCTGCTCGGGGATCATCATGAACAATCCCTCGGTGAGCGCGGAGGGGAACCACGGATCACGCACGAGTGCGTAATCACCGCGCCCCATTCCCAAATCCCTAACCCCTAGCTCCCCAACAAGCGCGCGATCGAGGGCACGGGCCAGGGCGGCGCTGCGGGCATGGAAATAGTAGACGCTCGTGCCGTTATTCATGAACGGATTCATGCCGTCGGGCAGCGCGTTGGCGTGGATCGAGACCAGCACGTCGGCGTCGTGCTCCTCCGCGAAGCGCGTCCGCGGGAACAAGTCCACCGGGTTCGAGTCGGTGCGCGTTAACAACACGGTCGCCCCGGCCTGCTCGAGCAGCGTCTTCGCCTGTTGCGCCACCGCTAGCGTCGCGACCGGCTCCCACAGACCCGATGGTCCGTGCGCACCGACGGGCGGATGGCCGGGATCGATCACGATCGTACGGCCGGCCAGCGGCCGGCGCGGGTCGATGACCGGCGGGCGGCGAATCTCGAGCAGGAGATCGCGGCCGCTCCAGCGCGTGCGATAGCCCCAGACGGGCCCCGCCAGTGACAGGGTCAGCGTCACCTCGTCCGCGGCGGGCTGCGCGTAGCTCATGCGGGTCACGTAGGGATCGGTGCCGCCGTACTGCATCCAGTTCACGTCGGAAGCGACCCCATAGAGCCGGAGCGTGAGACTCTTTTCCTCTTCTTCCACCTGAAAGGGAACGTGCGCGGGAAGCGGCACACGCAGCACCAGCGAACGCGGTCCGGCGACCAGTCGCACCGACTCCACGATCCCACCAGGAGGCGGCGTCCCCGGCGCCAGCGGCACCACGTCCGCGCTGTTTACCCATGCGACCGCGCCACGGGAGAGCTGCAGCCGCGTCTGGCTGCCCCAGCGCGCCGTGGCCACGGACACGGTGCCGAGCGGGAAGAACCAGTTGTAGGTGCCGTACGGCACGGCCTTGCCTACGGTGAGGCTGTCGCTCTTCCCGGTATGCGCCGTGTCATCGTTCAGGACGATCACCGCCGGGTGCGCGCGATCCAGCGTGTCCAGCACCAGCGGCCAGACGGCGCGAGCGGTATCCGTTCCGACGATGACTTCGACGATCGCGTCACACAGCGGCTCGGCCGGCAGCCACGCGACGTAGCGACCGGCGGCCGCGGGCAGGCGAAACGCCATGGTGTCGGTACCGAAGGCACGCACGCCCCATGCGGGCTCTGCGGGAAGCGTGTCCGGGACGAAGAACACTTGAGTCTTTCCAGGCGATGGCGCCGGGTGGCGGCCGGAACGGCTGGGCGATGCGGGCGACGAACGTGGTCTCCTGCTGCTCGGACCCGGCGCCGGCGCGCGCCACGATCTGAAAACGGGCCAGTGAGTCGGTCGGCAGCGGGATCCACGCGAGCCAACTGCCGGTCGCGGCCACGCGCACGGGGAATCCGTTGACCGACAATGCGACATCGCCATGACCCTGGCCGACACTGCCGAACAGGAACGAAGAATCCTGCGCCTGAATCGGTTCGGCCGTGTCGGGATAAACGATGGTGATATGCAGGGGCTCGCGGGGAACCGCGGCGGATGGGTGACGCGGTGCGGCGGAGGACGCGCAGCCGCCTCCCGCCGCTCCGGTCGCAACGAGGAGGAGCGCGGCGCCGATGAGTCGCATGTGGCGCAAGCTAGCGGCGAGCAATAGATTGGGCCACCTAACTTTATGGCACTGAGCGCTTGCCAGTATTGCGGCCGGCAAAACGAAGCCGGTGCGCAATTCTGCTCCGACTGCGGAAAGCCGCTGACCAAAGCCGCAGCCGCGCGGGCCGCGGTGGCGGCAGGCGGCGGCGGAGGTGGTGTGGTCTCCCGCACGAGCGGGCCTGGGTCACCGGGGGGGGCTCCGGCGGATGCTCCCTGCCCGCTGTGCGGATCCATGGTCACCGCACACGGCGCGGGCAGCGGAGGGGGCGGACACGACCGACGCCTCATCCCCGACAGACGCACCGAACACTCCCTCACACTGGTTCTGGTTTCCGAGATGGCCACAGAAGTGGCGCACTTCGAGCGCAAGAGCGCGTCCACGACCATCGGCCGGACCGAGGGAGACATCCGTTTCCCCGAAGATCAATTCCTCTCGCCGCTGCACTCCAAGCTCTCGTGGGAAGAGGGGCGGCTCGAGGTGCGCGACCTCGGCAGCCGCAACGGGACCTGGGTCTTCCTCGAACGACCCTATCGCCTGACCGATGGTGACCTGATCCTCATCGGCTCCCAAGTCCTGCGCTTCCGCCGCCTGGGCTATCCCGGACCCCACACCGCCGAAGCCGACACCACGAAGCGGATGGGCAGCATGACGCCAACGGCCGATATCGCCAGCCTCACCCAGCTCCGCACCGACGGGAGCTCCCGCGACGTCATCCAGCTCTCGCCGGGGCGCGACGTGCACATCGGACGCGAGCGCGGCGACTGGATTTTCCCCTATGATCCCTCGATGAGCGCGCAGCACGCGACGGTGCGGTCCGAGGACGCCGACTTCGTGCTCGTGGACGACCACAGCCGCAACGGCGTCGCGATCGCCGCGCGCGGTGCCATGACACTGCAGCACGGCTCGCGCATCATGGTCGGCGACAAGCTGCTCCGGATCGAGCTGCCGGGAGGTGAACGAGGAGGGGACGGGGGAGGTGGAACAGGAGGGGGACCGATTCTCGCATGAAGATCTGCCCCGTCTGTTCCACCGAATACGCCGATGACGTGAAGTTCTGTCCCAATGACGGGCAGACGTTGCGATCCGCCGCGCCGGCGAGCGATCTCGTGGGTCAGGTCGTCGCGGACCGCTATCACGTCGTGAAAAAGCTCGGGGAAGGAGGAATGGGTCAAGTCTATCTCGCCGAGCATGTCAAGATGGGCCGTCGCAGCGCCATCAAGGTGATGAATCCCGCGATGGTGCACGATCCCGACGCCGTGGCGCGCTTCAATCGCGAGGCGTCGAACGCCAGCCGCATCAGCCATCCCAACGTCTGCGCGATTTACGATTTCGGTGAGACACCCGATGGCTTGATCTTTCTCGCGATGGAGTTCATCGAGGGCGAGCCGCTGACCGATCTGCTCGAGCGCGAGGGCGCGCTCCCGGTGCCGCGCGCAACCGCGATCTTCCTGCAAACTGCCGACGCACTCCAAGCCGCGCACGATCTCGGCATCGTCCACCGTGATTTGAAGCCCGACAACATCATGTTGAGCCGGAAAAAGGGCGGCGGCGACACCGTGAAGGTGGTGGACTTCGGCATCGCCAAGGCCGTGGGCGGCGACCAGGCGGGCCAAAAGGTCACCAAGACCGGTCTGGTCGTGGGGACGCCGGAGTTCATGAGCCCCGAACAGTTGGCGGGTGACGCGCTCGACGGCCGGAGTGACCTCTATTCCCTCGCGCTGGTGTTTTACCGGATGCTGATCGGCAAACTGCCGTTCGAGGCGACGAGCGTGCAGGAAACAATGATCAAGCGGCTGACCGACGAGCCCATCAAGCTCGCCGAGGCGCGGCCCGATCTGTCGTTCCCGGCCGGGTTACAGCCGGTCCTCGATACCGCGCTCGCCCGCACGCCGATGGAGCGCTACCAGAGCGTCGCGAAGTTCGCGGCTGACGTCGCCGCCGTCACGGGCCGGCCAACGACGGGGGCCGTGCCGCACACGCACTCGAGGGGCGATACCGACGCCAAAACCCAGCTCCTCTCCCCCCTCTCGGCCCCGGCCGCTCCGAGGAAGCAGCGGTCGCTTATCCCCATCGTCGCCGGCGTCGTCGTGATCCTCGCGGGGGGAGGCGCCTGGATGGCACTGAACGGCGGCAGCAAGGCGGGTGCCAATCCCGCCGACACCGTGGCTCACGACACAGCGGCAAATCGCAGCGGGAGACAATCTGGAGGTACTACAACGCTGGCTGTTCGAGAGACCGGTCGTCGCGCGGTGCCGCCCGCCGCTGCGAATCGGTATGACGACGTCGCGGGCAGGCGGGCACTCATAAACCTCACCGACATCATGGACGACATGGCGGGAGGCGCGTTGGTGGATTCAGCGAAGACGATCTACCGTGCTTCAGTGGCGGATACCGCCAAGGCATACGCGGCCTACATCATCGCGCAGCTGTACGTGTTGAAAGTTCAGGACAACCGTAACGCGCACGATTGGATTCTCACGGCGTTACGGTTTGCTCCGACGAACAAGACGTACCAGGGGCTGCGTACGGCGATCGAACGCGATATGCAGCGACAGCCATAGCGATGTTCGGACGCTCCAAGCCGATCCGCATCGAGGTCTTCGCCAAGACCGATCTGGGGCGCACGCGCGACCACAACGAGGACCGCTTTCTCGTCGCGGACCTGACGCGCAAGACGGCGTCGCTGCAGCCCGACGTGCGGCAGCATGACATCGGACCGCGCGGGACGCTACTCGTCGTCGCCGACGGCATGGGCGGCGCCGCCGCCGGCGAATTGGCGAGCGAGATGGCAACCGATACGATCTACGCGCACCTCCTCAAGACGTGGAATGCCGAAGCCGAGCCAACGCCGCAGCGCTTTGCCTACAGGCTCAAGGAGGCGGTCGAGGTCGCCAACGCGAGCATTCACGCGCATGCAAAGGCGCACCCCGAGGTGCGCGGCATGGGCACGACGACGACGGCCGCCGGGGTGCTCAACGATCACCTCTATCTCACCCAGGTCGGCGACAGTCGCGCCTATCTGATCCGCGGCGGCACAGCGCATCAGATCACCAAAGATCAGTCGCTCATGCAGCGCCTGGTGGAAGCGGGTGAGCTGACGGAAGAGGAAGCCGCGCAGAGCGAGCGCCGCAACATCATCCTCCAGGCGCTCGGCCCGGATCCGAAGGTCAAGGTCGATCTCACGCACCAGGAGGTGCGCCGCGGCGACGTCCTGGTGCTCTGCTCCGACGGGCTCTCGGGACAGGTAAAGAAGGAAGAGATCGCCGAGATCGTGAGCACGACTCCCAACCTGAGCGCGGTCTGCGACAAGTTGATCGCGCTGGCCAACGAGCGCGGCGGGCCCGACAACATCACGGTGGTCGCGGCGCGCTTCGATGGCGACGGCTTGCGGCTCTCGGACGGCGGCCGGCAAGAGGACGTCGGCCATCAGGTGTATCCGTTGATCGACACGGAGACCAGCACGGAGCCGGTGCCCGTCTACAAGGGCAGCCGTCCACCGGTGCCTAACAAGGAAGCTCGCAAGACGCGCACGATCGTCCTCGCGCTGGTCGCCCTCGCCGCCGCTCTGATCTGGTACCTCACCCGGAATCAGTGAAAGCACAGTTCAAGTTTCTGTCGGGAGCCAACGCGGGGCAGATCGAAGCCTTCCGCAAGGGTTACATCGGCCTTGGCCGCCACCCGCTCTCGGACGTGCGCTTCGACGCCGAGCGTGACCTCGACGTCTCGTCCCGGCACGCGGCGATCGTACGGAAGACCGAAGGGTTCGTCCTTCAGGATCTGGGGAGCCGCAACGGCACGTTCGTGAACGGGCAACGCGTCACCGGCGACACGCTGCTGCGCGATGGCGACGTCATCGGGTTCGGCGCAAACGGGCCGGCGCTCGAGTTCGCGGTCATCGAAACCGACGCTGACCTTCCTGAGACGGCCGGTGCGGAAGCGCTCGCGGAGCGGGCGTCGGCGCCGCGCGAAGTCATGGCGGCGGCGCCCGGGGCAACCAGCCCCCGTCCCAGCACCGGTGTCCGCATCCGAGCCGAGGTCGCACGGCAGACGGCGCAGCTGCGGCGCACCACCAAGGTCCTCATCGCGATCCTGCTGATCGTGGGCACCGGTTTCACCTGGATTCAGATCGACGGCAGGCGGCGGGCGCGCGAATCGCAAACGATGACCTTGCACGTCCAGACAGAGCTGCAGGGGGTCCGGGATGCGCTCAAGGCCGCCCAGGACGAAACCGCTCGCTTACGGCGTGAGCTGGAAGCGTCGGCCGGTGACGCGACCGCGGTGGCGCGCCTGCGCGCAGAGTTGGACACGGTGGAGCGGCGTCGGCGCGTGTTGGGCGGCGTCGACTATCGGTCGATCTCGCATCGCAATCAGGATGCGGTCGCCATCGTCCTCGTCGAGTACGTGGACGGCGAACGGTTCAGCGGCACCGCGTTCGCGTTCGACTCGCTGGGCACCATGGTGACGAACAAGCACATCCTGATTGGCGAAGACGGCACCAAGACGCCGCGCCGGCTGGGCGTGATCTTCTCCGGCAGCACGCAGTTCTGGCCCGGCGAGCTGGTCGGGGTGTCGCCCGAGGCGGACATCGGCGTGTTCCACCTCTCGATCAAGGGCGGGACGCCACGCATCGCCGGACTCGCGCGTACCCGCGAGGGACTCGAGCGCGGCGACCCGGTCGCGATCCTCGGCTATCCTCTGGGGTTCGATCTCCCGATGGAATCGCAGGGCGGACAACCGATCGCCGAGCCGACGCTCACGGTGGGGACGGTGAGCAAGGCGCTGACGGCGGTCGTTCAGGTGGACGCGTACGGAGCGCCGGGGTCGTCGGGGAGCCCGATCTTCGATCACGAAGGGAAAGTGATCGCGATGCTGTATGGCGGTGAGCGCGAGTCGCAGGGGAAGATCATCTTCGCCGTGCCGGCCTACATCGTCGCGGACTATCTGAAGAGCCTGAATCTCGCGCGCTGATCCTCCTACAGTTGGCGCAGGTAGTTCGACATTTCGACGAACCCCTGTTGTTTGAGAGCTCCCGCCCGTCGTCGAAGAGTGCCGACCCCCGCAAACAGCGTCGTGTACTCATCGTGATCCGCGAAGACCACAAATCCTGGCGGACTTGGCTCGAAAAAAAAGTCCAGCCAGTCGGCGAGCAACGCCGTGAGCAGCGCACTCGACTCCGCCCCATCAGCGGCGACGATGGTGCGACCCACATGATGCTCCAGAACCAGATGATGGCTGATCAGGAGGGCGTCGAGATGCTTCGGGGTGAAGACCACCTGCTCCACGATCGCCGAGGCGCAGGCGAGCGGCGGATCGCTCGTCAACAGACAGTCGACGAAGCCCGGCAGGCGGTCCAGTGGTGTCCGGAAAGTCCGCTGTTCGAACGCGGCGACACTACGCCGGAGGCGCTGGAGGTCTCCGTTGGCATCCAGAAGTTGCATTGCGGTCGGAGATACACCGGCGGAAGAAGACTGCAAGGGGAAGCGCGCCAAACGTCATAGCGGGCGCTGGAGCGCCGATCCTCAGTAGCTCGCTCGTCCGATGCTGACGACGCGCAGCACGGACTCCTGCCCGAACCGGCGCTTGTACTCGGCGATGATCGCAACGATCGCCGCTTCCGTTGCCGCGGACCCCGTGGGATGCACCACCTCGAGGACGAAGCTGGGTTCACGCGTCGATCGTCCGTCCGCCCCTCGCCACTCTCCTGTAGCGGTCCAGAATGTGAATCCGTTGGGCAGTCGAGCGCTCACCACATCGGCGACAAACACGGCCCAGGCAGAGTCGGTGACGCCAAGCCTCTGCGCGACGTTGCGGCCGAAATAGAGCCGCTCCGTCACGACCGGCTGCAACCCGCTCGACTGAATCGCCGGGGCGCAGGCGGCCGCCGCGAGCAGCCCCGCGAGCGCCAGCGTCTTCACCCCTGGGCCCCGCCCCCGCCCAGCCGGTCCGACTCGCGCTGCTTGGCCAACAGTCGCTCGGCGAAGTCGACACGCTCCTCGAGCTCCGCGACCCGGTTTTGCATGGTCTCGAGGTTCTGACGCAGTTCGCTGATCTCGTCATTGGACGCCGACAATCCGCGATGACGGCCGCGGCCGCCGCCGTACTTCCCCGAGATCGCGCGCCCGATCTGAATCGCGATGAGGATCACAGCCGCACCGAGCGCCCAGCTGGGAATGACAAATGGCATCAAAGACCTCGTCGTGATGATCGGCTACCGGATACGCACGGCCGGACTGAGCGCCGACACGCCGTTTTCGTCGAAGCTCTCGATCGCGACCCAATACCCCTGCCCCACCGTCAACGCACGCAGCTCGAGCATCGTACCCTGATCCGCAAAGCGCTGGTAGGTCTGATACAACTTCGCCGGCGCGATGCCCCACCGCACATTGTAGCCTACCACACCAGGCACCTGACGCCACCCGATCACCGCATTGCGCGCGTCGGCATCGCGGCGCGCCGTCACGCCTGTGGGCGTCGCGGGGCGCCGCGCCTGCGCGCCCCAGTGATGGCCGAACACACGGATGTCGCTGATCGCGAGGTTCGCGGCACCAACGTGAATGTGCTCGTAGCGCACGAAACGCGCGCGCACCGGCGTCGCCATCTCGATGTACGCGTTGGGACGATCGCGCCGCTCGCCCGAGAGATCCGCCACCACGGCCCACTCCCGGCCGTCGAGCGACGCCTGCAGGCGGAACTGCGTGACTACGCTCGAGTCGGTACCGTAGACACCAGACTTGTAGTCGGCGTAGTTCACCTGCACCGCTTTCACGTCGTACGTTCCGCCCAGATCGATCGTGAGCCACTCGCCGGGCCGATTCTGCCTCGCCACCCAGAACGTGCGCGGATTCTCGTCGGTGACGCGACTCGCCGGGAAACTGTCGAGCGCGGACGACGCCGTCGCGAGCTTGCGGTATGACAGCAGCATCCAGCCGGTGAAGAGCTCGTCGCTCGACTGGCCCGGCTTCGTCGGGAGCCAGTGCGGGAAGTCGCCGAAGCGCGTATCGACGAACATCTGCCCGTCCGCATCGAAGCCGGCAGGATGCAGGCCGATGCGGCGCTCGAAGTTCCAGTTCACGCCGATCCAGGGCGTCCCGGTATTCCACCAATTCCCGTGCACATCCTGGAAGGTGTTGCCGTGCCCGGCACCCTGGACGAATCCGCCGGGCTTATAGGCGACCGGATTGTAGGGCGCGTACGTGAACGGGCCGAGGGGATCGTCGGCGGTGTACACGCCAGTCGCGTAGACGTTGTGCTCGGTGCCCGGTGCGCCGTATTGGAGGTAGTAGCGGCCGGCGTGCTTCGTCATCCAGGAGCCTTCGATGAACGGCTTGATCGTCGAATCCCGATGATCCTGACCGAAGCGTTCCCACCCATGGTGTGCCGGGTCTAGGCCGAACAACCAGTGCGGCGTACCCTTGTAGACGAGACGCCTGCTCTTGTCGAGCTCGATGGCGTGCAGCGGATACGCGTTGGACGAATTCCAGTAGAGGAACCAGCGCTCGGTATCGGGATCGCGAAAGAACTGCGGATCCCACGGCCCGGGCTGCACCGAATCCGGCTTGGCCAGCAGGTCCGCTTCGCGGTAGCGCGCCATCGGCAGCCACGGGAGGAGCCGATTGTAGAACTCCACGCGCCCACTCGCCGGCTCGGTCAGCATCAGAATCGGCAGCGGACTCGTCGTACTCGGCAGGAGATAGATCGTGTCGCGCACGGACAGCACCGCGGGTGCCACGACGTCGGTGAGCGGCCAGCGCGACGGCG
>WNGO01000249.1_pt1 | contig 37688 bp, 43 predicted proteins | sample 5400511 | NCBI WGS metagenome assembly WNGO01 (sample SAMN13153380, study PRJNA577476) | soil metagenome | isolation source: 20 cm soil or saprolite under Garry oak tree replicate 2 | place: USA:California | collected 2016-06-15 | reverse complement strand
TAATTCGATCGATCTCCCTGCCTTGGGCAAACGCTGGCGGGCCGAGAAACATCGCGACAACCAACAGTGCGAAGACACTTTTCATCATAGTATCGCCCTCCAAATGGGCCCGATTTCATCAGGCCAAACGATTATCGTCTCTCTTCTCCAACTGTCCCTGGGTGCTAGGTGCCTGGCTTTAACTTCGGAACGGTGTATCTATTTCCTCATGGCAGAGTTTTGAAATTCGGATACTGAGAATCGAATCGTCGTGACTACGACGAACCGAAAGCAATCCGACTCAGCTCCAAATTCATTTCACAGGTGCAACGGTTTAACGCTGGCGCCATTTTGACCATTGACCTAGAGTCTTTCTCAACCTTTTCTTCCCCCGAGCCTGCGCAATTCGATTCTTCGGAGGCGTCTAGGTTGAAGTAGCGATTCAGGTGTCCACGCACATCTAGGCGCGCTCGGAGTACACGCGACCTTGTTCCTTTTACCAACAGTTCGAGCAAGTCCGCGATCTCTACTGTTGGGGGCTCCTCGACGTCGCGCAGCTGGAAAACGAGCCGCTGTATTAGGTTGAGTTTGCAGATTGCTTCGAAGCGGCTGCGCCGCTATCAGTTCGTTACGATATGCTGCCGAACAGTCGCCGACTAGGGCCTCTTGACCAATAGTAACCAGTAATCTCGCTCTCCAGTTTGACCGTGGAGAAGACTTGTGGCTCGAGACCGCGCTACAAGCAGGCTAGCCTTTTGCGCCATAGGCGTACGCTTCTTCTGTCACTATCGGAATCACTTCGAAATTTTCAGGGGGAGGCGGCGAAGCCGTCGTCCACTCTAGTCCCTTAGCTCCCCACGGATTGGGGCCAGCGATCGGGCCGTAACGCGCGGACCATATTAGATATATGAGCGGGATAACGTACCCTACGGCTAGAATCGATGCGCCGGCCGAGGACATCACGTTAAGGACTTGAAACTCCGGTGGGTAGACAGCGTATCGCCGCGGCATCCCGTAATAGCCGAGGATGAATTGCGGACCAAAGGTGAGGTTGAAGCCGACGAAAATTAGCGCTGCCGAGAGTCGGGCCCAGCCTTGCGGATACATGCGGCCCGTCATTTTGGGCCACCAGTAGTGGATGCCTCCCAAGTAGCCCATTACTGCTCCACCCACCATGATGTAGTGGAAGTGTGCCACTATGAAGTAGGTGTCGTGAACGTGGACGTCGATTGCAATCGAGGCGAGGAACAGACCTGTTAGTCCTCCCATCGTAAAAAGACCAATGAAGCCCAGCGCGTACAGCATGGGAGCATCATAGGAAATGGTTCCCCTGTAAAGGGTGGCAGTCCAGTTGAAAACCTTGATCGCCGATGGAATCGCTACCAGGAAGCTGAAGGCTGAAAAGACCAGACCTGCATAAATGGACTGACCGCTGACGAACATGTGATGACCCCATACAAGAAAAGAAAGGACCGCAATGGCAACGCTCGAGAAGGCAACAAAGCTATAACCAAAGATTCGTTTTCTTGAGAATGTTGCCACCAGCTCACTGACGACCCCCATCGCCGGCAGGACCAGGATGTACACTTCAGGATGTCCGAAGAACCAAAAAAGGTGCTGGAAGAGAATTGGGTCGCCACCCAATGCTGGGTCAAAAATGCCAACATGCAGGAAACGCTCGAGCATGAGCAAAACCATCGTGATGGCGATGACCGGCATGGCAAGGATGAATATGATGCTGGTCGCGTACATAGACCACAAAAATAACGGAAGACGGAACCAGGTCAGTCCCGGTGCGCGCATCTTATGGATGGTCACGATAAAGTTCAGTCCTGTCAAAATCGAAGAAAAACCGGATATAAAGACTCCCATCGCCGCTGACATGACGCTGGAATTCGCATAAGTCGTGCTGAGCGGAGTGTAGAAAGTCCATCCCGTGTCAACTCCGCCGGACAGGGTGGAATAAAGGAAGACAAACCCGCCGAGCATGAAGATGTACCAACTGAGCAGATTCAAGCGCGGAAATGCAACGTCTCGAGCGCCGATCATCAGAGGTATGAGGAAATTCCCCAAAACTGCCGGAATCGAGGGGGCCAGGAAGAAGAAAATCATGACGAGACCGTGGATGGTGAAGAGCCTGTTGTAGGTACTCGGCTCGACGAGGCCTCCCTGTGGTTCGATCAAGTTCAGGCGCATTAGGGTTGCAGCCAGGCCCCCGACAATGAAGAAGAAAGTGATCGCTACCAGATAAAGCCATGCGACCATTTTGTGGTCGGTAGTAAAGAGCCAGGACCTCCATCCATAGTTGAAGTTGAGATAATGGACGGAAGGTAGGGTCTCTATTCCAGTTACTGCGGCACTCATTGCTTGGCGGCCCGCCTTCCTTGACTTTCCGTTTTTGCGAGAGATTTGATATAGGCGGTCAGCTGAAAGATCTGTTGTTCCTCCAGTTGCCCCTGAAAGGTCGGCATGATGGGGGGGTAACCTGCCACTCTTTGCGCGGAGGGGGTAAGAATGCAATCGCGAATGTACGCATCATCGGCTATGACTGTTTGGCCGCTAGTCAATTTCACTAGCGAACCGTACAATCCTGCGAACGGAGGTCCCTTCCCTGTCGAGTGGCAGGTGTCGCACCCGTATCGCACATATAACTCGGCTCCCACATCGGCCATGGATTTGCCGGCAACACCTCCACTCAGCCACCGAGCGTAATCCGTCGGCTCCATAACAATTAGCCAGCCAACCATCTCAGAGTGCGATGTGCCGCAGTATTGGTCGCAGAATACGTGAAATCGACCAGTTTCAGTGGCGGTAAACCATTCGCTCGTGTACCGTCCGGGCAAAACGTCCTTCTTGATTCGAAATGCAGGAACGGCGAAATCATGAATTACGTCCTGGGAAGTCATGGTGAGCTTGATTGGCATGCCCGCTGGAACGTGGAGTTCGTTAATTTCCTGAACGCCCTCCGAGTGCTGCACCTTCCACATCCATTGCCTTCCAATCACGAAGATTTCAGTCGAGCCTTCCGGCGGAACCGAATTGCGGAAAAAAAGAGCGGACGCCCATACGAACATCACGGCACACAGAGCAGCAGGGATCACGGTCCACGTGATCTCCAGAGCTAGATTACCTTCGATTTGTGGGGGTATTTCATCCTTGGAGCGTCGACGGTACTTGATTGCGAAATAAAAGATCAAACCAAAGATCAAAGTTGAGAAAAAGACGGACACGGCCATCAGAAAATAAAATAGATGCTGCCATTGGGTCGCCCAACTGGAAGCATCCGTGAAGTGAATCGTACGTTCAACTTGCATCGGTTTTCCGCCTTATTCGTAGACCCGATGAAGAACTTCCATTGTGGATCGTTTTCATTTAGGCCGCCGCGCGCTTCCCCCCCCGAGAGACATTGCCAATATCAGTGCCACGAGAGAAAGAATCGTGACCAGGGCCGCGAGTTTAAGCACATGCGAAATAACCACGCTGTATTTTCCCGTTGCGGGATCATACTGCGAGCAGTACAAAAGCACTTCGTCGACCGGAGAGCCGATCTTTCCCTGAGAGGCCTCTACTAATCCGAGACGCAGATTTCCCGCTGGGTACCGAACGCCGTAAAAGTATCTCGCTAGGTGGCCCTCAGGAGTGAGGACCATAATGCCGGTGGCATGAATATACTGCCGGGTCTGCGGATCATAGTTATAATGGAAGCCCACGGTTTGAGTTAGTTGACGGATCGACGGCTCATCTCCAGTGAGAAAATGCCAGCCTGCCGCCACGCCTGGACGGTTGTAGATACTCACGTAGATCGCCTTCTTGGCAGCAGCAAGTGAAGGTTTCTCTGTGGGATCAAAACTGACCGTCACGACTTCAAACTGCTGTCCAACGTTGAATGTCATTTGTTTCAGGCTGTCCAGTAGGCCGTTCAGCACCAACGTGCAAAGCATCGGGCAATCGTAATAAGCGAGCACAAGAATCACGGGTTTCTGTCTAAAATACTCTCCGAGGCGTACTGCAATCCCGTTCTCGTCTCGGAACACGAGATCAAGAGGAATTAGATCATTCAACTTCTGATCGATGCCCACATCACGAAGGATAGGACGGGGACTATTGGCATTCGAGGGGAGGGCCGGCGTCCCTGCAGCTGCTCGTGATGGCGGCCCGCAGAATAAGAAAATAAGACTACTTGAGAGAAAAACGTGGAATCGTCTCATACGATTAAGCTCACAGCAGTTCATATCGAAGATATGTGGTGCTCGCAATCAGCGCGTGTTTGAAGCCAGCCTTGATCCCATCAGTCGTTCCAGATTCCAAAAGACATAGGCAATCGCGCTCAACTGTCGCCTCCTCTCTTTCGACGAAAGGCGTGTTTCCCGTGAACGCATCGCAGAACTGCCCAGCACCTCTGGCACCGCGAACCGATCTCTGTTTGGGCCAACATTGCAGTCAGATGTGACAGGGCGTGACCACATTGTTTGCAACTCATTACGACTTCCCTACATGTCCTCGGCCCTTGTTATCGTTCCCTAGCTTAGATAGAGAGGCACAGCGACCACGGTTACATCGTTGAACTGCGCTGAATTTCTGGCAATGGGTCGTTTATACCTTGTGACAAAACAGATGTAATCCAAGATTTCCATTTTGAATTTTACCTGCAAGCCTTTGGGCACTCATTTTTATCAACGTTTACACAAGTTTGAACGCGATGAAGACAGTTTGGAGGTAGAAATTCCGTGGGTGAGAGCCAGAACCAGCTATTTCAGCTCTCGTTAAACAGTTCGTTGAAGGTCGATTTCAAGCGATCACGCGTGACCTTCGCTGTTGGACTGATTCTGGTGCGGGAGTAGGACGAACGTTTGGGATTCAGCAAACTCATCGCGGAGCACTTGACTGACTCTCGGAGCAAAAATACAAAGTTCGCTTTGGCCGCCTGATCCGGCAATCGGTTTACGGCCGCCTGGCGGGATATGAAGAGATGATCGACCAAATCTCCATAGTGCGTAGTGCTGGACATGGATAGCACCGAGATTTCGGTGTACGGTCAGCAGGAGCGGGCGCCTGCAACGGCCACTTCGAGTCCGTTTGTTAGCACCCCTGCTACTGTTCAATCGTAAAGACGACTGTCTGGCGGCGAAGTTGCGGCCCGGCAACGTGCATAGCGCCGACGGATGGGAAGAGCTGCTGCTACCGAAATTCGAGCGGCAAGAGACGATGGGCAAGGGAGTGTTGTCTCGAACCGATGCCGCCTTCGCCAAGCCGGAGATTTACGAAGCGCTGTAGGAACGAGGAGTGAAAATATGCATCCAGATTCCCGCGAAGGAGAACCGGCAGCGGGACATCAACGAGTTGCTGACGCGGCCTGTGGGTCGATCAAGCCACCAGCCGGTGGTCTGGTACAAAGGTTTCTCTAGCAAGCTGCCAGTTGGAAAATGGCAAGACGACTGCTAGCGAGGCCGGAGTTTCATGCTGGGGAGTTGTTCCCACGAGTGGGCTTCATCGTGACCAACCTAGAGACAGACCGCCGGGCTGTGGTGCCTCTCTACAACAAGCTAGGCACGGCGAAGCAATGGATCAAAGAAGGCGAGACTGGAGACGGAAAAGTGTTCAAAGAAGGGGGGGAAGAGGAGTCAATTTGTGTCTTTTGAGATTTTGCTGTGGCCGTCGGAAAAGATCTGCACTCAAAAACGTGGCTGGAGCATTGCATGCTGACGGGGTCGGGTGTACGTTATCGATTCTCCGGAATGTCAAAATGGACATTCCGGGCTATGGGTGAACGAAGCGGAACTCGGGAGGGCAGGTCGTTCTGTTATCACGAAAGACCTGGCGCGCGCGGAAGGTTCTTTTCTTATATGGAAATTTTCAAGGCACGTCGGGCTGCGTTCCAGAAGTTGCACGAAGACGGTTGCTTCGTCATTCCAAATCCGTGGGACATCGGTACAGCTCGGTATTTGTGCCACCTTGGTTTCCAGGCGCTGGCCACAAGCAGTTCTGGCTTCGCCTTCTCGCGCGGAATGCCGGACACAGATCGAGGAGTGTCGCGGGATTTGATGCTGGGCCATATTGCGGAAATCGTTGCTGCGGTGGAGGCGCCGGTGAACGCAGATTTCAGAGCGGGGTACGCAGACCAACCGGAGGATGTAGCAGAAAATGTCCGTTTGTGCATCGATACAGGTGTCGCTGGCTTGTCCATTGAGGATGCAACCGAAGATGTTCGCAACCCGCTTTATGACGTGGCGCTCGCAATCGACCGGATCAAGGCAGCGCGAACCGTGATCGATGCTTCCGGTACTGGCGTGATTCTCACTGCGCGGGCCGAATGCTTCTTGGTCGGCCACCCCGACCCGTTGAGAGAATCAATTCGTCGCCTGCAGGCCTATGCTGAAGCGGGCGCGGACGTACTCTACGCTCCGGGCCCGCGGAGCCGAGAGGACATTAAATCGATTGTGGCATCGGTTAGCCCTAAACCTGTGAACGTCCTGGTGAGTTCGAATACCGGTCTGAAGTTCTCCGATCTCGCGGAATTGGGAGCACGGCGTATCAGTGTGGGTTCGTCATTGGCACGCGTAGCGTGGACGGGTTTTCTGCGGGCCGCAAGGGCGATTGCTCAGGAGGGTAGCTTCGCGGGCTTCGATGGATCAGTTTCCGGCAGCGAACTCAACGATTTATTTCGAGAGGACTCGAAGAAAAGCCCGTCATGATCGTTAATTGGGTCTACCGATGAAAAAACAGATCTACGATAGCTTTCTACGCGGAATCAGAATCATTGCATTGAGGCTCATCGCGACTTCTTCCTTTTGATTTGGAACTTCAACCACCGACCGCACCAGCTCTCTGAATAGCCTGCCCACGCGCAAGCTGATTATTTTCGGAAGCTTTTTGAATGGTTCAGTAGATCACTGTCGGTTTGAAAGCTCTTCGATGTGAACGGCAATTTTCCGACCCTTGTTAGTTCGATAGGTAACGCGCACCGTATCTCCTGGAAAAACTCCTCTCGCAGGAACGCTAAGATCAAACTCCTCAGATTGGCCATTCGGAACTTCATCTGCAACGATACGCAGTTTGTCGTCGCCGATGGCGACAACCCGGCCTTTGATGACGCTGTTTCTGCCTTCTATTGTCGTCCCGATTTGATAAGCCGTAATCCAGCCGTGCTCGCGTACGAATTCTTCATGTAAATGCCCACGCCAGGAACCCATGACGTTCGCGCGATTGATGTACCCCACCAGCTTCTGAGGGGCCGCGCGGTCTACCACCGGCAGACGGCCAATGTTGTGTTCGAGCATTTTCGTCACTGCCTCGAAGACTCGTTCGTCGGGATAGGCCACGACGAGCGAACGCGTCCCGGCCTCGATGACTGGCAACTCACCCGCGGGATCGGCCTGTATCGCACGAAGCAAATCGCCCTGTGTGACCAATCCCTGTAATTGACCGGCCGAATCCACGATAGGAAGTGCATGGTGGCGGGAATTTCTTAGATCGCCCGCGGCGAAGCGATCTGCCACGGCGCGCACAGTTTCTTCCGGCGTGACAGTCGCAACATCACGAGCCATGACCTCCGCGACTTTGAGTTGCTTGAGTGCGTTGGCTTCGTAGTCTTGATGTATATCAAGTCCACGCCGGGAGAGTTTCTCCGTCATGATCGAGTTTGGCAGATAACGCATGGCGATCGCACTGGCAATGACTGACACGAGCATCAAGGGGAGCACAGAGTTAAAATCACGTACAATCTCAAACGCAAAAACTATGAACGTGAATGTAGCGCGCGATGCCGAACCGAACACGGCGGCCATCGCGACCAGGGCGCACGCTCCCGGTGACAAATGCGCGCTTGGAATAAGATAATTTACGCCGATCGCAAAAATGCCCCCTCCCGCTGCCGAAGACATGAACATCGGCGCAAGCAATCCCCCTGAAGTACCCGATCCAAGCGAAAGCAACAATGCGACCGATTTGCAAACGGCAATCAGCACCAGAAGTTTCAGGGCGAGATTGTTATTTAAAATGTCTCCAAGAGTGTCGTATCCAACCCCAAGCACACGCGGGACAAAAAATCCGATGATTCCCAACGCAAGTGCCCCAATCGCAGGATGCCACAGTTCAGAAATTGGAAGGCGGTCGAAGTGGTCTTCGACGAAATAAAGCGCCTTCGTAAAAGCAATGGCAATGGCCCCGCAGACGATCCCAAGAACCAGATAGTACGGGAGCGCACGCGGAATTCCGAAGTCCATCGGTAGAACCTTGAACATCGCGCTATTTCCGAGCAGCATCTGACGAACGCTGGTGGCCAACGTGGTTGCAATCACCAACGGAATGAACGATCGGCTGCGGAACTCGAACAACAGCAATTCAATCGCCAGAATCACCCCTGCGATGGGCGTATTGAACGTAGCGGCCATTCCCGCGCCTGCGCCGCACGCCAGCAATACTTTTCGCTCGGATGCAGTCGTCGAAACGATCTGGCCGATGACCGAACCGAATGCTCCGCCCGTTTGGATGATCGGCCCTTCGGCGCCGAACGGCCCGCCCGTTCCGATCGCGATGGCCGCCGAGATCGGCTTCAATATTGCAACTTTCGGTTCAATTCGACTCTTCGATGTAAGAACAGCTTCCATTGCTTCAGGGATGCCGTGGCCTTTGATCTTCGGAGAACCATACTTGGCCATGAAACCGACCATGATCCCGCCGACAACGGGGATAACGATGGCCCATGCGCCGAGTTGATTGTCAGCAGGACTGCGAAAATGGAACGACCAGACGTGATAGAACGCAAGATTTGTAAAAAGCCCGATCAAGTTGTAGAGAAGAAATGCGACGATGCCCGCGATCAGGCCAACGACCGCAGCAAGTAGAGAGACGCACAACAGTCGGAAACCGCTGGCGACTCGATTGATTTTCCCGAAGTCACGACTGCCCTGAGCAGCAGAATCCAATGGCTGATCTCCTTGGTTAGTCGGGCAATTCATAACTATTCGCGTGAATTCTTCCATTCGCGTGGTCATCAGCCAAGAGTTGCTCTAGTTGCTTAACGCAACTTTTTGTGGTGATCTTAGTCCCATAAAATCTGTGCAGTCCTATTTTGAATCTCTCACCGCAACCATTAAAGTCACAGACAGCAACCCCCCACTCTGAATGCTCAGGTGCATGTACTACAGACTGGCCAACCTTGATTGCGACTGGGCACAGTGGAGATATTTTTTCAGTATATTCAGTAAAACTCATTCGGTCTCCCCTCAGAACGACAGAGTGAAGATACAGGTACGAGATTAGTGGGAAGTTGCTCTGATCGTCTTGTACAAAATTGCCCTTATCGTGGGGCTGACTGGTATAGTTAGGTAGTGAATTCAGAAATAAATCGTTCAATCCCAGGCGCACGCATTTCTCCGCGTTCACCTCGAATCATGGACGCAGACAACTCCCATATCTACAGGGACCATAGTGCGCGGCCCGCCGGCAGGGATGAAAGTGCTCGTATCTGGCAACATGGCGCTCTCAGCGGTGCTGAACTGTTTCGAGGTTCTTATCGGAAGTATGAATTTGCACATCACTTTCATTCCGTTCCAGCGATAGGAGTCGTCGAAAGGGGCTCGATGAGGTGTTACTGCAAGGGAGCGACCCATATTCTGCCACCTGGCACGGTTCTCCTGTTCAATCCTGGAGAGGTACATGCACCGGGGCCAGCACATTCTAATGAATGGACCTTCCGTGTATTCTTTTTCGAGGACGAGCTGTTTCGTGCACGATCGGCTGATGTCGCGCGGAGCGTACTTCGATTCTCGAAGCCGTTTGTTGAGGATCGTCGCCTCGCAAGTAGCCTGTTGCGGTTGCATTGTAAACTCGAAACCCATGGAACTGCATTGGATATCGAATCATCCATATTGGGGATTTTCACGCAGTTGGCGCAGAAGCACACATGTCTTCCAGCACATACTCATCGTTCTGGCATCGAGAAAACCAAAATAAAGAGGGTAAAAGAACATCTGGATGTCTATTTCCGGCGAGATATCACGCTTGGTGATCTAGCAGCGATTGCTCAATTCAGCCCCTATCATACGTTGCGCACGTTTCGAAGCTCAGTTGGACTCACTCCCCATGCTTATCTGATACAAATTCGCATTGAAGAGGGCAAGCGGTTACTGCGGACGGGGAATTCCATTTCGGATGTTTCCGCAAGCACCGGATTTACCGACCAGAGCCATTTCACGCGGCATTTCAAACGCATCATGGGCGTAACACCGGGGCAATATCTTCCTCAGCTTTAGTTCTTAGGATAAAATCTCAACACGATCACGCTTGTCGCTACCTCTGAAACATTTCGCTGCATTAAAAACCAGAACCATCCTCGCTCATTCACGCAAGCTGGAAAATCCGAAAATATCCGGCGGCGGGACAGGTATTTTTCTTGACTTCCTCTTTTATAGAACGTCTCAGGACTTGGCCAGCGAACAGTCTGTATCACAGCTGTGTCGTGAAAACGTCACCTCCAAGAAGGCCGAACCGCTCCACAGAAGGCGTAGATAAAACGGGTCCAGCGTTTTCAGCGTTTAGGAATTCGCACTATTTCTACCGAGCAGGTCGCGCGTCGCGCGATTCCATCCGACACATTTCCCATCAAGAAGCGGTCAAGCTTCGTCCTTCCGCGTGAACCGAGGACGATTAAATCGGCGTGCCACTCTTCGGCGGCGTCGAGGATCTTAGATTTAGGGTCGCCCAACTCGATGGCTGTAGTCACTCGGAAGCCCTTGGAACGAAGCAATTCGGCGGCTTTCGAAACTAGCGCTTCCGCCGGGCCGCGTTGGGCATCTCGCGCGTGTTCAATTCCGGGGTAATAGGCCATCATTTCAGGAAACTGAGGAGATGGTATGTCTATCACATGTAGTACGCGCACTTCGGTCTCATGCGGATTGGCTCGTGCGATCACGGCCTGCGTTGCCGCCTCTGAGAACATAGAACCATCGATCGCAAGGAGAAGTCTCATACATCTATCCTATAGCTAGCGCGGCCATGTGAATTTCAAAACCAAGCCTTCTCGCGGCCAAGTCCCGGGAAACGGGATTAATCTCCCAAACACAGCTTGTGATCGGCCTGCAGCTTGTAGCCATGGCACACCCCGCAGACACAGTGGAGGTTTTCGCGGCGATGTGGACTTCCAGCCTTCAATCGTCGAATGAGCCTCGCCGGCACAATGTGGTCGACATGGCGGCTTATTCCAGCCTGCTTGAAATCCACTCCACAAGATTCCACCTCGCACTTCCCACCCAATGCTGACGTCCGCTGTTTCCTCCATCCCTTCCGGGACGGTCGCGGCCCTGGCCACTTCCGATCCACGCGGCTCCAACGTACCAGCCTCACTTATGTACTGAATCGAGACCCACAATAGGCGCATCGCCGGTGGCGATACGAGTTGTGGCCGCGGCAAACGGTCTTTAGGACTTGAAAAGCACCTGCGGCGGAACTCATTCCACTACTTCGGGTCGTGACTGAACCAGCGCCGGAGTTCGTGGCTCAAAGAGGTGAGGCCGAACGTCGTGCTCGTGAGCGCTCATTAGCGGTAGGCTCCTTCGGTAACACAATCTCAACCGCATGGCCCCCAAGTGTCGCCGTTGCTTTGGACGGGTCCACATCCGCCGGTGGGTCGTGGACTTGGAAGATCTGCTGCGATCGCACCTCCCAATGAGTATCGCCCTCCATACAGCGAACTGATTTCTTTCTCACTGCTCACCAGTAACCGGCGCGGTTCCACGCTCACTGTGAGCTGATCAGCGGTGATAGATCCCGGCAGATCAATGTGAAGAATGATGGCCTCCTCAGATTCCTTCAAATCGTGGCAACATGGATATACAAGTTCCGATTCCGCTTGTACCCAATCGTCGATTTCATGACTTGGAAGACAGCCACGGTACTCGAACAATTCGTATGCGCGTCGAGCGATTATGTTGTGGATCTCGGTCATTCTTTGCTCCAACATTTGGACCGGAACAAACTTTACAGGTGTGCCTGCTTTATCCTGTTCTTCTACTGAGCAGCCTTTCATCGTCATGCCCATTTCTCCGCGTCGGACTATGCAACTCGAATGTGCCGCGTCCGATTTAGAATTGCCGTCGTAAACAATACAATGTCAATCTTGGCGAGAGATTTCCGCAACTCGTCTGAGACGTCGCCATTCCTCATAGTCCGAGAGCCTTGCCAGAACATCTTTGCAATCAAACACTTCGTCCTCTAAACCTTGCCCTGTGTTGCGGACATTTGGAAGTCGGGTGCTTAGAATAAAATCTTCGGAACTCCTACGATCCGAATGAGACTCATCCCAGCCCAGGACCAATTCCAAGGTGTGGCGGCTTCACGCTACGGCTGTCTTGGCTATTGCCCTCGCACCTCCCAGGCGCCTCGCTTCCGCCGAGCCTGCGCACTTTGAATCTGTAACGAGCTCTTGGTTGAAGTAGCGATTCAGGTATTCACGCACCTCCAGGCGCGCTCGGAGTAGGCGCGACCTTGTTCCCGACACGGAGAGTCCGATCAATTCCGCGATCTCCACGGTCGAGAAGCTCTCAAAGTCGCGCAGCAGAAACACGATCCGGTGTTCTAGGCTGAGCTTGCAGATTACTTCCGAAAGGATCCGATTTAGCTCGGTTTTCGCGTATCGTTTTTCGGGCCAATCGCCCCAGCCAACCACTATGTTCGGCGCCAAGTCATCGTCGCATTCCGCAGGCTTGTCGGGACCGATCCACTTGAGCTTTCGCTCCCGAAACTTCTGCAAGGCTTTCCTGATGCAGATTTGTACCAACCAAGTGGAGAAGCGCGAGCAATCTCCAAATTCTTGGAGGTGCTCCTGTGCTTCGATAAATGTATCCTGGAGCAAACCCTCGGCGTCTTCTTGATCCTGTGTAAGCATAAAGGCGAGCCGATAAATTCTGCTTTCATTGCGAGTCACAAGCTCCTCGAAAGCCAAGGCATAGCCTGCCTTAGCTGCCATCGCCCACCTGGCCTCGAAGTTCACGTTGTCTTTAGAGCTTTTACGCAATCCGTTAGGCCCGACGAATCCCGTGCTCATACCTTCGTCCTCCTTTAGGTCAGATCCTCAAAGAACGCTTTAACCGCACGGCAACATTTGCTGGTCCAAGGAGAATGCAGCCCTACGCCCGGCTGTAACGCCCCGACAATCGCCCCAGCGCCAACGCAGCGAGCAACAAGCCAAAATCACGTAGCGCGATGTCGTAGAACCCCGAATATGTGAGGAGGTTGAAGATGATCCCCAAAAGCCAGAGCGCCACAATGTAAGCTCCCCAGCGCGGCTTAAAAGCCACCACCAGGCCTGCAACGATTTCTACGATGCCTACACCAAGCATGAATGCGTGAGCATTGCCAATAATTCGAACGGCCCACGGAGCCACATACTTCTCCCAGTCCACCATGAGATTGAAGAACTTATCCAATCCAAATAGAATGGGGGCCACTGTGAACCCGATGTGGAGAATCTGATACGCCTGATACGCTGGGTCCGCTACAGATATGCTTTCTGCTCGAGCTATAGTTGCCATTTTTGTTTTCCTCCGTTTCAAAACGGCAGCGCCGCTATCATTTCCTCTTTACGACATGCTGACGAACAACCGCCGACTCAGGTCCTCTCCGTCAACAATAGCCAGTATCACCTTCCTTGTATCACCACGATCCTCACTAATCTTTTCTGGAAACTCGCCAACGACCATCTTTTCATATTGCGGTATCGTTCCGGCAATCGCCTTAGATTGCACAACTCGTAGGCGATCGCGCTCGACTGCCGTGTCGCCTCTTTCCCTGAAAGGCGTGGTTCACGTGGACGGACCGCAGTGTTGCCCAGCACTTCGGGCACTGCGTGCCGATGTCTGTTTGGGCCAACACTGCAGTCAGATGTGACAGCGCGTGGCCACATTGTTTGCAAGTCATAGCGACCTCCTTGCTCCTCGTCGGTCCTCGTCAACATTCTCAGATTAGAGAAGCGACAACGATTCCATCTTTGAACTGCTCTGAATTTCTCGCAATGGGTCGTTTATAACCTGAAAGAAAACAGGTGTAACAACTGTGCAAGGTGGGCACTGCGTTTGGATTCGCTCTGCGGACATGGATTCGTTAACCCTCTCCGGATTTGGTTCTTGGTGGGTCTTCCGTCGTCAAGCTGCCTCGATGTTTTTATGTTTAGGACGCTTACCAATCTGGCCATAAATGGCCATTTCAGAATGAAATCGAGGGCGCCAACTCGATGCGACGAGTTAAAGTAGTTGGCGCTGCATGGCGTGGGTAACGGCTTCCAAGCGATTGTGCGTATGGAGCTTTTGGTTGATGTGGTGCAGGTGGTTTCGCAAAGTTTGCGGAGTGATTCCGAGGGTGCGTGCAATGTGTCCCGCGTTCTTGCCGCACGAGAACAATCGCAGGATCTCTCTTTCATGCTCTGAAAGCGTAGGCATCGGTTCAGGTCTCATCACGACGTCTGGTATGGCTATCAGCTGGCGTGAGACATCCATCATTTTACGGAGTAGGTTTTCGTTTTTCTTTCTGTCAGAAATATCGCGAGCAAGGTGGACGATCAAACGCCGATGGTTGCGGGAGGATTCAAATACTAGGATAGACACATTCACCCACATCCGGCGTCCCGAACGAATCTTCACTTCGAGGTCGAAGTTCGGGATGTCTAAGCGCCTCGCAGCACAATCCCTAACGCTGCAATTATCGCCACAGACCTCAGTACCGAGAACTCCCCGCCCTTGAAAGAGATCTTTGCACGTCTTTCTGATGGCTTCGGCTGCAGTGTAACCAAAAAGCTTCTCTGCGCCCTTGTTCCAGGAACAAACCTCGCCCTCGTCGGTTACAACGAAAGCGGCGTCTGAGGTTCCCTCCAGTAGATTAAATAGCTCCAGGTCTAACAAGGTCGGGCTCCTTTGATGATTCTAACCATTGCGAGTATTCGCTCACCAGGGGAGCTGAGGCGTCACCCACGGCGCTTTCATGGCCGGGAGGGGCACAAACGACGCAGAAAGCGCCCGTTTGTGCAGCGAAGACGTCATCTCCACTGATGCAAGTCAAGAAAACGATTCACCAGGTTGGCCGCGTTCAAGGGCGGCGTTGATGGCATCCAGTAATGTTTGCCGTCGCACTGGTTTATTCAAGAAATTCGCCGCGCCATCTTCCATCGCCCGATCGCGCGCAGAGGCATCCCCATGTGCGGTCACAAAGATGATTGGGATTCCGTTATTCTTGGAGCGCAACCGTCTCTGGAGTTCGATCCCGCTCATGCCCGGCAGGCGCACATCGAGGATCAAGCATGTGGCGCTATTCAGCGGAATCGAATCCAAGAAGTCCTCGGCCGAGCCGAATGTCTCGGTCGTAAACCCCGCTGCTTTCACTACACTCTCTAACGCCTGCCGCACTAGCTCATCGTCGTCAACGATGACGATGAGGTCGGTCTTGGAAATGTTGTCGGTCAATTGATTTCTTTCAACTGCTGCTTGAGACATCGACTCATCACGAGGAGAGGCTAGCACTTCGCGCGAACGGAGGCTATCCTGCTTTAGGAGGAGACAGGTACTACCGGCGATCGTTACTCTTGAGCTCCTCGTTCATCCGGACCAAATGAGCCAGGGACTCGGCTTGCGTCTTTTGCATGATGTGCGCACGATGGGTTTTGATGGTGACTTCTCCGATGTTCAATTCGCCTGCGATCTGCTTGTTCAGAAGACCCGCTACGATGAGATCCAGTACCTCCCTTTCACGGAGAGTTAGCAAGTCGAACCGCGTACGAAGGTCTGCCATCTTGGCGCGTTCCCGCCGCGCCGCTCGATCGTGCGCAATTGCTTGCTGAATGGCATCCAGGAGGTCTTGACCGCGAATGGGCTTAGTCAAAAATTCCAGCGCTCCATTTTTCATGGCGCGCACGGACATCGGAATATCACCGTGGCCAGTCATGAAGATAATGGGGATGCGGATATTCGACTCGTTCAGTTCGCGTTGAAGATCAAGCCCGCTCAAGCCCGGGAGTCGCACATCGAGCACGAGACAACCGGGTGCGTCGGGGGGCTTCCGCTGCATGAATTCGCGCGACGAGCCGAACGTCTCTACGTGGAGGCCCACAGACTTGATGAGACTTCGGAGTCCATCTCGAATCAACGGGTCGTCATCGACCACAAATACAATCGGATCAGCTTCCTTCATGAGACATCACAAGCTTCGGTTGGCAGCGTGAATTGAAAGGTCGAACCTTGAGAAACGGTCGATTCGGCCCACAAGCGGCCACCGTGCCCTTCAATTATTGAGCGGCTGATGGGCAATCCCATCCCTATCCCTTGAGATTTCGTCGTAAAGAACGGTTCAAAGAGGCGGGCCATAACATCTGGGCTCATTCCCGTCCCGGAGTCTTGGACTGCGACAAGAACTCGATCTGCATCCTGTGTTTGCGACCGGATCAGCAGACGGCGTGGACGGCCGTTCGTGCTGGACATGGCTGCGATGCCATTCATCGCGAGATTTAGAATCACCTGTTGCAATTGGATCCGGTCGCCAAGCACTACCGGCAGATCGGATGCGAGTTCAGTTACCAAGGAGACGTTATTATTCATCGTCTCAGTGCGAGCCAGCGCCACCGCTTCCTCAATGACTTCGTTGATATTTAATTTCAGCCTCTCCGGAGTTGCCTTTGTGATGAGCGAACGAATTCTGGCAATTACCTCTGAGGCCCGCGTCGCTGCCAAAATCATACTGCTTGCTGCCTTTTTAGCCTCGTCGAGGTTTGGTTGCGGTTTGGATAGCCATGCCAAGCACGCGTCCGAGTTGGCGACGATGCCAGCAAGTGGTTGATTAACTTCGTGTGCGATTGACGCCGTCAGTTCGCCGATGATTGCCACTCGGGCCACACGAGCCAGCTCAGCTTGGGTCGCAAGTAGCGAACCTTCAGCATGCTTGCGTTCAGCAATCTGGAGGAGCAGCTCTTCATTCCTTCTCGTGAGTTCTGCTGTGCGCTCTTCGACCTTTGCTTCAAGTGTGTCGCGAGCGTGCTTGAGTGAATCTTCTGCTTGCCTTCGCCGTGAACTCAACCAGCTTGCAAAGATTGCGCACGCTGCGAACGTGAGGAAAAAGGGAACATCCACGGGCTTCAAAATCCACGTACGGGCCGGAGGTATGAAAAAATACTCGACCGCCACCGAACTCAGGATAACCGCCAGCCAACCGGGCCCCTTTCCACCGTACCAGGCGCTGGCCATCACGGCCGCGAAGAATAAGAACCAGAGGCGATCCAAGAAATAATAGTGCAGAGAAAGGGTTACAAGCAGGGCTGATGACACAAAGACAATCGCTAGCCCGTAACGTTTCAGCGGATATAACTTGGCCTCTACAATGGGAACGCTTGGCATGAGAGCTTGACGGCTCCTAGCAACATAGACATTGGGCTTTTGTTTTTACGCAGCCTTATTTCTCGACTAGATCTCACCATGATCGGTCACCGCAAGAGCTGGGTCTGAAGTTCCCTCCGGCGGATTAGATAACTCACAATCCAGCATAGTTGGACTCCTGTGATGGGTGTATCTATTGCAAGTACAAATGGATTATTGATGTGAGCATCGCATTGCCCGATTCTACCACTGTATTAGGATTTCGCTCTTGTACCGAAGCGCACGCGGCAGAAGGGGCTGATTGAAGCCGAAGAGCGTGTGCGCACGGTTCGTATTGTTTTAGGTGGTGACTCCCAATGCGAAGCACCAGGTTGCTCGTCGTCGTGGATGAAAACAAAGCATCGAAACGCGCGGTTTCGTACGTGGCCCAGATAGTCGGGCGGCGACGAGGGTTCAAGGTTTGTCTTGTCCATACGGTGCCAGAGATTCCGGCGTCATTAATTGAGTATGGAGGCGCTAAGAATCCTGATGAGGAGGAGAAATTGGATGCCGATCTGCACGCAGAGCAAAAGCACTGGGTTTTCGCAGCCCAGGAAAAGGCGCAGCCCACTCTTACCCGTGCTTCTGCCGTCCTACGTAAGGGGGGATTGGCAGCGAATGCTATCGAAGAACGGTTCTGCTTCCCAGCAGATGGGCGTGCGAGAGACGACGAAATTCTCGAGCTTGCGAGGAAGCACAAATGCTATACGGTGGTGGTCGGGAGCGAATCGCTTCCCTGGCTGAGTCAACACCTGGGTAGCGATCCCGTTGAAGAACTGCTTCGTCGAGGAAAGGGTTTCACGATCTGGATTGTAGAGTAAGCACTGAGTCGAGCTCGAGGGAGTTGCCGTTTTGGAACGATGTGTGCCTTCGGGGGCATCAGACGGACCGCGACGGCCAGTTCGATTGGGAGAACTCCCGTAACCACATACTACTGGACTCGGGAGCTGTGGAGAGATTGCCGAATGCACGATGGCTTTCCAGCTCGGGAGTCCTCTGACTTTCGATTCAAAACAGTCAGTTGGACGAGGCTAATGGGGTGCCCCGAAGATCCTTGCTAGCACCACCCATCGGAGTTAGACCAAGGTCGAAAAGGCCGAATGAGCCGCGTCACTATTATCGTGAACCCGGTCCCTCCCTTTCGCTTGGACCTGACTGTTTGGGCATTGCGTCGCCGGGCGGAGAACATCATCGATCGGTGGGACGGCATGACCTATAGCCGGGCGTTTGTGCTGGATGGGAAAGCGGTGGAATTGGAAGTCACTCAAATGGGGACCCACACAAGACCGCGACTTCGAGTCATCGCCACTGGTCCCCGATTGACGCGTCGAGGGAAGCGGATTGTATCAACTTTAGTTGAACGGATGTTGGGCACAGGAGTCGACTTGACCAGGTTCTACCGACTCGCAGCGCAACAACCGGAATTGGGAGATCTAGTTCGACGCTTCCGTGGGCTCAAGCCGCCCCGTTTTCCAACTGTCTTTGAGTCCTTGTTAACCGCTTTCGCCTGCCAGCAACTTTCTCTTGCATTGGGGGTGTTGCTTTTGAATCGTCTGACGGAGACTTATGGGGTCGCCGTTGAACAAATCGGCGGTCGAATATGCGCCTTCCCCCGACCTGAAGATCTCTCAACCGAGCAGCCTGAAGCACTTGGGAAGCTTGGATTTAGCCGGCAGAAGGCGCGCGCAATAATTGAACTGAGCTTAGCGGTAAAGGAGCATCGACTAGATCTGGAGAAATTCACGGAATTAGAAGGAGATGCGCTTCTAGAGCAACTGCATGCTCTAAGGGGAGTCGGCCGGTGGTCGGCGGAGTATGTGTCGCTGCGAGGACTCGGGCGACTGCAAGTATTTCCTGGCGATGATGTGGGTGCACAGAATAAATTGCAACGATATCTCGGGCTCAGAAAGCCCCCGAGTTATGACACAGTCCGCCGTCGGCTCGCTCAATGGGGCGATTATGCCGGCCTGATCTACTTTCATCTTTTGCTACATGGTTTGGCCGAAAAGGGGTGTCTGTCGTGAGGAAAACGAGAACCAAAATGCCCTTCGTCCTGACGATTGGACACTCCACACGCACATGGAAAGACTTTCTGGAACTTCTGCGGGCGTACCGCGTTAAGCGCGTCATAGACATACGCAGCATCCCCCGATCCAGACACAACCCTCAGTTCAACCGGGACACACTGTCAACAAAGCTGCGGGCTGCGAGGATCGGCTATGTGTATTTGCAAAAGCTTGGGGGCTTGCGCCATGCGCGGCGCGATTCGCCGAACATGGGATGGCGCAATGCATCATTTCGCGGCTTTGCTGATTATATGCAGACCTCCGAATTCGATGCAGGTTTACACCGATTGATGAAATTGGCCGGACAGAAGCGGAGCGCGATTATGTGCGCGGAAGCGGTTCCTTGGCGTTGCCACCGTTCGCTTATCGCCGATGCGATTACCGAACGCGGGATTCGGGTTGACGACATCATGAGCGTAAAACGTTCTCAGGTTCATTCGCTCACTCCTTTTGCACAAGTCCAAGGTCCTTGCATCACGTACCCTGTCGGGGATCGCGGCGGCAGGCGAATCAAGCGAAAAAACGGGAGTAGCGTCGTCGGGTAGATAGTTTCAACACCGTCTGGCCGTTCGAGACTTCTTCCGAAAGGACGGAAGTTGAATCGGACCAAGTGCACTTTGACGTGGAGACGAATTCTCAATGAAGAATACGAAACTGCTGGTTGTTGTGGATGAATCGCGCGCGACAAACCGGGCACTAGAGTATGTGGCGCACGTGGCTGCCCGACGTCGAGACTTCCGAATCTGCCTGGCGCATGCCCTCCCGTCACCTCCCCCCGAACTTGTCGAGTTCAGAGGCGCAGAGAAGGCTCGACTTCGTGCATATAAGCGACGATGGATTTCCGTAATCGAGATGACGGAACAGCGAGCCTTGGACCGCGCCAATGCAGTCCTTCGCCGAGGTGGTGTCGCAGAGAAGGCAATCGAGGCCCATTATTGCAATGTGGTCGACCCAACGCGTGCGACCCAGGAAATCTTGAGTCTAGCGCGGTCGCGTACGTGCGACACGGTGGTCATTGGCAGGGACTCGCTCTCCTGGCTAGGCGAACTCATTCATGGAGACCCTGCAGAGGAACTTGTCCGCCAAGGCAAAGGGTTCACGATCTGGATCGTCGAATGAAACCTTAGAATCCACCCAGTTCGTTTTGGAGAGATGCTGTGCGAAAACAAAGGTTAATGCGACTAATGATACCTCTTGATTATCCATTGTGGCTGCGGGCGACACACTTCTTCAACTTTCTTCTCCTGTCGCTTCTCGTTCGGAGCGGTGTCGAGATCTTGAGCGCGCATCCGAGGCTTTACTGGAACGATCACTGCACGCCGGGGAGCGAATGGCTTAAGTTCACGAAGAAGCAGCGACCTAAGGACCGGCTCTGGGCGGCAAGCGACGAGGAAAGTTCATTCCCGTCCGCGATCGCCCTGCCGGGCCACGAAAATTTAGGTCTTGGGCGGCACTGGCACTTTCTAGCGGATTTCGCGTGGTTGCTGACAGGTTTGACATACGTCGTGATGCTGTTTGTCACGCCAGAGTGGCGACGGCTGATTCCGACTTCCTGGCAGATTTTGCCAGACGCATGGCGCGCAATGCTTAGCTATCTAACCCTTCAAATCGTGGAAGCGCCTGGAACATATAACGCGCTCCAAAAGTTGAGCTACGCGGCGGTCGTATTCTTCCTCGCACCGCTCAGTATCGCGACCGGAGTAGCGATGTCCCCAGCCGTCGCCGCTCGTTTCCCGTGGTATATCAAAATCTTTCACGGACGACAGGGAGCGAGGAGCCTACATTTCCTGGCACTGTGCGCGTTCACTGTATTCTTCATCGGTCATATTGCGCTGGTGGCCCTGCACGGTTTCCGGAAAGAGCTGACGCTGATCGTTCTAGGGGAAACGCACAATCCGCATCTAACGCGCGCTTTGGTAGTCTGGCTATCCGGGTTGACCGGCATTGTTGTCATCCATGTCGTAACAACCATGTGTTCGCGTCGCCGCCCGCGCTTTGTCCAGAAAACCACTCAGTCGATCACCGATCCCTTGCGTACGCTGCTTTTTGGCCATGAAATGTCTTCACAACATTACTCCTCGGCAGATATCTCGCCCTATCTATGGGTAAACGGGCGGCCTCCAAAAGAAGAGACCTATCTTGCGATGGCGCGCGACCAATTTGCAAGTTACAGCTTGGAGGTCAGCGGATTGGTCGAAAGGCCGCTGTGCCTGACGCTGGCTGACCTCCGGGCGATGCCGAAACAAACTCAAATTACCAAGCACTGCTGCATCCAGGGCTGGTCAGGTGTCGCAGAGTGGGGTGGTGTATCTCTGCATCATATCGTTGGAATGTGCCGACCGCTTCCATCCGCTCGATACATCGTCTTCTACGCGTTCGACAATAAATCCACATCGGAGCCACACCCCCAAGGACCGGGATACTTCTACGGCACGATTCGCTTAGAGTTGGCGGAAGATCCGCAGACGATTCTCGCCTACGAGATGAATGGCCAATCGCTCCCGATCAATCACGGAGCTCCGCTCCGCCTGCGCGTGGAAACACAGCTTGGATTCACGATGGTGAAGTACATCCGCGCACTCGAGTTTATCGAGGATTACAAAACCATTGGCCAGGGCCAAGGTGGCTGGCGGGAAGATTACCAATATTTTAGCCAGGAGGCGGGGATCTGATTCACGAGGGTTGGCAGTTCCCCGAAGGAACCCAAGAGGCACTGAGACACGTGCCGGAATCCAGCGGAGGGATTTCACCATCACAAAATGTCAGTCATTCACACATGTACTATATGTATTGTCTCCTCTGTGGCGAGAGGGCGACTTCCTGCGGCTGTCTGGAGATTCGTCTCTCTTGGCAACGGCCCTCGCTTATCGGCGCGAAATATTGTCTTTTCGGACTGATCATTAGGGGGTAAAGGCAAAACATGGCCAAAATCACGTCGATTGGTTCCACAGCGGAGCTGAAGAGGCATCTCTTCTACGAGACCTCGCATTCGCCTGCGTTGACCGATCTAGTGGGCTACGAGAAGGCCAATGAAATCATCGATTTCTGTTTCATCGCCAACCCCTATTATCCGACGCCCGAAATGCTTCAGGATCTGCAACAAAATCTCCCGAGCCTGATCAAGTCCTATCCATCCAGCAACCCGATCCTGAGCCAGCAAAATCTCGCGGCGGTCCTGCACGTCGACCCAGAGAACCTGATCATCGGCAACGGCGCCACGGAACTTATCGTGCTGATCAATACGACTTTGATTGATCGCATCGCGGTGCCAATCCCTACCTTTGGCGAATACATCGAAAAGCTCAAAGACCAGCGCGACGCCGAGTTGTATGCCCTGGACCCGGCCCAACGCTACGAGCTCCGCTTGATGGACTATCTCGATTGGGTGCACGAGCGCAACGTCAAGGCTGTGTTGGTGATTAATCCGGGCAATCCAACCGGCCAGCTCATCTCGCTCGAAGAAATGGTTGATTTCATGCACCGGGCAGAGGATCTGGAACTGGTCATCGTTGATGAATCCTTCATCGATTTTGCCGGTGACGCCGTCCCGAGCCTGGTGCCGCTAGCTCACCGCTTTCCCAACCTTCTTATCGTACGCAGCATGAGCAAACACTGCGGCGTTCCGGGCCTGCGCCTCGGGTACTGCTACAGCGGGAATCCTTACCTGCTGAATCGGCTGCGCCGGTTCATTCCCACCTGGAACCTGAACACCCTGGCGCAGTATTTCCTGTCGCTTTTGCCTTCAACCGACGCCGCTTACCACGAGGGTCGCAAGCGCCTGATCGGCGATGTCCGGTGGCTTCAAGGCGCGTTGCAATCGATTCCCGGGTTAGAGGTCTACCCCACGGGAGCGAACTTTGTATTGTTCAAGATCAAGAGCGGCATGACCGCTGCCGAGCTGCAAAGGCGCCTGCTGGAAGAGCATCTGATGTACGTGCGGGATTGCTCCAACAAGGTTGGCATGGACGACCTGCACATCCGCGTGGCGTCTCAAGGGAGGGGAAAGGATGCGCGGCTGGTCGAAGCGCTGCGCGCTCTGTTGCGATGAAACGCCCGCAGGTTCTCGTCGTCACCCGCAGCACGGTTCGGAAGAACAAATTGATCGACTACGTCGGGGAATATCATCTCGAGCTACTCGTCCGATTGCGGACGCTGCCGATCATGATTCCAGTGGTCGCCGGCACGATGTCGTGCTTGCCGCAGTATCTGGAACAGATGAGGGGCCTTCTGCTGGTAGAGGGAGAAGATATAGAACCGAAGCGCTATCAAGCAGAGAAAACGAATTTAAAGTACCTCGAAAAAACGCACCCTCTCAAAGATGAGATTGAGATTCGGATCCTGCGCCACGCGCTTCGCTACCATGTTCCGGTCCTGGCGATCTGCCGGGGATCGCAACTGCTCAATGTGGTCTGCGGCGGCACGCTCTACGGCGACGTCCAGAAGGAAAAGCGGTCTCATCTCAAGCATATCAATTACGACCATTACGACACCTACCGGCATTTGATCACTATCGTTCCCGGAAGCCCTTTGGAGCGCTGGTACCGCCGAGAAAACCTGCGCGTGAACAGCTACCACCATCAGGGCATCCGCAGCCTGGCGCGTCGGTTCAAGCCGATGGCGTACGCGGAAGATGGATTGATCGAAGGATACTTCGATCCCAGCGCAAATTTTGTCGTGGGTCTCCAGTTCCATCCGGAGCGGATGTTGGAGGAGCCAGTCGGAAACTGGCGCGCTTGGCAGGCCTTCGGATCCGCCATTCGTCAACAGCGGCATCGGTGATGGCGGCTGGGGGGAAGATTACCAGTATTTTAGCCAGGAGGTGGGGATCTGATTTACGAGATTTGGCAGTTCCCCGGAGGAAACGAAGACAGGAATTGATCGAGGCGCGCGTCGGAAGGAGACCAATTATGAGCACTGTTGCGGTGTCGCCAGGTTTTATGTGCAAACTGATAGATCGCAAGGAAGTTGCGGAAGGCACCATGGCCTTCTGGTTCGAAAAGCCATCGGGATGGTCATTCAAGGCCGGCCAGTATCTCGATATGACAATGCTTGATCCTTCGGAGACGGATTCCGAAGGGAATGTGCGCAGTTTTTCGATCGCAAGCGCCCCACACGAAGACACCCTGATGGTGGCCACGCGGATGCGTGATACGGCGTTCAAACGCGCGTTGAGGACAATGCCGTTCGGGACCGCTGTTAAGATCGAGGGCCCATCTGGAGATTTGACCCTTCAGAATGATTCTACGCGAGCGGCCGTATTCCTCGCAGGCGGGATTGGCATCACGCCGTTTCGAAGTATTGTCCATTGGGCAGCGAAGGAGAAGTTGCCGCATCACATTTTCCTTTTCTATTCCAACAGGCGGCCAGAAGATGCGCCGTTCCTCGCAGAACTTCAGAGTTTGGGAAGAGATAATTCGAATTACAGGTTGATTCCCAGCATGACTGAAATGGATAAATCGTGTCGGCCCTGGAACGGTGAGACCGGTTTCATCAATCAAGAGATGCTCGGGAGGTATTTGAAAGACGCACCGTCGCCCATCTATTACATCGCCGGCCCGCCCGCCATGGTGAACGGTTTGCACAAGATGTTGAGCAAAGCAGGAATGAATGACGACGACATCCGCATGGAGGAATTTGGAGGCTACTGACCTGATCCTCCTATTTCTATTTGGCTACCCGAACACCTGCAATGCGGCATCAGTTCGCTACGGTGAGCGTGAGAGCGCGACATGAAACCAACACATAGCAATGCAGCTTTCGGATGGCCTGGCATCGAACCGAGATGGACTCATGGGGATAAAGACGGGGTGGGAAGCGCTTACTCGTCATCTAGCCGAATCTGGTTCACCTTATGGAACGGTATCATTACGGAGGTTTATTACCCGACAATAGATCACCCCCAGATCCGAGACCTTCAGTATCTTGTCACAGATGGGAAGACTTTCTTCCATGAAGAAAAACGTCATCTCAAGGCAAAATGTGAGCGTCTTTCCGATCACGCTTTGGGGTACCGCATTACGAACGTCGATCCCGGCGGCCGATACGCCATCATCAAAGAAGTGATCACAGATCCGCACCTTGGCTGCATTCTTCAGCATACCCGGCTTACTGGCGATGAAACGTTTCTCTCACAATTGCGCCTCTATGCACTCTGTGCGCCTCATCTTCAAGTAGGAGGATGGGGGAATAGCGGTTCCGTAACCGAGGTCGCAGGTCGGAAGATCCTTATGGCGCAGAAGAAAGGGATATGGCTGGCACTCGGCGGCACTGTCAACTTTACTCGCGCATCGTGTGGCTACGTTGGCCAGAGTGACGGCTGGACCGACCTTGCGGGTAACTTTCAAATGGACTGGGAGTTCGATCATGCCCCTAACGGCAACATTGCGCTCATGGGAGAACTAGGCCTGGATGGTCACCGCGAGTTCACGATGGGTCTGGCATTCGGTAACACACAACACCGTGCCATCACGACGCTGTTTCAAGCGCTCGGCGTTCCTTTCAAGGAGCATCGCAAGCGTTATACCGAGCAATGGGAACGCCCCAGCGCAAAAGCCCTTCCGCTGCAGACAGTTTCCGCCGACAAAGGGAACCTATATCAGAGCAGCTTCAGTTTGCTTCGTGCTCACGAAGACAAATCTTATCCGGGGGCATTTATCGCATCCCTCTCGATTCCCTGGGGGGAAACAAAGAGTGACTCGGACCAAGGCGGGTATCATCTGGTCTGGACCCGCGATATGGTCAACAGCGCTTCGGCTCTCCTCGCTGCTGGCGATAGTGTTACGCCTTTGCGGGCGCTCATTTACTTGGCAGTCGCACAACTGGAGGACGGAGGCTTTCCCCAGAACTTTTGGGTTGACGGAGGCGCCTACTGGCGGGGAATCCAACTGGACGAAGTCGCATTTCCAATCCTTCTCGCCCGGCAGATCCAGCGGCAGAATGCGCTCCAGGATTTTGACCCTTACCCAATGATTGTGCGCGCGGCTGCTTATCTGGTTCTCAATGGCCCGGTTACTCAACAGGAGCGCTGGGAGGAAGTAAGTGGCTATTCTCCCTCCACGCTCGCCTCGAACATCGCTGCGCTGATCTGCGCTGCCTGCCTGTTCCGCGAGAGGCGTGACGAGGCCACAGCGACATTCCTGGAGGAGTATTCCGATTTTCTGAACTCTCACATCGAATCCTGGACGGTCACAACGCAGGGTTCGATTGTCCCAGGGATCAGCCGGCACTACATACGGATCCTTCCGGAGAGCGTTGACAATCTCCAGCCAGACGAAGATCCCAACTGCGGCGTCATCAATATTGCGAACCACCCTCCGAGTTTTCAAAACAAGTTCCCGGCCAAGGACATTATCGATGCAGGATTTCTCGAATTGGTACGTTATGGAATCCGAAAACCCGATGATTCATTAATTGTGGATTCGTTGCGAGTCGTGGACGCCGTTCTCAAGGTCGAGACTCCTTTCGGACCCTGCTGGCGCCGCTATAGCAACGATGGGTATGGACAGAAAGAAGACGGCGGACCCTTTGTTGGAAGTGGAAAGGGACGCGGTTGGCCACTTTTGGCGGGTGAGCGTGGGCACTACGAATTGGCTGCCGGTCACGATGCAAGGTTATTCATTCGGGCCATGGAAGGGTATTCATCACGGACAGGGCTCTTACCTGAGCAGGTGTGGGACGAACCGGACCGGCCAGACATTTATATGCTTTTGGGACGGCCCACAGGTTCCGCGATGCCGCTTATGTGGGCGCATGCCGAGTACATCAAGCTATTGAGATCCGTCGCCGACGGCCAAGTCTTCGATCTGATTCCCGAAGTCGTGGAGCGCTATCTCTCCGGGCGAAACTCTCGCCATCGATTCGAGGTGTGGAAGCACAATCGTCAAGTATCTTCCGTCAGACAGCAATGTACGCTTCGCATCCAGGTTCCCGCTCCGTTTCGTCTGCACTGGACGAGCGATGAGTGGGACACCGTCAGAGATACTCCATCTGCTGGAACGGCACTGGGAATTGACTTTGTGGATGTCCCGATTCCCGCAGACCAGCGAGCGCCAGTCCGATTCACATTCTTTTGGACGAACAACAGCTCATGGGAAGGCCGTGACTACGTGGTTGAGGTCAAATCATAGAGACAAAAGGAATGATTGCCTAATTCTTGATGGGACTCCAAGAGATCTGTTCTCATTAGTTCACGAACAAACACAGACGCCGAACGCAAACAACGGGCCAGGAGATTCAGGACAGATTTTGATCCTGCAAGAAGGAGGTACATATGAAACCTACACAACAGCTCCACGAGCTCGGCCAGAGCCTATGGCTCGACAACATCACCCGCGGGCTCCTGAGGGACGGCACGCTTCGGCGCTACATCGACGAACTCTCGATTACCGGCCTCACTTCAAACCCCTCGATCTTTGACCACGCGATCAAGAAATCAGACTTCTACGATGACTCCATCCACCGGAAGATGAAGCAGGGCAAGTCAGGCGAGGCTCTCTTCTTTGAGCTTGCAATCGAGGACCTCAGACAGGCCGCCGATCTGTTCCGTCCGATCTACGACCGGACGAATGGCGTCGACGGTTGGGTGTCGATTGAAGTCTCGCCCACGCTCGCTTACGACACACCAGGTACAATCGCCGAAGTCAGGCGGCTTCGCTCTTTGGCCGAGCGGCCCAACCTTTTCGTCAAGATTCCCGGTACTCCCGAAGGTATTCCCGCGATCGAGGAGTCTATCTTTGCGGGCGTGCCGGTGAATGTGACCTTGCTCTTTTCGCGTGAGCAATATGTGGCAGCGGCGGAAGCCTATTTGCGCGGCATCGAGCGACGCATCCAAGCGGGATTGAATCCTGATGTGTGCTCTTTGGCTTCCGTTTTCATCAGCCGCTGGGATAAGGCGACGATGGAGAAAGCCCCTGGAGAGCTGCGAAACGAACTTGGGATCGCTGTTGCCAAGAGAACCTACAAAGCCTATCGCCGATTACTCGACTCGGAGCGATGGCTGCGATTGGCAAATGCTGGAGCGCGGCCACAGCGACTGCTCTGGGCTAGCACAGGTACAAAAGACCCAACCGCCTCAGACATTCTGTACATCAAAGCGCTTGCCGCGCCATTCACGGTGAACACGATTCCTGACAAGACATTGCTTGCTTTCGCGGAGCATGGCTCAGTGGGTGAGCTCATGGCCGCGGACGGAGGCGATGCCGAGGAAATGATTGCGAAGTTCGCCAAAGTCGGCATCGAATACGACAAACTCGCTAGCGATCTCCAGCGCGAAGGAGCTGAGTCATTTGTGAAAGACTGGGACGAGATGCTTGCCACGATTGCGTCGAAGAGCGCCGCATTTAAGGCTGCCAGATAGGCTCCAGCTTCTGCCCAGGAGTTGAGTCTACTCTCGTAACAGTTTTGAAATGGAGGGTGCGATGTCCGATGCGTCTCCTGTTCCCAGCCAAAGACCTGTTTGGTTGGACGACAAAACAAAATCTGTCATGGATCGTGCAATCGCGCGTGAACAATCGCTTTCGCGCATGCTGATGACTTATATTGTCACGGGGCTGGTCTTTATGCTGCTCCCGGGAACATTTCTCGGTGTGTGGAATCTCATCAACATTAGTAGTCACGAAGCGGCCGAGTCTATTTCACCGGCATGGATTCAGGCGCACGGTCACGCGCAATTGTTCGGTTGGGTCGGCACTTTTATTCTGGGGATTGGCTTCTATTCAATTCCGAAGCTGCGAAAACTGAAGCCGTTTGGGCTCCGGGAAGGTTGGCTATGTTGGGCACTTTGGGTCGCCGGTGTGACCACCCGCTGGCTTTCCAATATTTATCCGTGGCATTGGCGCATCTTGACGCCGATGTCCGCGGTGCTTGAAGTCCTTGCGTTCTTGATTTTCTTTCAGGCCGTGGCGAGTCACCGGCCGTCGCGTGGGGCGCCAGTGCCGTGGGAATCTTGGGTCTTTGTTATAATTGCGGCGACTCTGGGATTGCTAGCTTCCCTGGCCCTCAATCTTGGAGTCTCTGTTCAACTGGCGCTCCATGCAAGTTCACCAGCGTTCCCGCACGAGTTCGACCAGCGCTATTTGATTGTTTCGACGTGGGGTTTTTTGGTTCCCATGGTGTGGGGCTTCAGCTCGCGCTGGCTCACTGTGTTCATGGGATTGCGACCCCTGCGAGGGTCTTTGCTCCTAGTAGCTGTTGGTTTGAACACGGTGGGTGTTGTGGCCGGTTTCTTCGAACTCTTCATGGCAGCCGGAGTGCTTTTATTTCTAGGAGCGGTCACGGCGATAGTAGCGATCCGCTTCTTCGAGCGCCCAGCGAAGCCGGCAAAGACGATCAATGTTCACGGGAGCTTTCCCATATTTATCCGGCTTGCTTATGGATGGTTACTGATTGCCGCGGCACTCGGTATTTGGGCGTCGCGCGCTGGGCAAGCGCCCGGAATATGGGGAGCATCGCGACACACGTTGACCGTTGGATTCATCGCAGCTATGGTCTTTTCCGTCGGGCAGAGAATTCTACCGTCATTCTGCGGGATGCGCGTGTTGTGGAGCCCGAGGCTAATGCTAGTAATGCTGGTGCTGTTGATGACCGGCTGCACGCTTCGCGTCGCGTCTGAAATCCTCGCCTACCAAGATTACGCAGCCTGGGCATGGAACGTTCTGCCTGTTTCTGCGCTGGTTGAGTTGACGGCGGTCACGCTGTTCGCCATCAACCTAATTGTCACCTTCCTTCGACAGCCCATTACCGTAACCACTCCACTTAGCATGACTACCGAGTGACGGCAAACAAACGCGCACCTGCGCGCGCAGTGCATCCGTTATCGCGTTAATTATGTCTCTTCGCGATTTTGCTCGGCCTCTTTCTTGTCTCAGTCCTCACAAGTTTTAGTGCTTTCCCTTTATGAATGGCTATGTGGTCAGTTTTGTCACTTTTAATGAAGTATTGGGGTTCCGTTTTAGATCCATGGTGCACATAGCCCTTGATTCGTACGTTTGAAACAACCTTCTTCAGAATGACGCCTCTGACTATGCCCGCTTCTGAGTTCCATTGAACGTGGTCACCGCGTTTGAACGTCTTGGCCATGGGGCTTACACCTATTCTAAGAGAAGTGCATAACAGGATTTATCATTCAACTAACCTGGAGTCCTCGGCCGCTTTTTCGGCATCGCTTCCCAGGGCCCGCTGCACATATCTCGCCCCCGGGGAAGCCTTCTTTGGCATCTTCTGAGCGAATACGCCCTCTTATGGCGTACTCGCCAGGCCGTCAGACTCCCTGAGGAACGCACCCAAGTGTTAAGTCAACGTTGTTTCGTCATTCTGCTATTTCTTCATGCATTACGAACGTGTCGTTCGAAAGTATAAAGAGACTATTGTCGTAAAATCAGAATCATTCCACAATGATCACCGTAATGGAAGAGGGAAAACCCACGTTTCACTTGGCTCCCCAAGCATTCCGACGACAAGGAGGCGAAATGCTAGATGACAAACTAGTTCTGATCATCGGTGCAGAGGGAGAGAGTAGGGAAGCGGATCATCGCCACAATACATAAGTGCGGTCTGGGTCCGGTCTGCTCTTCTACTTTCGGTGAGGCTCGGCCTCTATTGGGCTAAGCCCAATGAAGCTCCGCGATGGCAGCCTTTTCTCCCTCGTTAATCAACTCGAGGGGTCCCAGACTAGTTTATTCCATTTCCAAACAGTGGAGGAAGGTTGCTGGCGGCGACCGCATCTGCTTCCACGCAAGGATCGCTGGTTCGGTCAGACGGGTTTTCGACCGCAACGAATTCGCTGGGTCGTAGACGCAGCGATGAAGAAATCAAGCTGGAAAGATCAGGCGTTGGCTTCGACGAATGCGCTCTCGAAGTAGCTATTCAAATCATGATCCGCGTCATCACAATCGAACGGGAATACGGCTGTGGAGCGGCGGAAATCGCCCGGGGCCTTTCTGACCGACTCGGTTGGAAACTCTGAGACCAATTGCTGACTCAAGAGATTGCTCGCCTCGCGCATTGCCAACAATCCGAAGTACGGCAACGTGAAGAGCGGTTAGATCCTCTGTATTACCGCTTGCTTAAGTCATTCGCGCTCGGAAGCTACGAGGGCAGCCCAGGTGCACCTGTAGAGATGCTCGATGCCGACACTATCGTCAGAATCTCCGAACATGTGGTTGAAGAAGCCGCAGCTGCGGGCGATTGCGTAATTGTGGGCAGAGGATCACAACATTTCCTACGCGCTCGCAGCGACACACTGCGCTTTTTTCTGTATGCTCACAGGGGAAAGAAGATAGACCGCCTTATTTCTGAAGCCAAAACGAAAGCTGATGCAGAAATGATCGTCGACACGGTTGACGACGAGCGTGGTGCCTTCATCAAGAAATACTTCCATGCCGACTGGCCTAACCGTTCCGTTTACCACGCCATGCTCAATACTGATCTGGGGGATGGAACCGTGATTCAGGCGATCTTGAGCTTTCTCTCCTGAGAAGTTACCGTCGGTGGTGCACGTAGATTGCGCACAGAAACTGTTGACGTCGAGGAAAACGTTGCTGTGTTCACTGGATGGTGGGAGCGCCCACATGAAATCCAGGGCTTAAGAGACGCTGCCCGCTCATGAGCAGCATTGAGGCTTTTTTCCAACCCACACTCCAACCCACAGAGTATGATGTCTTGTACGACTTCCGCGTACTTTGGCAGTCCCCGCGGTCTTCTAAGTTGTTGTAAAACCTATCCCGGCTCGATTGACACGGTAGAGGTCTGCGGTTCGAGTCCGCACGGGCCTACCATATCTTTCAACGGGTTAAAGGCAAAATCCGAAAAACCTCGAACCCACAATTCAACCCACAACAACATCTATTGAACCGTCCCTGAATTTACTCCTAGTGCTCTTAGGAACTCGCCTTGTGCTCCCCGGCTGCCACATCGCGGAAATGAACCACTCCAAACGCTTTTGGACCTTTGTTCACTCCTACTGCCCAGATTTCAAGAATCTAGATAAGCGTCTCCGCGAGATGTCGAAGAATGTCTCCCGGTGGGCTGCGTGACCTCTATCACCGAGAGCCTTGATCGGCGTACAGCTTTGGCTTTCGCGATGCGCCTGTCCCCGCCTCACAAGGCTGCGAGTCGGACAGCTCATGTTTTTCCGAACGAGTAGCGAATGACTTGAGTGCGAGCTTTGTACCTAGTCAGGTCGCATTGAAATCCGCGTTACGGGGCATCGAGAGTTCCGCTGCTTCTTAAGCTGCCTTTGCTCTCTCCCGTAAAATGTGCTTTAACTGTGCAAAAACCCTATGTAATTGGCCTCTCGGGGCTTACTTCGAGCGAGAAGCAGATTCCCCGAAATTGTTGGAAACATTGGAAAGCGCGAGTAAAGGAAGGAATCGTTGGAACGCGGGCTCGTGCTTGCAAAGCAGGTGCTCTCCCAGCTGAATTCAGAACTCAACCAATTCTCCTCCGCTTTAGCGCGATGGAATCTTTCAGCGCGAAGGTTCGAGCAGGAGATCGATTCGGGGAGCTGGCGGATCAGTGAGAGTCCGTGTTGATTTCTTGGTGCACTCTTGTTGCACTGTAACCTGCAAATGAGGCCATCAGGGTGTGACTGAGAGCTACGTGCGGATTCCGATGATGGTGATCGGGATTCCGGACCCGATGTCTTTATCCCAATTTATCCCAATGCCCCAAATTGCGTGCCCAAACCGTCCAGAGCTCGCCGAATGTCGTCTATACTTATCAATGGATTACGAGCGAGCCAAGGCGCAATCACCCGTCTTGAAAACCGTTAGGCCCGAAAGGGTCTCGGGGGTTCGAATCCCCCCCTAACGCTGTCATTCCCAGCGAAGCGAGGAATCCCTCTAGATTTACGGCCAGAAAAAAGCGGGATCCCTCGTCGCGCCGCTCCTCGGAATGACGGATCATGGGATTTTTCTGCAAACTGCTAGGTGAGTGGTGCGTTCGCACGCGGTTGACTGGAGCGGCGGTGCGCACACGCGTAGAAAATTGCGATGAAGATGAAGAAAATTCATTTTGGTGTGATGGTTGGGACGTGCGCTGCCCTGGCGGTTTGGGCGCTCGCGGGGACCGCGCCCGCACGTGCGCGGTAGCTTGGCACCAAAACGTTTTCGACGTTGGGCGCGCCGGCTGCGTAGGCGGCGTTTCTCGAAGGTGAGAAGCATCTGCATAGCTTTGAGTTCGACGAGGCGGCAGAGGCTTTTTAGAAAGCGCAGTTTGCCGATCCTACGTTCGCGCTGGCTTACAGGGGCGAGGCGATGAGCTTCAATCATCCTCTCTGGGCGGAAGTGAACGTGGAGTGCGCAAAGGGCAAGACGGGCACTATTGCGGCGTCACGGCCGTCTTAGGCTTCTGAGGGACGGATCTGCGAATCAAGCGGGTTTGTTGAACAGTGGGGTTCTCCGTTACGCTACCGGGGGTTCCTAATTTCATTTGGAATGCGCCGCGGGCATTTTTCGCTCGGCCCGGCTCCAGTCTTCAGGAGGAAAAGCGATACCCCAAAACCTGGGCTGTGGTTCCAAAAACTCAATGCCCAGTTCGGCTTTTTCGCTCTCTACTCTTTTTTGGTACACCACGCGGCACTGCGCCTCTGCGCTGGTCTTTTTGTTTCTCAAGAGCATCGACGGTTGCATTTCGACTGTCGTTGCCAATATCAGTTGAGCGCCGTGAGCGTTCACGGCCGTCGTGCGCGTTTCCTGGCGAAACGCCTTCCCGTTCACACTTTGGCCGACGACTTCCACTGGCATATCGATTGTTACCCTCAGACTTCTGCGCGCGACGGGATATGTTGATGGTCCCTTTCGAGTGGAACCAGTGTCATCGGCGCGTGGAGGGTCAGAATTGTGTTCCGTCACTGACTTCGCTACCTCTGCACTTCACTCTTCCCCAGGAACGGTTCGTCGGCTGACTCGGGTTCCTTGCCAGATACTGAAATCACCACGGGTACTTCTCCATGTTCATACTGCGACTTTTGTAGCACAAGCGTCAATTGCAAACCAAAACAGTCGACCGTAAATCCCGAAATGAGACACTCTCCCCTTCACAAGATGGCTCTGTGAGGATTCTAGGCGTTCGCACCGAATCCGCGTGAAATCCCACCGAAAATCTCTCTATCAACATTGGCTCGTGTGCATTCGACTTGCAGTCAAACAAACGACCATTTCAGATTGTTATGTTTTCGGCATACCTGTACCACGCCGTCCGGGGACTTCCAAATGCGCGAGTTACCATGAAGGATTGGTCGAAGTATGACGCGCGCCTTAAGAACCGCACAGTTGCTCACGGCCGCCTGGCTGCTTTTGCTGGGAGGTTGCGCCGCCGTGGCCGTCTGGGTGCCCCCGGGTGCTGGCCGCACGGCGTTCGGAGACATCTTCCAATGTTTGCTGCCGCTGCTCGTCAATGGCGCACTCTTGATGAACGCGATCACGCCGAACCGGCGCAAGAACGCTTTCTGGATGCTTCTGGCTCTCGGCTGTTCGCTGGGGCTCGGCGGACAAGTTATCTGGACGTACGTCGAGGTCTATCAGCATCGTGTGCTGCCTGATCCTTTTATCGGGGACTTTGTTTTCTTCCTGCGCACACTCCCCATGATCGCCGCGCTCACGATGCAGCCGCACAAACAACACGACAGCCGCAGGACGCTGTACGGCTATGTAGATTTCTCCCTCTTGTTGTGCTGGTGGATTTACCTGTATCTGCTAACCGTGATTCCCTGGCAGTCCATCGCGATCGATGACGCGCGATACAATCAAACCTACAACGTTATTTGCACCTTAGAGAATCTTGTCTTCGTGGCTGGCGCCATTGTGCTGTCCGCGAAGGCGGCCGGCCGATGGCGCCGCATCTACGCGCATCTGGCCGGAGCCGGTGCGGCATACACGTTCGGTTCGTTGCTGGTCAACCTCTCGATCTACCGTGGCGTGTATTCGACGGGGAGTTTGTACGATCTGCCGATAATCGCGTCGCTCCTCTGGCTGGGAACGGCCGGGGTGACCGCCTACAGCAGCGGCAGCGAAACATCTACAGGCGAGACCAAGGAGACGGAGGAGAAATCGTCCGGAAGCGCGCCGCGCAGCGAAGCCGTCTGGACGTCGCGCTTGGCGCGAGCGGCATTGCTTTCGCTTCCTCTCCTCGGCATCTGGTCTGTGAAAACAAGCCGAGCGCCCATGGCTGTGCGCGAATTCCGCATTCTTGTTACGCTTACCGCCGTACTGCCTATGGGCTTTCTGGTCTTCCTGCGTTATGAGCTCATAAACGCGGAACGTCTCCGATTGCTCCGCGCCTCGCAGGAATCCATCGACAACCTCAAGCGCCTCCAAATGCAATTCGTGCAATCCGAAAAACTGGCCTCACTTGGACAGCTTGCCGCAGGCGCCGCGCATGAGATCAACAACCCACTCACGGCCATCCTGGGCTATTCCGATCTGCTGATCGACGATCCTGCGGTCGGCGAGCGCCCCCGCAACCTCGCGGAAAAAATTCGCGACCAAGCGCGGCGCACGAAGACGCTGGTGAACAACCTGCTCAGCTTTGCGCACCAAGTGCCCAGCGAGCAGCGTTCCCTGGTCGACGTCAATACCGTCGTCACCAGTTCGGCGCAGCTCCGGCGTCTGGATCTTCGCGGCAAGAACATCCGCATCGAATTGCAAACCGGTGCTTCCATCCCCGCGGTCCGCGGCGACCCGAATCAATTGTTGCAGGTCTTCTTCAACATCATCAATAACGCCGTGGATGCATTGGAGGAAGTAAGCGGCGGCACGCTTACCGTGCGCACGTTGTGCGAACGGGGAAACGTGGTCATTCTGTTCTCCGACACCGGCCCTGGCGTCAGCGAGCCGCGTCTGGTCTTCGACCCCTTCTATACGACGAAACCCGTCGGCAAGGGCACGGGTCTTGGTTTGAGCATCTGCTATGGACTCGTCCACGATCATGGCGGCCAAATCTCTTGTTTCAACCGCCCCGAGGGCGGCGCGACGTTCCGCGTCGAGATACCCGCCGCCCCCGCCATGTTTCCTTCGCACGGGATCAGCCCGGCGCCGCGCGGTACACCCGCAAAGCTCACCTGAGAATTGCATTTCCTCCGGCGCGCGCAACCGCCGCGCTTTCAGTTATAATTCCCGGCCATGACGCCAACCCCCGCCCGCGCGCCGCAGCCGGCCCCCGCGTTTCAGCCGCCGCGCTCGATCGCGATCGAAGGACCGATCCGCGTCGGCAAGTCCACGCTGGCACGGGTCCTGGCCGACCGCTTGCACGCGCGGCGCCTCTTCGATCCCGAGGACAATCCGTTCCTCGCCGATTTCTACAAGGAAAAAGCCGGGGCGGCCTTCCGCGCGCAGATGTATTTCCTGATCGAGCGCCATCGCCGCCTGAGTGAAGTGCAACAGGGCGGCGCCGCGCCGCTGGTTTCCGATTTCCTGTTTGAGAAAGACAAAATTTTCGCGTACATCAACTTGGACAACGAGGAGTTGAAGCTCTACGATCGTTATTACGAGATGTTCGCGGCCGGCATCAAAGCGCCCGACCTGGTGATCTATCTACAAGCCACACCTGAAGTCCTGCGCGAGCGCATTGCAAAGAAAAAATCGCCCGCGGAAAAGCAAATCTCGCGTGCCTATCTCGAAGAAGTCGTCCGCGCCTACGAACATTTCTTCTTCCGGTATTCCGCGTCAGACCTGCTCGTGATCAATACATCGGAAATCGACTTTGTCGACCGCAATGCCGACTTGCAGCAACTTCTCCGCCGCTTGCAGGAGCCGGTCAAAGGAACGCAATATTTTCTGCCGTTGGGCGCGGGCTAATGAAAATAATGAAGGTTACCTCCGCCGGAGTGTTTGATTCGTGGTTCATGTCAGTCTTGAGACTCAAAAGCACGCCGCATTGCCGCTGGCAGGAGGGAATTCATGAATGTTTTTTCACGGCTTCGGTTTAGCTAAGGTGGGGTGTTTATTTTGTTTGATTCTGGCTCTGGCTTTATTTCATCTGTGTACTCCCCTCCAGTCGCAATCCTGCGCCCCCCGCAGAACCTAAGCCAGGAGTTTCTCGAGCGGCTCCCAATAGTTCGCTTTCCATCCTGCCGCCAGGTCTTCCGCCGCGCCTTTAGGAAAACCCGTATGGTCAAATACGATCTTGGTCCCGGAGCCTTGCTCCACGACCTCGAACTTCACAATCGAATAGACGCCCGGATCCCAGCCACCCGTTCGCCAGGCCTGCACGATTCGCTGGTTCGGCACAAGTTCGACATGTCGTCCCGTGATGTATCCGC
>WNGO01000641.1_pt1 | contig 37982 bp, 31 predicted proteins | sample 5400511 | NCBI WGS metagenome assembly WNGO01 (sample SAMN13153380, study PRJNA577476) | soil metagenome | isolation source: 20 cm soil or saprolite under Garry oak tree replicate 2 | place: USA:California | collected 2016-06-15 | reverse complement strand
CGACCGACTGGTCACGCCGGTCGGCGAGACCGACCAGCTCGAGCAAGTCAGTCGCGATTTTCTTACGCCGGGCCCTCGGAATCCGGTAGCAGGCGGCGTAGAAATCCAGGTATTCGGTGGCCGTCAGCTGATCGTAGACGCCAAAGAAGTCCGGCATATAGCCCAGTCGATCGTGCACCAGGTCCGGATGCAGGATGACGTCGGCCCCGTCCACAAATGCCCGGCCGCCGGTCGGCTCGAGCAGCGCAGCCAGGATCCGTAACGTCGTCGTCTTGCCGGCGCCGTTGGGGCCGACGAAGCCGAAGATCTCGCCTTTCGGCACCTCGAACGAGACGGCGTCCAATGCGGTCCGAGACCCGTATACCTTGGTCAAGCCTTGCACCGTGATCATTTGATCGTCCCCGAGAGCGTCAGGCTGCCACCGATCGGGCCGCTGTTTGTCGTGCTGATCCGCAGCCGGATCAGCCCGCTGGCCGGATTGACGGCACTGTCCGGCAGGGCGGTGACGCCGTTGTCCTGGTAGCCGATGTCGGTCCAGGCGGATCGCGACCAGTCCCAGACCTGGCCAGTGACGCTCGGACTGGCGGGGGTCGAGGTTCCCGGCGGGCCGACCGTCGGCCCGAAGGGGTTTGACGCGTTGAGCGAGAGGCCGCTCAGCCTGGCCCCCGCGGCCAGCACCGGCGCGAACTCATAGGTCACGCTGCCGTTCTGCAGTTGAATCATCCCGGGCACGCCCTGCCCCTGGCTATCGCCCACCACGTCCACGATGCGGCCGTTGAGGACGCCGGCGGGCAACGGCCCCGTACCAAGTTGGTCGACCGGAAGCGACAGGACCACGGCGGATTGCGCGGTCGTCAGCGGATGGACGTCGTTCACCCTAATGTCCTGAAATGATTCGCGGGTCCAGGCCACCAGCAACGGCGAGGTCAGCGACACAAAACCTTTGAAGTTCGCCCCGGTGGGCAGGATGGACAGAATCTGGGTCCTGGCCAGGCTGTCGCGGTCGCTGGTGCTGACCTCATAGGCGCCAGGGCCAAAGCTTTGCCCGTTGTTCGCGTAGATCCGCGTATAGAGAGGTTGTGCAGCCGGATTGGTGGCCTTCGGTACCAGGTTGATGGCTGCCGTTGCGCCGGGCTTCAGGGCTCCGATCGTCTGGAAGTTGTCACCCGCGAGCACGACAGCGTCGGTAAAGGTGAGATTCGAGTGGTTTTCGATGGTGCCGACGTACTTGCCGTTCACCAACTGGAGGTGGCCGGTCAACGCGGGCGCGGCCGTCATCGTCTCGGTGCCGAAGCCGCCCAGGGAGAAGGCGGTCATGCCGGACAGCGTGACCTCGCTGGTCGCCACGTTGACCCGAATGCTGCTGCTCGAACTGGTCGGAAAGCCGTTGTTGTTCGTGGCAATCGGGCTGATGAGCAGCCGGTCGCCCTCGATCTGCGCCTGGTAGTCGCCGCGGCTTGGGGGAATGACGCCGGTGTAGGTCTCCTGGTAGGCGTGATCCCAGCCCGGCTGCAGGTGAAGAATGGCAACCTGGTTGGTCTGGACCGACCGTCCCTTGGTGAGCACGCCCGCACCGTAGGCTCCGGTTGCCGCGATCACCGCGATCAGCGGCACCGTCACCCAGGCGAGGGCCCGGCGGCGCATGGCGCCCAGCACCAGGTAGTTGACCGGGCCGACGAGCAGAACGTAGAGCAACACCAGGCCGGCGGTGAGCTGCAATGAGGGCAGGTTGAGCCCGGGAAGATTGCCAAGCACCGGGGTCAGGGCGTTGCTCTTCGACGCGATCGACGGTTGTGAGCCGAAGGCCGGGCTCGGCCCGCCGAAGGCGATGCCATTGGGGTAGTTGGCGCCCGAGCTCCCAGCTCCAAAAACGGCGCGAGCCAGGACCTGCCGCAGCACGTCCTTGGTCCCGCTCCAGCCGGCGATCGGCTCCTGGTTCCAGTCGAAGGTCGCCAGCGTCACGGTGCCGGCGCCGACCCCGCGGTCGACGATGAGCGGGACGGCGCCCTCGCTCAACCAGGCTCGGCCGCTCACGGCATCGGCAATCGCGACTTCGATGTTGTGCCCGCCGACCGCGCGCGCCGCGTGAACGTTCAGGGTGGCCCTCGGCTCCAACGGAATAATGGCTGCGGGCAGCCCGGCCAGCGTCTTATGCCAGGACGCGCCCGTGCCCAGCAGCAGATTGCCACCGGCCTCGACGAAGTCGGCGATCGCCGCTCGCTGGCGGGCAGTCAGGCCGTCGGTGGCGAAGTCATCGATCACCAGGATGTCGAAGCCGCGCAGCGCGATCGCGGAATCGGCGATGTCGTCTGCGTGGAGATGGACGACGCGGGCCGCGATGCCGCCCGGATGGATGGCGGCGAAATCGTCGAGCGCGCTTGACTGGTCCGAAAGCACGCCGACCAGGGTGGAGGTGCTGCTGCTGGAGACCGAATCCTGTGAGACGGCGACGCGGCCGTTCTGGATGACCCGGGCGGTGACTGTCGCGCCGCTCGTATCCTCGACCAGGAAGATGCGGACCCGCTTGCTGGCGCCGCTCGCGAGGCTGATCGGCTGCTGGTAGATCGTGAAACCGGTCACGCCGGGCTGGGCGTTCAGCGACTCCCGGACCTCCAGGGTGCCGTCCACGTCGGCCCCGGTGTTGTGGGCGTCGACCGTCACCGGCGTCCACTCGCCGGGCTTGACGACATCCTGGTACCCGACGTGCACGGCCAGGGTGAGCCCGTTACTCGCCGCCTCGGCGCCGACAGCCGCCATACTCAGGCCCAGGGCGGCCAGCAGGGTCGACAAGACGATCCGCGCGGGCAGCCGGCAGCGCTGGGGGCCCATCTAGCTCAGTACGACGCTGGCCGAGCTCAAAAGTTCCGTTCTCGCCTCTACCGCGGGCAGTATGGGCGGGGCTGCCGGGGCCGTCAATCGGTTGGGGACAGGAAGTTAACTCACAGTGGCCGGCCAGCAACGAGCCAGGCGCGGATCGGGCGGACTGCCGGAGGAGGGACTCGAACCCACACGGACTTACGCCCAGGCGCTTTTGAGGCGCCCTCGTCTACCATTCCGACACTCCGGCCCGGGGCGAGTATATCCGAGTACGCTCCGTTGGGAACTTATTGGAAATGTTTCCGTCTCAAGACAAGAATCCCAACGATCGCGACCTGGTGAGCCGGGCCCGCCGGGGCGATCGGGAGGCCTTTACCCAGTTGATCGTGCAATATCAGGTCCCGCTCTACAACATGGCGCTGCGGATGGTCGGTGGGCGAGAGGACGCCGCCGACATCTCGCAGGAAGCCTTTCTGCGCGCCTGGGAAAAGATTCGGACCCTGCGCGACGCGCCCTTCAAGTCGTGGCTGTTCCAGATCGCCGCGAATCTCTGTTATGACCACTTTCGGCGCAACCGGCGATACGGCACGATGCCAGATGACGAACGTTCTAGCTTCGGCCTGGGCATCGTCACCCCCGACCCGCAGGAACGCGCCGAAGCCGGTGAGCGTAATCGGCTGGTTCGCGAAAGTATCGAGGCGCTCGACCATGACATGCGGATTGCCATCGTGCTCCGAGACGTGAACGGCATGGCCTACGACGAGATTGCGGGCGTGCTGAGGGTGCCACTCGGAACCGTGAAGTCGCGGATCGCCCGGGCACGCGCGCAGGTGCAGGAGCGGCTGCAGCAGCACCCGGAATTTTTTCCGCGGGAGGACGTCCATGCCGGGTGAGCCGCGCGTCCCGACCGAGCCGACGCTCGAGGAACTCTCCGCATTGATCGACAACGAGCTCGATGCTGGCGCACAAGCGCGCGTCGCCGAGCATGTCGCCGGTTGTCAGGAGTGCCAGGCGCGGCTCGATCGCCTGCGGCAGACGGCCCATGCCATTCGTGGTTTGCCGATGGAGACACCGCCGCGGAGCTTCTGATCGCGTTCGGCATCCAGAACCTGCATCTGCCGGCAGGGCCCACCGCGACCGGGTCGACGAGCTCCGTCAGCGGCGGACTAGCCTACGGTACCGCTCAGGGGCAGAAAGGCGCTGTGGCGCCGCTCGCGGCGCCCGCGCCCTCTACGCAGCAGTTCGATTCGCAGTCCAGGGGATCGGCCACGAATGGCGCGACGGTCGTGGATCCAACCAACAGCTCGCGGCGCCTGGTCCTGGACACGGACAGCACGTCCTATCCAGCAACGGGACGCATGCGGGTGACGGCCCAGTTGATCGGCTCGCCGTCGACGTCACTCAACAGCGCAAACCAGGGGCTGACCCTGACGCTGGTCCGCAACGGTCTGGGCGTCGCTCTCAATCCGGTCGGCGTCGAGAGTTGGAACGGCACCCCGATCTTCGGCGGCTGGTATGACCTCGCCGGCTTCCCCCTGTCCGCACCACGCGCCGGCGACTACCGGCTGGAAGCAACCTGGGTGATTCCCGACGGATCCGGGCGCGTGCTGCAGACCAGCGTCCCGATCCGGCTCACTGGAAGCTGAGCGCTTAGCTCTTCTCCGGTGGGGGCGGCCCCTCGAGGTCGGGCAGGTCCATGCTGTTGATCAACTCTTTGAAGATCGACAGTTTGTCATCCTGGTCTTCTTCCTTCTCGGGAAAGACCCCCGCCTTGTCGAGGACGTCCTGGGAGACGAGGATGGGACAGGTCATCCGCACGGCGAGCGCGATGGCGTCGCTCGGCCGGGAGTCGATCTCGACTTCCTTGCCGTTGACGGCCAGAAACAGGCGGGCGAAGAAGACCTCGTTGGTCAGCGACGTCACCTGGATTTTCTTCAGCCGCATTTCAGCGCTCTGCAAGATGTTGGCCAGCAAATCGTGCGTAATCGGCCGTTCCGGGGTGATCCCGGTGATCTTCAGCGCGATGGCATTCGCCTCGTAGATGCCGATCCAGATGGGCAGGTACCGGTCGGTCTCTTTCTCTTTAAGAATTACCACGTGCTGCCCGCTGGGCATGTGCACCCGGATGGAGTCGACCTGCATTTCGACGAACTTGGCCATCCTGAATTCGAGCCTATGTTATCGCACGCTGTCTAAACTCTGGTGGTGACAGAGCCTGTCCAAAAGCTCCGGCTGGTCCTCATCGATGGGCACTCTCTGGTCTATCGAGCCTTCTTCGCGCTGCCCTCGTTGACCGATCGGGAGGGCCGTGTCGTCAACGCCGCCTACGGGTTCACGTCGATGCTCTTGCTGGCCCTGCAGGAGCATCCGGACTACGTGCTGGCCTCGTTTGACCTGGGCGGCCGGACCTTTCGGCACGAGGAACTCGCGCAGTACAAGGCGACGCGCCGGCCCACCCCGCCTGAACTCTCGCCACAGTTTCCACTCACGCGGGACATCGTGCGCGCCTTTGGCATCCCGATCTACGAGGTCCAGGGGGTCGAGGCGGACGACGTCATCGGCACTCTGGCGACCCAGGCGCGCGAGCTCGGCCTGCACAGCACCATCGTCACGGGCGACCTCGATGCGCTGCAGCTCGTCAACGACGACGTTGATGTGCTGACGAGCAAACGGGGCGTCTCCGAGACGATTCTCTACACGCCGGAGCGGGTGCGCCAGCGCTACGGCCTTGAGCCGATCCAGACCGTCGATCTCAAGGGCCTGGTCGGCGATGTCTCGGACAATATTCCGGGGATCCGAGGCATCGGCGAGAAAACGGCGATCAAGTTGATCCAGGAGTTCGGCTCCGTCGAGAGCTTGGTCGAGAACCGGGAACGGGTCACACCCCCCAAGATCAAAAAACTCATCGACGAACACTGGGAGCAGGCGTTGCTCAGCAAGCGGATGGCCACGATCGTCCTCGACGTCGAGGGCGTCACGTTGGACCTGAGCCATGGTTCGGCGCAGGAGTACCGCCCGGATGCGGCGAGGACGATCCTGTCGGACCTGGGCTTTCGCAGTCTGGCGGCCCGCGTGCCAACCACCTGGACTGACGGCAGCGCCATGTCCGCCCCGCCGATCTTTGCGCCGCCCCCCAGAGACCAGGGCAGACTTGCCCTCGATGCGGGGCCGGCGCGCCAGGAGCCGTCGCGCCCACCAACGCAGTCAACGCTACCCCTCGAGTCGGCGCCGAGAGAGTCCGTGACCGTCGTCCGCCAGGTGGCCGAACTCGAGCGACTCGTAACTGCGTTTGCTTCGGCCGACCGGGCCGGCTTCCAGGTCATCACGCTGGACGATGTGCCGCGACACGGCCGGATCGCGGCGTTCGTCGTCGGCCTGGGTGAACGCGATGTCTTTTATGTGCCCGTAGCCCACGAACAGGAGCGCTGCCTCGAGGCGCGTGATGTTCTTCAACGCTTTGCCGCCAGCCTGCAGAGCGCCGAGCCATCGAAGCTGGGCTTCAACCAGAAGGCCGATTACCTGGCGCTGCGAGCGCATGGCATCGAGCTAGCCGGCATTGACTGGGACCTGCTGGTCGCAGCCTACCTGCTCAATTCCGGAGTGCGATCACCGAGCCTCGAGGCGCTGGCATCGGACGTCTTGCATCGAACGATCGAGGGCCGCGAGGGGCTCTTTGGCAGCGGCAAGACCGCGATGACCTGTGATCAGGTCGATGTCGCGAGGGCGGCCGCCTTCTTTGGGGAGCGTATGCGGGTCATGCTGCAGCTGGCGCCCAGGCTTCAGTCCGAGCTCGAGCGGCTCGGCAACGCGGAACTCTTTCGAGACCTCGAAATGCCGCTGGTTCCAGTGCTGGGCGAGATGGAGCTCGTCGGCGTTTCCGTCGACCTGCCCTACTTGCAGCAGGTCTCGCGCGAGCTGTACGAGCAATTACAACGGCTCGACCAGGAAATCGCCGACGTGGCGCACGGGCCGATCAATGTCAACTCGCCGCAGCAACTCGCGCGCTTTCTCTTCGAAGACCTGAACCTGCCGGGCGGACGCAAGACCAAGAGCGGCTACTCGACCGATGCCAACGTCCTGGAAGGCTTGCGCGATCAGCACCCGGTGGTGCCGAAAATTCTTGAATTCCGGCAGTTGAGCAAGCTCAAAGGCACCTATGTGGATGCGCTGCCGTTGCTGGTCGATGCGAAGACGCATCGCGTGCACACCAGCTTCAATCAGACTGTGGCCGCGACCGGACGGCTCTCATCGTCCGATCCGAACCTGCAGAACATTCCAATCCGAACCGAAGTCGGCCAGAAAGTCCGGCGCGCCTTCATCCCCGGCCGCCCGGGTGACGTCTTGCTCTCGGCTGATTACTCGCAAATCGAGCTTCGTGTCCTGGCGCATATGACTGACGACCCGGTGCTGGTCGACGCCTTCGCCCGGGGCGAGGACATCCATGCACGCACGGCCGCCGAAGTCTTCGCCATCCCTCAGGACCAGGTGACGGCGAATCAGCGACGCCTCGCCAAGGTGGTGAACTTCGGTCTCTTTTATGGCCTGAGCGATTTCGGTCTGGCCCGCGACACTGGCATGTCGACGGAAGAAGCCCGCATCTTTATCGACGCGTACTTCCGTGCGTATAACCGGGTCCGGGAATTTCTCGAAGGCATCAAGATGCAGGCCCGCGAGCAGGGTTACGTCGAGACCCTGCTGCATCGCCGGCGCTACATTCAGGACATTCGATCACCGAATCGCATGTTGCGACAGGGCGCCGAGCGGATCGCCATCAACATGCCGGTGCAGGGCTCGGCCGCCGACATCATGAAGCTCGCCATGATCAGGCTGCAGCAATATCTGCGCGAACAGGGATTGCAGAGCCGGATGATCTTGACCGTCCACGACGAGCTCGTCTTCGAAGTCCCGCCAGGCGAACGTGAACGACTCATCGACGTCGTCCCCGACTTGATGGCGACGGCGTATCCGATGAAGGTGCCGCTCCAGGTCGATCTGAAGCTCGGTCCAAACTGGCAGGACATGGAACGCGTCCGCCTGGTCGCCGCAAAAGCCTGAGGGCGCATGCCCGAACTGCCTGAAGTCGAGACGGTCGTTCGTGATCTGCGGCCGCAGCTGAGCGGGCGTCGCATCGAGTCGCTGCAGGTTACTCGGGATCAACTCGTGCTTGGTCGGCTGATTCGATATCCGACAGCCCGCCAATTCGTGCAGCGCTTGCGTGGCCGGACCATCACGTCCGTCACGCGGCGCGGCAAGTACATCGTGATGCCGTTGCAGGATGCAGCCCAGGGGCACGCGGCAGCCCGGCGGCATGAGGCCGCGAGCCCCAACGGTGCCGGGGCCGAACGGCTGATCGTGCATCTGGGGATGACCGGTCATTTGCGCCTCTGGGAGCCCGAGGAAGCGCCGGTCAAGCACACACACGTGCGCCTGCTGCTCGACAGCGGCCTCGAACTCCGCTACGACGACCAGCGCCAGTTTGGCCGGCTGCTGCTGGGAACGCAGCCGGAGATCATCGCCGCCCGCGCCTTTCCGGCCCGGCTCGGTCCCGAACCAATTCATGGCGACCTAACTGTGGACGAGTTTGAGAGGCTGATCCATGCGCGCCGCCGGCCGGTGAAATCGGCATTGCTGGACCAGTCCTTCCTGGCGGGCGTCGGCAACATCTACGCCGACGAGGCATGTTTTCGGGCCGGAATCCGTCCTAGCCGATGGACTCACCAGCTCACCCTCCGTGAACGGCGGTCCCTCTATGCAGCGATTCAAGACGTACTTGAGAACAGCATTGCGGCACGAGGCTCGTCGATCATCGATTATGTCGATGGTTTTGGCCTGCGGGGCAGCAACCAGGAGAAGCTGCTCGTCTATGGGCGGAGCGGGGAGCCCTGCCTGAGATGCGGGACGCCGTTGCAGGGGACACGCCTGGCCGGCCGCGGCACCGTGTATTGCCGCAAGTGCCAGCGCTGAGGCGACCCCGCTGGCCGGCGTTGAGCCGGCGCCTGATGATCACTGCCGGCGCCTTCTTCGCGGCGTTTGCGCTGATCACGGTGCTGGTCAGCATGGGGGCCTTTGACGGGGCGAATCTGCGGCTGACGCGCTACCTGCAGGGGCGAGGCAGCAGCGCGCAGGACATCGGCCTGGGGTTGTTTTCTTACCTGGGCAGTATCGAGGTGACGTTCCTGATCGCGGTGCTGCTCGGCGTCGCGCTCTTCCGCGGTCTGCGGCTGCTCGCCGTGCTACCGGCGGTCCTCGTCCTGATCGCGTCCGGCCTCGAGATCCTGCTTAAGAGCGTCGTCCCCGCGGTGGAGCCGGGCAGGGCGTTCCAGCGCTTCCCCCACGGCCTCCCCTCGTTGAGCCACGACGTGGGCGCCTACGCGTTCCCCAGCGGTCACGTGCTGCGGGCAACGATCGTTTATGGGCTCGTGCTCTACCTGGCGGAGCGCTGGGAGCTGTTCGGCCGCGACAGTTCCCGGCTCAGTCCGGTGTTGGTGCTGGTGGTTTTGCTCGTCGGATTCGGTGTCGTCTACCTTGGCTGGCACTGGGTCTCGGACGCCCTCGGCGGACTCCTGCTCGGACTGACGCTGCTCTTTGGCCTGATCGCCTACCTGGAGCGCAAGCGCACCGTCAATCCCGGGCATCAGTCGGACTAGCCAGCCCCGCGCAAACGCAGCTTCGCTCATACAGCCTGATCGCTCATGCCGATCGCGCGTTCGGGATGACGCGACGCGGCGGCGGGATCGCCCCCCAGCGCCCGTCCTTTCGCCGTTCCAACGTCCAGCCCTCTTCATGCACCTTGCGATGGTGCGGCCTGCAGACCAGTGCGAGGTTGGGCAGCGTGGTCGGCCCTCCTTGAGTCCAGAACACGAGGTGATGGCCGTCGCACCACACCGGCGGCCGGTCGCAGCCGGCGAAGACGCAGTGCCGGTCGCGCGCGGCCAGCGCCCGACGGGTGGCTGCCGGGATGCTGCGGCTGGCGCGGCTGACCTCCTGGTCGAGCTCGCCCAGCGCGGTGACGCGCGTGATGGCGGAATCGCAGGCGAGCCGCTGCACCGTGGCCGACGGAACCATTGCACCCGAATCGAGCCGCGCCGCCGGCGCTCCCGGAATTCCCGCCAGGGTGTCGACGCTCGCCGTGATGATCAGATGCGGGCGCGGACCGGCGCCGTCGGTGGACGCCTTGCCGGGTCGCCGGCAGATCTCGACCAGGGCATCGGCGCGCCGGTGTCCGGGCGTGCGGTCATCGTCTTTACCGGGCATCATGTGCGCATTGAGCGCTGTGCGCAGCATCGCGCCACCCTCTGTATCGAGGAGGCCGTCTACCCGTACCAGCCCGTCCTGCGGCTCGCCGACGTGAAGGTAGCGCCGCTCGTACGCCCGGTTGGCCTCCGCCAGCGCGCCCTCGGCGTCGATCCGGTTTTCAAAGTCTTTCGTGATGCCGGCGAACTGGCCGGGGTCGTGGGTCTTCGCTGCCTGCAGCAGGGCCGACTCGGCCTTGCGCACGGCACCGGCGCCCAGATGGTCGGCAGTCCTGGCGATCATCGCGACGTGCTGATAGCCGACGTCGCCGCGGGCAAACGCTTCTCCGGTCTTCGGCAACTGCTCGAGCTGGCGCGCGATCCCAACCCGCTCGGCCGCGGCGCCGCCCGACAGCTTGCAACGCCATTTCAACCAGGCGACGACGGAAAGCGCCCCGTCGGCGGCATATTCGCCGGAATCATCGAACCGCCGGAGCCCGTCGGCGAAGACCGCCTCGAGCGGGTCGATGCCCGCTTCCCGGATCTGGATCAGGCCCTCGCCTAGGTCCTGGCCATTGGCCTCGCGGATCCAGTCGGACATCGCATGGACGCCATCCCGTAGCTGCGCGACAACGGTCTCCAGCTGGGCCTTTGAGCGTGGCCTTTGTGCGAGGGCGGCGACCATGTCGCCCATCCTGGAGCATGGCTGCGACAGCTGTATGTCGCAATTCCTTAGCCGGACCAAAACTCGCCTTGGCTCCAAACCCGATGCAGACCGCAGGAACTTAATTAAGAAGAACACGAGGCCCCGGCGGCGGTTTAGAAGTGAACGGGACTACATACAATTGAGGCATGCCCAGGTTCGCCTTTACGGCTGGCTTTTCGCCCGCGGGCGGCCAGCCGGAGGCCATCAAGAAGCTTGCTGAAGGGGTCGAAAGGGGCCAAAAACACCAGGTCCTCATGGGTGTCACCGGCTCTGGCAAGACGATGGTCGTCGCCCAGATGATCCAGGAGATCCAGCGGCCCACCCTCGTCATGTCGCCGAACAAAACGCTGGCGGCTCAGCTCTGCAGCGAGTTCAGATCCTTCTTCCCGGAAAACGCCGTTGAGTACTTCGTCAGCTACTACGACTACTACCAGCCGGAAGCGTACATCCCCCGGTCTGACACCTACATCGAGAAGGACTCGTCGCGCAACGACGAGATCGATCGGCTGCGGCAGTCGGCGACCCGGGCGCTGCTGACCCGGCGGGACGTCATCGTGGTGGCCAGCGTGTCATGCATTTACGGCGTCGGCTCGCCCGAGGACTACCTGGGCGAGTCGGTCGAGATTCACGCCGGTGAAGGCTTTCGACGGGATATTTTTCTTCGCAAGCTGACCAACCTGCAGTACCAGCGCAACGACGTCGACTTTGGCCGGTCGCGCTTTCGGGTGCGGGGCGACACGGTCGATGTCCAGCCCTCGTACGATCAGATTGCGACCCGCGTGCAGTTCAACGGCGACCAGGTGGAGCGGATTGTCCAGCTCGACCCACTCACCGGCGAACTGATCGGCGAGCTCGAGGTTTTCCAGGTCTTCCCGGCGACCCATTACGTCACGCCCCGGCAGAAGCTGCTCCACGCGCTCGACGCCATCGGTGAAGAACTCGAGGAACGCGTCGCCTGGTTCGAGAGCCAGGGCAAGCTTCTCGAGGCTCAGCGGCTGCGCCAGCGCACGCTGTTCGACATGGAGATGATGCGTGAGACCGGCAGCTGCGCAGGGATCGAGAACTACTCTCGGCACTTGACCGGCCGCCGAGCGGGCCAGGAACCCTACACCCTGATGGACTTCTTGCCGGAGGACACGCTGGTCGTGGTGGACGAGTCACACGTCGGGGTGCCCCAGATCGGCGGAATGTATGGCGGTGATCGCTCGAGGAAGATCCCCCTCGTCGACTACGGCTTCCGGCTGCCGTCCGCCCTGGACAACCGGCCGCTGACGTTTGCGGAATGGGAGCGCAAGGTACAACAAGTGGTCTATGTCACGGCCACCCCAGGGCCGTACGAGGAACAGCGCTCGCAGCAGACGATCGAGGTCATCATCCGGCCGACCGGCCTGGTCGACCCCACGGTTGAGGTTCGCCCGACCAAAGGCCAGATCGACGACCTGATCGGGGAGATCCACAAGCGGGTCGACAAGAAACAGCGGACGCTGATCACCGTGCTGACGAAGAAGATGGCGGAAGACATGACGGACTATTTGCGCGAGATGGGCATCAAGGTGAATTACCTTCACTCGGACGTCGATACGCTGGAGCGGGTCGAGATCCTGCGCGACCTGCGGCTCGGCGTCTTCGACGTGCTCGTCGGCATCAACCTGCTCCGTGAAGGTCTCGATCTACCGGAGGTCGCGCTGATCGCGATACTCGACGCCGACAAAGAGAGCTACATGCGCGACGCGCGCTCGCTGATCCAGACGACGGGGCGAGCCGCCCGTAACGTGGAAGGTCACGTCATCATGTACGCCGACTCCGTCAGCGGCTCGATGCAACGGGCGATCGATGAGACCGACCGGCGCCGGAATATCCAGATCGCCTACAACGAGGAACACGGCATCACCCCGGCGACCATCGTCAAAGCCGTCTACAACCTCGAGAAGCATCAAGAGAAAGCCGTTGAAGAAACGATCGCCACGCTGGCGTCCGGACTTCCGCCGGACGAAATCGAGCGCTTGATCAAGGACCTCGAGCGCCAGATGAAGAAGGCGGCCCGCGATCTACAGTTCGAGAGGGCGGCCGAGCTACGAGACCGCCTCGTAGCGTTGCGCCGCGACGCGATGGAGTATCGCGGGTCCCTGACTCCGGCGGCCGCTGCCGAGTCCGGGACGTGGCGCAAGCCGAAAACGAGTCGGATGAGGGCACGTGTCCATGGCTGAGGGTAGGGCCCCCTCCCCGACCCTCCCCCAAAGGGGGAGGGATGTTCAGCCGCCGAGGGAGACGAGGGACACGATCGTCATCAAGGGCGCGCGCGAGCACAACCTCAAAGACATCGATCTAACCATCCCGCGCGACAAGCTGGTGGTCTTCACCGGGTTATCGGGATCGGGGAAATCATCGCTGGCCTTCGACACGATCTATGCCGAGGGGCAGCGCCGTTACGTCGAGTCGCTGTCGTCCTACGCGCGGCAGTTCCTCGGCCAGATGGATAAACCCGACGTCGACCAGATCGACGGGTTGTCTCCGGCGATCTCGATCGACCAGAAGGGTGCCAGTCACAACCCGCGCTCCACCGTCGGCACGGTGACCGAGATCTACGACTACATGCGCCTGATGTGGGCGCGGATCGGCCATCCGCACTGCCCGATCAGCGGGCACGAGATCACGCGGCAAACAACCGAGCAGATCGCCGACCGGATTCTCGAGATGCCGAAGGGGAGTCGAATCCGAATTATGGCTCCGATCGTGCGCGGTCGAAAAGGCGAGTTTCAGGACGTCTTTGCCGAAGCCCGAAAGGCCGGCTTCAGTCGAGTTCGGGTTGATGGCAATTTCTACGAGCTCAACGAAAAGATCACCCTCGAGAAGAACAAGAAACACGACATTGAAATCGATGTCGACAGGTTGCCCGTTGAACCCACGGCCATTAGCCGGATGCGCGAATCGGTCGAAACCGCAGCGAAACTGGCGAATGGGCTCGTTCTCGTCACCCCCCACGAAGGTAAAGGCGACGAGCAACTCTTCAGCCAGAATTTCGCCTGCCCCTACGACGGCTTCTCGATGGAGGAGCTGGCGCCGCGAAACTTCTCCTTCAACAACCCGCACGGCGCCTGCCCGGCTTGCACCGGGCTCGGCAGCAAGCTCGAGGTCGACCCCGACCTGGTCATCCCGGACAAGGACCGGGCGCTCGGCGACGGCGCCATCCGGACCTGGGGCCGGTCATCCTACTTCTATAACGACCTGGTCGAGGCCGTCGCGCATCGATACAAGATCCCCCTCGATAAGGCATTCGGCAAACTCGCCGTGAAGGAGCGGCAGATCATTCTTTACGGCAATAATGGCGACCCGCTGAGGGTGAAGTATTTCAACAGCGAGGGCCAGCGCCGCTGGTACGAAACCTCCTACGAGGGCATCATCCCGAACCTGGAGCGGCGCTACCGCGAGACCGAATCAGAATTCATCCGCGCCGAGATCGAGCGCTTGATGAGCACAAAGCCCTGTCCGGTATGCAAGGGCAAACGGCTGAAGCCGGAGTACCTGGCCGTCACGGTCGACAACCGGTCGATCATGGACGTCTGCGAGCTATCGATCGACGCGGCTCAGCAGTGGTTCGCGAAACTTCAGCTGCCCGAGCGTGAGGCATTGATCGCGCGCGGCATTCTGAAGGAAATTCGCGAACGCCTTCAGTTCTTGGTCGACGTTGGTCTCGACTACCTGAATCTGGCCCGTTCGGCCGATTCCCTGTCCGGCGGCGAAGCCCAGCGGATTCGGCTGGCCACCCAGATCGGGTCGAAGCTGATGGGCGTGCTCTACATCCTCGATGAGCCCTCGATTGGCCTGCACCAGCGTGACAACCGGAAGTTGATCACCACCCTGCTCGCCCTACGTGACATCGGCAACACGGTGGTGGTCATCGAACACGACGAAGAGACGATGCGGACGGCGGACTTCATCGTTGACATTGGCCCCGGCGCCGGCGAGCATGGCGGTCGGATCGTTGCCACCGGCAGCTTCGATGACATCCTCAAGTCACCCGAGTCGATTACCGGAGCCTTCTTACGCGGTGAGCGCTCGATTCCGCTGCCAGGCCGCCGGCGCAAGGGGAACGGCTCGATGCTCGTCGTCCGAGGGGCGACCGAAAACAACTTGAAGAACATCGATGTGTACTTCCCGCTGGGCGAGCTGATCTGCGTTGCGGGGGTCAGCGGCTCCGGGAAAAGCACACTGGTGAGCGACATTCTCTATCGCCGGATGGCCCAGCACTTCTACCGGGCGAAAGAGCGCCCCGGCGTCGCCCGCGAGGTTTCGGGCCTCGCCTTCATCGACAAGGTCATCAATGTCGACCAGTCGCCGATCGGGCGCACGCCGCGTTCGAACCCGGCGACCTACACCGGCGTCTTCACCTACATCCGAGACCTGTTCGCGGAGATGCCGGAAGCGCGTGTGCGCGGCTACAAGCCGGGCCGCTTCAGTTTCAACGTGAAGGGCGGCCGCTGCGAGAACTGTGAGGGGGACGGCATCATCAAGATCGAGATGCACTTTCTGCCCGACGTCTACGTGCCCTGCGAGGTCTGCAAGGGCAAGCGCTACAACAAGGAGGCGCTGGAGGTCACGTACCGCGGCAAAACCATCGCCGACGTGCTGGACATGAGCGTCGAGGAAGCCACCGAGTTCTTTGACCGCATCCCGCGCATCAAGCGCAAGCTGCAGACGCTCTGCGAGGTCGGCCTCGGCTATATCCGCATGGGGCAGCCCGCCACCCAGCTTTCAGGGGGCGAAGCCCAACGGGTCAAGTTGACGGAAGAGCTGAGCCGACGGGACACCGGTAAGACCTTCTACATCCTCGACGAGCCGACCACCGGCCTGCACTTCGCGGACATCGAGCGCCTGCTCAATGTCCTGCATCGCCTGGTCGATGCCGGAAACACCGTTGTCGTCATCGAGCACAATCTCGACGTCCTCAAGACGGCCGACCACATCATCGATCTGGGTCCGGAGGGCGGCGACAAGGGCGGCGAGGTGGTGGCCGCCGGCACGCCCGAGGAGATCGTCCGGAACCGCCGCTCGTATACCGGTCAGTACCTCAAACGCGTCTTGGGTCGCGAGCTCGCGATAGCCTGAGGTCGTGGCGACTACAAGTCAAAAGGCACCTCCGATCACGGAGCGGCCTGACTACCTCCGTGAGCGGCTGAAGGCGCTGCCGGACACCCCGGGTGTCTACCTGATGCGCGACCCGCAGGGCCGGGTGATCTATGCCGGCAAGGCGCTCAGCCTGCGGAACCGCGTGCCGAACTACTTCCAGGCCTCCAGCGTGTTGCCGGAGCACATCGCCGCCATGGTCGCCCGCGTATACGAATTTGAAGTCATCACGACCGCCACCGAGAAGGAGGCGCTCGTGCTCGAGCAGACCATGATCAAGCGGCATCGACCACGCTTCAATATTCGGCTGCGGGATGACAAGAACTACCTCTACATCAAGCTGCCGCTCAATGAGGATTTTCCGCGCATCACCCTGGTCCGCCGCCCGGGGACCGACGGCGCCCGCTACTGGGGCCCGTACACGCATGCGATCGCGCTCCGAACGACCTTGAAAACCGTGCGGCGCGTCATCCCTTATCGGAGTTGCAAGGACTCGGAGTTCGCGCTTGGGCGCCCCTGCTTTTACTATCACCTGAATCTTTGCCCGGCACCCTGCGCCGGCTTCATCAACCGCGAGGACTACCACGAACAGCTCAACCAGGTGGCCAGCTTCCTCGACGGCCGCTCCGACCACGTTGCCAGGCGGCTCAAACAGCAGATGCAGGAGGCGGCCGACAAACTCGACTACGAGGCCGCCGGTCGATATCGGGATCGGCTCAACGCGATGGAACGCATGGCGGAGCGGCAGAAGGTGCTGGCCATGAGCCGCTACGACCAGGACCTTTTTGGACTGGCGCGGGCGGACGGGCAGGGATCGGTGCGGGTCTTCAGTGTCCGGGAGGGCAGGCTGTCCGGCTCAGAGAACTTTGACCTGGTCGGCCTCGGCAAAGACCAGTCCGATGCCGACATCCTCAATGCGTTTGTCAGTCAGTACTACGCGAACGCCACGCACATCCCCAAAGAAGTCTTCGTCCCCGAGGCATTGCCTGACCGTGAGCTGATCGAGCAATGGCTGAGCGAGCGGCGGGGTAGCGCCGTCAGCGTTCACGTCCCGCAGCGCGGCAAGCAGCGGGAGCTGCTGCAGCAGGCGGCCGCCAACGCGCAAGAAACGATGCGCCAGCTGCGGATCAAGCTCGACTACGACGCGGAGCGCACAGCCTCCCTGCTGAACGATCTTCAAGCGCGGCTGGCGCTCAAGACCCTCCCGGTGCGGATCGAGTGCTACGACATCTCGAACATTCAGGGCAAATATCCGGTGGGCTCCATGGTGGTTTTCGAGGATGGCCGCCCGAAGCCGGCGCATTACCGCCACTTTCGGATCAAGACGGTGCAGGGCGCGAATGACTTTGCCATGCTGCAGGAGGTCTTGCGGCGCCGGTTCAGCCGTCATGCCCAATCTGAAGAGGGCATCCCCGAGGAGCCCAGCTTCAGCCGGTTGCCGGACCTCGTCTTGATCGACGGTGGCAAAGGCCAGCTGTCGTCGGCGCGCGAGGTCATGGAATCGATGGGGTTGGGCTCGGTGTCCACCTTCGGCCTGGCGAAAGAGCACGAAGAACTCTTCGGGCCCGGCGAGGGCGAGCCGATCCGGCTGCCACTCGACTCCGAAGCGCTCTTCCTGGTTCAGCGCATCCGGGACGAGGCCCACCGGTTCGCCATCACCTTCCATCGAATCGTGCGAAAGAAAGACGCGTTCGCCTCCGTGCTGGACGGCATCAGCGGCCTGGGCCCGGTGCGGCGCCGGGCGCTTCTCCGTCAGTTCGGCAGCATCGAGAACATCCGCAGCGCCAGGGTCGAGGAGCTGATGGCGGTGAAGGGCATCACCCGTTCGGTCGCGGTCGCCATCAAGGAGATGCTTTGAGATAATCGGGACCATGGATCGCCCGGTACGCCGCTGCTCGTTTTGCGGCAAGAAGCAGGGTGAAGTTCGCCTCGTGGCCGGCCCGTCCGACGTCTACATCTGCAATCTCTGCGTGGCGCTCTGCAACGAGATCCTCGCTCAGGACGTGAGGGGCGAGCCGCCGACCCCGCCCGAGCCGCCTCGAGGCGGCTTGATTCGGGCCGAGGTCAGCCCGAGCTAACCGCACCAACCGACGCGGGAGGCGCCAGCCCCGGCGCGAACCGTCGTTATAGGGGCGTGCCGGACTCGCCCAACCTGTCGAGCGCGCTCGGCGATGCCGTCAGCCAGGGGCGAGCGTTCCTGGCGCGGGTCGAATCGGTCGCGGGGGCGATCTCAGCCGAACTCGCCGCGCACGAGCAGGCCAGCCGCCAGTGGGCGGGCGAGCGGCAGGCGCTCAAGGACGAGGATCGGCGGCTCCGTGAGCAGCTGGAATCCGTCAGCGCGACGCTGGCGGAACTGCGGCAGGCGGTCCACCGGATCGAAGAGGAGCGCGATCAGGTGGCGCACGACCGCGATCAGGCCCGACAGGGGCGCGAAGCGGCGGAGCGCGAGCTGGCGACGACCACCGCCGACATGACCCGACTTCGCGAGCAGCTCGGGATGGTGACCAAGGACCGGGACGCGCTCCAGGCCGACCAGATCCAGTGGGGGCTTGACCGGGAGCAACTCCTCGGGTCGGAAACCCGCCTCAAGGAGCGAGTCTCCAGCCTGGATGCCGACCTCGCCAGTGAGCGGGCCGAGCACGAGGCGCTCCAAACGCGGCACGCCGAGCTGACCGAGCAGTCGAACAAGTTGGCGTCCGACTGGGTTGCGCGACGCCAGGCGCTGGCGGCGGAGATCGCCGCGCAGAACGAGGAGATGGAGCAGGTCCGCAAGATGATGCTGGAGAGCCAGGAGCGCGACCGCCGGCCCCTTCCCAGCCCGGCCGCCAGCCAGCCGCTGGTGACCAGCGTTGAGCAGAACCATCAGATCAACTCGCGGCTGAACGCCCTGGTGGGCTTCTCCAGTGTCCTCCTCGACGAGCGCTCGCACCCGGTGACCGTCGAGGAGCGGCGGGAGTACGTCAGGTACGTGCACGAGAGCGCGGTGAAGCTCGGCGAGGCCTTTCGATCGATCACCGGCAGTCGTGCCTCGAACGCGGAATCGAACCCGCTCGCCGTCGACCAGGAGCGCCGCCCGCCGGATATCCTGGTCGCGGACAACGATGCCGAGTCACGGCAGCGGATCGAGCCGTTCCTGAAGCGAGCCGGCTATGAGGTCGTCTATGTCGACAACGGCCCCCGCGCCCTGGAAAAAGCCTCGCATCTCCAGCCGCTGGCGATCCTGATCGACGGACAACTTCCTCCCAGCGGGGCGCCGGCACTGGTGCGGGAGCTGCGCAAGGATCCGCGGACCCGTGACATCCCGGTGGTGCTGTTGAGTGGCCCGAACAGCCCACCGCTCGCGATCGCGGAGAGCGAGGTGCTGATGAAGCCGATCGACCGCCAGCAACTGGTCCAGCTGATGGTCCGCTTCGATCTCATGGCGGACGGCAAACGGGCTCGCAAGATGCCCGCCAATGTGTTGGTCATCGACGACGACCCGCAGGCGATCGGCCTGGTGAAGGCCATCCTCAAGCCCTTCAACGTTCGGGTGACCGCCGTGGACAGCGCCAGAGCCGGCATCGAGCTAGCGTTGCGCAACAAGCCGGACCTGGTCATCCTCGACCTGGTCATGCCGGGCGCCGATGGCTTCGAAGTGGTGGCGGCGCTACGCCGCGATAAAGAACTGAGCCGGGTGCCGATCCTCGTCCACACGGCCAAGACTCTGAGCGCCGAGGACCGGCAGCGGCTCGACGGCAAGGTGGAATCGATCGTCGAGAAGGCCGAGTTTCAGCCCGAGCGGTTCCTCGAGCTGCTGCTCAAGCGCGGCGAGCGCCGTAAGCGAGCCGCCTAGGCCCCCGGTTCAAGGCCTTCAGCCGGCGACTTCGGTCGCGGTCGACGTGGGTGTGGCGGCGGCCTGTTCCTCACGCGGCGGATTGAGGCGCTCTTTGCGCAGCAGGTAGGCAATCACCGGCAGCGTCAGCGCGATGACCACCAGGGCCGTCACCTGCGCCTGTTTCAGGCCGCCAAGGATGACGATGTTGTCGCGGACGAAGAAGATAAAGAACTGGCTGATCGAATACAGCACCAGGTAGATCATCGCCAGCATGCCTTCGGGGTGGATCCGCGTTCGGAGATTCCACAGGACGAGAAACAGCGCCAGGCTGATCAGGAGCTCGTAGAGGCTCGCCGGCTGCACCGGGGTGTTGAGGGGGCCGAAGGTGTTGGGGTTCGTGTACTCGAAGCCCCAACCGTTCGTCCGGTAGCCGACGATGTCGCCGTTGATGATGTTGCCCACCCGGCCGATCGTCTGTCCAATCGTCAAACCCAGGGCGCCGATATCCAGCAGGCTCCAGAGCGGCATGCGCCAGCGCCAGGCGGAGATGAGCAGGGCCAGGCCGCCGCCAAAGATGGCGCCGAAGAAGGCCATGCCGCCCTGCCAGACCGCGAGGATCTGGGCTGGATGATGCACGTAGAAGGAGGGATTGTTCTGGACGACGTAGTAGAGGCGCCCGCCGACGATGCCGAGCACGGCGGCCAGCAGGGCAACGTTCATCAGCTGGTCCTTGTTGATCCCCCGTCGGGGGGCATCCCGAAGCGCCACCTGAATGCCGGCGTACAGGCCAAGCGCGATCATGATCCCGTACCAATGGATCTTGAGGCCCCCGATCGTGACCAGCACGGGATCGATCCCGATCTTGATCAACACGGACCCAGTTTAATGTCTGGAGATGCCTGTCAAACCCTCGTTCACCGATGAGGTGAAGGCCGAGCTGGCCAACGTGCAGCCGGCGCGCCCCTGTTGCCAGGAAGCCGAGCTCGCCGCCATGGTCGAGGCCCTGGCCGGGCCCGGCGATGGGGCGCCAACAACGCTGCGAATCCCGCGGAACGCGGTGGCGCGCAAGGTCGTCCACCTGGCCCGGGCCGCCGGAGGCCAGGTCGAAGCCGTGCGCAAGGGTCCGACGGATAAGCGTCCCACCTATCGCTTGCGCCTCCGGCTACCGGGGGGGCGCGGTTCCTCCGATCCGTGCTGCGCCCGCGCCATCCTGCGCGGGGCCTTCCTGGCGCGCGGGGTCATGGGCAATCCGGCCGATGCCTACCACCTCGAGATCGCAACGCCGGCGAAGGGCGACTTGCTGGCGGCGGGTGCGGCTCGGGCCGGCATGACGTTGAAGCGAACCACCCGCCGAGGCCGCTCCCTCTACTACCTGAAGGGCGCTGACCCGATCTCCCGGATGCTCGGCTTGATGGGAGCCAACCGGGCCGTGATGCGACTCGAAAATGACCGGATCTTGCGTGACATGCGGAGCCAGGCAAACCGGCGGGCCAACAGTGAGACCGCCAACCTGGACAAGCGCCTGCGCGCCGCCCTGCAGCAGCGAGCCGCCGTCCGCCGGCTAAAGGCGCGCGATAGCCGGTTGCGTTCGCTGCCACCGGCGCTCCGCGATGTGGCCGAACTCCGTCTCGCCCACCCGCGCGCCAGCCTGCGCGAGCTTGCCGAGATATCGGAACTCAGCAAGTCGGCGATCGCCAACCGGCTGCGCCGATTGGTGGCGCTGGCGAATCGAAATGGTCTAATAGATTGAGTTCGCAGGTTCGCGCAGGTGGAGGGCCGTCATGCCGGTGAAGGTTGGCATCAATGGGTTCGGCCGGATTGGGCGCAACGTGTTCCGCGCTGCCCAGGGCCGTACCGACCTCGAGATTGTGGCGGTCAACGACATCACCGACCCGCCGACCCTGGCGCACCTGCTCAAATACGATTCCATCCTCGGCAACTACGCCGGATCGGTGAGCGCCGATGGCGACACGTTGACGGTGGATGGACGCGGGGTCAAGGTTTTCGCGGAGAAAGACCCCGGTAACCTGCCCTGGCGGGATCTCGGCATCGAGATCGTCATCGAATCGACCGGCTTCTTCACCGATGCGGTCAAGGCCAAAGCCCACATCGACCGGGGTGGCGCAAGGAAGGTGATCATCTCAGCCCCGGCCAAGAACGAGGACATCACTGTCGTGCTTGGCGTGAATGGCGATCGGTACGACCCCAAGCAACACCACGTGGTGAGTAATGCGTCGTGCACGACCAACTGCCTCGCACCGGTTGCCAAAGTCCTGCACGAGAGCTTCGGGATCGAGGCGGGCTTGATGACGACGCTGCACTCCTACACCAGCGACCAGCGTCTGCTGGACGCGCCCCACAAAGACCTGCGTCGGGCTCGGGCCGCGGCGCTCTCCATGATCCCGACCAGCACCGGGGCCGCCAAGGCGATGTCGCTGGTGATGCCGGAGCTAAAGGGAAAATTTCACGGCATCGCGGTGCGGGTCCCGACGCCGAACGTGTCGCTCGTCGATCTGGCGGTCATGACGCGCGATCCGGTTTCCGCGGATACGATCAATGAGGCGCTGCGGGAAGCGGCCGCCAGTGACCTCAAGGGAATTCTGTCCGTGACCGAGCAGGAGCTGGTTTCCAGCGACTTCAAGGGCAACCCCTATTCCTCGATTGTCGACGCCCCGCTGACCATGGTGATCGGCGACCGCCATGGCAAGGTCTTCAGCTGGTACGACAACGAGTGGGGTTACTCCTGCCGGGTGGTCGATCTCGCTGTCTTCATGGGCGATCGGCTGAACTGACCACGCACGCGACGACCGGCGGCGCTCTTCACAAAGCCACCATCCGTGACGTCGACGTTGCGGGCCGCCGCGTCCTCGTGCGGGTCGATTTCAACGTTCCCCTCAAGAACGGACGAATCATCGACGATACCCGAATCAGAGAAGCCATCCCGACGATTCAGGACCTGGTCGAGCGCAGCGCGCGTGTGATCCTGATGACCCACCTTGGCCGCCCGGACGGCCAGGTGGACGATGCCTATCGAACGACGCCGCTCGCCAGCCGGTTGGCCGAGCTGATCGGCCGGCCGGTCAAGCACGTGGACGACTGCGTCGGCCCGGCGGTCGAGGCCGCGGTCAAGGCCATGCGCGACGGCGACATCGTGATGCTGGAGAACGTCCGCTTCCATCCCGGCGAGACGAAAAACGATCCGGCCTTTGCCGGCGAACTCGCAGCCCTTGGCGACCTCTATGTGAACGATGCGTTCGGCACCGCGCACCGCGCGCATGCTTCGACGGCCGGAATCGCCCAGTACCTGCCAGCGGTGGCCGGCCTCTTGATGGAACGCGAGATCGCGACGCTGGGACGCATCATGACGGACCCGCCGCACCCCCTGGTCGCCATCATCGGTGGCTCGAAGATCTCCACGAAGATCGGCGTGCTTCGCAGCCTCATGCAGCGCGTCGACCGGCTCTGTGTCGGCGGCGCCATGGCCTGCACCCTCCTCAAAGCCAGGGGATTGGACGTTGGGCGATCGCTGGTGGAGGACGATCAACTCGAGGTCGCCCGATCGTTGCTGGCATCATCGGGGCAGGGTGGCGGCACGCTGGTGCTGCCGCTCGATGCGGTTGTCGCTCCCGAAGCCCGCCCCGGCGTCGCCACCCAGACCGTCGCCGTCGACGCCGTGCCACCGGACATGAAAATCCTCGACGTCGGACCGATGACGGTGGAGCGCTTCCTGCAAACTTGCGACGGCGCCGCCGCCGTGGTGTGGAACGGCCCGCTCGGCGTCTATGAGGTCCCGCCGTTCGATCGGGGCACCGACGCGCTGGCGCGGGGACTCGCCGGCAGTGACGCGGAGACGATCATCGGCGGCGGCGACCTGGTGGCCGCTCTGCAGAAGCAGCGCCTTGCCGAGCGGATGTCCTTCGTCTCGACGGGCGGCGGCGCGACGCTCGAATTTCTCGAGGGCAAGACGCTGCCCGGCATCGCCGCCCTGCGCGACAAGAATCATGCGTAAACCGCTGATCGCCGGCAACTGGAAGATGCACTTCACCGTCCCCGAGGGACTGGAGTACGCGCTCCAACTGCGTCGCGACCTCGAGCCCTATTCCGCCGTGGTCGACGCCGTCATCCTGCCGCCGGCGGTCATGCTCTGGGAGATCGCGAACGCGCTCCGCGGATGCGCGATCGAAGTCGGCGCCCAAAACGCCGGCTGGGAAGACCAGGGTCCCTTCACCGGCGAGATCTCGCCGAAGATGCTGGCCGGCTGGTGCCATTACCTGCTGATTGGACATTCGGAGCGGCGCCAGCTCTTCAACGAGACCGACGAGGAGCTCAACCGCAAGTTGCATGCCGGCTTGCGGCACCGGCTGAAGGTGATCCTGGCCGTGGGTGAAACGCTGGAAGAGTACGAGGCCGGGCGAACCGCCGAAGTGATCACGCGCCAGCTCAATGCCGCCGTCTACGGGGTCGAGCTGCGCCAGGCCACGGAACTTTCGGTCGCCTACGAGCCGGTCTGGGCGATCGGTACCGGGAAGGCGGCCACACCTCAGTATGCGAACGAAACGATGGGCCTGATTCGAACGCTGCTTAAGAGTCCATTCGGCGCGCTCGCGTCGGAGATACGCATTCTCTATGGTGGAAGCGTTACGCCCGCCAACGCGCGCAGCCTGATGGAACAACCCGAGATCGACGGCGGCCTCGTCGGTGGGGCGAGCCTCAAAGCCGCCGACTTCACGCGGATCGTCCAGGCGACGGCTGAGGTGCTGCAGTCGCCGCGAGTGTGAGCGGACCCGAGCCGGCACTCGTTCTCGTGATCATCGACGGCTGGGGCTACCGAGTGGACCCGGCGGGCAACGCGATCGCCGCTGCCAGGAAACCGAACTGGGACGCGCTCTGGGCGCGATGGCCGCACACCACCCTGGCCGCGGCCGGCGAGCCCGTCGGTCTACCGGAGGGTCAGCAGGGGAACTCCGAGGTTGGCCACCTCAATATCGGCGCCGGGCGGATCGTCTACCAGGACCTGACCCGGATCAACCTCGCCATTCGCGATGGAACCTTCAAGCGCAACCCGGTTTTGCTGCGGGCCATGACTGATGTCCGCGAACGGCACGCGTTGCACTTGCTGGGCCTGGTCTCGCCGGGCGGCGTCCACAGCTCGGTAAGCCACCTGATCGCCCTGGTCGAGATGGCGCATCAGCTCGGTGTGCCACGGATCCATATCCATGCCTTCACCGACGGCCGCGACGAACCCCCGACCAGCGCCGCCGGGTTCATGCAGGATCTGCTCGCCGAGCTGAAGCGGATCGGGGCCGGCCGGATCGCATCGGTGAGCGGCCGCTACTACGCCATGGATCGCGACAAACGCTGGGAGCGCACGGAGCTGGCGTACCGCACCGTGGTCGAGGCGACCGGCCCGACGGCTGCCGACCCGCTTGTCTTCATCAAGGAGAGCTACGAGGCGGGGATCACCGACGAATTCCTCAAGCCGACGCGGGCGGTGCCTCCGGACACCGATCCGGTTGACGCGATCAGTGATGGCGACAGCGTGATTTTCTTTAACTTCCGGCCGGACCGGGCACGGCAACTCAGCCATGCCATCGTCGATGAGACCTGGGACCACTTCCGGCGCACGAACCGGCCAAGCCGGGTGGCGGCAATTCCATACAGCTGAAACCGAGAAATATGCGCATGTCACCTACTTCCTCAATGGCGGACGCGAGGCGCCGTTCGAGGGCGAGGATCGCCTGCTCGTGCCGTCCCCGAAGGTCGCGACCTACGACCTGGAGCCCGCAATGAGCGCCCGCCCGGTGACTGATGTGCTCCTCGACCGGCTGGCCACCGGTCGCTATCGGTTCCTGGTGGTGAACTTCGCCAACCCAGACATGGTGGGCCACACGGGGGTCTTTCCGGCCACGGTTGAAGCGGTCGAGGTGGTTGACGCCATGCTGGGACGCATCGGCGAAGCCGTCCTCGCCGGCAAGGGGATCCTCGCGGTCACCGCCGACCACGGCAACGCTGAGCTGAAGGTCGACGCGAAGACCGGCGCGCCCTTGACGGCGCATACCACGAGCCCTGTGCCGTTCATCCTGGCGGGCGCGCCCGGCGTGCAGCGGTTGCGCGAGGCGGGCAAGCTGGGAGACATCGCGCCGACCATCCTGCCGCTCGTGGGCTTGCGGCCGCCGCCAGAGATGACCGGTGATGACCTACGGTGTTGATGCGACCCAGTCCTGTTCCAACCGGCTGAGAAAGATCCGCGCCAGCCGGGCGTCGTGGACCAGCAGGTCGAGCTCGTGGTTGCGCGCAAAGCCGGAGTAGGACCAGTTGCAACTTCCGAAGAGCACCGTGGCGCGATCGAAGATGCCGAGCTTCGCATGGAGTAACTCATCGCCGGCCTGGACGTAGAAGCGGACCGCCGCGCCGGCCGCCTGCAGCAATGCCATGGTGGTGGCATTCTGCGGCTGGGTCGGGTCGAGTAAGGCCCGCAGGCTCACCCCCCGTCGCGACGCGGCGACGAGCGCGTCGAGGATGACGCGATCGCTCAAGACGAACATCTCGATGTCGATCGAATGGCGTGCGGCCGCGACTGCGGCGAGGGCGGCGGCGCGAATCCCATCTCCCGGGTGGGTGACCAGCACCTGTACGTGCCGATCGGGTGCCGGCGGCGGGATGGGTGTGGGCTCGCCGGCCAGCGCCAGGTCCTGCCGGAACACGCGCTCGAGGTTGTCGACCACCGGGCCCGCGGCGAGGACGTCGACGTCGTGGTTCAGCGCCGAGTGGCTGCCCCAGTTGATGCCGCCGACGATGGCGCGCACGCCGTCGACGATCAGGAGCTTCACGTGGTCGATTGTCAAGCGCTCGAGTGGGAACGCCACCACCCGGACGCCGCCCTGCTCGAGCACGGCCCAGCTCGTTTCACTGCTGCGCTCCGAAGGATCCTTGATTGCCGTGACCGTCAATCCCCGGTCATGGGCATCGAGCAGCATCGCGACCAGGTCGAGCCGCTGGAACTCATACAGTTCCAGCTCGATCGAGCGTCGCGCAGCGCGCAAAACGGCCACGATTGCGGCAAACGCGCTCGGCCCATCGGGTAGCGGAACCAGCTGGTCGGCACCGCTGATGATCGTTGCCGAGACCGCGGGCAGGGGAATTGGAGCAATCGCCGGCGAGGGGCGTGCCGGGCCGTACACTGACCGATACTACTACGGATTTGTGTATCTGTCAATGCTAGAGGTCGGACCGGCACATCGCGGAGTTGGCGGTATAATTCAGCGGCCCTGCGATGAGGACATTTCTTGGTGTCGTGGAACTCGTGCTCGCCCTCCTCGTCATGCTGGGCGTCCTTCTTCAGACCCCCAAGGCGAGCGGGCTGGGTGGCACCATCGGCGGCGGCGGCGATTCCGGCGGCGGCTATCGCACCAAACGGGGCCTGGAAAAGAACCTCTTTTACGCCACGATCGGACTGGTGGTCCTGTTCGTCGTGGTCTCGGTCGTCTATATCCGGGTAAGCCCCGGAGCTTGATCCGGCGCGGGCTGCTCGCCGTGGGGGCGGGCGTGCCGCTGCTCGCCCTGGTGACCGTCCTGGCGCTGGTGTTTCGGAATGTGGTTCTCGGGCCCGAGATGCCACGCCCTGGCGGCACGTTTGTCGAAGGAGTGGTCGGGCAGTTGGGCTCGCTGAACCCACTGTACGGCGAGGCGACCGCGGGATCCAACGACCTCGACGCGCTGCTCTTCGAGCCGCTCGTCCGCGTGCTGCCGACCGGCCGGATCGAGGGACGCCTTGCCGCGCGCTGGGACGTGAGCCCCGACGGTCGGACGTACTCGTTCACGCTGCGCCCGAACGCCCGCTGGTCCGACGGTACATCGGTGACGGCCGACGACGTCGTCTTCACGGTCCGGACCGTCCAGGATCCCCAGTTCCCCGGGGCTCTGCTGAACCAGAGCTGGAAAGACATCATCGCCACCGCCGTGGACTCATCGCACGTGCGCTTCGCACTGCCCGGGCACAATGCCGGCTTCCTGGCGAACCTCGAACTGCTCGACATCGTCCCCTCGCATTTGCTGGCGGGCAAGTCGATCGCCGAGCTCGCCTCGGCCTCGCCCAACCTGAACCCGGTGGGGACCGGTCCCTTCCGCATGGTGGCGAACCTGGCGGATCGCATTCAGCTCGAGCGCAATCCGTTTGCCTGGCGCCGGCCCTGGCTGGAGACGATCACGATTCGGAGCTTCCCCTCGCAGGCCGCCGCGCTGGAGGCGCTCGACCGCGGGCAAATCAACAGCCTCGCCAATCTCACCCCGTCGGCCGCCGCCCAGGAGCGCGGGAACCGTGACGTGCGCGTCCTGGCCGCCTCTACCTACCAATATGCCGAGCTGCTGTTCAATCTGAAGTCCGAGGAGCCGTTCTTCCAGGACATCAAGGTGCGACAGGCGATCGCGAAGGCGATCGACCGGACGTCGATCATCCGGGACGTGCTCGGCGGGCAGGCGATTCCTGCCGATGGACCAATCCCTCGCTCGATCACCTGGGCCTATGACAGCGCCGCCCAGCAACCGGCGCACGACCCGGCCGGCGCTGCCAAGCTGCTGGATGACGCGGGCTGGGTTCTTGTCAATGGGATCCGAACCAAGGGGAGCACCAGCCTCAGCTTCGGCCTGACCGTCTCGAGCGATGTCCCGCCCTATGAACGGGTTGCCGAGAAGGTCGCGGACCAGCTGGCGCAGGTGGGCATCGTGGCCGAGGTACGGCCGGTCACGACCGCCTCGCTCATCCACGACTACCTGAACCCGCGTACCTTCGACATGACGCTCACGGCGTTCGACAATGGTCCCGACCCCGACGTCTATACGTTCTGGCACTCATCGCAAGCCCACCCCGGCGGCTTCAACTTTGCCGGGATGAAGAAGAACGTGTTCATCGATGGCGACCTCGAGGATGGCCGCAACACGCTCGACCTTGCGGCACGGGCCAAGGCCTACGCGACGTTCCAGGAGGACTTTGCCAAGGAGTTGCCCGCGGTCTTCCTCTACAGCCCCAAATACGTGATGGCGGTCAGCACCCGGATCCACGGGGTGCGGCTCGATTCGGCCATCGAGTCCGAAGAGCGCTATGCGTACGTCAGCGACTGGTATATGGAGGTGGGCCGCTAATGAGCGGCTCGAAGGGGAGGAATGCGGCTGAAAGGACTTGAACCTTCAAGGGCTTGCGCCCACTAGGCCCTGAACCTAGCGTGTTTACCAATTTCACCACAGCCGCGTCGAACTACAGATTTTGCCATAGCCGATGATGCCCGGTGCCATCGCCTCACTCACGCCGGCGGAGCTGGCTGTTTTCCGTCGCCGGCTCAACACGCCGGCGAAGATCCAGCAGTTTCTGGACGGCATCCCTTATAACATCGAGACCGACGGCGATACCTTCCGCTCGCCTCGTCGAGTGCTGCGAGACCAGACCGCCAATTGCATCGAGGGTGCCGTGCTGGCGGCCGCCGCGCTGCGGGTGCAGGGCGACCCGCCGCTGATCATGGACCTGACGGCGGTCCGCGACGAGGACCACGTGATCGCCGTCTTCAGGCGGCGGGGCCTGTGGGGCGCCATCGGCACCAGTAAGTTCACCGGGCTGCGATACCGTGAGCCCGTCTACCGTACCCTCCGCGAGCTCGCCATGTCGTACTTCGAGCATTACTACAACCTCGCCGGGGAGCGCACGCTCCGCGGCCACGGCCGTCCGGTCAACCTGGCCCGTTTCGACGGGCTGCACTGGATGACGGCGGAGCATGATCTCTGGCCGATCGCCGAGCACCTGGAGCGCATTCCTCACCTGGCCCTTCTGCCGCCCGCTGTGGGCCGCCAGCTGACCCGCCTCGATGGCCGGCTCAAAGCCGCCGGCCTGCTGCATCACCCGACGGCCGGGCCAGACAGGGCGACGCGGACGCCGCCACGCGCCCGGCGTCGTGGTTGACATTATCGGTACCACTTGTTAAAGTAGCGAAACTATCATTCAATTAGCACGGTAAAACGGCCGTGCCGCGGCGTTCGATCGGAGGAAGGGATGAGAAAAGGCGCAGCGGAACCAGATATCCCCCTGGAGGCGGTCCAGTCGCTGCTCACGAGGGTGATCTGGCAGGCGGTGGCGGACCTCAGTGTGGAGAACTACCGGACCGAGGCGGAGCGGTTCTTTGCCGGCGAGACCTTTGTCGAGTACTGCGACATCCTGGGCTGGAATGTCGGCCGAGCCCGGGCCAGCCTCGGACGGTTCGTGGACAGCGGCAGCCGGATCTCCGGCAACCACCTGCTGACGGCGGCCGACCTCGCGGCGGCGCCCGCCCAGCCAGCCCAGGCGTTCGCCGGCTAATACCGCTCTAACAACGGCCTGCTACGGTTTGGCCGTCGCCAAAAGTACGTTGGCGACCGCTACACTGGAGCCACAACCCGATGAACCTCCTCCTTGTCGAGGACGAGCGGAAGCTCTCGACGCTGCTCAAGCAGCTCCTGGAGGACGAGCGCTATGCCGTCGATATCGCGCTCGACGGCGAGCGGGCCCAGGAGCTGGCCGAGACAGCCCGCTACGACGCCATCATCCTCGACCTGATGATTCCGAAGAAGGACGGCATGGAAGTCTGCCGCTGGCTGCGGCAGAACCGGATCCAGACCCCGGTGATCATGCTGACCGCGCGCAACCAGATCCATGACCGGGTTGCCGGCCTGGACGCCGGCGCCGACGACTACTTGCCCAAGCCCTTCGCCTTCGAGGAGCTGCTGGCCCGGCTGCGGGCGCTGATGCGCCGGGAGCAGAAGAACGGCCACGCCAACCGATTGCAGGTGGCCGACCTCGTGCTCGACCTTAAGACGCACCAGGTCCGGCGCGGCGACACGCCGATCGAGCTGACCGCGCGCGAGTTCGCCCTTCTCGAATTCCTGATGCGGCATCCAAACCAGGTGCTGACCCAGGCGCAGATCGCTGAGCGGGTGTGGGACTACAACTTCGAAGGCACCACGAACCGCGTTGCCGTCTACATCTCCTACCTTCGCGACAAGATCGACGAGGGCCGTTCCCCGAAGCTCATCCAAACGGTGTATGGCGTCGGTTACCGGCTGTCGGGTTGATGTTTCGGGGCGCCCTGGCGCGCCTGGCGGCACAATACTTCGTCCTGCTCGTTCTGATCCTCGGATGTTTCGACCTGATCGTCTACTTCACGGTGTCGCAGGCCCTGCAAGCGAAAGCCGACAACGACCTGCGGCTTGCGGTCGGACAGGCCAATAAGGACTTCGTCGTCACCGGCGACACGGTGACGTTCAACGGGCAAGGGCTGCTCGATCCAAGCGTGGCCGACACCTTCATCCGCGTGCTCGACATCAAGGGCCAGGAACAGGGCCAGCCGCGCCCCGAGCTCAAAAAACTGTTCAACAATCCGAGCCTCAGCGCACCGATCGCCGCCGCCAAGGCCGGACGCACGCTGGACACCCGCATCTCGAATGCGACCGACCTTTACGTCATCGACACCAGCCCCATCGTCAATCCGAAGTCGCACAAAGTCGTCGGCGTATTGCAGGTGGCGCAGCCGGTCTCCTGGGTCGACGATGCCCTGTCCGGCCTGGTGCGGCAGCTGGTGGTCGCGTCGGGGATCGGGATCCTGCTGGGCGCCCTCGCCTCATTGCTGATGGCGAGCCGTTCTCTGCGGCCGATCAGCCAGGCCTTCCAGCGCCAGCGGGAGTTCGTCGCGGATGCGTCCCACGAATTGCGAACGCCGCTAACCCTGATCCGCACGAACGTCGAAGCCTGGCTCCGGCGGGCGAATGGGGCGAACCGCGCCTATGCCATGAGCATCGTCGAGGAGGTCGAGCAGCTCAGCCGCATCGTCGGAGACTTGACGACCCTCGCCCTGGCTGATGCGAAACAACTGCGTATCGATCGCGAGCCGGTCGAGTTGAACGAGGTCGTCCGGGACCTGATGACGCAGACCGAACCGCTGGCGGAGGAGCGGGGCGTGCACCTGCGGCCCGATCTCAATGGCGGGGTTCGGGTAGAGGCTGACCTGCTCCGGGTCCGTCAGCTCCTGCTCATCCTGATCGACAATGCGCTGACCCACCCCCCGTCGGGTGGCGAGGTCTCGGTCGGCGTCATCCGCCGCGATGGCCGCGCCCGCGTCACCGTGGCAGACAACGGCGATGGCATCCCATCGGAGGACCTGCCTCATATCTTTGAGCGCTTCTACCGGGCGGACAAGGCGCGCACCCGGGAAGATGGCGGCAGCGGCCTCGGGCTCGCGATCGCCAAGTGGATCGTCGATGCCCATAAGGGCGAAATCGCCGTCAAAAGTACCGAGGGCAAGGGCACAGAGGTCGACGTCAGCCTGCCCGTGCTCGACTGACCCTACTCAACTTTTATCTCGCGCACCGGTCGCAGTGTCAACAAGGCGATCAGATAGAAGGCGGTCACGATGCCGAACATCACCCGGTATCCTGCGGTGCTGGTGCGGTTGTTGTTCACCGCGTCGATGATCGGCCCCAGGATAGGCCTGGCGATGAACCCGGCACTGGCGGTCGCGATATTCGACACCCCCATGTAGCGACCGGCCTCGGCTTTCGGAATGAGGTCGGTCATGAAGGCCCAATCGACGGAGAGGAAGACCCCCAGCGAGCCGCCCACCACAATCCCGAAGGCGAGGATCCAGGGCAGGCTAGGAGCGAAGATCAAGCAGGCGGAGCCGATCGCGCCGATGACGCAGGCCGCGGCCACTAGCCGCTTCTTGCCATAGCGCTCGGCCAGGAACCCGGCGGTCATTGCCAGCACGGCGGCGAAGACGACGACGACGGCCTGCAGCGCGCTGGAGTAAAGGGATGCCTTCCCCTCGGAATAGTGGAAGGTGAAGCGGATGAAGTTGAAGGCGTAGGTGGAGATGCCGACCACGCCCATCAGGAAAAACAAGCGCGACACCATCAGCCAGGCGAAGTCGCGATATTTCCTGGCGTCGATCGCGAAACTGAGCACGATCGACCGGCCGACCGGGTGGTCGCTCACGGTGGTGCGCCGCCGGTCCGGCACCCCGAAGATCACGAGGGCGCCGGCGATCGCGATGACCAGCGGTAGCGTGAGAATGGCGAGCCGCACATGGTGGGTCGGGATCAGCAGGGCGCCCACCACGAGGAATCCGAAGATGGTGCCGACCATGTTCATCAGGCCGTAATAGCCGGAGGCCTCCGCACGCTGGTCGGCGGGCACCTGGTCCGGGAGCATGCCCTGGTAGGGCCCCTGAGCGGTGTTGGACGCCATCTGGAAGAGGACGTAGACGACCAGGAGCGCCCAGTAGGACGTGACGAACGCGATCAGGGTGAGGAAGATGATGTCGCCCACCACCCCGATGGCGATGAACGGCCGGCGCCGCCCGAGTCGAAATCTGCTGTTGTCACTGAGGGCGCCGATCGCCGGCTGCCACACGATGGCGAACGCCGCACCGATGGTATCGAGCAGCGAGACGTATGTGTTGACATCCAATGGGATTGCCAGTGGTCCGAGGATGAACGTCGTCGGCGTGGTAAAGCGGGTGACGAGGAGGGGGATGATGTTGCCCCCCAGCGGCTGCATGCTATAGGCGATCGCGAACCAGAAGCTGCTCAGCACGAGCATGCCCCGCCAGGAGATCCGATCCCGGACAGCCGTCTCCGTCAACGTCCGCAGCCAGCGGGACTTCGAAGAGAGGCCGGTGCTCGCCATGGCGCGGAGTCTAACTCCGATCCGGCTGATTTGTTACGGTACGGACGGATGGGGCGTTCGAAGATCACGGTGGTGGGTGCCGGCAATGTCGGTGCTACCCTGGCACAGCGGCTCGCCGAGCGCGGCTATGCCGACATCGTGCTGGTCGACATCGTGGAAGGGCTGCCGCAGGGCAAGGCGCTGGACATGCTGCAGGCCGGGCCCATCGTCGGTTACGACTCGCGGGTCACCGGCACCAACGGCTACGACGAAACTGCCGGCTCGGCCATCTGCGTGATCACGTCCGGGGTGCCGCGCAAGCCGGGAATGTCGCGCGACGATCTGGTCAAGACCAACATGGGCATCGTCCGCGGCGTGACCGAGGAATTGGTCCGGCGATCACCCGACGCGACGCTGATCGTCGTCAGCAATCCGCTGGACGCGATGGCACAGCTGGCCCTCGAGGTGAGCAAATTTCCGAGGCAGCGTGTTATCGGGATGGCCGGCGTCCTCGACACGGCTCGCTTCCGCACCTTCATCGCGCTGGAGCTCAACGTCTCCGTCCATGATGTGCAGGCATACGTGCTCGGAGGGCATGGCGACACGATGGTCCCGCTGGCACGCATGTGCACCGTGGCCGGCGTCCCGATCACCAAGCTGATCAAGCCGGATCGCATCGAGGCCATCGTGAAACGCACGAGAGACGGTGGCGCCGAGATCGTGAACCTGCTGAAATCCGGCAGCGCCTACTACGCTCCCTCGGCCGCCGTCGCGGAGATGGCCGACGCCATCATGCTCGACCGGAAGCAGATCCTGCCGTGTGCGGTACGGCTGGAGGGGGAATACGGTATTCGCGGCCTGTTCGTGGGCGTACCGGTGAAGCTCGGCGCCGGCGGTGCGGAGGAGATCATCGAGCTGGATCTCACCGATGAGGAACGCACCTCGTTGCGCCGGTCTGCCGACTCCGTCAAGGAGCTGGTCGGCGTCATGGGGATTTAGGTCGGCGTCCGTCTTCCCAGTATCCTGTACTGAGTGACCATCGAGATCCGCAGCGGGTATATCCCTGAGTCCAAACGTCTGATCGAGAACCCCTCCGCCGAACAGCTTCGAGAGCTCACCGCCAGGATGCCGAACGCTCGGCGCACCATCTACGACAACTACAACGTCCACACGCGCGTGGATTCGCGCAGCACCAAGAGCACATACATCGTCACCGATCGGCCGGAGGAGCATACCGCGCAAACCGTGAGGCCGGACGAAGGCCGAAAATGGGCGAAACTCCAGGACGAGTACATCCGCGACCAGGAGATGGTGCTGCTGGACGGCGTCATCGGTAATGACCCGACTTTCCTGACGCCGGCCCGCCTCATCATCGAAGCCCGCAACGCCAACATCGCCGGCATGCAGCGGCATCTGTATTACCCGCCCGAGGCCGGCCGCCAGCCGGAGATCACCATGATCTACACGCCAAACCTCACGGCACCTGGCTACCCGAACGACCGTGCGATTCTTGTCGACCTCGAAGCGGGCATCACGCGCGTCTTCAACTCCGATTACTTCGGTGAGTCGAAGAAGGGCGGGCTCCGCATGTGGAACAAGAAGGTCTACGACGCCGGCGGACTCGCCATGCACGCCGGCTGCAAGGTGATACCGGTTGGAAAGGAGCAGCGCGTCGTCCTGATCGTGGGACTCAGCGGCACCGGCAAGACGACCACGACCTTCACCAGGCAAAACAATTCCAAGCCAGTGCAAGACGACTTCATCGCCCTGATGCCGAAGGGAAAGATCTATGGCACCGAGAACGGCTGCTTTGCGAAAACCTTCAGCCTGGACCCCAAACACGAGCCGACCATCTACGGCGCGGTGACCAAGCGGGAAGCCTACCTGGAGAACGTGTCCCAGAAGGAGGAGGGAGGTCCGGTCGACTTCTACGACTCGAGCTACACCCAGAATGGCCGCGCCACCTTCGAGCTGTCGGCGCTGGGCTGGGTGGAAGATGCCCGCAACATCCGACCGGCCGACGTCCTGCTCATTCTCAATCGCAACGAGAACATCATCCCCGGGGTGGCACGGCTGGATTCCGAGCACGCTGCTGCCTACTTCATGCTGGGGGAAACCCAGGGAACCTCCGCCGGCGGCAAGGACGAGATGGGCAAGGCGCTGCGGGTGCCGGGCACCAACCCATTCTTCCCACTGCGCCACGAGCAGCAGGGCAATCGGTTTCTCGAGTTGCACCGATCGCGCCCGTTCGAGGTGTACCTGATGAACACCGGTCGCGTCGGCGGGCCGGAAGCGTCACCGAACAGCAAGAAGCTCACCATCGAGTTCTCGAGTGCGATCGTCAAGGCGATCGCGGAGGGCACGATTACCTGGACTCGGGATTCCGACTTCGGGTATGAGGTTGCGGAGGGGGTCCCCGGGGTCGACGATATCGAGGTCCTGCAGCCGAAGCGGCTCTACGAGCGTACCGGGCGGGGTGACGAGTACCGGGCGCTCGTCCAGCGCTTCAAACAGGAACGGGTGACGGAGTTGCAGAAGTATCCAGGGCTCGACCAGGAGATCGTCGCGGCCATCCGCTGACGTTGGGGGACGCGCCCGAACTCTAGGCTTCGGCTTCGGCTTCGCCCAGGCGCCGGCCGTAGTAATACGCGGCGACGATCAGCACGAGGACGATGATCGCCAGCGGTATCGTGAATGGACCGAGCACGCCGGCAACGCGCTCGTAGTTTTGGCCCAGCTTGTAGCCGGCGTAGGCCAGGGCAAGATTCCATGGGATCGCCCCCAGGATGGTCGCCAGCGTGAACGGCACGACGGTGATCCGGGAAAGTCCGGCGGGAAACGAAATATAGGTCCGGATCACGGGGAGCAGGCGACCGGCGAAGACGGCGAGCAGGCCCCAGCGCTCGAAGAAGCGATTTGCCAGGCGGAGATGCCCGGCCGTCAACCCCACCTTCCGGCCTGGCCCCAGGATGAGGGCCTCGCCGTAGCGCCGCACCAGCAAATACGCAACCAGCGAACCAAGGAGGTTGCCCAAGCTTGCGGCGATCACGACGCCGATGAACGAGAGCTTTCCCTGCGAGGCGAGGGCGCCGCCTAACGGGACGACGATCTCACTCGATATCGGGATGCCTGCGCTTTCCGCCGCCATCGTCAGAAAGATCGCCAGTAGACCGCCGGCGCTGATCACCTGGATGAGCCAGTGCGACATCGCGCGAAGCCTAGCAGCTACCTTGGAGCCAGAGTGCGCAGACGAAACCCGATGGATGTCGCCGACGGCGCGCTCGGCCACGTGATCGAGCGGTTGACCATCTCACACCACCGTCGACGGCTTCGGCGTGTGGGCTGGAGCGCGGCGATCGATCCGGGCCCGGGCATCTGGGCCCGTGGCAATCCGCCGCCGCGCGACGGCAATGCCTTCGATGTCATGATCGACGGCGCGAACGCGTTGCAGGCGATGGCACTTGCCGTCGCAGAAGCGCGATCCTCGGTGCACCTCACCGGTTGGCATCTCACGCCCGAGTTCGCCATGACTCGGGGTGAGCGCCCAACCATCTTGCAGCAGCTGCTGGCCGAAGTCGCCACCCGCGTCCCGGTTCGGGTGCTGATCTGGGCGGGTGCGCCGGTCCCCGTGCTCCGGCCCTGGCGAGGTGATCTGCGCAAGGTTCGGGCTCACCTCATGGCCGGGACTCGAATCCAATGTGCCCTGGATGCGCACGAGCGGCCGATGCACTGCCACCACGAGAAGACGATCGTTGTCGATGGCCGGATCGCGTTCGTCGGTGGCATTGACCTGACCAGCTTCAACGGCGATCGATGGGATACGCAGGGCCACCCACCTCGAGGCGCGCTCGGCTGGCATGATGTGGCTGCCCGCATCGCCGGTCCGGCGGTGCACGACGTCGCCGACAACTTCGCCATGCGCTGGCAAGCCGTCACGGGCGAGAGCCTACCGCCGGTTGCGCCACCTCCGCCCGTGGGCGAGATCGAGCTGCAGGTGGTGCGGACGGTGCCGGACGGCATGTATCGCCCCTTGCCGCGAGGGGACTTTCGCGTCCTCGAGTCCTACCTCCGCGCTCTGCGGGCCGCGCAGCGATTCATCTATCTGGAGAACCAGTTCCTCTGGTCGCCAGAGATCCTTGCGGTCCTTCGCGACAAGCTGGCCCGGCCGCCAACGCCCGACTTTCGCATGGTGCTCCTGCTGCCCGCCAAGCCCGATAAAGGTGGCGACGATACCCGTGGTCAGCTCGGGACGCTGGTCCAAGCCGACGGTGACAAGGGTCGGCTGCTGGCGTGCACGCTGTACGCGGTCGATGGAGAGAAGGATTGGCCGGTCTATCTCCACGCCAAGGTCGGCATCGTCGACGATGCGTGGATGACGATCGGCTCTGCCAATCTGAACGAGCACTCCCTGTTCAACGACACGGAGATGAACCTCGTGACGCGCGATCCGCGGCTGGCGCTGCAAACCCGCCTCCACCTGTGGGCGGAGCATCTGCAACGGCCGGTGACCGGGCTGCACGATGAGCCCGCCGCCGTGATCGATCGGCTCTGGAAGCCGATCGCCAATGAGCAACAGGAACGGCGCAAACGCGGCGTACGGCCAACCCACCG
>WNGO01002024.1_pt1 | contig 38154 bp, 38 predicted proteins | sample 5400511 | NCBI WGS metagenome assembly WNGO01 (sample SAMN13153380, study PRJNA577476) | soil metagenome | isolation source: 20 cm soil or saprolite under Garry oak tree replicate 2 | place: USA:California | collected 2016-06-15 | reverse complement strand
AACACATCAACCGGTACGGCTCGCGGCACACGGAATCGATCGTAACGGAAAGCCACGACGTCGCGGCGCGCTTCATGGAGTTCGTCGATGCGGCCGGCGTTTTTCAGAATGCCTCCACCAGGTTTTCCGACGGTTTCCGGTACGGGTTAGGCGCGGAACTCGGCGTCAGCACAGGCAAACTGCATGCGCGCGGCCCCGTGGGCCTTGAAGGACTCACCACCTACAAATATAAACTCTTCGGCGAAGGCCAAACCGTCGCCAGCTACAGCAAGGGCCACCGCACTTTCAAGCATCGTTCTATTTAGCAGATTGCGGAAAAAGTCCTGTGGTTGTCATTCTGACCGAAGCGAAGAATCCCTCATGATTCCAAACAAAAGCCTAAGAGAGATTCTTCGCGCAAGTTCGGTGCTCAGATTGACAGTATTCCGCTTTTTTCAGTAACTTGCTAGGGCCAAGCGACTCGAAAGCATGAACTTCTGAGAATCCTCCGCACACCTGAGTCGTGACGGAGGGAAGCCCCCCTTGACTCGCGTTGCGAGCATCCCCGGAGAGTCTAGCGCCAGCGGAAGAGTTTCAAAGCCAGGGCGAAACATATAATCAGCCAGAAGACCATGATGCCGACTTGCGGAGCCATCTGCGCCAAATTCGAGCCTTGAAGGATGTTCGCTCGCAAAGCGTCAATCACAGCAGTCAACGGAAGCGCCTTGATGAAAGGTTGCATCAAGCCAGGAAATTTTTGCGAGGAAAAGAACACGCCGGACGCGATCCACATCGGCATCATCACGACATTCATTAGACCGGAAGCCGCTTCGATTGTCTTTGCACGAGAGGAAAGCAAGAGTCCCAAAGCGCAAAAAGAAAACGAGCCCAAGACACACAGAGCCGTGAGATCCAGCAGCGAACCCCGAATGGGAACGTGGAAAATCAGAGCGCCGAATCCAAGCAGGGCCCCGACCTCCACCACCAGCAATAAAATCCGCGAAAGTAGAAACGAAAGTAAGTAGTAGTGCCGGGGCATAGGGCTGGCAACCAGGCGCTTCAAAAGTTTCTTGCGCCGCGCATCCACGATCGCGAATCCAATTGACCAGATCGCGCTCCCCATCAGATTCATTCCGAGCAATCCAGGAATCAGGAAATCAATGTAGCGTGACCCAGGCTCGCGCATCAGCAGGTCACTTGTTGGAACCGGGTCGACACGCCCGGCCGCCCTTTGTATAGCTCGATCCGCAAGCATCTGGGCGGCGCGGCCTTCGGGATTCGTATCGTCATACTGATACGCCACTGTGCCGTGAAGCCCAGGCTCTGCGAACAGCGCCACCTTCCCAGTGCGTAACGATTCTTTCGCAGCATCCGCATCCAGTTGCTGAACCTCGAGAAGTTTTTCTTGCCGCAGAGATTGTGCAAGTTCCGGAGTGACCGCTGCAATTTTGAGCACCTCGGCCGGACGGTTGCGAAACGCAATCCCCAGCCCTGCCGCAAGAAGAATCGGGAACGCGAACACCCAGAACAGGGCCTCCGGTTCGCGAATGAACTCGCGGAACCGCACCAAAGTCAATTGCACGAGCGGGTGGTCTGCGAGCGAAGTGCCGCGAGGACCCTTCTTGGCGGCTTCCCTGGAACGAACATCAGTAATTGCGTTATCACTCATCGCGTAAATGGCGCCCCGTCAAAGTTACAAAGACGTCTTCCAATGTCGCGGAGTGAGTTCGCAGCTCCGTGAGCGAAACATTCTGCCGCGTCAATTCCGCGAGCAGGGCGGGGACGGAGGTGTGAAGTTCAGTCACCTGCAGAAGCACAGCGCCATTCTCCGTTCGAACGTCGCGGACGCCCTCGATACGGCGCAGAGCCGGGACATCGAGTGCTTTCGATGCGCTGCCCGCGGTGAATTCCACCATCTGCTCCGCGCAGGTTGCGGCGATCAATTCGCGCGGCGTGCCGAGGGCGATTTCCCTGCCGTGATCGATGATGGCCACGCGGTCGCAGAGGCGTTCGGCTTCCTCCATGTAGTGGGTGGTGAGCAAAATGGTGCGTCCCGAACGCTTGAATTCCTCGATCAATTCCCAAAGCTGGCGGCGGGCTTGGGGATCCAAACCGGTGGTGGGCTCATCGAGAAAAAGAAAGTCGGGATCGCCAACAAGCGCGCAGGCGAGGGCCAGGCGTTGTTTCTGGCCGCCGGAGAGATCGCCCACGCGCGATTTTTGTTTTTCTTCCAGCTGCACCCGCGCGATCACTTCGGAGGTTTCCGCTCCTTGCCGGAAGAAACTTCGAAACAATCGAACCGTTTCAAATACGGTGAGCTTTTCGGAGAGTTGCGTATCCTGCAACTGAATCCCGAGGCGCTGGCGGAGCTGTGCGGCGTTCGAACTCCACCGCTGGCCCAGCAATTCGACGTCTCCTGAATCCGGCGCCGTCAAACCCTCGCAGATTTCGACGGTAGTCGTTTTTCCCGCGCCATTCGGTCCCAGAAGACCGAAGCACTCGCCCGCCTGCACTTCGAGGTCGAGGCCTTCGACCGCAACCACGTCTTTGTACGATTTTCGCAGATGGCGGACGCGGAGGGCTGAGTTGGATGCGATTTCCGGCATGAGGCCAGTATCGCGTCACGGGACCAGACATTCAAGACTCGAATCGAGCATCGCTCCGTTGAGGGCTAAGCCACTCGAAGAGGAGAACTGCTGAAAATCCTCCACACACCTGCGCAGAGATAAAGGGAAGGACATCCGCCGGGCGAATGCCCGCGAACGTGTCGCTCAACGAGCGCGCGATCGTGACAGCGGGGTTCGCAAACGATGTCGACGCCGTAAACCAATACGCCGCGGCGATGTAACACGCCACCGCAATAGGCAGCCAATGCGGCTCAAAGCGCGAGCATCCCCGGATGATCAAAATCAATCCGAATGTGGCGACAAACTCGCTGAACCAGAGCGGCGCCCCTGTTCGCGCGTGATGGGAAAGGGAAAACAGCGGCAGTGCAAACATGATGTTGGCGCACGCCGCGCCGAGAATGCCTCCGCTGACTTGCGCAACCACGTAGAAGCAGGCCTCTCCCCAAGTCAGCCTGCCCGAAAATGCCTCAGCGATCGACACCACCGGATTCAAATGCGCGCCAGATATCGGCCGGAAAGTGAGAATCAATGCGGCGAGTGCGGCCGCTGTGGCAATCGTGTTGGCGAGGAGAGCCAGAGCCACATTGCTCCCGGCAAGCCGGTCACCCATGATGCCGGAGCCCACGACGGCCGCCACGAGGAATGCAGTCCCGAGAAATTCCGACGCGATGCGGCGAGAGAGTGAAATCTTCATTGCTGACCTACGCGGTCGATTTCCCTCTGGATGGCGAGCTGGCCGAGAGTGGAGAAAGACAGGCTCAGAAATAAGGTGATTCTTCGTTCGAGAATCATGAAAGCGTCACGAAACGCCCGCTCGATCTGTTCGGGCGATTCCGTCACTGCGGCGGGGTCGGGGACGCCCCAATGGGCAGTCATGGGCTGCCCCGGCCACACCGGGCAAACTTCACTCGCCGCGTTGTCGCAAACGGTGAAAACGAAATCCATTCTCGGCGCATCAGGCTTCGCAAATTCGTCCCAACTCTTGCTGCGAAGGCCATTCGTCGAGGCACGGGAAAGTTCGATCTGTTTCAGCGCCTCCGCGCGTACGAGCCCCGACGGATGACTGCCCGCGCTATAGGCCATGAAATTGGGCGGACCCTTACGGTTGAGTATGGCTTCCGCCATGATGGAGCGCGCCGAATTCCCCGTGCACAAAAAGAGAACGTTATATTTTTTCTCCATGGAGAATCCTTTGTCGAATGCCGGAATAAGGGCCGGCGCTCACGGCGCCGCAGGGATGCAACAATCAGGTGCGCAGCATGACTTTTCTGTATGGGCCTTCTCCGGGAGGTTGTCTTCGAGAACGGCGAACACTTCCCACTCATGCCCGTCGGGATCGCGGACCCACGCCTTATCCTGCAGCGCGTAGCAGCATTCCGTTTTCATTTCGTCGCGGGTGAGCAATCCTCTGTCCTGCCACTGCTGGCGGACGGCCAGCACTGCGGCGGTCGACTCCACTTGAATTCCCAGGTGCGACAAACCGCCGCGTGCTTCCGTGGCTCCTTCATTCAAGGTGAAGTTGAGCGGCGGATTGGCGACATCAAATTTTGCATAGCCAGTTCGCACTTTGCAGGGTTCGATTCCAAAGAGCTTCCGGTAGAAATCGATGCTATTCGCGACGTTCTGCACGTGAATCGCGATGTGCGCTTTCACTGCTTTTACAGTTTCTGTTGCCATATCTTCCTCCCGCCGAGCGCAATACATATGCGCATGTGCATATATATGCAGCCTACGCCGCTTGCTCATATCTGTCAAGCCATATATAATGTTTACCGGAATGCTGAAAAAGAACAAGCCCTTCGCGATGGATCTCCTCTTTCGCGCCCTGGCCGATCCCACCCGCCTGCGTCTGCTCAACCTCATCGCCGACAAGGAAATCTGCGTCTGTTTTTTCGTGGAGATCCTCGGGATCAGCCAGCCCAAGATTTCGCGCCATCTTTCCTATCTCCGGCGCGCCGGCATCGCGGCGGCCCGGCGCCAGGGACGCTGGATGCACTACCGCCTGGTCGTGCCGCAGGACGCTGTGGCTTCGTCCATCTTGAAAGAGACATTGAAGCATTTGCGGGAAAGGCCGGATATGCGGCGTGACTTTTCGAGGCTCGATTCTGCGTGCTGCAAACCAGGTGAGTTTGAGCTTCCTGCAAAGGCCCCACAGCCTCGTTTGGCGTCCATAAACCTGAAGTAACTCTTACGGCGGCGGGTGCGGGCTCTACATGTTCACCCTGAATCGCGAAGGGGAGCCCGCCACCAAATTGGTCCGAGCCGGTTGAAGCGCCTGGGGCCTTAACCGTTACGAATATTTGGCTTTCTGTGCTCGACGCCGGATAACGGCAATGTTATGGTTAAAAATTGATGGTGAGGGCATTTGTGTCTGATTCTAAAGTTCACCCCGAATTGGAGTCTCAGAAACGCCGCACGACGCGAATCGTGCAAGCTGTGCCTCTGACGGTGACAGGCGTAGATGCGCTCGGCCGGCCGTTTCAAGAGCGCACTTCAACGCTGATCATTAATTGCCACGGCTGCCGCTACCAATCGAAACACTACATTCTGAAGAATATGTGGGTCACTTTTGAGGTGCCCCATAACGAAGCAGGACGCGAGCCGCGTACGGTTCGCGCACGCGTCAGCTGGATTCAACGCCCACGAACGGTGCGTGAGTTATTTCAAATCGGCGTGGAACTCGAAGTATCTGGCAACGTCTGGGGTATCGCCTTTCCGCCAGGCGACTGGTTCCCATTCCCGGAAGTCGCGTCCGACCGCGTGATTCCGTCTCCTGCTGAGAGTGCCGAGATCGCGCCCTCTGCTCCTGAATGGATTCCTGACGCTCCTCCTGCTCCTCCAATGCCCGAGCCTCCGGAAGACAACATTCGCGTATTGCCCTTGCCGGGAGGCTCCGATCCGTCGCTGCAATTGGCGCGGCACGTTGCGCGGCTGGTCGTGGATGCCAAACAGCAAGTGCAGGCTTCGGTGCGTGAAACCGTAAGTCGTGCCGTCGCTGCAGAGACACGCCCGCTGCTTGCCGCGCTACAAACCCAGCTTCAGGACGCCGCTCAAAAATCGGTCGAAGCCGCGGTTACTGCACACATCGAGCGTATGCAGCGCGAAGGGCTGCAGCGCTTGGAAAGTGAACGGGATACGAGTGTGGAGGCCTTGCGCGCCGAATTGTCGCGCGAACTGGATCGCCGGATTGCCGAAGCCCGGATGCAAATCGATTCAAAGCTCGTCGAGGTTGAGCAAGCTCGGCGGGCGGATTTCGAACAACAAATTCAGACCCAATTGCAGGCTGCGATCGAAAAGCTGCAAACCATGAGCGGCACCCTGAGCGCGAATGCGGGTGAAGTCCAAACCGCCATCGAGCAATCGCGGCGAAATTTGGAAGAAGCCGCCGCGGGCGAGCTCCAGCGCTGGCGTAAGGGGATGGAGCAGCAGACCGCCGAGGCGCAAGCGCGATTCACGCAACTGGAGCAGGCCGCTAAGAGTCTGGGCGATCGCATTGCCGTGGAAACCTCCACAGCGGAGTCGGGTTGGCGCGGGTTGCTCGAAGCAGATCTCGCGGCAGCGAGCACTCGCTGGAACGACAAAATTGAGGCATCGCTTGACGATGCGGCGCGGCAGGTCGCCGACCGGCTCGCAGGGAACAGTGACGCTTCCGCGCAACAGGTGGAGCAACAGCTACAGCAAAGAATCGCCACGATTGGCACCGCGTTTTCGCAAGCTACATCTGAAGCAGAAAGTACCCTAGGCACACTGCGCGCATCGATCGACCAAGAAACGGCCCGGAGCCAGGCAGCGATCTCCCAGTTGCAGCGGTCCCTCGAACAGGTTGAAACGCGCAAGGGCGAAATCGGGCAGGTCATCCAATCGGCAGCCGAGGAGTTGGCGCGGCGCGGTGAAGCTCTGCTAAAGGTGCAGGGTGCGGAGATGAATCGCCAGGCGGAATCGGCCGTCGCCGGTTTGGCGGAACGGCTACAGCCCGTCCTCGAAGCCACGGGGCTCCAAACGATCGAGCACTTGGCAACGGAACTCGAACAACGGCTGGGACCGCAAATCCTCCGCGTCACGGAAATGATGAGCAAGATTGCGTTCGACCAAGCCCAGGCCGAAAAGGCGCTCCAGGAGCATCAAACCCGGTTGTGGCAGGCGTCCGAACGGAGCGTGCAGGACTCCGTGACGCGCTCGAAGGAAGTCCTCGCGCAGGTGGAAAAGGAATTTGCGGAATCGGTCCGGAACACGTCCACGAAGTGGTTCACGGAACTCGAAACCAAGGCGACGGAAACGAGTCACGCCACCTTCGAGGCGCTCTTCAAGTCCGCCGATTGGTATGAGAAGAAGGTTCAAACGCAAATGCAATCGACCCTGGAAAAAGGGCTCGATCAGGCAACGGCGAGCCTGCGAGAAAAGGCGGGTGATCTCTCGGGCCAATTCGCCACCGAGCTGGATCATTACAGCCGCAGCTACGTGGAACACGCGCAGACCCAGATGGGAGAAAACGCGCGGGACGTTGCGGAAAAGGCCTCACTCCAGATGAAGCAGGCCGGCGAGGCAGCGGCCGCGAGTTTCGTCGACCGCGCTGGCCAGCTTACGCACGAACAGTTCGATTTACTCAATGCCAAGGCGAATGCCTGGTTCGAACAGAATGCGGCGCGCACCGAGGCGCATACGGTGCAAATCCGTTCGAAGCTGGAGAGCGACGCGCGGATGCTCGTCGGAGAATTCCAGCGCGTCCTTACGCAGCAAACGCAGCAAGGCCTCGCTCAGGGCAAGCAGGAACTGGCCTCGCAGACCGATCAAGCCAAGGACAGCTTGCGCCTTGAGGCGCAGTCGCTTGACCGCCAGTTGCGGGCCTCCTTGCAGTCGCTCAGCACACAAGCGCTGGACGAGTACAGACAGCGGCTCGAAAACGCGTCAACTTCCTGGCTGTTGACTACAGTGGCCAAACTCAATCAGCAGTCCGAATCACTGATCGGCCAGCTTACGGAATCAACCGAAAAGAAACTCCGGTCGACTTGCAGCGCCGTGGTCGCTGAAATGGGCGAAACGCTCCGGCAGCGGATGGCCGGACTTTTTGCTCCCGCGGCGGCCCAAACGATTCCCGCGCCCCCGCGTACTTCAGTGATGCCACCCCCCATCAAACCCGAGGGTGAGAAGTAACCTCGCTGGGGAAGCCTGTATAATAGCGCGATGCCCAATCGTGCCTACGTCAGTCTCTGGGTCCGGAATTTCACCGAGACGAACATGCTTTCCCATTTTGAGCATTTCCTCGGAACTGTCCCCCTGGCCGCCGGTCCAATTGGGTTTACTGAGTTGGTGATCCGTGCCATCGATCCGACGGAGTCGCCCCTCGAGGAATATGATCTGCGTTCTCAAGTGCTGACGCCTTCTGCAATCGTGGAACTCGCGCAGGAACACCTCGCCAGCGACATATGCTTCGAGGTCGCGGCGCTATGGGACCTCTGGATTCGCGACATGGAATCCGCAAGTTGGAAGAAGAAACCGGAGCGGCTACATATCTCCTGTTTTGGGCCGGATTACGATCAAGGAATATTTGCCGAGTCAGGCCATTTTATGGCCGATCTGGGCTTCGAACATGCGTTCACCGGGCACGCGGGGTTGCTTACGCCGGAAGCCAGACATGCCGCGCAGCCCGAACATCCGGACGAGGCCCGGTTCCTGATGTGGATGTCGCAGCCGCAGAATTTGCGCGAATATCAGGAGAAAACGCGGGAGAATATCCAGAAGCTGATGGCGTGGATGCGCTTGGCGGAGGAAACTCTGCCGATTGAACGGATTCGCCTTTGGTCCGAGGGAGAGGAAAACTTTGAAGCGCGTTTGGATGAAATTCTGGCTGTGCGTTAGTCTGGTCCTGGCAGTGCAAGGCCGATCAGCGCAAGTGACGCCGCAGAAGGCTGCAACAGACGCCCCGCACACCACCGTGCGGCGGGGGGTGAATGAAACATTGCTGGCGGGGCTGCGGCCCGGGCGCGATACGTTAGCTGTGGCGGAAAAGCGGTTCAAATTGAAGAGCCGCGCCGAAAGTCAGGAATCAGGAATCAAGGAATGGCGGGATGACTGCTCAGGGCGCTCCATCCGCCTCGAACTGGACGCAAAATCCACAATCCAGAGCGTCACGATCACGACGTTGGGTTTTCAAGAGGGCAAATGCGGTGATAAGCGTGTGGAGTTTCTGGATCCTAAGAACTGGGTGACCGGAGTTGGCCTGCGCATCGGCGACCCGCAGGATCGCATCATCGATTTTTATGGCGAGCCCAATTCGAGTGGACCAGCCGCAAAAAACGGTCAAGAACTGGAATTGATGTCCTATCAATTTGATTGGGCCGGGTCCGACGTTCCTCAAGCGATGGAAGTGCTTTGCGCGCGGGATACGGGACGCGTCGTTGAGATTACGCTCGCGTTTCCGAGCTCTTAATTTGCACGTATTTTTTGCAGCCGCTTCCCCGACAGTGTCGGGACGCCTAAGCCGCACTTTGACACGGGTTTTTTCTTAAGGACGGCAGAAAACCCTCGTCCCGGTCGGACCGAGACGAGCTAGAATCAAATGGATACCAAGACTCGGCGCATGGTCGCGGCACTGGTGGTGGGAGTGGTGGCGTTTTTGCTGGTTGGATGCAAGTCAGCGCAGCAAACAACACCCGCGGAGGCAGCGGCCCCGCCTGCTGCACCGGCGGCGGTTCCGGAGAATCAACAAGTGGCAGAAGCTGTGTTGGGTAAACAGGCGGAAATCGTCGCCGAAGGAGACTTGGCGCGGAATGGGTCGGAGCAATTGCTGGTGGTAAACCGGTTTGAGAGGGCCGCGCGCGGGGCCGTTGGGCCGGAAAATCCATCTCCGATATTCGTTACGCGCGCAGTGATCGTTCAGAAAGGCGACGGGAAGTGGGCGGAGGAGCTGCGCTGCGATGAGCACCTGAAAAATCCGAGAGGGTACCTCGGAGGGTCCCCTGCGTTTCGCGTCACGGGCTGGTGGCTCGAACTCGAGCCGGATACCGGTAAGGGTCTCGAGTTGCGATTCACGCCCGCCGGGCCCGGCGAAGAACGTTCGGCAGATGCAGTTGAAACCGGCCGGACAATCGCCATACGTTGGAATACAAAAGCGAAACGCTATCAATCGCTCGACCAGTCTCATAGAGGTTACCTGGGTGAGGTGCCCGCGCTGGAGACCCCGCAGTCCATTCTAAGATGAGCGCAGCAGCAAACACTTTGGCAGGTTCCGCGGCGAAGACCAAGCACAAGCGTGTCTCCGGATGGGCGCAGCTCACCCGGCTATACCCATACGTCCGCCGGCATAAGGGCGAAGTAATTCTCGGAATGCTGACACAAACCGGCATGGGAATTACGGGGACACTGCTGCCTCTGATGATCGGCGCCATCGTGGATTGCATTAAAGGCGCCGAGGCTCCCTTGGCGCAGCTCGGCCGGCTGACGCAGATTTCGTTGGGCTTCCTGCTGCCCTTCTACCATCCAAAGGATGCCCACACGGTCGCCATATTCTGTTCGGCGCTCATCATCGTCTGCGCCATCCAGGGAATCTTTTCGTACGCGACGCGTCAGATTCTGATCGGGCTGTCGCGAGACATCGAATACGACCTGCGAAACGACCTGCTCAACAAATTGGTGTTGATGGAACCTGAGTTTTACGTGCGCAATCGCACGGGCGAGTTGATGTCGCGATGCACGAACGATTTGAACTCGGTGCGAATGGTGCTCGGTCCGGGAATCATGTACAGCGCCAACACGTTCGCCACCATGGTACTCGCCGTGGTCCTGATGTTCTGGATTTCTCCCCGGCTCAGCATTTACGTTTTACTTCCCGTCCCGGTGGTTGCCGTCACGGTGTGGGTCTTTGGCGGGCAGATTCATGCGCTCTACGGAAAAATCCAGGCGTCTCTCGCCGTGCTTTCCGCCAAGGCACAGGAGAACCTCGCGGGCATGCGGGTCGTACGCGCCTACGTGCAGGAGGAAGCCGAGATTCGCGGCTTTGACCAGCCGAACCGCGAATACATCGATCGCAACCTGCGGCTCATCTATTTTTGGAGCCTGTTCATGCCGCTGCTCCAGATGTTGGTGGGGCTGACGTTCGTCCTCGTGCTCTGGCAGGGCGGCGGCCAAGTGATTTTGAGCCGCATTACACTCGGCGAACTCATCGCGTTTTATACTTTCATGACGCGCCTGATATTTCCAATGGTTGCGTTGGGATTCGTGACCAACATTTTTCAGCGTGGCGGCGCTTCCATGGGCAGGCTCAACTACATTCTCGATTCGGAGCCCAAGATCAACAATGCAGCCGTCGTTCCAGGCAGAACGGCGGAAATCCGCGGCGAAATTGAATTCCGGAATCTGACTTTCACGTACCCGACCGCGCGAAATGATATGGACGGAACGAACGGAAACGGAACTGCCGCAGTGAACAAGCCTGTGCTGCGCGATATTTCCCTGCATGTCCCGGCAGGATCCATCCTGGCGATTGTCGGCCCCACGGGAAGCGGGAAATCCACCCTGGCTGCGCTGATCGCGCGGCTCTGGGACGTGTCGCCCGGAATGCTGCTGATCGATCGGCAGCCGATCCAGGAGTGGCCGCTCGAAACGTTGCGGCGGGCGGTGGGTTACGTGCCCCAGGACACGTTCCTGTTTAGCGAAACACTGCGTGAAAACATTGCCTTCGGCGTCGAGAGCGCCACTGACCAGCAAATTCATGACGCCGCCGAGGTCGCCAGCATTGCCGCTGAAATCGGCGAGTTCCCCGCGAAGTTCGACACGATGGTGGGCGAGCGCGGCATCACGCTCTCGGGCGGGCAGAAGCAGCGCTCGGCCATTGCGCGCGCGGTGATTCGCGATCCCAAAATTCTGATTTTGGATGACTCTCTTTCCAGCGTGGATACCGGAACCGAGGAGCGCATACTGAGGCGCCTGGAGTCCATCCTGCGGCAGAGGACGACGATACTGATTTCCCACCGCGTCTCGACGGTGCAACACGCCGACCAGATTGTGGTGTTGCGCGACGGCCGGATCGTCGAGCGCGGCACGCATGCCGAGCTGCTGGAGCGCGGCGGTTATTATGCCGATCTATATCAGAAGCAATTGCTCGAAGAAGAGTTGGAACGCGAATGAGCGACTTCCGGGAAGAAGAGGCTCTAGGAAAGGCTTACGACTCGCAACTCTTGCGGCGGCTAATGGGCTATTTGCGGCCGTACCAGGGGAGCGTTGTCTTCGCGGTGTTTTTGACACTGCTGGTCGGGCCGCTCGAAGTCGTCGGGCCTTACCTGTTCGGGTTCGGGGTTGACAGGTATATCGTACCCGGAACGAATGGTTCGCTTCCCGCGGCGGATGCCTTACGCGGCGTCAGCCTGGTATCGCTCGGATTCCTCGCCGCTTTGCTCTTAAGCTTCGCCGTGCAGTATCTGCAAGTACGCATCATGCAAAACGTGGGCCAGCAAACACTCTACGACCTGCGGAAGGAAGTATTCGAGCGCCTGCAGCGCCTTCCAATGAGTTTCTTCGATCGCACGCCCGTGGGTCGGCTAGTGACGCGCGTGACCACCGACGTGGATGCCCTCAACGACCTGTTTGCCGCGGGCATCGCGGCCATGGCCAACGACGCCATCGTGCTGCTCTGCATTGGCGCGGTGATGATGTGGATGAACTGGCGGCTGGCGCTGGCGACATTCGCGGTGCTGCCGATGATCCTGATCTCCACGTGGATTTTCCGCGATCGCGTGCGGGACGCGAACCGGCGCATCCGCACGGCCATTGCCCGGATCAATGCGTTCCTGCAAGAACACATCAGCGGAATGAGCATCGTGCAACTGTTCAACCGGGAACGAAAATCAAGCGAACAGTTCGCTGAACTGAATCGTATTCACATGGAGGCGTACAAGGACGCCATCCTGGCCTTCGCCGTATTTTTCCCCGCGGTCGAATTGTTCAGCACAACGGCGATAGCGGTCGTGTTCTGGTACGGCGGGTTGCTCTCATTCGCCGGCGCGGTGAAAGTAGGAGTGCTCGTTACCTTTATGCAGTTCGCGCAACGCTTCTTCCGGCCCATCCAGGACCTGAGTGAAAAATTCAATATTCTGCAATCCGCCATGGCGGCGTGCGAACGAATTTTCAAATTGCTCGACGAGCCGCTGCCGGCTCCGCCCGCCGAAGCTTCCCTTCCGCTCACCGCTCCTCGCGGCGAAATCGAATTCCGCAAGGTGTGGTTTGCATACACCGGCGGCGCAAATCCGCGCGAGGAAGACTGGGTGCTGCGCGATGTTTCCTTCCGCATCGCGCCGGGCCAAACGCTGGCCATCGTCGGCCACACCGGCGCCGGAAAAACCACGCTTATCCAGCTCCTGCTGCGCTTTTACGAAATTCAGCGAGGCGAAATCCTGCTCGATGGCGTGGACATTCGCCGGTACGCCGTGCACGACCTGCGGCGCCAATTTGGCATCGTCCTCCAGGACCCGTTCCTGTTTACCGGCACCCTCGAATCGAATGTCCGGTTGGGCGATGAAGAAATTGGCCACGCGCGTGTGGAGGCCGCCCTGCGCGAAGTGGGACTCGGCTCTCTTCTGGACACGTTGACGGAAGGCGTCAAGACGAACGTCAGCGAGCGTGGCGCGACATTTTCCGTCGGCCAGCGGCAACTAATTAGTTTTGCGCGTGCTCTTGCGCGTAATCCCAGGTTCCTGATCCTGGATGAAGCGACATCCAGCGTGGACACGAAAACCGAAGTTCTGATCCGTGAGGCGTTGGATCGCCTGCTCGAAGGCCGCACCGCTATGGTCATTGCGCACCGGCTCAGCACCATCCAGCATGCCGATCGCATACTCGTATTCCACAAAGGGAGGCTTCGAGAGCAGGGTTCGCACCAGGAATTGCTCGCCCTGCGCGGGATTTATTACCGCCTTTACCAGCTTCAATACAAGGATCAGGAGCTGCGCTCGTCCTTTGAACCAGCGGGCAGCGGAGCGGGCACTTCATTGCCCGCCGACGATTAGGCGGTCATTCCTGCGCGCGCGAAGCGATGCCACCCACACAAATTCTCATTTCCGCGGGCGAAGCATCCGGTGACATGTATGCGGCCCGTTTGGCAGAAGCGTTGCGCAAGCGGGCGGACGTTCATCTTTACGGAATGGGCGGGCCGCGCATGCGGGAAGCGGGGGTTGAACTGGTAGCCGATTGCGCGGAAGTGTCGCTGGTCGGAATCGTTGAAATTGCCAAGAAGCTCCCTGCGTTGAATCGCGTGTGGAAACGCATGATCGGAGAGTCCGCACGAAGGAGGCCTCTTTTTGCGATCCTCACGGATTTCCCCGGCTTCCATTTGCGCCTCGCGCGGGCATTGAAGCAGCAAGGCGTGCAAAATATCTATTTTGTTTGCCCGCAATTCTGGGCGTGGCGGCCGTGGCGCGCGAACCTGGTGCGCCGTCGATTCGTGCGCGGGCTCTGCATTTTCCCATTTGAACAAGATTGGTATCGCGCGCGCGGGGTAACGGCGGATTTTATCGGGCATCCCCTGGTGGGGAATGTGGCCGCAAAAAAAACGCGTGAGGAGTTCGTGGCATTTTTCGGATTGGATGCCGCCAAACCAATCGTCGCCGTCTTGCCGGGAAGCCGCGCGGGAGAAATCGCGCACCACATGCCACCTCTCGTGCAATCCTGCCATCTAATAGCAAGGAGCCACCCGGTGCAATTTGTTCTGGCGCTCGCCCCCGGCGTGGGTAAGGCGCAGATATCCTGTTATCTGAAACCGGAGGTCCAGTTGCAGGTGGTGGAAGACGCGACCTACGACGCACTGGGCGCGGCGGACGTGGCTATTGTCTCGAGCGGAACGGCAACTGTCGAAGCCGCGCTGATGGACACGCCCATGATTGTGATTTACCGGCTTGCGCCCGTCACTGCCGCGATCGCTCGCTGGCTGGTGCGTACGCCGATGTTTGCGATGGTCAACTTGATCGCCGGGAAGCGCGTCGTTCCGGAGCTCGTTCAGAAAGATTTCACGCCGGCAAGAGTGGCTAGTGAGGTGATTCGGCTGCTCGATTCACCGCAACTCCGGTCAGAAATGCGCAGAGGGCTCGCCAGCGTAAGAGAAAAGCTGGGGCCTCCCGGCGCCATCGGACGGGCAGCGGACATCATCGCCGGCATGCTGGCGAATCCTAGTGCAAAGGGGTAATGATCTAGCTTGATAGTAGACATGCCCGCGCCGTCCCGACAAGCACGGGACGGCGCGGCCGCTACAATAACACCACGTAGTTGGGAGTGTTGCCTTTGTAGCGGCCGCCCGGCTCTTGGGCGGGCAGCGGTTTTTTCGCCGCACTGGGACTGGCAACTCGGTGCGACAAGTTGGTATCCTATTGGTTCAAGTGCTCGGTCATGCTGAAAGGCGCGCCAGGTTCATGTTCAAGTTTCGATACTTCTTATTAGCCGCGTTAGTGGTGTCCCTTGCTGGTTCGGGATTCTCTCAAGCTCCCGGGCAGGGACAAGGTCCGGGCCGGGGCGTTGCTCCGGTGCAGTCCCGTCCTTCAACCGCCTTTCGCGCGACCAACTATGAGATTCGGGCGTCGCTGGACGCCGTCGGGCGGGTGATGACTGCGCAGGCAAAAGTTGATTTTGCGGCGGATGAGCCCTCGACCATCGTGGATGTCGAATTGAGCCAGACCCTTCGAGTGAACGAGGTCCGCGACTCCGCCGGCAAACCATTGGCCTACGACAGGGATGAAATCACCCCACGGAAATTGCGCGTCACGCTGCCGGATTCGGTGCCGGTGGGGGGGAAAGTCACACTGCAATTCGAGTATGCGGGGCCGCTCTCAAGCAGAGGAACCAGCTCGGATGAGGGCGTGCAGTTGGCGCACATTGACAAAGACGGCGGATACCTGCTGCTTCCGGCGCGCTGGTTCCCGCTCACGGACTTCCCCACGAACCGCTATACAGGCGTTTTCCAGATCGAAGTTCCCGGAACAATGGCCGTCGTCGGTACAGGCACATCGGCCGGAGCTCCGACGTCTGTCACACCCAAAATTTCTCCTGCCCCACCCATTGGGAACTCGAGATCCGCAGCTCCCACGTCGCCCTCGACCGCCCCGCCGGCTCCTTCGATGGAAAACGAACGCTTACTGTACACGTTCCGCGTGGAGAAACCCGAAGCTGCCGGAACATTTGTCATCGCGCCGCTACAATTGAGCCCGGTGCGCGCGGAGGGCGTGACCTATTCGGTATTCACGCCCGCGGCGATGGCGAACACGGCGCAAAGTTACGCGGACACGCTCGCGCATATCCTGGACGATTTCAATGGCCGGTTTGGTCCGCTGCCGGAGTCCGGTATGAAGATCGCGCAGCTCCCGGACGGGACCGTGGCCGGGTATGCGGCGCCGGGGTTGTTACTGGTGGGCGCGCACCAATGGACGGCTCAGCCGAACGCGCGTCTGCTCGCAAACCTCGCGGCGCAACAATGGTGGGGAAATCGGGTGGCGGCCGCGTCCCCTTCTGACGTATGGGTCACGGTAGGATTGGCGCGCTACTCTGAGGGGCTGTACGTCGAGGAAATTTCGGGCAAAGAGGCTCTGAACAAAGCACTCGAGGATTTTGCCGTGGGCGCGCTGATGTTCGATGACTCCGCTCCGATCGCCCAGGCCGGGAGGCTGGAGCCGGAATCAGAGGACTATCGCTCTGTGGCTGTGAACAAGGGAGCGATGGTGTTCCATATGCTCCGCGCGCAGCTTGGCGACGCAAACTTCTTCGCGCTGCTCAAGGATTTCTATGCGCGGTACTCCGGCAAAGCCGCGCACATCGAGGATTTTGAAAAATTAGCGGAGGCCCACGCGGGGCAAAGATCTGCTCCAGAGTTCGCGCTAGGAAATGCCGCCCCAACCGCCCCCACGGGAGCGGTGAATTTACGGCCCTTCTTTACACAGTGGCTGCGTTCGACCGGCGTCCCGGAATTCACTCTGGAGTACGTCACGTACCGGACCAAGAAGGGATTCCGAATCGTCGGCAAGGCCAAACAAAACCTCGAGCTTTTCAACATGGACATCGAGATCCAAGTTCAGACGGAAGGAAACCCCGAACTCAAGACCATCCAAGTCGCCGGCAAGGAATCCGCGTTTACCGTGGAGACGTTCGGGCGGCCGAAACCAAACGGCATCATCCTGGATCCGCACAACTTCATTTTGAAATCGAGCCAGCGCCTGCGCGTCCGCGGGATCATCGCTCGCGGAGAATCCCTCGCCGAGCTGGGCCGCTATTATGATGCCGTGCAGCAATACCAGCGCGCACTGGACCTCGAACGGAACAATGCTTTGGCGGAATTCCGCATGGGTGAGGCGTTCTTCTATCAAAGGAATTACGCCGCCTCAGCGCAATCGTTCCGCGACACGCTCGAGGGCAGCACGGACCCCACTACCCGGTGGACGGAAGTGTGGTCGCACATCTATCTTGGCCGGATTTACGACATAACGAACGACCGCACGCGCGCGGTCAACGAATACAGCAAGGCCAAGCAAACTGGGGACGATACCGGAGGCGCGCAAGCCGAAGCGGAAAAGTCCTTGAAGAAACCCTACTCCGAAACCGCATCGTGACGCGCCTCAATAGCCTGACAGCCCGGTCAGCCGCGGATTTTCGATTCCCTTGTGCTGGATGAGGACCTGGAATTTTTCGCCCAAGCCCTCCGGATGGATCAGGTTTTTCAGCAACAGGCGCGCGCGCAATTTCTCGACTTCCGATTGCCCCGGCTCGTAAAGATCCGCAAATTCATTCGCCTTGCCCAACGCGACCAGAAATTGCGACTGCGTGACCAACCCCGTTCGTTGCAGACCTGTACGGCATCCCCACACTTGCAGGGCAGTGAAATTCACGTGTGAAGTCAGGTCCTGTTCCCCCGGCGCGTCGAGAACGTTTTCCGTGATCCGGTGGTCGCGATAAGCCAGCAGCGTCCCCCGGTTGTGCCGTTCATCGTATAGAGCGCGCGCTTCCTGGCCGTAATCGATAGTCATGACGAAGCCTCGGCCAAGCGAGCGTCCCGCATTTTCGATCCAGCGGCATGCGTCCAGGACTTCGATGAACTTGCCGCCTTCAAATCCCACGTATACTTCGCGCAATTGGCCGCGATCGATCACAACGCGGTGCGTGGGCAGAGCATCCAGCAATTCGTTCGAGAAAATGCATCCATTGGGGATCTCTTCCGGGATTTCCGCGCAGCTTAAAACGCGCGCCTTGCTTCTGTGCGAAGCAAGGGCATTTGCGTGTTCCGAGCGGCGCACGGCGGAATGTTCCACGGCAATGTATTCGGTCGCGGCATAGAATGCGGGGAGTTCCCGGGCGGCGAAGTCCAATATATTCGCGGCGAGCCGCCCGACGCCGGCGCCCGATTCCACTGCCAGAAACGGCTGCGGCGAGCCGAGCAACTCCCACATTTCCGCAAGCTGTCGGGCGATCAGACGTCCGAAAATTGCGTGGACGTCCACGCTCGTGTAGTAATCTCCGCGGCGGCGAACTGCGCGCCGCGAATAATAGCCGTGTTCGGGATGGTAGAGGCATTCCCGCATGAATTCGGCAAATGGGATGGGGCCGCCTGCGCGGATGCGGGCGGCCAGCAATGCTGAGAGCCGTTCACCCCGAGCGCCTTCCGTGAGGCGAGTTTCGGGCGTCACTCGTCTTGCCGTTGGGGATTGCATGTGAACATCTCGATGATGAAATCATGCAAGCAATCGTAGAGCTGTTTCTGAAGGGTCCACGGAAACTGGCGATTTTCAATCTCTCGCGGCCGAAGCAAAAAAACATACGTATGAACCCGCGGTTCCGGGGGCGAATATCGGATTTCGACTTCGACGCCCTCCGCGGCTGGACGCGCGCCAAAGACGAACAGCGGGTGCTCGTAACGCGCGAGTTCGACGCGCACTTTTTCAGCGAGGGCATTCATGGCTTTCCGGCTGCGGACGCGGATTCCAATTCGCCGCGCGCGGCCATCTCCGCCAAGACTTTTTCAAATGCCGCGAGAGAGTGCGCATCAAACAGGACAAAATGAACTCTTTCGAGCGACGTGGGGCCCTTCAGATGGCCGGCCACTTCCCAGAGCATGATCCGCGCGCATTCGGAAAGCGGGAAGCCGGCAATGCCGGTACCGACGGCGGGAAATGCGATGGAGCGGAGTTTCCGTTCGGAGGCGATTCGCAGGCAATGCGCGGTAGAAGTCTGCAGCGCGCGCTCCGTCGTTTCTCCTCCCAGCTGCATGCTCGCGGCATGAATCACGAAGCGCGCACGAAGCTTGCCGCCCGAGGTGATCGCCGCGCCGCCAATCGGTATGCTGCCGATCGCGTCGCACTCCTGCTGGATTGTTTCCCCACCCTTGCGCCGGATCGCGCCCGCGACGCCTCCGCCAAGCTGCAAGTCATTGTTCGCGGCGTTGACGATGGCGTCGACGTCCATCTCGGTCAAGTCGCCTTGCATTAGAACTATTCTTTCACCGATACTCATGGGCTTTGTCCGCTTTGATGTGCCAATTGTTATTTCGCAATTCTTGCGAGCGCTTCCTCATCGTAGCCCAGGACCATCTCAAATCCACGGAGCACGACCGGGCGGCGAATCAAATTTGGCTCGGCGGCCATGAGTTTTAGGGCTTCGTCGCGTGACGGAGGATTTTTTCCCATTTTGCGGGTGCGATAGAGTTCGTTACGCGTGTTCAAAAACTTGCGGTGGTCGTTGCTGCCGATCAGTTGGTCCAGCTCCGCGACGGACAAACGGTCTTTCCCCAAGTCGCGCACTTCCAGTTCCGCTTTCTTCTTCTCCAAGAACGCTTTCGCCTTACGGCACGTGGTGCAATTCGGCTTGTGCAGGAACTTTATTTTCGATTTCGCCATGTGTTATTTTCACTCCTTCGCAGGCTGCGGAAACAATAGCACGGTTTGTGGGTCGCGCCTTTTCATACTGACGAAGGAAGGATAGGCACGACAGAATGGCCGCGTTTTTTCTTCAGGGGTTCCAACCCCTGAAGACCTGAAATCGTATTTTTCCGCGGCCTTTTAGAAACCAAAATCCACCGGTACGGAAAGAGCGTGTTCCCGAACTCGCAAACTGTGCGCGCGCGATTCGCCCAACCGTTTCAAATAAGAGTCACGCGAGGAAACCTCCGCGACCCAGTGCTTGATCCATTGCTCGAAACCATCTAGTTCCCGCGTCTGGTCGTGATATTCGTGGAAGAAAGCATGGTCGCGGCCATAGTAACCCTGCACGGGCGAAGGATGCGCCCCCCAGGGCTCATGGACAATCGCCGTAACCAAAAAACCAGGAATCAGCGTACGGTTCGGGTCGGAGGCAATCACCTCGGGGGCCACAATTTCCTCGGCCACCACGATCACTTTGCGCGACGCGCGCGCCCCATCAATCGCAACGCCCAGATTGCCCCAAAGGTGGGCGTTCCCCGCGGTGTCCGCGCGCTGCACGTGCAGGATGGCTACATCCGGCCGCAACGCGCGCACAGCCACAAGCCGCTCTTCATTCACGGGCGAAGAAAACTCGCGCAAATTTCCGTTACGCTTGAGCAGATCGCTACCCAGCGTCGTATACGTCGGCATGAACGGCACGCCCATCGCGGCGGCGTGCAGTGCGAGTGCAATCGTGAAATTCGTGTGGTCCACTGTTTCAATCGCGCGGGGGATGTTCTTTTCGACGGCGCGGCGAAAACAGTACCCCATGCCCGCGGAGGCGTTGCCAACCCAGGCCGCCATCACGCGCGAGACACAGCCTGCCCCGATCATCTGGTCGAAGAGGATGTCGGAAATGGGCCCAACGAGCGTAAGGTTGCGGCAGCCCTGGCGGATGATTTCATGGCCCGCCGCGAACGGGATCATCTGCTCAAGCTGCGCTCCCATGAGCACCATCGAACCGGACGACACGTGCTCCGCGATGGCCTGGTGCATGGAAACGAGTTTGGATGCGTCCGTCCCCATTAGGATTTCGTCCAGAAGTGGTTGGGGTCAATATCGCGGATCACGGCGAGTTCTGTGGCATCCGGTCCCGGCGTTGTGGCCAGGTCGTCGGCCACACGGAGCGTCCATCCCGTATTGCTTAACACGTCCTCCACGCTCACTCCCGGGTGCACCGAGGCCAGGTAGGCCTCGCCGTCTTCACCGAAGCGCAGCACGCCCATCGTCGTAATGATAGCCGAAGGCCCTGAGCGCAAAGGAAGACCTTGCGCGCGGCGCCAGCCATCGCCCGTTCCATTCCCCGGCGAAGTGATATGTCCGACCTGAGAAACGAGGCGTTGGCGGGTGTGTTCGAGCAGCACGACCGTGCGCTGTGAGAGGCTTGCTATGTCGCAGGCGCCACCCGACCCGGGCAGCCGCACCTGTTGCCCGTTCCGGCTGCCCCAAGTGGTATTGAGGTTGCCGAACCGGTCCACCTCGGCGGCTCCCAGAAAACCAACGTTCACGCGCCCCTGCTGGAGGAGCGACATTACGGAGAGCATGTCACCGCAATAGCTCGCATGCAACAGATTCGGCGAATCGCCCATGGTATAGAGCAGTTCCGGCGCGGGCGTATTTCGAATCACTCCATTTTCGAAAAGTCCTGTGGCCCCGGGTGCATGGGTTCTCTTGGCGACACCAAAAGCGATCATTGGCAGACGCATTCCGACGAAAACGAGTTCGCCGTTGTGGATCTCTCGCGCTGCCGCCGCGACCATCAATTCGCCTTTTGAGAAACCGCTGGCGGTAGTACTAGAATTACCTTTTGTCGTCATGATTTACGCCCGAAACTCCGTCCAGGCCGTAGCGGACACTTCAATTGTTCCGCTCGGCCGCCGCACCCTTGGTGCGCTCTTTCTCCAATTTCTTGAGCAATTTGGCAAGCTGGCGGAAGACGCGCAGTTTCGCGCTTCGGCCGATGGCGTTCTTTCCGCTCGTTGATGGCAGAACGAATACCAACGCGCCGTACAGACGCTCCTTCTGAAGCCCCAGTTTGCACGGCCGTTGCGAAAAACTTTCGTAAGCGATCTTGCCGTTGAAAGCGATTACCTGGGGCGCATACTGCTCCAACTTCTGTGCCAATAAGATGCGGCCCTCGGCGAACTCCTCGCGGCGCAATTCATCGACCCCACGCGTCGGCCGCTTAACTAGATCGGTCAGTCCGATTCCGAACTCGATCATGCGCTTGTCATCCCGATGATCGAGAAGCTCGGGCACAACGCCTGAATCGTAAAGCAGCGGCCAGAATTCATTTCCCCGTCCGGCGTAATAATGCCCAACACGAGCCGAGCGGTCCCCGGGATTGCACCCAACGATCACGAGTTTCATACCGCTGCGTAAATGATCCGGCAAAGTCCGCATTTTATGCCCGGTTCAACCGGGCACCTCCTATTTTCCATCTATCGTTGCGCGCGTGCGTGTCCATTTCCAGGTTCAAGTTTCTTCCGTCTCTCGAAGATCGAGTTCCCTTGGGGCTGTTCCGCCTCAAGGTTTCCGTGTGGACTTCATGGGGAAGACCTTGCAATGGCGCGCGCTCTCAACTTCGGTTGCAGGCCTCGCGCGCAAATCTTAGAACCTACGTCCCAACACCCACTCGAGCAAAACTCATGGCCCAGATTGTACCATTTGCAAATCGGTTCATCCTCGAGATCAAACTTCATACCGCTATATGTACATCCCCCCCTCGCTTACCGACCCACTCCGGTAAGCATTGGAAGTCCCCGCAAAAAGGGGATCATTCCAGATTCTCCCTTTTCCTGCAATAGGGTGAGCCTAGCCGAAAATCTCCTGCATCCGGGAGGTACTCTGGAGCATCCGATTGAAGAGCTGGTCAACCGCTATGAACGAAAGATCTTCCGCTTGGGAATGAATATCACACAAAACCGCGAGGACGCGGAAGACGTGATGCAGGATGCCTTCCTGAAATCCTATCAGAATCTGGACCGGTTTCAGGGCGACTCACGGTTCTATACCTGGCTGGTGCGCATCGCCGTCAATGAAGCGCTGATGAAACTGCGCAAGCGCCGGCCCAATCAGGTTTCGCTCGACGAGCCGCTGACGCAGGCGGAAGATCCTGTCTTCCGAGAAATTGAAGACTGGGGCCCTTCCCCGGAACAGCGGTTTGCTCAGACCGAGCTCAACGAGATTCTCACGCAAGTGATCGGGGACCTCGACCCGATTTTCCGCGTTGTTTTTACCTTGCGCGACGTGGAAGGAATTTCGACTGACGAAACAGCGCATATCCTGGGAATCTCAGTGGCGGCGGTTAAATCGCGCCTGTTGCGGGCACGGCTGAAACTCCGCCAGAAATTGAACAAATATTTTCGACGGAGTGAATCGCAGTGAATTGCAAGAAAGTTATACTCGAACTAACGAGCTTCCGAATCGACCTCGAACAGCACCTCGCACGGTGTAGCGACTGCAGGGTGGTCGTAGACACCACCCGCAAAACGATCCAGATTTTCTGCAACTCCGAACCCGTCCCTCTCCCCGAGGATGTCCGCAAGCGCCTGCACACAGCCTTGCTCGAACGCTTCCGCCGAAACTCGAAGACGACGTGACGCTCGCTGTTGTCGTGCCTCCGTGACCCAGCCTAAACATGGCGTAGAGCACGGCCCCTTTGGCTAATTCCTCTCCTGTGGGAAGGCGGAGTGAATTTCTTCGTGCGCCCCCTGATATTTACTAGGCAAAGATCCATACAAAACTTGAGTTGTTCGGATTGCTCCCCCTACATCCAGCCACACTCCGCAAGGTCTTTTGGTGGATGGTGTAGAATACCCTCTTACGCTTCAGGCCCCGTAGCCTGCCGCACTATCGAGGAAATATGGCTCCAACGATTCAGACGATCGGCATCGCCAACGGGGGCGGAGATTGCCCGGGTCTCAATGCCGTCATTCGCGGCGCGGTTCGCGCCTCCATCCTAGTACACGGCTGGCGAGTCGTCGGCATCAATGATGGCTTCGACGGGTTGATCTGGACGGAACGTACCGTTCCGCTGACCGTCGAGTCGATCGCGGGAATTCTGCCGCGCGGCGGGACGATTCTGGGCACCACGAACCGCGGAAATCCGTTTCACTACGACATCGAGGAAAACGGGGAAAAAGTTAGTCACGACTATTCACTTACGTGCCGTGATAATATGCGCAAATTGGGGCTGGACGCGATCATCGCCATCGGCGGCGACGGCACTCTGACCATTGCGCGCGATCTCGGGCGGTTGGGAATCCCGATCGTGGGAGTGCCCAAGACCATTGACAATGACCTCTCCGCGACGGAAGTGACCTTCGGCTTTGACACGGCGTTGCACGTCGCCACGGATGCGATCGACCGCCTTCACACCACGGCCGAATCGCATGGCCGCGTAATGGTGATCGAAGTCATGGGACGTGACGCAGGGTGGATTGCGCTGCATTCGGGAATCGCCGGTGGCGCCGACGTCATTCTGCTCCCGGAGATACCCTTCACCATCGAGGGCGTATGCGAATACCTCCGCAAGAGAGCGGCGACCGGGAAAAAATTCTCCATGGTCGTCGTCGCCGAAGGGGTAAAGCTGCCGGCATTGGATGCGTCTGGCAAACCGTTTCCCGCCCCGCGTCCGGGCCAGGTCGGCTTTCTGATTGGCGACGCGATCCACACGCTTCTCAAACAGGATGTGCGAGTTACGGTGCTCGGTCACATACAGCGCGGCGGCTCGCCAAGTCCGTTCGATCGCATCCTCGCCACGCGTTTCGGCGTCGAAGCGGTGGAACTGATTGCGCGCGGCGAGTTCGACCGCATGGTCTGCCTTCGTGCCGGCGAAATTGAATCCGTTTCACTCGATGAGGCTGTCGGCGAAACGCGGCTGGTAGATCCCAAAGGCAGCATGGTCCGCACCGCGAGAGCTCTGGGCATGAATTTCGGAGATCAAGCATAAATGCTCGGACGCATCCTTCGCGTGCGGGGGATCATTCCTGTCATCCTGATCCTGGCGGCCTTCGGTTATTGGCGGCTGCATCCGGGTCCCCCGAAATTCATTGCGATTGGATACGTGGCTGATCGTGACGTCCCACTGTGGAATACGCTCGCACAAGTGCGCGAGCGCGTTGGGGATTTGCACTACGGCGAACGTGTGGAAATTGTGCGTCAGGAGGGGACAGCGGCACAAATACGCACGCGCTTGGGCGCCCTTGGCTGGCTTCTGGATACGCGCCAGTTGATGGATCCGCCGCTCTGGGAACAAAGCAACGCGCTGCTCGCTCGCGCTCGCGCCATGCCGGTGCAGGCTCGGGGGCAGACGAAAACCGTCAGCAACGTACGCGCCGAGCCGGGCCGCAACGGCAGACGTATTTTTCAATTCACGCGTGGCACGCAGGTCCTCGTGTTGGACCGGGCTATCGCGGATGCGACGCAAGCAAATGAAGACAGCCCCGCCGGTGAAAAAGGCGCAGGCGGTGAGGATCAAAAACCTAAACAAGAGGACTGGCTTTTCGTGCTGCGCGCTGGGGGCTTGTCCCTGGCAATTGGCGCGCCAGCGCCGGATGCGAGTTCCACCGCGACGGCAAGCCGCGCCTCCGCGGGCCCTGTCAGTGGCGGCCCGAGTGCCACACCATCAGATTCAACAGCCGCAAACTCGTTGGCACCGCCTATCGCTGGTTGGGTCTTGGCGCGCTTTATTGACCCGGACCTTCCAGGTCCCGTGCGCGACTATGCCAGCTCCTCTGATTTGCATGTCGTGGCTTGGTTCGAGCTAAATCGCGTTCCGGACGGGTCCGGAGGGCAAGCACCGCAGTACCTCGTCGCGGGATCGCACGGTGGCGAGGGCCAGGTCTGTGATTTTACGATGCTCCGTGTTTATACCTGGAGCACCGCTCGCAAACGCTACGAGACTGCCTACATCGAAAGCAATCTCTGCGGACACCTCCCCATCCGAGTCTCGAGCGCTGCGGCGGGCCCCGCGTTCAGCTTTGCCGAGGGCGGCGCAAATGCCGCGGACAGGAATTACGTCATGCGCCAGACAGTCGTTCGCCGCGTCACCAACAAATCTTCCGGTCCACCACGGGGCCGCCGCTGACCCCGGCAGCGGCAAAGCTGGATTCGTCCGGAAAATCTTCAGAGGAACAAAAGATGACGAATGCCGCGACCGGTCTGCGTGCCAAGGTCAGGCCATTCTTTTCCTCTCCATGGGCGATGTTCAGTGTCGCGCTGGCCCTACGTCTGGTCGTGATGGGATTTGCTTACACAATTCAATTAGACCCGTCGCGGGACCACTGGGTCTTCGGCTGGGAAACCGGGAGAGTCGCGCGATCGATCGCTACGGGCCATGGATTCAGTTCCCCTTACCCTGAGCCGACTGGGCCGACGGCCCTCATACCTCCTGTCTACACATACCTGGTCGCCGGCGTTTTTAAGCTGTTTGGGGTCTATTCAGTCTTTTCGGCCCTGGCGATCTTGACTCTAAACAACCTGTTCTCCTCCTTGACATGTGTGCCCGTATTTTTAATCGCTCGCAGGGTCTTTGGAGTCCCCGCGGCGGTGTGGGCCGGATGGATTTGGGCATTTTTCCCGTACTCAATAGCTCTTTCAAATGTGGTCGTTTGGGAAACCTCCCTGACCACGCTTTTGCTGACCCTGCTGGTTTTGTTAACGCTGAAGCTCGAACATTCGAAGAGCCTCAGCGCCTGGGTCGGCTATGGATTGTTGTGGGGGGCATCCGGCCTCACCAGCCCGGCGGTTCTTACGACATTGCCTTTTCTGGGAGCTTGGATTTGGTTCCGTCAATGGAGGCGCGGGAGTAACTGCACTGGTCTGGCCATCGCCGCCTCGCTGGCATTTCTATTGGTCGTAGCTCCCTGGATCTGGCGGTGTAGCCGAACCTACGGACGGCTGGTTGCCTTCCGGGGCAATTTCGGCTTGGAAGTTCTGGTGGGGAACAGCAGCGATACGAGCCGCGCGGCGAATTGGAACGTTCTTCCAGGGTTCAACAAGTCCGAATTGGAGGAGCTGCAGCAAGATGGCGAGCCCGCATACATGGCTGAGAAACAGCGCGAAGCCAACGAGTTCATCGCGCATCATAGGCTTCGCTACGCAGGGTTGACGCTGCGACGGGTCCTCAACACCTGGACCGGCTTGTGGGAATTCCCTCCCCCTTGGAATATGGACGAGTCAGGAGTGCCGAATATTCTCATGTACAGCTTCATTTCGTGCATGGCCTTCGCCGGTCTCGTCCTTGCGATCCGCCATGGCCGCGAGGAGGCGATTCCCCTGGCGTTTCTCCCGATGTTTTTGCCCGCAATCTATTATCTGACGCATTCGGATATGGGTTTTCGCCATCCGATTGATCCCGTACTCGTGACTTTCATGGCCTACGCCATAGTTTCCATCGGCGCGGGCAAGCAACAACAAAATCCCGAACTGCACCCTATTTCCAGCTAGCGCCCCGGCAGCATGCCACGCGTGCTGTCCCGCACGCGGGATTGGAGCCTGCCAAGATTAAGTTGCGCACGCCGAACCAGAAGAATTAAGACAGAGAGGGACGTGTGGTACCATGATGCCCGGTACTTACAAACGTGAATCGCTGATTCGCCCAGGCGAATTTAGCGAGAGTCTGGCATTCGGAACTTGAGGACGATGAAACTCACCGTGATCTCGCCGACGTTGAACGAGGCCGAAAATGTCCCCCGCCTTGTGAAACAGCTTGAGCAAGCCTTGGGCGATATCGATTACGAGATCCTCATTGTAGACGACGATTCCCCAGACCAGACATGGTCCATCGCCCAAAAGATTTCCTTAATCAATCCCAGAGTGCGCGTCCTTCGCAGGACGCGGAACCGGGGCTTGGGAATGGCGGTGATCGATGGGTTCTCCACTGCCGAAGGAGATGCGCTGGCGTGTATTGATGCGGACTTGCAACACGACCCCTCGATCCTTCCCCGAATGTTGAAAGAATTACTCAGTGGCACGGATGTCGTGGTAGGCAGCCGCTACATTGAGGGCGGGAGTGCGGGGAAATGGAATCGATTGCGGCGGCTGGAATCCTGGTTTGCGACAAAAACGGCGCAATTTCTTCTCGGGATCAAATTAAAAGATCCGATGTCAGGGTATTTTTTGGTTTGGCGCAAGGATTTCTCCGAAGTAAAAGATCAATTGAACGGAAGAGGATTCAAAATCCTCCTGGAAATTCTCACGAGACTTCATGCTTCGAGCATCAAGGAAATTCCATATACATTCCGTCCTCGGACGAATGGAGAATCGAAACTTACCGGAAAGGTCGTGTTCCTGTACGCCCAGCAATTGTGGCGTCTGTGTAGCGCCAGCCGCCACCTTCCGGTCCGATTTTTGAAATTTGCTGTCGTCGGCGGGACTGGATTTCTTTTCAACCTGGCCGTGATGGCCTTGTTGCTCACGCAAACAAGCTTACATGGCTGGCGCGCCTCAGCCATCGCGTGCTTGGTGGCGAATTTTCAAAACTACATCCTGAATAATTCCTGGACGTACGCGGATCGCTCGCACAAAGGTTTTCGGAAACTGGAGGGATATTTTTCGTATTTGCTTGTGTCTGCGGCAGGTCTGGGGGTCACCACAGCGCTGTATGCCGGATTCGCTCGGACCCTGGCAGGCACATCTCTCATGCAAACTGGAAACGGTTCGCACCTCCTGCTCGCACAGCTGGGTTGCCAATTTGTTGCCGTACTCGCAGGCATTTGGACCAATTTCAAACTGAACAAAGTATTGCCTTGGCCGGAATCCGTCCGCCTGAATCTAACCGCCTCGAAACAAGGCTCCTTTTCAGCTCTTTTTTGATGGAACGTTGCACCCCGAGTGCCCCAATTCGTTCCTTACCTTGCCGAAAAGCGCTCCGGATGCGCGTGGTATGATTCGGCCGGAGGGATCGGACGATTCCCGGACTTAATATTTTGCGCCAGGCCCATTTGGACTCGTCCATTTGGAGGAGGGCGTGCTCGTGGATTATTTTGGGCACCGCGTTGTGCGCCTTGTCGTGCGCGAAGCCAACGGACCCCGCGCCCATGCCGGTACAACTACCCCCCTTCGAATTTCTGAATGCGTGGGGAGACAGGGGCCACGGCCCCGGAAAGCTCGATACGCCCGCCGCGTTTGCCGCCGATTCGCTGGGGAAGGTTTTCTTCGCGGACCCTGGCTCAGGTTTCGTCCACAAATTCGAATCGAGCGGCACGCCGCTGCTTTCTTTCGAGGATTCTCGCATCTATCATGCTTCAGGAATCGCTGTCGATAGCGGCGGCGCCATTTACATCGCTGACGTGGAACGAGGAAATATTTTGATCTTTTTTCCCGATGGATCATTCCTCCGGTCGATGCGAATTGCGACGCAGCGCCATTTTTCGGGGCCGCTCGGCATCAGCGTTGACGACGATGGGAATTTATATGTTCCCGATCCCGCAGGTTCGCGCGTCGTGAAATTCAACGGCCGGGGACGGCTGGTGAAATCATGGAAGGTCCCGAAGAATGCGCCCTCAACAGATGAGCGGCCCCTGGCCGTCGCGGTCGCGCAGGATGGCTCGGCATTCGTGGCGTATCCGAAGACGGGCCGCATCGAGAAATATTCATCGGACGGTTCCTGGATCACATCGTGGATTGCAGTGGATAATGGACCCGCAAGTTCCGGTGCGATCACTGGATTTGCGGTTGCAGGACAGTACGTCTTCACATACAGCGCCACGCAGCCGCGATTTCGCGTCTGGACACTCGATGGCCAACACAAGATCGATGACAATCTTAGCGGATACCTGGACGGCGTAGCCGCGCCGCAGATTGCCGTGACGCCGGGCGGTGAACTTCTTGTGCTGGACCCTGCTTCCACGCGTGTATTCCGGTATCGAATACATCTGTAACTCGAGGAACGAAGATGACGTTGTTGCTGAAGGAAGCCGATGTTCGCGCCTTGCTGACCATGCCTATGGCTCTCGAAGCCGTGGAAGAATCCCTGCGCCTGCAGGGAAATGGCGAGCTGTCGCTGCATCCGCGGCGGCGGCTGAAGCTGCCGGACAATGCCCTGCTGCACTACATGGCGGCGGGCGATCCCGTTCACGGATTTATCAGTATGAAGATTTACATAAGCGTGCGCGGCGCGGTGCGTTTCATGGTGCCGCTATTTCGATCGGCGACCGGCGAAATGGCGGCGCTGATCGAAGCCGACGCTCTGGGCCAGATCCGAACCGGCGCGGCCACGGGGGTCGCGACAAAATATCTCGCGAACGCGGATGCGCGCAACGCGGGGATTATCGGCACGGGCTATCAAGCGCGGACTCAGCTCGAAGCGGTCGCGGCCGTGCGCCGTCTCGAGCGAGTGCGCGCGTTTGGGCGAGATGCGGAGCGGCGCGCTCAATTCTGCCGCGAGATGAGCGCGCGAATCGGCATCGAAGTGGAACCGGTCGAGTCGGGAGAGAAAGCCGTTCGTGGTGCGGATATCGTGGTTACGGCCACCTCGGCGATGAAAATAGTCCTCGAAGGGCCCTGGCTTTCGCCGGGAGTCCATGTCAACGCGATCGGGGCAAATTGGGCTCAGAAGCGCGAATTGGACGACGCGGCTGTCACCCGCGCGGACGCAATTGTGGTGGATTCAATTGAGCAGGCGAAGATGGAAGCAGGCGATTTGATTCTGTCGTTTGCAAATGACGCGGCGCGTTGGGATGCCGTGCGCGAGCTTGGCGCGATCGTCGCGGGAAAGGTTCCGGGAAGAACCGGCCCAAATCAAATCACGCTGTTCAAGTCCAACGGAATCGCGACCTGGGACCTTGCCGTGGCCGTGCGCGTATTTAAATTGGCGGTCGCACGGGGCGTGGGACAATCCATCCCGCTCTGGGAAGCGTCAGGTACGTAGAAACGTGTGCACCTCAAGAAGCGAAGAACAGGATCGGATGGAGTGTTCTGGTAGAATGGCGCGCGACAAGGGAGCACAGAGATCATGCAATTTCTTGAAAAGTTGAAGCCGCTGGGGTTGCTCGTCTTGCGCTGGGCCGTTGGGGCTAGCTTCCTCTATCACGGCTATCCAAAACTAAGCGACCCTGCACGCTGGCTCAAGGCCTTTCCGGCGATGGGTTTTCCCAGCTATTTCGCATATATTTCCGGAATTCTCGAAGTGTTTGGGGGAGGTCTGCTGATCCTCGGACTGTTCACGCGTGGCGCCGCATTGCTGCTGGCGATCGAGATGGGGCTAGTGGTGGGCCGAACGAAACTCCCGGCGGTCGGAATCTACGCCTTCGGACAATATGAGTTCGAGTTAATTCTGGGCGCGGCGGCGATAGCGCTCGCTACCACGGGTGCTGGCTTGATTTCGCTCGACGCCTTTACGTTTGAATCCCGCCGTAAGGGACCGAAGAAATAGAGGGCGATGGATTGACCCTCGCGGCATTGCCAGATCCGCAAACCATCACATAATTAGGCATTGTGGGTCGCGGCTTCAGCCGCGACGTTTAAACGCCGATAAAAACTGGGCTTCAGCCCCTGAAGCGCGAATCGCGCCCCGCCGGCGGGGATTCATGAGACAAGTTCTAGTGGGATGGCGACGCAGGCCCGGCTGTGGCGTGACTTGCCACTGAGAAGAACGGCGCCGGCGCCAGCGGCAGAATGACCCACGCTACCACGTAAGACAGGATGCCGAACACGAACCCGCTTGCAATCGTGATCAACGTCACAACGATTCGCACAATGCCCGGGTCGGCTTCAAAATACTCAGCCAAGCCACCGCACACGCCTCCTATTTTTGAATCGGTCGATGAACGCATCAGACGTTTGGGACCAACCCGGCGCGCAGCGGCCACCTCCGCCTGACGCGCTCCGCAAAACGAGCAGAAATTGGAATACTCGGCGATCTCTTTCCTGCAGTTCGGGCAAATCATCGCAATCCTCCTTACGAAGGATCCTCAATGCCTCAAGAGCGATCCACTGCCTTAAATCTAATCTCAACTACGCAAGAAGGTAAAGAATAATTTCAGCCCCCCACTGCGCCCGGCAGTCTGCCGCTAAGGCCGCCTGAGCACAAGACAACGGGCGATGATATCGTGCAACGCCTGCTTTTTCTCGGTGAATCCCGCAGGGATGTAACCCACTAGGAACGTCATCTCGGAAACCATCCTACCGATATTATGAATCGTAGCGCGCGAGAATGTGACCTGTCGCCCGAAGAGGTCCGTCACATACAGCCTAAGCACTCTTTTGCCCGGCGTTGCCTGCCACGAGGATGCTTCGAAAGAGGCGTAGTAAATCCACGTGATCATAAGCAACACAAGGAATCCCTCCGATGTTGGGCGTGGGATTGACAAAAGGAATTCTTGAAACGTCGCGGGAGGGAGTAATTGGTTTTTCGGGTCCGGAAAAATCAGAAACATGGCAGGGCGAAAAGAAGCAATCAGCCCAAAGAGGAGAGAGAGGATGAATCTATCAATCAAGGAGGCAATGGCCCGCAGCCAAAATCCCGCGTATGTCGGACGCGCCTGCGGCAAGGCAAACCCCTGCGGGCCGGGAATTTCTTCCGCCGACGGAGGAGCCGCAGGAACATACACGGGCCCAATTTGAGCGACGCTTAAAGGAGATCCACAGCGGGCACAAAAGCTGGCGCCCTCGGGAATTTCCGTTCCGCAATTCTCACAGGTCAGGATCGTCCTCCTCGTGGATTTCTCCATGGAAAGCTATCAGCCGACTCGTGGCTTGGCAAGGATATCCGGGGACCGTTCAGCAGGAAGTTTCTGGGGCACGTCAGTAGGCTAGCAATTCTTGGACAGCGGCTACCAGATCGGCCGTCTGCGGAAGAATTTCATTTTCGAGATTGGGATGATAGGCGCAGAAAGTGTCCATCGCCGCAACGCGCCGCACCGGGGCGTCCAAGTGATCGAAAAGCTGGTCGCCGATGCGCGCGGCGATTTCGGCTCCGTATCCCCAGGAGAGCGTGTCCTCATACGCGACGATTACGCGGTTGGTCTTACGCACAGTGGCGGCGATCGCCTCCCAGTCAAAAGGCGATAGCGAACGGAGATCGATGATTTCCACCGAGACGCCTTGGCGTTCGAGTTCCGCCGCCGCAACTTCGGCGCGATGGACCACGGCGCCATACGTGATGATGCTGACGTCGGCACCTTCGCGGACCATCCGCGCGCGTCCAAACGGGATCGTGAAGTCCGGGCCGGGATAGGGAGAACGGTTGTAGGGTTGCCGGTACAGGTGCTTGTGTTCGAGAAACAGCACCGGATCGTCGCACCGAATCGCGGTGCGCAGGAGGCCGCACAGATCGAGCGCCGTTGACGGCATCACGACCCGGAGTCCGGGGATGTGCGTGAAAACCACTTCTCCGGATTGGCTGTGGTAAAGCCCTCCCCCCGTGAGGTAGCCGCCAATCGCGACTCGGATCACCGCTGGCGCTTTGAACGCGCCGTTCGAACGCCACCGAATTACGGGCAGTTCGTTCCGAAGTTGCATCATGGCCGGCCAGATGTAGTCGAAAAACTGAATCTCGGCGACGGGCTTCAATCCGCGCGCAGCCATTCCGATCGCGCTCCCGACGATACACGCCTCCGCAATGGGCGCGTTGAAGACACGGGCAGACCCGAAGCGCCGCTGCAAGTCCACGGTAGCTTTGAAAACTCCGCCCTTCCCTTTCACATGCTTCAGATCGTCTTCGTGGCTGTTATCCGCAACGTCCTGGCCAAACACTACAACACGTTCATCGCGCGCCATTTCGTCGGCCAGTGTCGCTGACACGCATTCCACCATGGTACGGGGCTCGCCTGAAAATTGCGGGACTGCTTCGAATCGCGGCGAAGTCGCGTCGACGTCCGGCGAATATACGTTTACGAGCAAACATTCCTTCAGGGGCGGCTCGGCACGAAGAGCTTTGTCCGTCGCCTCCCGGATTTCGTGGTCCACGTCGGCCTCGAGTTTTTCCAGCTCTTTCTCTTCGACGATTCGTTCGCGGACCAGAAATAGCCCAAATTTTGGGATGGGATCACGGTGCGCATCCTCTTCAATTTGCCGCGCCGTTTTGTAGAGTTTTTCGTCGTCGGAAAGAGAGTGCGAGTAGGGACGCGTGACGTGCGCGTGCACCAGCGCCGGCCCCTTTCGCGCCCGGCAATATTCCGCGGCCCTTTTGAGGACTGCATAACTTGCCAGTGGATCCGTGCCGTCACATTCCTCAACGTGCAGCCCGGGATAATTGGCCACCAATTTCGATATGCTGCCGCCCGCCGTCTCGAATTCAACGGGAACGGAAATGGCGTAGCCGTTGTCTTCGATCAGAATCAGCAAGGGCAGCGACTTCAAACAGGCTGTATTCAGCGCCTCGAAAAATTCTCCCTCGCTGGTGGAACCTTCTCCTCCGGAAACGTAGACGATCTCGTCGGACGGGTGGACCGCATTCTGTCCTTGTGTTGACAGCCGTGCCTGCTCGGCCGCCCGCGGGAATTTCTGGAAATAAAGCGACGCTTGGGCCATGCCGGCGGCCTGCGTATACTGCATTCCGGTCGCCGAAGACCGCGCAAAAATATTCAGGCGAGGACTCCCCCAGTGCGAAGGCATTTGTCGGCCTCCGGAGTTTGGATCATCCTTAGCCCCCATCGCATGCAGCAGCATTTCCAGCGGCGTGACCCCCATCTCCAGGCACAGCGCACGGTCACGGTAGTAAGGATAGATCCAGTCATAGCCGGGCCGGAGAATCAGGCCCGCCGCGGCCAGCACGCCTTCGTGGCCGGCGCCGCTGATTTGGAAAAATATTTTGTTTTGTCGTTTCAGTTGGATTTCGCGGTCGTCGATACGCCGCGAAAGATACATCGTGCGGTAGATGCGAAGAAGGTCCTCCCGAGCGAGGCCCTGGTACCGGGCGGCATCGAATTTCGCATCTATTGGGCGTGCCTGAACCGGCATGCAATTTCACCTCATCCGGTGGGGTGACTTCCCCGCCTAAGCGGACGATATATTATATCGGGAAGCGGTGCGGCAAACAAAAAAATCGCTAAAAATTCTGCGGCAAATTCTTATCAACATAGCTGCCAATCCTGTCCCGGGAAGGAGGTCCGTCTGCTTGAATTGTTGCCGATTGTTGAGAAGGTTGCGAGGAATTGGCGGCGAGCGTTCCACGTCCCAGGGTGTGGTGGCTGGGACGGAAACGCTCTGCCGCACTCATGACGGCGCAACCGGGGGGAGAGCGCCGACATATTGCTGGCGCAGCAGTCTTCGCGGCAGCGAAGGTGCGCCGGCAATCTCTACGAATCCGCTTGGGATCCTGCAAATTGCCTATACATTTTTCCCTCTCACCTTCCTATGTCGCTACGGCTTGGGCGCTTGCAGAGTCCCCACGGGATCGACCGAAGCCGACGACGCGGACCCCATATCCAGTACGAACAACCCTTCGGTCGCCGATGCGGCTACCAATTGGTTTCCACTCTCACGAGAGCGCAGCGCGGAAAGCGAGTTGTCGCCGCTGGGGCCTTCCAAATGCCCCCAAGTCTTGCCCGAGTCGCGCGACACAAACAGGACGCCCTTGGCTGTGGACACGACTATCGCGCTTTTCACCGATGCCATATCCTCCAGGGAGAGTTCGGATAAATTGGCTTGGCGCCAGGAGCCGCCTGCATCGCGTGAAATGAAAACGCCGCGATCGCTCGCCAGCACGACGGTGGTCTCGCCGGCGGTGTAGAAATGAAGCCCACCGCGATGTTCGACCGGAAGCGTGCGCGCAATCCAGGTCTTGCCGCCGTCACCAGAGATTTCAAGCTCCCGTTGAGTTAAGGCCCAAACATAGGAATTGTTGTTGTCGGTACGAATCGCGCGAACCGGCGACACGCTCGCCACTGTGCCGGCCGTGTCATTCAGTACGGGAGTAAATGGAATGGCGCTCCAGTTTCTTCCACGATCATGCGAAACGAACAATCCCTCCTCGGCTGCGGCATACCAGGCGGCTGGGCTGAATGCCATTTCATTTACTCTGGCGCGGAACGGAACCGTCAATTTCACGGCCGCGGAGGTTGCGGATTTTGCCGGCGCTTTCGCGGCCCCTGCCAACGCCTTCTCCACTGTGGCTATCTGGCGGGGTTGCGATGGCGCGGCCTTTTCGATGACTTGATCTACGGCCACCCAGGAAGCCCTTAGTTTGTCATAGTGCATGAGTCCGCCCGGGCCAGGCGCCGCGAGCCACCCTTCAGGAGAAGCGAAAATGTGGCGCGGAGGCCCGGACGTGAGCCCCGGATGCTGCGGGTCAGTGGCGGCATCCACGATGCCACGATGTGAAAATCCCTGGTTGGAGACGCGATACGTTTGGCCGCCATTGTCACTCACCTGAACGCCCAGACGCTCCGTGCCCAGGATCAATCGATCTGATTTTTCTGGATCGATAATCATCGAGAGAATGCTCCAAGAAGCGGGCGTCACCAGGTGCCAAGCGGCGCCATCATTGGAGGTTTTCCAGAGGCCCTCCGTCGTGGCGGCGTAAATGGTATGAGGACGCTTCGGGTCCTGCAAAATGTGCACGGTTCGCAGTGAGTCCTTCGGAATTCCCTTGAACCTCGTCCAGGACGCCCCGCCATCCGAGCTGTGGTAAATGCCGGAACATGCGCTGGCGAAAATGTGCGACGCATCATTCTGATCGACCGTGATGGTCATGACGTCCGAATCGTCCACCATGCCTTGATGAATCGGCGCCCAGCTTTTTCCGCCGTCCACGGTTTTCCACGGCAAGTGATACGTGCCGGCGTAAATTGTGTTGGGGTCGTGCGGGTCAATCGCGATGGAATCGAAGTTGCGCAGGTCCGCGTGATTCTCCGGGGAAATGCGCGCCCAGTTCTTCCCGGAGTCGGCCGACCAGTAGACGCCATCGATGGCGCCTGCAATAAGGATGTCCGGATTTGAGGGTGCGGCGGCGAGTGCGCGCACCGCGTGTCCTTCTAGCCCAATAAGCTCCCAGTTGTGGCCTGCGTCCGCGCTGCGATAAACGCCGCCGCCGTGCGAATTGAGCGTCCAACTGGTGGCGTAGAGCGTGCCCGCGGACCGCGCGTCAACAACGATGGACATGATCACGTCATCATGATTCGCGCCGATCCGGCCAAGCAATTCCCAGTGTTCCCCTGCGTCACGCGAACCGAATACATGGCCATCGGAGGTGCCGAGGAACAAGGTCCGAGTGCCGCCGGGAACAGCTGCAAGCGACTGGACGTCTCCACCCGGGGGGCCGACTTGCCGCCAGGTCTGCGCGGCGGCAGAAAACGTGACCAGGAGGACCAAGCCAAAAATCCAGAAATAGCGGTATGGCGGCGTTCGCATCAATACCGTCCTCCGGCCCTATTTATCGGCATTCTTATCCGCTGACCTGATTACACACCCAAAGGCCGGCACCTCAGCCACAGGTCAAGATCAATCCTAACGAGATCGAGCCAAAGAAAATGCTGGTCGGAAGGACAGTATCAGGACGGCTGGTTTAGCTGTACGCGTGGACAATCGTGAAGATACGACTTCCCACTGGATTTCCAAATCTTTTAATATCCTGTAAGTAATAGCCCCGTCTTATGAGGCAAAGAGCTCTTGAACCGTATAGGTTTTGGTGGGCATTACGGGACTCAGAGACATTTCAATTAAACGCCGCATTGGTAACACATTTGTTTTCTTTGATTTAGAAGAAGCGAGTTAGCGTACTTAGTTTGGCTTTCCTAATGACTCGGATGCGGGCTCCGCGTGGTGCCTGTCAGAATATCGGCTTGGTAGACTCCAGGAAACACCCAGGAGAGCGAAAAATGATTCTCCTAGCAACGAAGGTCTTGATCGTCTGGACGGTCACCGCTTTGGCCGTCGGCTTCGGTCTGGGAGCTATGATTCGAACGGCTGACAGGGTCCGAAAAGAAGAGACTTTGAAGGCACTTCTTTCGACCTTGGATAGCAAGCAAGTGGCACATTAAGGGAAAGATCCGCCTCGGGCAACTACAGTCCGGATTCGGTCCAAACTGGCGCGGGTAGACCGTCCTGAACCGCTCAATCCAATGATTCGAATAGTTCCTCAGTCGTCTCGAACTCCGGGCCGCCGGGGCGAACGACCTTTTGTTTCGCGGTCTTGAATGGTTCCTCGGTGGGAATTCTCTCAAGCCACCGCTGGCGTGACAGCTTTTCGTGGTCGGAAAAATCCAGACGCACAATCAAGCGGATTCCCAACGCTGGATGAGGATTTGAGCCGGCCTCAGCTTCGGCGGCGCCGGCGGTTTTGACCTTGGTCTTCGATGCAGCTTTTCCTTTTGAACTTCCCTTGGAAGCTTTTGCAGGAGGTTCGGCCGGCGTGTCCTGTTTTGCTTCCAAGTCCTTGCGCTCAAACTTAAGCTGCAATTTCTTGTCCAGCCGGAACCCCTGCCGCCAACCCTCGATACGATGACGCGCCTGTTGGGCCGCGTCCTCGTCACCGCCGAAATCGAAAACTAAAAAAGAATATGCCATACAATAAATATGGGCGGGCATGGCCTTCCATGTCAAGATACACTATTTTTCCACTGGCAGTTGTATCTAGGCGCATGAGGGTAGTATCCTTGAATCGCCTAGGCCTCATGACCCTGAAGGACATTTCGCGAAAGCTCCTGGCAGTCGCGGCGTTGTTTGCGCTTCTGGCGGCGAGTACA
>WNGO01000285.1_pt1 | contig 38260 bp, 30 predicted proteins | sample 5400511 | NCBI WGS metagenome assembly WNGO01 (sample SAMN13153380, study PRJNA577476) | soil metagenome | isolation source: 20 cm soil or saprolite under Garry oak tree replicate 2 | place: USA:California | collected 2016-06-15 | reverse complement strand
TGCCGACGCCCCCTTCGATCTCGACCGCTACTACCCGAGCGGCGGCCAGATCGTGAAGACCCGGTTCTTGAACAACAGCGCCAGCTCCGGCGTCCACCACTCCGGCAACTGGGTGCAGTCCGACGCCGAGCTGGGTGGGGACCTCAACCGCCAGTGGTCGTTCATGAGCGGGGTCGAGAACGACGCGTTCACCGTCAACGCGCTATGGAAGCAGGGTATCGGAATCGTGCGCAGTGACGGCAGTGATGCACGTCTGATCGCCCATCACTACTCGGCGAGTCCGAGCTACTATGCCGACCCCTTCGCGCAGGTGAGTCCGGACGGCAGGGTGGTGATCTTCAACTCGAACATGAACGGCTCGGGCCGCTACGATCTGTTCGTCGCGGAGATACCGCTCCGCTGACCGCCACAGGAGGGCCTCCAAAGCGGAGCCCCGGCCGCTCGTAGGTTTCTGGCCCGACTCTTGCGCTACATCGTTACCGTCCCAGACGGTGATCCGTGATTCGGCTCGCGTTCGGCATAGACACCTTCCAGATCGGCGGCACCGAGCTCAACGCGGTTCGCTGGGCCGAGCACCTCAGTGCGGAGCGGTTTCAGCTTACCGTTGTCCACCTTCACGCGGACGGCCCCTTGCGGGCTCGCTACGAGCAGACCGGCGCGCAGCTGGTACACTTGCCGTTGCGGAGTCTGTATGGGACGAGCGCGGTGCGTCAGGGAATCCGCCTTGCCAGGCTCCTGGCTGGCGCGCGCATCGATGTCTTCCACACACACGACATCTACAGCAACATCTTTGGAGTACCGTGGGCGCGCCTCGTCGGCGTCCCTGCTGTGGTGGCGAGCCGCCGCTGGTGGCACCCGAGCCCGATCACGCGCCGTGTCCACAGGATCGCGAACCGATGGGCGTGCCGCGCCGCCCATCGGGTGCTCGCGAACACCCCGAGCGTTGCCGCGCTCCTGACCCAATCGGAAGGGATCCCACCTGGGAAGGTCATTTGTATCCCCAACAGTCTCGCGGAAAGCGCTTTCGTCTCGTTGCCGGCCGCGGAACGCGTCGCATGGCGCGCTCGGCTAGGCGTCCCCGCCGACGCGCCGGTGATCGGTATCGTGGCCCGCTTCGATCGCGACAAGGATCACCCGACCCTGCTCGACGCCTTCGCGCGCATCGCGGCAGGCATCCCGCGGGCGCATCTGGTGTGTGTGGGTGACGGGCCCGAACGCGCCGCCGTCAGGCGTCTGGCGCAGGGCTTGCGATTAAATGGGCGTGTACAGTTCGTGGGCACCCTGGCGCCGTCATTTAACCTTCACGATTTGTTCGACGTGTCCGTGCTGTGCTCGGTCACCGAAGCATCTCCCAACTCGGTGCTCGAGGCGATGGCGGCTGCGCGGCCTGTGATCGCGACCCGCGTCGGCGGGGTGCCGGACGCCGTCCACGACGGTACGACCGGGGTACTCGTTCCAGCCCGCGATCCCCAGGCGCTCGCCGCAGCCCTGCGCGCAGTCCTCGAAGACCCCGAGCGGGCCCAGGCTCTCGGCCGGGCGGCGCAGGCCTATGTTCGCGCCGAACACCACGAGCACCATGTCATCGAACGGCTGAGCGCCTGGTACGAGTCGCTCGTGCCAGGCACGGAGACGGCGGCGTAGCGCGATGTGCGGCATTGCGGGCTTTGCGGGGTGGCAACTCGGAGCCGCGGAGGCCGGCCGCACTGTGCGCGCTATGTGCGACGCGATCGTTCATCGGGGTCCCGACGATAGCGGGTATTTCGTCGCTCCGGAGGTCGCGCTCGGCATGCGCCGGCTCTCGATCATCGATGTCGCCGGCGGGCAGCAGCCGATCGGGAATGAGGACGGCTCGGTCCAGGTCGTTTTCAACGGCGAGATCTACAATCATCACGAGCTACGTCGCGACATGATCGCCCGCGGCCATCGCTTCCGTACGCGGAGCGATACCGAGACGATCGTCCACCTCTACGAAGAGATGGGGGAGGCCTTCGTCGAGCGGCTGCGGGGGATGTTCGCCATCGCCCTGTGGGATGTCCGCGCCAAGCGGCTGGTGCTGGCGCGCGATCGGGTGGGCATCAAGCCCCTGAGCTACTGGGTGACGCCTGACGGGATCGCGTTTTGCTCGGAGCTACGCTCGCTGCTCGCGCTGGATCGGTTTCCGCGCCGGCTCGACGATCGCGGGATGGCCGCGTTTCTCAGCCTGGGCTACGTGCCCGATCCCCTGGCTGCCTTCGCCGGCGTCGCCAAGCTCCCGCCCGGACACGTCCTCACGTGGTCCGCAGAACGGGGCGTCGCGGTGCAGCGCTACTGGACCCCGGCGGTCGCCGAGACCCCGGTAGTCGACGAAGCGTCGGCGGTAGAGCGCCTCCGCGAGCTGCTCGCAGCCGCGGTCGGGAGCCATCTCGAAGCCGAGGTGCCGCTCGGCGCTTTCCTGTCGGGGGGGCTCGACTCCTCGACCGTGGTCGCGCTGATGGCCCGTGGTGCGGCGATCGAGCCGCACACATTCTCGATCGGCTTCGATGACGTGGCGTTCAACGAGGCACCGCATGCCCGCCGCGTCGCGGAGGCCATCGGCACGCGTCACACGGAGCTTGTGGTGCGACCGGACGCGGACCGGTGGATCGAGGGTATCGTCGGCATTTTCGACGAGCCGTTCGCGGATTCATCGGCCCTCCCGACCTACGCGGTCTCGTGGCTCGCGCGCCAGCACGTGACCGTGAGCCTGTCCGGCGATGGCGGCGACGAGTTGTTCGGTGGGTACACGCGCTACCTCGACGCCCTGCGTCGTCCCACGCTGCCCGCCTGGGGACGCTCCATACTCCGCGCAGTGGGGCGCGCGCTGCCGCACGTCGCGCCCGGCCGGGGCCGCCTGCTCGATCGCGCGCGGTCCCGGGAAGCCGCATACGCCGGCACGCACCCGTCGACGGCGGGATGGCCGCCCACCGCCTCGTGCCCCGAGACGGTGAGTTCGGCGACCTCCTGGCGGACGCGTTCGCCGCCGCTCACGCCCGCGACTTCGTGTCTCAAATGACGCTGGTCGACGTCGCCACCTACCTCCCCGGCGACATCCTGACCAAGGTGGACCGGGTGAGCATGGCCGTATCTCTCGAGGCTCGCGTGCCGCTGCTCGACCATCCGCTCGTCGAGTTCGCACTCGGGCTGCCCGCGGACTTGAAGATCCGCGACGGGACAGGAAAACGGGTCTTCCGGCGTGCGATCCGGGGGCTCGTGCCGCCCGAGGTGCTGGACCACCCGAAGCTGGGATTTGCCGTGCCGCTCGGCCCATGGTTCCGCGGGCCGCTGCGCCACCGGATCGACCGGCTCGCCACGGCCGACGACGGGCTGTACGACCTGCTGGACCGAACGGCCGTGCGTCGCTTGATCCGGGAGCACCTCATGCGGCGCCGCGATCACAGCACGGCGCTGTGGCGCGCCCTCGTGCTCCAACTGTGGCTCGCCCACCTAGACGCTGGCCACCTCTCCCGCCCGCTTCCAGCGTCCCTGATCGAGTTCTGATGTCCCTCGGCCCGCACGAGGGCGCTGTGGCGTCCAAGCCACAGATGCCAGGGGGCCGCGTCGAGGACGTCCGGGGTCGATGGGCTGGGCTGTGGCACGCGCTATGCGACCACAGCGGCGGACTGTCGGCCGCGCGCTTGCCGCGGCACCGCGGCAGGACTTCTTTGACAGGAGGACGTTGAATGCCCGCCCAGACGACCAAGGCAGACCGGTCCAGACAGGCGAGGTGGGCGAGCGAGGCTTCCCATTTCGATGCCGTCGACTACTCGACCGCACCGATCCATCCGCTGATCATAGAGCGGTACGCCCGTTGCCGCCAGAGAGACTATTACCAGAGTGAGTATTTCTTCTCACTCCTGAACGACGTCAAGGGCAAGCACATTCTCGACATCGGTTGTGGCGACGGTGGCAACGCGATCCTGCTCGCGTTGCGCGGCGCGTTCGTAACGGGGATCGACATCTCCGAAGAGGCCATCGCGGCAGCGAAGATTCGAGCCGGACATCACTCGGTGGATACGCAGACCGAGTTCATCTGTTCGCCGTTGGAGCTGCTGCAGACGAAAACGACCTTCGACATCGTGATGGGCCAGGCAATTCTGCACCATGTCCTCTCAGAGCTTGACGCAACGTTCAGAGCCATTTGCAGAGTGACGGTCCCCCGCGCCCGGTGCGTCTTTCTGGAACCGGTCAATCTCTCACCAACCTGGCGAAGACTCAGATTGATGGTGCCGGTCCCCACCTGTGGGACGGTCGATGAGCGGCCCCTGGAAGAGGCTGATCTGCAAGTCATTCGGCGATACCTGACAGACTTCGAGATGCGGCAGTTCGCGATTCTCGCACGGTTGAGTCGGTTTTTTCTTCACGGGCCATATGAGCTCGCGCCTCGGGTCGTGCGACTTGCGTGCGACACGGCGGGGCGGATGGACTACGTTGCGGTGCGTCATCTCGGACTCAAGAAGCTAGCGAGCTGCGCAGTTATCGCGGGCCACTTGCGTGCACACTGAGTTCCGCACGCCGGCGCAGAGTCCATGACGGCAATCAGGGCAGAGCCAGCACAGGCGGGACAGCGCCCTGGGCTGCACACCTGGACGCCGACGTTCGTGTTGTTCCTGGCGTACTTGTTCACCATCGTGACCGGCAGGCTTCCCGTAGGAACCGTGGTGATGGTCTTAGCCATCGCCAGCCTGTTCCTCCAACGCGCAACGCTTCGTACGCCTGGGTTCCTCGGGTTATTCGCAGCCTGGACGCTGTGGGCCGCCCTAGGGTATGCCGTGACGCGTTACCCCGAGGTGGTCGGAGACAGCCTCACCGACCGCGCCAAGGTCGTTCTGGTGACCCTCGTGGCGGTCAACGCGCTACGCCGATGGACACAGATCCATTTTTTCATCCTCATCGTGCTCGTGAGCTACGTCTTGTTTCCCGCCCGCTCCACGCTGGTGAACTATGTCCACGGGTACACCCTGTTCGGGCGCGCCATTGGCCCGTTCATTTACGGCAATCCGAACGATCTCGCCGCCCATACTATCCTGGTCCTCGGGCCCGCGCTCGCGCTCTGGGCCGGTGCACCTCGGGGAAGTCCGATCCGTTGGATCGCTCTGGCAAGCGCCGCGCTCCTGACCCTCGTCATCGTGCTCACCCAGTCCCGCGGCGCGTTTGTGGCCTTGGGCGTTATGGCCTTGCCAACTACGATCACACTCGTGCGACGGCGACCACGGGCGATCGCGGGGGTGGCCGCCGTGCTCGGACTGGTCCTGTATCTCGCGCCCGCGTCGTTCTGGGCGCGGATGCAAGGTTTGCGCAAAGCCACCAGTGTCGCAACGATCGGCGAGATGGACCCGGAGGGGTCCGCACGACAGCGCTTTGCGGTGCTTCAGACCGCTACTCGCATCATCCGCGATCACCCGGTGCTGGGGGTGGGCCTGGGAGCCTATGAAGTCGCCCAGTACCGCTACAACCCATCGTTAGGCTACCTCGACACGCATAATACGTACTTGAACGTCCTCGCCGAGACGGGAGTGCCGGGGCTGGTGCTGTTCCTGGCGCTCGTCATCATCGTGCTTCGGGACGTGCATCATGCTCGCCGCCGGGCGGGCCGCCGGTCGCCCACTCAAGCGGAGGCGTTACGGTGGCTGCAGTATGCCTTGATTGGGTATCTCACGGCGGGCGTGTTTGGGTCCTTCTCCAGACTGGCGTTCCTCTACGTTTACCTAGCGCTGCTCTGGTGCGCGTCGCGAACGACCGAGGGGCTGGGGCTGGCCACGAATCCCGTTGAGCCGCCACCCGGCCGAACCAAAGGGGCCCCGATCGGGGGCACGCGAGGTCGCGGCTGGTTCGGCTCACTCTCCCAGTCGCGGTAACAAGAGCTCTCGTCCGCCGGCGCCGCACCCGTTGCGCCGGAGCACGACGCTCCTCTGCGAACCGACTAGAAGGCCAATCACAGCCCCGCACCACCCCGCCAGTCCGAGCGACGTGCCGCCCGACCCCAGGGACATGAGCACCAGGCTCATCGACGCGCCCACCGTGGCGACCGCCACCACCCTACCCGATCGTACCGACGCGAGGTATCCGAGCGGCGCGAGCAAGACGGCCATCCAGCCCGCCGTCAGAACCCCGGCCCACTGGCTCCACTCGCGCTCCCCCGGGGCAAACAGGCGCCACCCGTCGCCCGGAGTGATGCGTGCTTCTCGAACGACAGCGCCGGCGTTGGTGACGAGGACGAGGCGGTACCCGAATCGACGCACGACCAACCGTACCGTTACCGGATCGCCGACCGTCGCGGGCATCACGTGGCGGAGCCACAAGGAGTGACCCCGTAGCCGGGCGCGGTCACTCCCCGACGCCAGGTGAAGGTGGAGGTCTCGGTCCCTCTGCTCCAACCACAGCCAACCACGGCCGTTCGGCATCCAGGCGATGACCACGTGGGCCAGTCCGGTGTCGGGGCGACCCGACGTAAGCGCGACGACGATGTCCGCGCCTTTCGCAGGCGGGACATCGAGCCACTGGTCGAAGGTGATCAGCACCCCGTCGACCCGCACCTCTCTCAGTAAGCCGGTAAACGGCACGTAGTGCGATCCGTCGGCCGCTCCTCGCGTCCAGTCGAGCGTGCGCGGGGAGAGGACTGCCTGCGTTGCCTCGCCTGCCTCGAGGCAGGCGCTGAGCAGCACGCCATAAACAATCGATGCACACACGGCGCGCCGGCGTGTTTCGACCACCCACCGATGGAGGTGTGGTAGAACTAATCCGATGACGCCGCCGAGGGTGTTCGCGAGGATGTCCGCCACGCTGGCGACCCGACCCGGGATCACCGCGTATTGCAGCCACTCGACCCCGATCGTGGTCGTCAGGACCACCGCGAGACCCGACGAGCACGGCACGCCGGTGCGAGCTAGGGCCCATCCTAGGGGCACGAAGAGCGCTACGTTCGCCACGGCATCGGCCAGGGCGTAATCGCCGCAACCCAGGCACCAAAATGGGATACCGTCGCCAGGCATGCCGGACGCCATCGGGACGAGGGTGGCGCCTGCTATCATGCCCAGGGCGAGGGCAACCGGAGCCCACGTCACGATGCCCGTCCGGGCCGAGGAGGAGGGGTTCACGTGTTTCCGTCCGATGTACGCAAGAGCGGGACCCGAGCTCCACGACGGATGGGAGTGCAGGGAGGCCGACTTACCGCCTGCTGTTGCGTCCGCGCCACATCCAGGGGGCTCGGCGCCACGGGCTCGGCGAGCGGTTCACATGCACGTCGCCGGGCACCCGAGTCCGGGATGGGCACGCGACTTGCGCCTCCGCCGTGCGCAACGTCCCTCGGAGGAGCCTTGGTTGTCCCGATTTGTCTTGCCTAGTTAGGGAGAAAGCGTTGTGACATCGCTCGAGGGTAGGAGCGCCGACGCGGCAGCGCCGCCTGAGCTGCAGGTCGGACCGCTCGCGTCCCTGGCCGCGCTCCGGGCGCGGATCGGTGTGACGCCGGCCATGATTCGGGGCGCCGGGTGGTCGATCGGCGGCACGGCGAGCGGTGCTGTCGCATCGTTTGTCGTTCAGGTCATCCTGGCAAGAGCCCTCGAAGCGACGCGCTACGGCGTCTACAGCTACCTGTTGGCGTGGGTCAACGTTGCCGTTCTGGTAGGGAAACTCGAGTTCGACACGGCCGCTATCCGGTTCATTGCCACCTATGACGGGCAGCGACAGGACGGGCTCCTCCGCGGATTCTGGCAGTACGGGTGGCGCGTGGTCACCCGCACCGCGATCGGAGTCGCACTGCTCGCCGGCGGAGCGGCGTGGCTATTCCGGCATCACCTCCACCCAGGGATTCAGGGAGGAATCTGGGCGGCCTCTGCGTTGGTGCCGCTGAGCGCACTCCTGCTGTTCAGCGGCAGTACGCTCCAGGGGTTCCGACAGGTCCCGCAGGCGCAACTACCGCAGGTCTTGCTGCGGCCTGTCCTGTTCGGTGTGGGCATTGTGCTGGTCGGGGCAGCCGGCGTGCAGCTCGAAGCGGGGAGCGCCGTGGCCCTCAACGCCGGGGCGACTGCCGTGGCGCTGGGCGCGAGCCTGTTCCTGTTGCGTCGCGCCGCTCCAGCGAGCGCCATCGCGGCGCCGCCCGAGTTCGAGCGGACCAAGTGGAAGGGGGCGGTTCGCAGCTTCCTCGTGATTTCGGCAGCGCAGCTCGTCCTGTCGCAGCAGGCGGACATCCTGGTGGTAGGGACCCTCCTCAGCCCGCGCGACGCTGGGCTGTACAGTGCGGCGAGCCAGCTGTCGGGGCTGACCATGCTCGGCGCGCAGGCGGTGATTTTCGTCGTGCTGCCGATGGTATCCGACCTCCACGCCCGCGGACGGCGAGCCGAGCTGCAGGCCCTAGTGGTCCGCACCGTCCAGGGCTGTGCGGCGATGAGTATTCCGGTCGTCGTGCTGCTGCTCGCCGGCGGTCGCGTCGTACTCAACGCGTACGGAGCGGCGTTCCGCGACGCGTATCCCATCCTGGCAGTGCTGGCCACTGGTCAAGTCGTGGGCGCGACGATGGGCATCATCTCGGGGTTCCTGTTGACCATGACCGGGCATGAACGGGCGGCGAGCCGGATGGTCGTCGGTACGGCGCTCTTCAACCTCGCGCTCACGTTCGTGCTGACCCCCGCGTTTGGTGCCGTGGGCGCGGCGGTGGCGACGGTGGCGGCCGGGTTCACCAGGGTCGGGCTGCTCTCGTGGTACGCCCGACGCTACGTCGGCGTCGCGGTGCGCCCCTTCATCACCAATCAACCCGCGGCGGAAGGCGCGTGACCATGGTCGCCCCGAACTCCGCAACCGCGCCCGCCGTCCGCGTCGAGGTCTTGCCGGAGGGGTCGCCTGACCGCGAGGCGTGCGAGCAGGCTCTTGCGATCGAGGGTGTCCGATTGCCGTTGCCTCATCGCATCGGCTGGCCGCAGGCCCGGCGCGGGGTGGCGTCGCTGCTCGTTGCCCTCCGGGAGCCGGACGGTCGTTGTGCGGCAGCCTTCGGCATGTACAGCGCCGCAAGCCGTGCGCTGCCGGGCTTTCGCCTGCTGCGCGTCGAGCGGTTTGGAGAGGCCGTGCCGCGCGCCCACTGGGCCGCCGCCGTCCGCGCGCTCGCAGAGGTGGCGCGGCAAGAGCCGCGCGTGCTGCGCGTGAGCGTGGAGGTGTTCTCGCGGGACGATAACGCGCGGGCGACTCTCGGGGAGCTCCTCGCGCAGAACGACTTCGTGCGGGCGCCTACCACGCGGAATTGGGGCAGAACGTTCGCGCTCGATCTGCAGCCTAGCGAGGATGAGTTATTTGGGTCCTTCAGCCCAACCGTGCGGCGCGCGATTCGCTCGGTGGCGAAACTGCCGGTGCAGGTTCGCTCGCTCGACGACCGCCGGCTGGGACGCCGGTTGGACGCGCTATCGAGCGAGACCTTCGCGCGTACGGGTGCGCGCTACCAGGAGGTGTGGGATTGGGAGGGCGTCATCGAGCTGTCGCGCCGCGTGCCGGACGCCTCTCGGCTGGTCGGGCTGTTCCGCTCGGACCGGGAAGGGCCGGATGCCCTGCTCGGCTTCGCGTGGGGATGGTGGAACGGGCAGAGCGTGAGCTATTTCGCCGGCGCTTCCTCACGGCCCAGCGATCTCCCGGGCGTGGGAATCGTGCATCCACTGTTCTGGGATCTGATCCTGTGGGCGAAGCGGGCCGGTGCGACGTGGTTCGATCTCGGCGGCGCGACGGACGGCACAGCGAGCTCCGGGGACCCGCTCGGCGGGATTTCCGAGTTCAAACGGCGATTCAGCAAGGAGACCGTGGACGTGGCAGAGGATTGGAACTTCGAACCTCACGCCTTCCCAGCGCGTGTAGCGGCGCTGGTGAGCACGGGCGCAGCGTGGCTGCGCCAGGTGGCCCGGCGCTAATATGCCCGCGAGCCTGCCCCGCCCCTTCCTGTCCCGGGTGATGAGCGCGGACATATTCGCGCCGGCGCTCCGCACCCTCGGGCGCGGCCTCGTGTCGATCTTCACGTTCCATCGGTTCGCAGACCCGGACCTGGGCGTAGTGGGGCACGACCCTGCTGCCCTGCGCGATCACTTGGCGTACCTCCGTCGCCATCGCTACCGGCTCCTCAGCCTGACCGACGTGATCAGAGACCTTGAGGAGGGCGGCGGGGGCCCACCCGCCGTGGCCTTCACAGTGGACGACGGATATGGCGACTTCGCCCGCATCGCCGCACCCGTCTTCGCCGAGTTCGATTGTCCGGTGACGTTGTTCGTCACGACGGGCTTTGTCGACGGGTTGCTCTGGTTGTGGTGGGATCGCGTCACCTACCTTTTCGAGCACACCCAGTGTAGCTCGCTCGTGCTCAACTTGGAGTCCGAAGCGCGCTCGTATCGCTGGTCGACGCCGGGCGAGCGGAGCCGGGTGCAGCAGGATGTCCTTTCCCGGCTCGAGTGGATGGACGGGCTGCAGCGCGAAGCGACAATCGCGTGGCTTGCCCGGCAGCTCGACGTGGAACTACCCGCGAGCCCGCCACCGGCGGTAGCGCCGATCAGCTGGGACGAGGTGCGCCGCACAGCGAAACTCGGCGTGACGTTCGGTCCCCATACCGTGACGCATCCCATCCTCAGTCTCGCGACCGACCAGGCCTGCCGCTGGGAGATCGAGGAATCGTACCGTCGGGTGCGCCAGGAGACCGACGCCTGGGTACCCGTTTTCTGCTATCCGAACGGCGAGCCGCGTGCGTTCGGGCAACGGGAGCTCGAGGCGACGCAGCATGCGCGCTTTCGGGTCGCCTTGACTACCGTGCGTGACTACGCTGCCGCGCGCCACCTTCGGGCGCACGGAGCACCGGGTCGATTCGCTCTTCCCCGCTTCCCCTACCCGGACGACCGGCCGCATTTGGTGCACTTCGTATCGGGCCTCCTGCGCCTGAAGCGGATGCTTCTGGGCCGCAGCCGCACCATGCCATCCGACGTAACGCCCCGGTTAGCCGCTTTGAGCTCGACATGTGCGGGATTGCTGGCGTAGTCGGGTTCGAGAACCCGACCCTGGCGCTCGAGGGAGTCCAGCAGATGGTCCACGCGCTGGCCCGGCGAGGGCCGGACAGCGAGGGTCTCGAATGCTGGCCGGACGTCGTGCTCGGTCATCGGCGCCTCGCCATTTTCGACCTCAGCGATGCCGGCCGGCAACCGATGATGTCGCCCGACCGATCCCTGGGGGTCGTCTTCAACGGCGCGATCTACAACTTTCGCGCGCTGACGACGGAGCTCGCCGCCGCCGGCGCGCAGTTCCGTAGCCGGACCGACACCGAAGTCCTGCTGCATGGATACCACCGCTGGGGAATCCATGGCTTGGTCGCCCGTCTGCGGGGGATGTTCGCGTTTGCGCTGTGGGACAATGCACAGCGCACGCTGTACCTGGTTCGCGACCGGCTGGGGATAAAACCCCTCGTGTATGCCGAGCGAAACGGCTGCATCGGCTTCGCCTCGACCGTTCGGGCGCTGCGCGCCGGCGGCTGGGCCGGCGACCTCGACGAGGAAGCACTCGCAGAGTATCTCGAGTTCGGTTTCGTGACGGATCGTCGCGCCATCTACCAAGGCCTCACCAAGGTACCGGCAGCGTCGATCGTGCGGTGGCGGGACGGAGTGCTGCAAACGGAGGAATACTGGACGCCGCCCCCCGTGCGCCTCGCAGGCACGCCGACGTTCGAGGAAGCGGTCGAAGAGACCGAGCGCCTCTTTCTCGCAGCTGTCGAGCGACGGCTCGACGCCGATGTCCCCGTCGGCGCCCTGTTGAGCGGCGGCCTCGACTCCGGTCTCGTGTGCTGGGCCGTCACCAAGCTCGGAGCGGACCTGACCGCCTTCACCGTGGGCACGCCCGGTGACCCGGAAGACGAGACGACGGATGCGTGCGCGACCGCTACGGAATTGGGCATCCGGCATCGCCTTGTCGGTCTGCCGGCCTCCGAGAGGCCTGGGGTCGAGGAGCTGGCATCGGCGTACGCAGAGCCGTTCGCGTGCGCTTCGGCACTGGGCATGCTACGCGTGTGCAAGGAAGTGGCGAGCTCCGCCAAGGTGCTGCTCACGGGAGACGGTGGGGACGACCTGTTCCTCGGGTATCCCCGGCATCGCCACCTGTGGCTGGCAGAGACCCTCGCACGCGTGACGCCGCCCGGGGCGAGCGCCTGGTGGCGGTCGGCGCGAGCGTCCTTCGAACCCGCCACGCCATTCCGGCGCGCGGTCCATTTCGTGGACTATGTGACCGGTGGGCTCGGCGCCTTCATCGAGGCCCACGACGGGCTGCCTACTTATCACCGCGAAGGATTACTGGGAGAGCGGCTTGCGACGGTGACCATCGACCAGCGCCGCATTCCGTGGTCCGGAGACTCCGGTCGCCGAGTGCTCACGGAGTATCTGGAATACGATCGCCGGACGCAGTTTGTCGCGGAGTACTTGACGAAGGTAGACGGTGCCGCCATGCACTACGCGCTCGAGGCCCGGTCGCCGTTTCTGGACCAGGACCTTTGGGAATTCGCCTCTGCCCTGCCGCCCGCCATCCGCCTCCGGGGCGGTCGTCTCAAGGCCGTTCTTCGCGAGCTCGCCCGCCGGAGGATCGGCCACCGCATCGCGGGGGGCCGTAAGCGGGGGTTCTCAATTCCGGTCGAACGCTGGCTCGCCGGGCGCTGGTTGCCCCATGTGGAAGCCACGTTGCGCTCGTCGCGACTGGTCGGTGACGGCTGGATCTCATCGGAGGGGTTGCGCGCGGAGCTCAGGGCTTCGGCCCAACGCGGCCGGGCGCGCCACCAGCTGTGGTATTTGTACGTCCTGGAATCCTGGATGCGCGCCGAACAGGCTCACCCGCCGGCCCCGCGCTCCCTTCGCGCCTATCAGCCGACCCCCTGACGGGGGCCGTGGCCGCGACGGGTCCGCTAGTGGACCTGTCTCACGTCATCCAGCGACCCGCGCATGAGCGGCCGACGCTGCTCGCGGCATCCGTACGTCCTCCTCGCCGTCCACGAACCGCCTCAGCCACAGCTCGAAGTTGACGAGTGCCCACAGCCGCTCCATATGCTCGAAGCGTCCGGACACATGCTCGTCTACAAGGCGCCGTACCACATCCGGATTGAAAATGTCGCGTTGTCTCGCCCGAGCCCCAAGCACAAGCTCCGTCATCATCCCACGCCAGCGGCCGCGGAACCAGGACCCGACCGGCACGGGGAACCCCATCTTGGGGCGAGCCAGGATGCTGGGTGGCAGGACACCCCTCATGCTCTCCCGCAGGATCCGCTTGGTCGTGGATCCCTGAACCTTCAGCCGAGCGGGTAACCCCGCCGTGAATTCCACGAGCCGGTGATCCAGGAACGGCACGCGGCTCTCGATCGAGGCAGCCATGCTCATCTTGTCCTGCTTCATCAGCAGCTCGTGCAAGTACGTCTTGCTGTCGACATAGAGCAGCCGGTTGAGCAGCGTGTCGGCGTCGGTCCGCTCCAGGTGCTCCCGCATTACCCGATACGGATCGGCACCCGCGACCCGCTCCTTCGCCGCGGGGGTGAACAATTGCGCCTGCAGCGCACGTGGAAAGACAGCGAAGTTGTCGAAGTAGATGCTCGGCAGATCGGGGGGAATGCATAGAAACGTGCGTTCCAGCTTCCGCCGCGGCAACGACCCCACACCCAGATGCTCCACCGCCCGGCGCACGGCGCGACGGAGACCCGCCGGCACGATGCGGTGGTAGTGCTCGCCCAGCCGGACGTTGTACAGCGTCTTTGTGTAGCGCTCGTAGCCGGCGAGGAGCTCGTCGCTGCCTTCTCCCGTCAACACCACCTTCACGTGGTCCGTCGCCAGTCGCGCCACGAAGTACAGCGGCACGCTCCCCGCATGACTCAGTGGCCTGTCCTCGTGCCAGATCAAGCTGGGCAGGGCGTCACGGAACTCGTCGGGACTCACCACTACCTCGTGGTGGTCGGTGCGATAGGCAGCCGCGACGGTGCGCGCGTAGGCGAGCTCATTCGCCTCTTGCTCCGCGAACCCAACGGAGAAGGTCTTGATCGGCTCATCCACGAGCCGACTCATGACCGCCGCAATGGACGCCGAGTCGATCCCACCGGAGAGAAACACGCCCAGGGGCACGTCCGACATCAGCCGCGTGCGGACCGCGTCGGTGAAGCACTCACCGAACTCCGCGATGAGATCCTTATCCGTCCGGTTCGCGCCCTCGGTCCGGGCGAAGCTGAGGTCCCAGTACTCTCGAATCTCGAGCACTCCGTCGCGCCACCGCAGGGTATGACCCGGTGGCAACCGCTGCACGCCAACGAACAGTGTAGTGGCCCCGGAGGGAGCGTGATTGGCGAGATAGTCCGGCAGGGCACCGTAATTCAGCAGCGGTCGGGTCGCCTGGGCCGCCAGCAACGCCTTGATTTCCGATGCGAAATAAAGGGACCCATCAGCTGTGTGCACGTAGTACAGCGGCTTCTCGCCCAGCCGATCCCGGGCGAGGAAGAGCTCTTCTCGGCGACTGTCCCAGATGGCGAAGGCGAACATCCCCCGGAGCTGGTCGACGGCCCGAGGACCCTCCTCCTGGTACAGCCGGAGGATGGTCTCCGTATCGCAACGGGTGCGGTAGCGATGACCGCGTCGCTCGAGCGAGGCGCGCAGGTCGGTATGGTTGTAGATCTCGCCGTTATACACGATGTGGAGCGACCCGATGTCGTCGTGCATCGGCTGGTGCCCGCCCGCAACGTCGATGATCGACAGCCGGCGATGCGCCAGCCCCACGCGTCCCTGGTTGAAGATGCCGCAATCGTCCGGCCCCCGATGCGTCATGGTGTCGCGCATCCGGACGAGCTCCTGGGCATTCACCTCGCGCCGCGATCGTGTCGAAAACGCGATCCCACAAATCCCGCACATACGGGTCAGCTCACCTCCACCCGGGCCGCCGTCACACTCAAGGGGGCTCCCCTTCCCACCGACGCGGCACGGCGCGCTCCCGCGACCGCGACCGTGGTGGGCGACTCACCACTCAGGACGATCCGATCCGCGCCCAGGAGGTCGACCTCGCACCCAGCGGCCGCATCCACCTCGACGTGCAGCTCCCGACCCTGCCGTCGGGCGGCGATGTAGCGCACGGGCCCGTCCGCCTGCACGAGCGGCCGGCCACGCCACCGCAGGCTCCGACCCTGCAGCATGATGAACTCAGAGACCGCCTCGTCTCGTCGAGAGGCTCGTACCCAGGCCCACTGTGCATCCGATGACAGCTCCCCACCCGCTGCCTCGCCACCTCCCCCGACCAACAGGACGTCTTCGACAAGAGGGCCACCGATCACGAACGCGCGCCCATTCGTCGCCGCCTGCTCATGGATGTCCACCGCCGCTTGGTTGCCGTGTCGCGGCACGAAGAACGACACCACGTCACGGGGTCCCTGAGCACGGGCTGAGAACACACACGAAGGCGCGGGCTGCAACGTGCCGTACGAATTCGACACCCAACCCTGGTCCACACGCATCACCCCCTGGTGACCGAAGCTGCGGATCTCCAGTGTCTCGCGTTGCGAGTCCGAGAGCCACCTTCCAACCGCCCGGCTCGGAGACAGAATCTCGACCGTAATGCCCGGCGCGAAGTGCAGATGCACCTCGACGTCGTGGTCGCCTTCCGTGCTGATACGGTCCCTGACGATCCAGTAGTCGCCGCGCACGAACAGCATGGCGCGCCTGTGCAAGGCCGGGGGCGTCAGCCGAGCATAGCCGTCTTGCACAGCCTCGAAATAGTCGCAGCGCGCCCCGGGCCTCCAGGCGGCCACAGCGCTGTTCCCTACGTGCCGCCAGCTGAAGGGTCCGCGGGGAATCGACGAAGACTGCCCAGCCACGGTCACCGTGTTGTGGGCGGCCGAGGACCGAAAGTGATCGCGCAGGCCACCCAGTGGCATGTACGTGTATGTCCCAGGGTCCACGAGGACCGCCGTACCCCGCACGACCAAGGTGAACCCCAGCGCGTCCGCATGCGCGTGCCCACAGTTGAGCACGCCATGCGGGCCACAGTCAACCACCAGACTGCTGGCGTCCTTTCCCCACCCGTCGCGCATCACGTAGTACCCGCCGTCGGGGAACGCCCGGCTGGTGGCGGTGGGCGTGACGCTCGCCAACGCGTCGAAGGCCTGCAAGCCGGCACAGCCGAGCAGCCACACGGTTTCCTCGGCCGCTGCGCCGGCTACGTGGCGGTACTCCGGATCCTCGAAGAGAACCGCGCCCGTGGCCAAGGCCGCGCGAAAGTCATTGGGAGCTCGGTCGTCGAGGAGCTGCAGCCTCCCACCGTCATCGTCACCTATGAGCGGGGTCCGACCGTCCGGCTGCGTCAGGTACATCAGGTGCGTGAGCAGCGCCCGCAATTTCGCGTGGACGACAGGCTCGACCGGGAGACCATTCAGCTGCCCCAAGATGCTCAGGTGGAGGCAAAAGTCCGCCGTGTAGCGCTGATAATAGGTGGACTGCTCAAAATAGGACCCGTCCGGTCGCACCTGTTTGTCCAGGTGCTCGAGGAGTATCGACCATCCCAGACGCCGCCACCGCCCGGCATCGCGGAACTCGGGAAACAGGGTGCCAAGATACAGCAGGCCCAGAGCCTCGCCCGTGAGGTGGGTATTGGGACCGGAATAGGTTGACAAAAACGTCTCGATGTGTCGACCGTGCAGGTAGAGGAACTTCAGCGCGCGCCAGAACGTGGCCTCGGTCAGGGATGGCGAGGTCTTGAAGAAGTACAACCCCCAGATCCAGGAAATCGCGCGGAACGCCAGCTCGAGGCTGCTGGCCCAGTTGACCCCGCATTTGGGAGGGTTCCCGTCCATCCAGCCCATCAGGTGCTCCACGAACGTCGTCGCGTACCGTTCGTCCCCGCTATACCAGTAAGCTTTCCCGAGAATCGCGAAGTATTGATGCCGATTGAGCTCCCAAATCAGCTTGTAGTCGGCGGCACTGTTGGGCTTGGGGTGCTCCACCAGGCTCCAATGCAGGCGGCTGACGCGCTCTCCGGACACCGGGTCCAGGTGCCAGTCCACGGGGAGGCCAAAGTCCACGCGGGTACGTCCCAGCAGGTCGAACAGCCCCTGCCGAATACATTCGGCCTTTTCGAGGACGCGGTCCTCGAGCTCCGGCCAACGGCGGCGGAGGGCAGCGACGACGTCCGCCGGCTGGTCGAACCCAGCGAAGAAGCGCGGCGCCGTTCGCCCACGAAACCGGGCCAGCAGCGCGGCGGGCGTGGCAGCCGTCGATCCTGCCCACCCGGTTGCCAGGATGCGAGCAAACGTCGCATCGTCCGGGACTCGGAGCTGGCGAGAGACGCCTGCGCGCTCCGACCAGGCGGTTAGCCGCTGTGTTGCGCGGAAACGCAGCTCGGCGAGGCTCCGCCCCCTGAGTTTCCTCAAGGTCTCGAGCATACTCGCGGGGGCACTCATCGGAGGGAGCCGGGCCGGGCGGTGAGCTCCGCGGCGGGCGCGTCCGAGTAAGTCACCAGACCCTGGTACAGACTCTGCCACTCGCGAAGCACCGCGTCCGGCGAATACTTGCGGCGACATTCTTCGATGGCGCACGAGCTCAGCCGCTCGGCGAGGGAGGGGTCTGCCAGCACGCGCAGGGCCGCCGCGGCCATGCCCACATCGTCCCCCCGCGGCACGATCAGGCCGTTTTCGCCATCTCGCACCATGTAGGGGATGCCGCCGGCGTCCGTCGTCACGACCGGCAGCCCCGAGGCGAACGCCTCGAGTATCGATCCGGGCATGTTGTCGATGTCGGGCGCGTTGAGGTACACGTCTGCGGCGTCGTAGAGGGAGGGCATCCGATCGGGCCTCACCCGACCGAGGAACTCGGCGTTACGCAGGTTCAGTTGGTGGGCCAGACGCTCCAGGGCTCCGCGCTCCTTCCCATCGCCGGCGACGAGCAATCGAGCGTCCGGATAACGCCGCTGAATTCGCGCGAACGCACGCAGCACGCAGGCAACGTTGTAGTGTGCCTCGAAATTGCGATTCGACAGAAACACAGGCCGTAGCGGCCTACGCTCCCGGAATCGAAATTGATCGAAGTCCACGACGTTGGCTATCGCGCGGGCACGCAACCCCACCCGCGCGAACACGTCGACGAGATATCCGGACGGCACGACCAGTGCATCGACGAGCCGCATGATCGGAATGGCCGTGCGCCGCCAGCGCCGCAGATGGTCCTCGGCCTCCCCGCTCCGGTAGTTCAGCAGGACCCGCTTCCCGAACCACCTCCCCAGCAGGACCGCCGGTGTCGGAGCAAGAATGAACGAGAAATACGACGCCGAAAACACGTGGACGATATCGCAGCGGGCCAGCGAGACGAGCAGGTCCCACACATACTGCAGCGAGGTCACCACGGTGCGGAGGTACCGAACCCGTTGCAGCAATTGCAGCGGCCCGGGCAGCCGGGGATCGATGGGCACGAACCCTACGACGACACCGAGCTGCCGCAGGCCCCGGGCCAGCCGTGCCGCTTGTATCGACTGCCCTCCCGGCTCGCGGAGCGAAGGCGCCACAAGACACACACGGATGGGCCGAGTATCCCCACTTCGTGCTGTGCCGTGCGAACCCGGCGCGGAACCAGGCAGCGTCCCTACGGTTTCACGGCTCACGCGGTCTGCCGCCGCAGTCCTTCCTTGGCGTCGCCCGCCATGCACGCCCATGTCCGCCGCAAGCCTTCCTCCAACGAGACCCGGGGTTGGTAGCCGAGAACCCGTTCGGCGCGCTCGAGACACGCCAGCGAGTCCCGCACGTCGCCGGCACGAGGCTGCTGGTGGACATGGGCGAGGCGCCGACCGGTAATGGCGCTGATCATACCGATGACCTCGAGCAACGCGGTTCTTGCGCCCGCACCGACGTTGACCACCCAGCCATTCACGCGGTCGGCGGCTGCCGAGGCCGCGAGAACGTTGGCCTCCACCACGTTGTCGACATAGGTGAAGTCCCGGGTCTGGCGCCCATCCCCAAACACCACCGCCGACCGCCCGTCGAGCGTGGCCTGGAAGAACTTGGGGATGACCGCCGCATACTGCGAGTCGGGGCTCTGCCGCGGTCCGAACACGTTGAAGTAGCGAAGCGCGACGCCCTCGATCAGGCCCGTGCGAGCGAATGCCAGGACGTATTGCTCGCCCGCGAGCTTGGACGCAGCATACGGCGAGCGCGGCAACGGCTCGACCGCCTCCGTTTTCGGCAGCACGGGCGTGTCACCGTAGACCGAGCTGGAGCTCGAGTAGACGATGCGGGCGACCTTCGCCTCCACGCATGCCTCCAGCAATCGTACCGTGGCGTTTACGTTCGCCGCATGGGAAGCCCAGGGATCTTTGAGCGACCGCGGGACGCTCGGCAGCGCTGCGACGTGAAATACGACGTCCATGCCGGCGACGGCACGGCGACAGACATCGATGTCGCACAGGTCGCCGCGCAGGAACTCGATGTCGCCCGCGATGTCGGCGAGATTGGCTTCGTTGCCGGTACTGAGATTGTCGACCACGCGAACCTCGTGTCCGAGGGCCACGAGCCGTTCGGCGAGATGGGAGCCGATGAAGCCGGCACCCCCGGTAACCAGGCAGTTTGACGTACCCGACGTGAGCATGGGACTCCTCATGGGGCAATTGGAGAAGGTCACGGCAGGCCTGCAGAGCCCATGCGGACTAAGGGCCGACCCGATCGCTCAACGGGTGAGAGCTTGCAAAGCCGGCGCCGCGGCTCGTTCGGTTGAACCACGCCGCCTAACATGCTTTGGCACAATTACTTACATGGTGATACCGGGGTGTGCGGCAGGCCGGCGTGCGCTACACTGTGGCGTGCCCGCCATAGTCGGGGCGCGCCCGTCGAAATCAGGTCGTTGATCGCTCCAGGAATTCGATGAGCAGCTTCTGCCGCGTGTAGACCCACGCGATGCGCCGTCCCCCGAACGCCACCGCCGGAAGCGGCGGCCGCACCACCAGCCCTCCGCACGAACGGCTGAGCGTCAACTGGGTTTCCAGATTCGGCACTTCGTAACACACGTGGTGGAGGCCGCCGCCGCGCTCCAGGAACCGCAAGACTGGTGAACCGGGGCCGACGGGCTCCACGAGCTCGACACTCGGATCCTGCGGCCCCACGCCGCGGAGAAACGCGACGTTGACCTGTTGCAAGGGATCATGCGTGATCTCCCCGTTCCACGTGGTGCCGATGGACCGGGCAAAACCCGGCGCGGCATCTCGAATGGACGCCGTGACGAACCCTACGTGGTCGAGGCGTTGCACTGCCGCGGGGCCCTAGGGGTGGAGTTTGCGCTCGAGTAGCTGTCTGATGTCCGGGTATGAGAGCATGGCTTCGATCTCGCCGACCTCAAAGGACACCTCGAACTCCTGTTCGAGGGCCAGAACCAGCTGAATGTGATTGAGCGAGTCCCAGGACGTGACACGATCTTGGCATGTCGAGTCGTCAACCGACATGGGGTTGAGGTCGAGTACATCGGCCATAATCTGCTTGATGCGGCGCTCCACGCGTGCCTCTCCTGAGATTCGCGGCTCAAGCTTCGGACGCGATGTTGTCATCGACGACGGTGACCCGCATCCAGGCCGGCCACGTCACCCCGCCGCCCGCGAGCGACAGGCGCCAGCATGTCACACCGGAGTCGCCGTTCGCCACCTGGGTGAAGCCGTGGTGCGCAAACAACTGGCGAACCGGCACGTTCTTGGCGGTGGGGACGATGCGGCCGCGAACCTCGCTCAAGCCGCGCCGGCCGGCCTGGGCGCCCACGAACGCCAGCATGGCCGTCTCCACCGAGCGACCGATGACCCGGCAGCTCAACAGCAGCGTGTCGATATCCAGGGCCCCGCGGTCCGGCCGCGCCATCAGCAACCCGACGATGCCGTTGTCGCCAAAGCGATCGCGCACGCTCACCGTTGCCAATAACCATTCCCCACTGCGCATTCGCTCGACGAGCTCGGCTTCGGTATAGCGCACGGTGGTCACATTGAACTGGTTGGTTTTTTGCGTCAGCTGCGCGGCACGGGCCAGCGATGCCTTCGTCACCGGCGCGATGGTCACCTCCATCCCGAGGCTCCGGTAGAACTCCTCCAGTGAACCGCTCTCCGCCCGAAGGGCTTCCGCTTGATCTCGTTGCCGATAGAGCTCGCCGCGGCGCGAGTCCTCAGCCGAGAGGGCGAGGGCGTCGAACAGCCCGTCTTCGAGCAGCGCGTCCACGAAGAGCTCCGGTTGCCGCGGCAGATAAATCACCTTCACCATAGGGAGCGCCCGCGAGACTTCCTCACATTCCACAGGATTGTCGTCGATGAAGACCATATGCTCAAGGCCGATGTTGAGCTGTCGGGCAATCTCCGCCAGGGATTCGGTCTTCGGCTGCCAATGGATCTGCAGACTGGAAAAGTGCTCACGCTTGAGAACCATGTTTGTGTTCTGTGCGAACACCTCGTCCACGTCGGCGACGTTATTCTTGCTGGCGATCGCCAGAAGCACGCCGCGGCGGGTGAGGTTCAGCAGTTCCTGCTGGAATGCGCGATACGCGCTGCCGGGGTATTCGCTGCCCAGTCGGATGCCGTACGGGCCGTCTTCGCCCAAGACCCCCCCCCACAGCGTGTTGTCGAGATCGACGACCACGCACTTTTTGGTCAAGCCTCGAACAGCGCGACAGTACCTCATGTACTCTGCCGCGAGGTGTCCCCACTGGTCGGCCGCGATCGGCGCACGAGCGTAGAGGCGCATCCGCTCGTCGTACCAGCGGGTCGCGCCGAAACGCGCGACCAGACCGGCGTAGTCGACCACGTACACACCCTGCGATTCCCGGCACACCGCTGCGAGCGCCTCATTCATGCGGTGCACCCACTGCGCTTGCCCCCGGGCGAGCTGCGCGTCAAGGATGCCCAGGCGGCGCCAGCGCGGCGGGGCGAAGTTGTGCATCAGGACCGTGGCAGCGCTCCGACGGCGCAGGGCCTGCACCAAGGCACGCGCTTCGTCGCAGATCTGCCCGATGCAGGCGTTCAGGCTCGCCTCGGTGTGGTCGAGGAACTGGTGGTACAGCATGGGAGCCCAGTCCTCCCCCTCCACGGCCAGGATCACGAACTCAGGCTCAAAGGCGTACAGCGGGCTGTCGGGATCCACGATCGCTTGCCGGAATTGGCCGAACCCTCCGCGGTGGATCTGCACGGCCAGCCCGCTCAGAAAACCGTGCGCCACGAGCGCCGGCTCTACAAACTCGATGGAAAACGAAGAAAGGAGAGCGACCTTTACCGGCGTGAGGGGCGGACTCCAGGTGGTAGCCTTGGCAATCTCCCGCCGGAGAAAGCTCAAGTCTTGCGCGCCGCCCTGGCGCAGCAGTTCTTGAGCGGCGCGCATGGCGTGGTGGGTGTCGCCAGCCGCGGTCGCGGCGCAAACCGCGGCTCGCGCCTCCGCGCGGGCCTCGGAACTAGGCGTCATAGCAATAGATCCCCTGGTTCGCGAGTGCCTCACCCGCGCCCAACACCTGCCGCGCGCCGACCAGACGCATCCTCAGCCCCCCCACGCCGGCCTCGCGCCAGGCGGCCCGCTGCCGCAACAGAGGAAGCAGCTTCGTGAGGTTGCGCCGCCGCACCAAGGCCGGGTCGGACAACCGCGTGCGCGTGGTCCATGCGCGCCCGTCGGCGTCGACGCTCTCCAGCAGATATTCCTGCTGCGTGAACGGCGAGAACGGCATCCTCGGCTCGAGCAACTCCTCGACCGTATGGAAAAAGGTCATGACCTTGACGTCACAGCCGAGGAACAGAATCTTGCCGTCACGATCGAGCAGACGAGCGTACGGGGATCCGATGCCGCAGGGCGTCTTGGCGTGCACGTGGCCCGCAACCAACGCGGCAGCGTCCGCTCCCCAGACGGCCACGGAGTGCGTGGGGTGCACGCTGCGAATGACCCCGGGCGTGCGGCGGAACAGTTCCGTCAAGAGCCCCATGCGTGAGGGTGTCCGCGTCACGTCGAATACCCGGCGCTGATGCGCATACTCCACGACGGGACCGGTGAACGGCAAGGTGGGCAGCATCAGCGTGCCGCCCGGGCCGACGGCCTCCTGAAGAACCGCAAGCACGTCGCTGGGCTTCCCGCTGAACCTTCCAAAGTGATCCAGCGAGCTGTGTACCAACAGGGTGTCGCCCGGGGCCACACCGAGTCCTCGCACCGCCTGGAGCAGGTCCGACCTGGAAAACGGGCGGCCCCAGCGCGTCGTCGCGATGCGGAGCCCGCCGCGCACGCGGCGCTTTACCCAGCTGCGCACCCGTGACAATATGAGGGGCTTCACGACGCCGCTTCCGTCGTACCGGCACCGGCCACCTGCTCCTCAAGCATCAGCGCATCGGCGAAGAACTTGGCTCCCCAGTTCACAAAGGTAAGTGGTGTGTACCGCCCGAAGATGGGCTGGGAGCCCTTGATCCCACCCCGCAGATCGGCGTTCGCCGTGTCCAGGAGTTGGGTCGCCTTCACATCTCTGGTCAGCTCGAGTGCAGCCTCGACGAAGGAAGCGTCCCCACACTCCCGCTGTAAGCGCAGCCAGACGCCCGCGACTTGGGCGCTTCCGGTCAGGCAACTGTACGTCGCGGTGGGCACCCAGGCGCGGTCGAATTCACCCGGGAGCACACCTCGCTGCTCGTAGATCTGCTTAAGGTGCGTGGCCGTCTTCCTCGTAGCGTTCAAGTAGCGCTCGTCTCGCAGGCGACACCACCCCCCGATCAGGCCTTCCATCACGTACGCGATCGTGTGGGTCAACGGCACGTTCCACTTGTCCGCCGACACGAAGAACGCGTTGTGCTCGAACCAGCCGTTGTCACGCTGCTGCGACAACGTCCATTCCAGGTTGCGAGCGGCGGCGTCTGCGAAGCGCCTGTCGCCGACCGCCTGGTACAGCTCGAGCAAGCTCCAAGCCGTCCGTACGTCGTAGGCATGCACCACCGTTTCCGTCTCCGGGGTGTGCTGGCGCCACGCGCCATCGGCATCCTGAAGGCCCACCAGCCAATTCCCGGCCCGCACGGCGGCGTCGAGGTAGCGCTGGTTACGGGTCTCCTCGAACGCACGACACCATCCCAGGACGACCTGACCGGTGTTGAAAACCGCCGGCGGCCGAGCGCTCCCGTTGCCACGATAGACGCCGGCTTGAATCGCCCCGGAAGGGAGTTGAACCTGGAGTTCCCAATCAGCCATGCGTACGGCGCGCGCGTAGAACTCGTCGTTCGCGGTGCGACGAGCGTAATCGAAAAACGTCGGGATGATGTACCCGGTCGTCTCCGGGTAAGGCGGTAGCCAGCCTCTGAGGAGTGAGTACCCAGCGGAGACTCCGCCGCCGCCGCCGCGATCCTGAGCGCGACACAACCATCGCATGGTCGCGTGGAGGTGCCGGCGGGAATCGTCCGGTTTGGCCTCTCGCCCGAGCACGTCTCTCCACACCATGACCGCGTGCGACGGACGCAGCAGCCGCATCCCCCCGGCGAGTGCCGACAATGCGCGTGTCACGCGTCCCCACGATCCGCGAACGTCGGCCGTGCCGGCGGATCACTCCACACGTCCCAGCGCCCGCGCGCGGCATTGAGGGCAGCGACGACGAGGGCGGCCAAGAGTGCGGCGGAACTGCGAGCGACGCGCAACAGGCCGCCGCCGGGAACGGCAGCGGGCCGTATCATCCAAGGTAGGGCGACGCCGGCCGCCCCCACTACACCAGCCCAGGGGCCCAAGACGAGCAGCAGGCCGCCGAGCACACAACACACGGCCAGGGGCGTCAACAACCGCAGCACCTTGTGAGAGATGAACTGCCACCAGAGGCGGTTCTTCCCCGGGTGCAAGACCCAGGGCATCCACGCGATCAGCTGATAGTTCCCGGTGAGCGTCCGCACTTTGCGAGCAAGCTCCGTGGCATCGGAGCCGGACCGAACGTCGGTGGCGACCGCGAGCGGAGCGAAGGCTACCCGCTTGCCCGCGCGCACGACCTGAAGCGGCACCCAGACGTCATCGAGCAGCAGACCGGGCGGCAGCGGCGACCACAAGTCCCGCTTGAGCGCGTACAGCGCTCCGCTCACCCCGACGGCACTGTCCCACGCCGCTTCATGCATCCGCAGCTGGCGCTCGAGCCGCCAGTAGCGCTCGTACAGGCCGTCGGACCCGCCAGACGAGGAGATCGTAAGCGACCCGGAAACGACGCCCACATCCGGTGAGGCCAGGTCCCCCACGAGGTGTTCGACGGCTCCCCGGGCCACGCGCTGACGCACATCGGTGAACACGAGTACGTCCCCTCCGGCCATCGCCACGGCGTGGTTGAGTGCCGCCGCCTTCCCCTGGGGTCGTTGCAGCGCACGAACCTTGATGCGGTCGTCCGCCATCTCGGCCAGCGCGGCCAGCGCCGCTGGGTCGGGCCCATCGAGAACGACGACCACCTCACAGGCGAGCGACACGGTCTCCAGCAACTCGCCCACCTTGGCGGCGACCGCTGCCCCGGGATCACGGGCCGCGATGATAATGGAGACCAGCCGCGGGGCCGGCCCTGCTCGCGGTCGGGGCGGGCGCGCGGGTAGGAGGCCCACGATCCACGGATACGCGATGTAGGTATACGCGCAGTGGAGCGCGCCCAGCCCTACGAGTAGGGCCCCCGCCGCGGCCGCGTCCGTCATCGCGCCGCGGCCTGCATCGCGCGACGGGGCTGCTCCACGCTCGCGACCAGGTCACTGAGGTGGTCGATCTTGCTCGTCCACGACTCGCCCTCCACCGCCCGGGACCGCTCGAGCTGCGGCCCCGTGGCGCCGGATCGCAGCACGGCCTCGATTTGCGCGAGAAACTCCATCGGGGTCCTCCCGATGGCGACCAGCCCATCGAGCTTCTCGACCTCGGGGATGGCGCTGGCAACCACGGGCAGTCCCGCCGCGAGGTATTCCCGCAGCTTCAGCGGGTTCGCGGCATTGGTGAGATCGTTGATGACGAACGGCAGGACCGCGACGTCGAACCCCTTGCAGTAAGCCGGCAGGAGCTGGTAGTCCTTGCGACCGAGCAGATGCACGTTCGGCAGGCCCTGCAGCCCGCCCACGTCCGTCTGCGTGCGTCCGATCAGCGCGAACGACCACTGTGGCCGCGACACCGCGAGGAACCGAAACAACTCCAAGTCCACCCAATCGGCGATCAGTCCGTAGAATCCGATGACCGGCCGCGGCAGTGCGGCCAGGTCGTCCGGCACCACCGTGTCCGAGCGGCAGGCTCGCCGGAAGTGCTCGACATCCACGCCGTGTGTCACGAGGAACGTTGCCGCGTTGTCGCGTCGCTTGCGCTCGTACAGCAGCTGCGACGAGGCAATCACGACGTCGGCCTTCGCGAGCAACCGCTCCTCCATCCCGGCGACCGCGGCTTTGTCGGTCCCCGTGAATTCGGAGTACTCGTCGACGACGTGGTACACGACCAGCCGTTCTCCGAGCTCACCCACGACGTCCCCGGACGTGGGGAAAAACGTCCACGTGATCACATTGCGAAATGCCAGCTGCCGACACACGCGGCGCAGCGTGGCGGCGAGGAACCAGCGATTGAAGCGCCGGGCGAGGGCGCTCCCATGGAGGGGGATCACGAGGGGCGAGAAAACGTAGATGTTGTCGGCGACACGGCGGCAGCCCGCGGCGAAGTCTCGCGCCTTCCTGACCACGAGGCGCAGGTCCCGCCCGGTGACGCGCGGATTGCGGTTGCCGATCGAGTTGACCCACAGGATGCGGTTCTTCCGGGCGAGGCCGAGCATCACGTGTTTCTTGCTCAGAGGGTCGCCGTCCCAGTCGTTGCAGAAGCAGATGATGTCTCGCCCCTCAAGCATGGCGTCCCACCTCTCCGTCCCGAGCCCTCATGCTTCCCAGTGCTCTCCCGAGTTCGCCGACGCAGCGCTCGATGCGCGCGTACACCCGCTCGCACACCTCCGGCCCCTGCTCGACGGGGTCTTCGATCGCGCGGGACGTAACGGGCAGGGGATCCAGGTCGCCGAGCAGCAGCACGTCCCGCGCCGCGCGCCCGAACCGTTCGCAGACGCTGCGGCGCTGCAGTTCCTCCATCACGACGATGAGGTCCGCGGCGCGCGCCAGGTCCGCGACCAGGAGCTGGGAGCTGTGCCCCGCGAGATCGACCCCATGACGCGCCGCGGCCGCGACGGCGTGGGGTGGTGAGGCTCGGCCCGGCGCCGTGAAGCCCGCCGACTCCACGCGCACGGCACCCGCGCCCCGGCGCTTGAGCTCCCGCCGCAACACGGCCGCCGCAAACGGGCTGCGGAAGATGTTGCCGCTGCAAAGCACGAGCACGCATGCCGGCGGCCGGCGTGCCGCCAGGGCGGCGAGGGCTGCCTTGCGGCGGGAGTTGTGCCGGAGCCGGGCGGCCACGCGACGCAGCCGCTCGAGCAGGATAGCCGCCCACGTTCGGCGCCTCGGCAGGCCGCCTGTTCCGGCACCAGACCGCCCCCTGGCGCGACGGCGGGACTGCACATCTGTGGGCGGGTCGTCGGGTGTAGTGAGCCGATCGTGCAGCATCATCACGCGGCCCGGACGCCCTCGCCATTACGCTTGGCAGAGAGGAAGCGGGCGATGGCGGCGACCGAACCCAAGTTCCGTTCCGTGATCTCGTCCTCTTCCAGCGTGCAGTCGAATTCGCGCTGCAGAAACCCGACCAGTTCGATCACGCCGATCGAATCGATCACGCCGCCCCCGAACAGCGGGTCCTCGTCCTTGAGCGGCCAGTCGGGACGCATGTAGAGGAAGTTCTCACGGACGTAGGCTCGCGTGCGATCCGCGATCTCCGCCGGAGTCTGCTGTCGTGTCTCGTTGGACATCGGCCTCACCTTGGGAGTCACGCGTCAGGCCGCGGCGGGAGTTTCCGCGGCGGTTCGCGGCACTCGGGAGGTCGCCGTCACGCGGGCCCGGACGGGCGCGTCGAGGAACTCCCGGTGCCACAACTCGGTCGAAAGAATCGCCACGAGCGCCTGGCTCTCGCGGAATCCCTCCGCACGCCCCGCTCGGCAGCGCCGCACCAGTCCCGCGACGGCCTGCGGATTGAAGATTCCCGTGCGCGAGAGGCTCACGGGGTCAAGCAGCGCCTCGACGTACTCCGGCGGCCGTCCGTCGAAGAACGCAGGCACGTCCGGTGCCCGGTATGGCTGTTTGCGGCGGTGGGTGACGGCCGGTGGCACGAGGCCGGTGCTGTCCCCCCAGCGGCGCAGGATGTCCTTCTCCCGCAGACCGCGCAGCTTACTGCGCGCGGGAAGGGCGGCCGCGAACTCGAACAGGCGATGGTCGAGGTACGGGACGCGGGCTTCGACCCCGTGCGCCATCGCCATGCGATCGCCCTGCGAGCTGAGCAGATATGACGAGAGCAGCGTCGTCATCTCGAGGTAGGCCGCCCGCGTCAGGGGCGACCAGGCGGCGAACCCGGCCGGCAGTCGGGCGCGCAGCTCGGCCAGCGGGTCGAAACGGCCGAGACCCGCCCGGAACTCAGGCGAGTAGAAGTCCTTGATGCGGGCCGTCAGGTGAAACCGCGGGAGATGCGAAAACAACGGATCGTCGGGCGCGCCAGCGCTCGTGAAGTAGCCGCGCCAGAAGTCTCCCTTCCTCGCACCGGGGGCGATCCCCGGATATAGCCCGTCGAGCAGGCGCGGGGGCACGCGCGATGCCGGCCGACGCCAACACAGCAGCCGGATGATCGCTTCTTTGAACAGGTCGTACCCCAGGAAAACCTCGTCCGACCCCTCCCCGGTGAGCACCACCTTGATGCCGCGCTCCCGGACCACCCGCGAAAGCAGGTACAACGGGGCCGGCGCCGTCCGGACGAGCGGTGTTTCGGTGTGCCGGATGACATCCGGGAACACGCGGGCGATATCGCCCCGCCCGATGCGTTGCACCGCGTGACGGCTCCGGACCTCGGCCGCGACTGCTCGCTGATAGGCGCTCTCGTCCAGCGCCGGGTCCTCGAACGTCACCGAAAACGTCCGCAGCGCGTGCGGCGAGCCCGCCGCTGCGAGCGCGCACACAATGCTGGAATCGATGCCGCCGCTCAGGTACCCGCCGACCGGCACGTCCGCCTGGAGGCGCAGGCGCACGGCCGAGCGCAGCAGCTCGTCCAGCGCCTCGAGCGCATCGGCCGGCTCGGCCGCCGGCTCGGCGAAATCGAGCGCGTAGTAGCGCCGTATCGTCAAGCGGCCGTCCTGCCACCGCGCGCAGCAGCCGGGCTCGAGCGCCCGGATTCCCCGGAAGGGAGTGCGGGGAGGACGCGCCGCCCAGAACGTGAAGACCTCGTCCAGCCCCTCGGGATCGAGCGCCCGCTCCACCTCGCCGGTCGTCAAAATGGCCTTCACCTCGGAGGCGAAGTAGAGATCGCCGTCGCGCTCCGAGTAGAACAGCGGCAAAATGCCGAAGCGATCCCGCGCGAGAAACACCGACCCCGTACGACGGTCGTAGATGGCGAACGCGAACTGGCCGTTCAAGCGCTCCAGCATCCGCTCGCCCCACTGCTCATAGGCGTGTACCACGACCTCCGTATCGCTCCGGGTGCGGAACAGGTGCCCGCGGGCCTCCAGCTCGCCGCGCAGCGCGAGGTGGTTGAAGATCTCGCCGTTGTAAACGAGGAAGACGCTGCCGTCTTCGTTCGTCATGGGTTGCGCCCCGCGCGCCAGGTCGATCACGCTCAACCGGACGTTGGTGAGACCCACGCGGTCGTCGGCGTGGAGCCCGAAGCCATCCGGCCCGCGGTGCCCGATGGCGCCCGCCATCCGCTCCAGGAGCTCTGCGGGGACGCCCGTGGGGCGGCGCCGAGCGATCCCGGCGATGCCGCACATCAGGTGTTCCCTCCGACGTTCGGCACCGGCGCGACCAGCAGCGACGTGAGATGAAGCGGACGTGTGACGGCACGCTTGTGCTCGATCTCGCGATAGGCGCGCTCGATCTGCTCCAGCCGATAGCCCAAATCGGTGGCCACCGTGGCTGCACTGCGCCCTTCGTTTCGGGCTTGCAACACCACGTCCAGCGTACCCAGCGGCATCGAGAAGAAGAACTCCTCCTGCGTCTGCGGCAGTGAGTAGGTGTCGGTGGTGGGCGTCCGCGCGCGGATGAGCACTGGCACGCCGAGCGACTCGGCGAGCTGGTAGACCTGGCTCTTATACAGGTGCGCGATCGGCTTCACGTCCGCGAGACCGTCCCCACCCTTCACGAAGAACCCCTGATCGTATTCCAGCCGGTTGGGCGTGCCCAGCACCGCGTAGTTCAGCCGATCGGCGTGATGGTACGCGAGCATCGTCCGGATGCGCTGCTTGAAGTTCGTGGCGGCCACGATCTCGCGCAGCTCGCGCGCGGGCAGGCGGACCTTGCGCAGCTCCTGCCCCGGTGGCTGCAGCGCGATGAAACACACGTTGAGCCGGTCGGAATCGAGGCCGCCCCCTTCGAGCACCAGCTTGGAGCGCCAGCCCGGCCCATACGCGGGGACGAGGCGGCGGACGGCGGCGTCGCGCCGCTCGTAGCATCCACACGCCTCGAGCGTGGCCGTGACGTCTTCGACCACGAACTCGATCGCGAGGTGTCGCGCCCAGTCGCGCGCCAGCGCAAGGCTTTGGGGGTCCGACTCCCGCTCCGGCAGGCCCAGGCCCAGAACATGCCCAGGGCCGACGGCCTCCACGGCGAGGGCCGCGCACACCGAACTGTCCACGCCGCCGCTCATCGCGACGACGATCCCGCCACGCCGCAGTGTCTCTCCCACCTGGAAGCGAAGCGTCTCCGCGATCCGACGCGTCTCGGCGGCCGCATCGAGCTCCAGCCGGTCTGCAATCGTGGTGGACACAGCACCTCGCGTGCACAATGGAAACGCCCGTCAACGCCTTCGCCGGGTCTCCGGTTGCAAAGTTCGAGCCCTCGGAGTGACATCCGCGTGGCGGCGCATGGCGGTGCTCGCGACACCGCCTATCGGACGACGGGTCAATGGCTTCCGACAGGCGACACCGTTTCATATCGAGCACCCCTGTCGCGCCCACGCCACACGCACCGCGCCGCCGTTTGCTGTGGACGCGCACCGGGACACATCTGGCTTGCCCGCTCCTGGTACGCTGGTTGCGGTACCGCGACCAAGCCATTCACGCGGAGTGCTGCGTTGTCGATGGATGCTTGGGGACCCCCCGGCACGTCGCCCCCTCCCCTGAACGCGGCGCTGCTGTTGTGGCGTAGTGCCACGCGCGGCGGCGACCGGCCCGCGGTCGTGGAACGAGACCGCACCGTCAGCTATACCGCCCTGCGTGATCGTGCCGCGACGATCGGCGCTGCGCTGCGCGCCGCGGGGATCGGGGCCGACGATCGGGTCGCGATCCTGCTCGAACGGGGTCGAGACGCGGCCGCGGCGTTCTTCGGCACGCTCGCCGCGGGCGCGATCGCCGTCGTCGTGAACGAGACGCTCCGCCCGCGCCAGATCGAGCACGTACTCGCCCACTCGAGCGCCCGTTGTCTGATCACGACGGGAGACCTGCTGGCGCGACAACCCCGCCGGCTCTCGACAAACGCCGTCGTCCTCGATGCAAGCGCAATCCCCACAGCGGGCGAGTCCTTTGCGCCGGTCTCCCGGCTGGACGACGACGTCGCCCAGATCGTGTACACGTCCGGGTCCACCGGCCTCCCGAAAGGCGTGGCGGTCAGCCACGCCAACCTCTGGGCTCTGACCAGTGCGGTGGTCGCCTACCTCGGCTTGACCGAGGCGGATCGACTCGCCAGCCTCCTGCCGTTCAGTTTCGTCTACGGGGTGGGGCAGCTGTTGTGTGCGGTGGGTGCCGGGGCAGCCCTCGTGGTAGAGCGGTCGCCACTCCCCCAGCAAATGATCGACACGGTCCGTGGAGAGGGCGCCACCGTGCTGGCAGCCGTGCCGCCGCTCTGGAGCCGGCTCTTGCGCGTGCCGGCGTTCATCGAGGCACCGCTCCCCCGCCTACGGGTGATGACCAACGCCGGCGGGCACCTTCCGGCCGAAGCCGTGCGTACGCTGCGGCAGGCACAGCCGGGGGCGCAGCTGTACCTGATGTACGGGCTGACCGAAGCACTGCGCTGCACCTATCTCCCGCCCGACGAGCTCGCGCGGCGGCCCGATTCGATTGGCCGCGCCATTCCCGGGGGCGAGGTCTACGTGTTGCTGGATGACGGCACCCCGGCGCCCCCCGGGGAGATCGGTGAACTGGTGTACCGCGGCCCGACGGTGACGCTGGGCTACTGGAACGATCCGGAGCTTACCGCACGGGTGTTCCGCTCCAATCCACTGCGACCGCCCGGCGCCCCCGACGCCGAGCGTGTGGTTTTTTCGGGCGACCTGGTGCGCCGGGACGACGAGGGGTTCCTCTACTTCGTAGGGCGGCGAGACCGGATCATCAAGACCATGGGATATCGCGTCGGCCCGGACGAGGTTTTGAGCGTGCTATACACGTCCGGCGAGGTGGCGGATGCGGTGGTGGCAGGTGAGCCGGACGAGGCGCGCGGCGAGCGCATCGTCGCCTACGTCGTGCTCGGCCCGCAGGGATCGCTCGAGCGGCTCCAGACCTATTGCGGCCGCGAGCTGCCCCGCTATTTGCAGCCGGCGCGCATCGAGGTGCGCGACGCGCTGCCCCTGCTGGCCAGCGGCAAGCACGACGTCGAGGCCGTGCGCGCGGCTCCGGGTCACGTTGCGCTCTAACCGGTCGCCCTAACGATCGCAGTCCAAGCTGGTGATCTCCCACAGGCGCACCGAGCGCAGCACGGCGTCACCCGTCGCCGTCAAGGCGGTCGCGACGATCGACGCCGCTTCCTCGCGCGGGACAAAGCCGACGCGGCGCAGCTCGGCAGCGAACTGCGATTCCGCCACCGTCCAGACCTGGAGCCGCGTGCACCCCTTGGCGCGGAGCCGCGCCACGAGGCCGCGAATCAGGCCGGCCAGGGGCAGATCGGGGTCCCGGTAAACGGCCTGGAGGTCCACGATCCCGGAGGGGTCGGGCCCACGCACCAGCAACCCGGCGGCGGGTGGACCCGCGTCACCATTCCGCGGCAGCGTGAACCACCAATCCGAGGCAGCCGGGTAGCCCTCCATGCGCATCGCATACCGGGCGTCTCCGTGATAAGGTCTGAGCCGTGGCGAGTCGCCCGAGGGGGCCTCGAAGCCGGCCGTGGAGACCTCCGCTGCCGGACGCCCGACGAGCGCGGCTCCCCCCGGGCTCCCAGTCACGACGCGCACCCCGGCGTGGAACAGGCGGATGGCCGCGTCCAGCAGGCGACGTCGGTCGCCCACAGGCAGCACGTATCGTGTGAGCGCGCCGACCCGCAGGAACCCGCACATGTCCAGCACCGCCTTGGCCTGCTCATTGGGATCGGTGTAGACGAAGTCGATGTCCCCCCGGGCCTTAGTGTCTCGCTTGACGCGCCGAATCAGCGCATGCGCGGGGAAGAAGCTCCGGTAGGGCCGCGCGACGAGGGCGTTCATCATGAGGCCGCCGACGACCTCCCGCTCCCCGAAGCGGAACCGCTGCGGAAAGCAGGCGACGTGCATCACGATCTGCCCGGCGCGATCGCGCCCGACCCAGCTCAGGCCACCAGCCCGGACGCCGGCTGGGTACGCCCGGTCAAAGAAACCGGGGAATTCCGGCCGCTCGTGGGTCACGAACAGCTGCTTGATATCCTGTTCGTGATCGACCGGATTGACCGCAGTAATCGTAAAATCCAAAAGGCCCTCCCCGAACACGTGTTGCTCATATGCCACAATCATCCTCGCGCCCGACACCTCCGGGGACGCTGGCCGGATTCCTGCAAGGGGCAAAACTCGGACCCAACAGAGCGGACTCGAGATGCGATTCCTGGTTACCGGCGGAGCGGGCTTCATCGGCTCGCACTTGGTGGAACAGCTTGTCGCCGCCGGGCACGATGTCGTCGTCTTGGACGACTTCTCGACGGGGCGGCGGGAGAACCTCGCCGCCGTCGCAGACCGCGTCCGTCTCATTGAAGGCAGCATCACCGATCCCGCTGTCTGCCGGCGTGCGATGGCGGACGTGGACTGCGTCCTGCACCAAGCCGCCGCCACGTCGGTGCAGGGCTCTGTGGACGAGCCCCTGGCCACCCACCACGTGAACGCGACGGGGACGCTCGGCGTCCTGGTCGCAGCCCGCGACGCGCGAGTGCGGCGTGTGGTCTACGCCGGCTCCACCTCAGCCTATGGGAATCCCGCGACGCTCCCGAACTCCGAGGATCATGTCACGCGCCCGTTGTCGCCCTATGCCGCCTCCAAGCTCGCGGGCGAGCAGTATTGCTCGGCGTTCCACGCGACCTACGGTCTCGAAACCGTCGTGCTGCGGTACTTCAACGTGTTCGGGCCGCGCCAGGATCCGAACTCGCAGTACGCAGCTGCCGTGCCGCAATTCATCGCCGCGGCGCTGCAGGGTGAGCCGCCGACGATCTACGGTGACGGCAACCAGACCCGCGATTTCGTCTACGTCGCGAACGTCGTGCACGCAAACGTGCTCGCCGCGCGCGCGCCGGCCGCACGCGTCGCCGGCCAGGTGTTCAACGTCGGGTGCGCGCAGAGCGTGAGCATCAACGATCTGTGGGACCGAATCCAAACACTCACAGGCGCGCCGGTCTTGCCGAGACACGTGGAGGCGCGGTCCGGTGAAGTCAGGCACTCGCTGGCGTCGATCGACAAGGCACGCGAGCTCGTGGGCTACGAACCGGTGGTCGAGTTCGACGAGGGTCTGCGGCAGACCGTCGCGTATTACCGAGCAGAACGCCGGGACCGGCGGCGCGTGCGCGCGGCCTGAGACGCCCCGCCGGTCAACCCGCCGCCACGCGGTCCAACAATTCGCGCAGCTCGTCCAGGCTGAAGGGCTTCCGCAGCACCGGTCGGTCGGCGCGCTCCAGCGCGTCGCGGGTCTGGGTCGAAATGGAGTCACCCGTCGTGAACACGATGCGCTGCTCGCGCCCCTGTCCTTCCGTCCGCAGCTGATCGAACAGGTCGAACCCCGTATGCGCTTCGTCCAGGTGCACGTCCACCAGTAGCGCATCGTAGCGCGCGTCCCGCTGGGCGAGACGCTCGGTCGCCTCGACGAACCGGCCGACCGTCGTCACCTCGTGGCCGAGTCGCCTGGCCAGCAGCGCCATGGCGCGGCGCACCGCTTCCTCGTCCTCCACCACCAGCACCGAGAGTCGCCGTGTGGCCGACCGGGCCGCAGCTTGCGCTGCCGCGTCGGCGATTCCGGCGTCCACTGGGAGCTCCAGAGAGAGCCGGGCCCCGCCCCCTTCGACGTTCTGCATCCAGATTCGGCCACCCATACCCCGGACAAGACCGAAGCTGATCGCGAGGCCGAGGCCGGTGCCGTGCTCCGCCTTGGTCGAGAAGAATGGCTCGAACACGCGGTCCAGGATTTCGGGCGGCACGCCCGGCCCCGTGTCGTCGACCGTCACGAGCACATGGTGGTCGCTCGACCGAGCGGTGACGGCGATCAGGCCGGGGCGACCCGTGCTTTCGATAGCCTGTCGAGCGTTGACGACCGCATTGAGCATGACCTGCTGCAGCTCCTGCGGGTCGCCCGCGACGGCGGGGACGTCGTTCGAGATCGAGATGGTCGCGCGGATGCGCGCTTTCTTGAGTGCGCTGCGCTGCAGCGCGAGCACCCGCTCGGCGATCTCGCCGAGATCGACGGCCGTCTGCATCCGCGGCCGCTGGCGGGCGAAGTCGAGCAGGGTCTGGACGATGCGACCGGCGCGCATCGCCTCGCTCCGGATCACCTCGGCGCTTTCCGCCAGATCGGCCTGATGCGGGTCCAGCGCGAGCGCTTCGCCGAACGCCGCGATCGCGGCGAGCGGATTGTTGAGCTCGTGCGCCACGCCCGAGACGAGGGCGCCGAGCTGTGACAGCCGGTCGGCCTGGAGCAGCCGTTGCTGTAACAGGATCTCACGCGACACGTCCAGCGCCAGGAACAGGAGCTTCGGCGCCGCGCGTACCGGATCGACGTTCACGACCACGGCCCGCACCTCCCGCGCCGGCTCGCCGGCGAATTCGAACGTAAGCGCCACGTCCTGCCGCCGGGTGACGGCGTGGCGCAGCGCGGCGGCGAGCACGCCCTGCTGGGAGGAGGAAACCCACTCTGCCAGCGCGCGGCCACGCAGCGCCGCCGCGTCCGCCCCACCCAAAAGCTTCGCACCCTCAGGGTTCGTATCGAGGATCTGACCGTCCGGCGTGAGCACCAAGCCGGGCGTGGGCAGTGAGCTGAAAAGCTGCAGATACAGCCGCCGCTCGGCCTCGAGCGCGCTCAGGAGCTGCGCGGCCCGCGACTCGGGCGCCAGCTGCTCGTGCACCGGCCGGAAGGCCAGGGTGAGATGATCCCCCGGCCCGCGGGTGACCCGGGTCTCGAGTAGGGTCCCCGGGGACTCGGGCGCCCCTGCGGGCGCCAGAAACGTGCGGGGCTGGCCGTCGGCGAACACTTCTCCGAACACCCGCTCGAGCTCGGTGCCCTTCGCCGCCGGAAACGCGGTCCAGATGCTCTGACCCAACACCCGCTCCGGCGGCACCGCGATGATCCGGGCGGCCGCCGCCGACCACTCGGCGATCGTCCAATCGGGAGCCATCGCCGCCACCCCGACGTCGAGGCTGTCGAGCAGCTCTTTCGCTTCCATGCATGCGCTCCTGCGAGACACAGCGCCCCGTTGGCCTGATCGCGGGCGCAACGGGGCCGGGTGAGCTCCCACGAAACGATTGTCGTTCGCTGGTACCAGGGTGGGTGTGTTCCCGTTCCGCTGTCAAGCGGCGAGGGGCGATGCGTCGACGCAACAGTGGCGCAAGCGCCGGGCCGCTAGACCATCCGCACCTTCCAGCGCCCGCGCCGGAAGATCACGGCGCTCACCACGGCGACCGTCGAAAACGCGATGGTGACCGCCAGGGCCACGCCGCGGGGTCCGAGTCCCGCGTGACGCGCCAGCAGGTACGCCAGCGGGATCTCCCACAGCCAGAAGCATCCCACGTTGATCCACGTAGGCGTCCACGTGTCGCCCGCGCCGTTGAACGACTGCGTGATCACCATACCGTACGCGTAGAACAGGAACCCATAGCTGATGGTGCGCAGGCACAGCTCGGCGATCGGGGCCACCGCGGGGTCACGCGTGAACACGCTGACGATCGGTCCGGCGAGCGCCACGAACAGCGCTCCCACGGTACCGAGGAACAGCATGTTGTAGAACCCGGCGAGCCACACGGCTCGTTCGGCGCGCTCCGGGTTCCCGGCGCCCAAGCCCTGCCCCACGAGCGTGGCCGCTGCATTGGCGAGTCCCCACGAGGGCAGGAGCGCGAACACGATGATCCGAATCGCGATCGTATACCCGGCGACGGCGTCCGAGCCGAAGCTCGAGACGATTCGCACCAGACCGATCCAGCTCGCGGTCCCGATCAACACCTGCAAGGTGCCCGTACCCGAGAGCCGGAGCATCGTCCGCATCACGGCGGGTTGGAGCTTGAGCCGGGCGCGCCGGATGACGACGCGACCGTCGCCGCGCCACAGTCGGTACAGCTGGTACAGCACTCCGGTGCCGCGCCCGATGGTGGTCGCGATGGCTGCGCCGGTGACGCCCAGTCGCGGGAACGGCCCGACGCCGAAAATCAGGCAGGGCCCGAGCACGATGTTGATGCCGTTGGCGAGCCACAGGACGCGCATCGCGATTGCCGCGTCGCCGGCGCCGCGGAAGATCGCGTTGATCAGGAACAACAGCAGGATCACGACGTTCCCGCCGAGCATCACGCGCGCGTAATTGGACCCGATGGCTTGCACCGCGGGGCTCGCGCCCATCACAGCGAGGAGGCGGGGCGCGAGCGCTACGCCGATCACCCCGATTACGGCCGCCACGAGGAGCCCCAGCGCGATGCCCTGCACCGCCGCTTCGGAAGCCCCCTCGGGATTCCTCTCGCCGATGCGACGGGCCACCATGGCCGTTACGCCGATGGACAGCCCCATCGCGGCAGTGTAGATGAGGGTGAGAACCGACTCCGTGAGCCCGACGGTGGCGACGGCGTCCGGCCCCAGGTGCGCGACCCAGAACACGTCCCACACGGCGAACACCGATTCCATGATCATTTCGGCGACCATGGGGATCGCGAGCAGCACGATCGCCCGGCCGAGCGGACCAGCGGTGTAGTCGTGGTGCGAGCCGCGGAGCGCCTCGCGCACCGTGGCCCACCAGCCGCCGGCCGCCGGCTCCGCCGTCACGACGGCTTGGTGCGGTCCAGCTGAGGCTGCACGTACTTGATGTAGCAGTCGGGACAGATGCC
>WNGO01000816.1_pt1 | contig 38296 bp, 38 predicted proteins | sample 5400511 | NCBI WGS metagenome assembly WNGO01 (sample SAMN13153380, study PRJNA577476) | soil metagenome | isolation source: 20 cm soil or saprolite under Garry oak tree replicate 2 | place: USA:California | collected 2016-06-15 | reverse complement strand
GGATCGGTCGCCGGAATCGCCACTCCGGTCTGCTTACGCCAGCGTTTCGCGCTGGCTTCCATGTACTCCTCGAGCGATCCCGCGATCCACTCGGCGGCATCGTCCTTCATCTGCCGGACGATGTCTTCCCACGTACCGACATACGTCGAGCCGGATACCGTGCTCACGCGGTGCACCTCGCCGGTCTTCGCCGTCACCCCGCCGTCGCCGCCCTTTTTCATTCCCTGCAGCTGGGTGAGCAGCGTGCCGAACAGCTCCAGCTGGCGCGGATCGCGCATCTGGCCGTCCGGCATCATCGCTTCGATCTCCGCGAGCAGGAGGTCTTCGGGCGCGGCGTCGCCCGCGAGCTCATTGAGGCGCTCGTTCCAGGGCACCAACTCGGGATCGTCGTCGGGAAGGCGGTACACGCTCTTCTTCAGCTCGACCAGCCGCCAGATCGCGAGCGCGTCGTAGTGCTCCTCGGGGCCGGTGCGCTCGAGATGAAACAGGGCGGCTTCGTATTCGCCGCGGTCGTACAGCAGGTTCGCGAGGTAGATGCGTGCCTCGCCCAGGCTCGGGTCCAGCTCGAGCGCGCGGCGCAGCCAGTGCAGGCTGCCGCCCTCGTCGGCCAGTCGATGCGCGGCATAGCCGACGCAGGCGGCGGCGTCGGCGGAGTCAGGGTGCGCGCGTAACGCACCCTCGAAAAACCGGCGCGCTTGGTCCAGGACGCCTTCGCGGAACAGCGCGCGCCCGATTTGCAGCATCAGGTCGTGGTCGTCCTGGAATCCGAGCGCCAACACATGCTCGAAGCACGCCAGCGCGGCGGCGCGCTCGCCGAACTTGAGTAGTACTTCGCCCAGTCCGGCGAGTGTGTCCTCATGATCCGGATCGAGGCCGCGCGCCTCTTCGAACGCGCGCCGCGCCCACGCAAACTCTTCCCGTGCGAGCCGGGCGTAGCCCATGCCGACGTGCAGCTCGACGGCGTGGGGGTACAACCCCAGGCCTTCGCGCAGCGTATCTATGGCCTCGTCGTATTGTCCTTCGTTGTAGAGCTGATGTGCACGTTCGTCGTATTCGTCGGAACTGAGGAACGGATCCGACATCGAACGAGACCCTCCAGGATGGTTGCGCTATGATAAGAAACGGAGTGCAGTTACACAAGCGACCCGCGCCCGCTATTTTGACCCGCGATGCCTGCCACGTTCACCGTCATTCCTGACGGTTCGGCAACTTCACCGGGTGGCTTTACCGCCGCCGCCGCGCACGCCGGTCTGAAAGCGGACGGCGCGCTCGACGTCGCGCTGCTGGTCAGCGCTACGAGCTGCGCGACCGCCGGCGTGTTCACCCGCAACGCGCTGCGCGCCGCGCCGGTGATTTACGATGCCGACCTCCTCAGCGAGCGTCCCGGACGCATCCGCGCCGTGGCGATGAACGCCCGCGTGGCGAACGCGTGTACGGGCGCTGCCGGCCTCGAAGCCGCGCGCGCCATGGCCCGCTGCGCCGAAGAGGCAGCCGGCCTGCCACCGCGCACGGCGCTGGTGCTTTCGACCGGCGTGATCGGCGTGCCGCTCCCTGTGGATAAAGTCGAGCGCGGGTTGCGGCAGGCCGCGACCAAGCTCTCGCCAGCGGGCGGCGCGGATGCGGCTCGCGCGATCATGACCACCGACACGCGCCCCAAGCACTGCGCGGTTCGTCTCGATACGCCGGGGGGGCCCATCACGATCGGCGGCATGGCGAAGGGGGCCGGCATGATCCACCCCGACATGGCCACGCTGCTTGGCGTGCTCACCACCGACGCTGTTTCGGAGCCGGGCGTGCTGCAGCCGTTCTGGAAGCGGGTGGCCGACCGCACCTTCAACTCCATCTCGGTCGATGGCGATACCAGCACCAATGACACGGTCTTACTGCTCGCCAACGGTCATTCGGGCATCGAGCCATCGCGTGACGGCGCGATCTGGAAGCTGTTTGAGGAGGCGGTCACCGAGGTTGCGCGCAAGCTGGCGCTTGCCGTTGTGGAAGATGGTGAAGGAGCGACCAAACAGCTCGAGATTCACATCACCGGGGCACAGACCGAGACGCACGCGCGTGAAGTCGGGATGGCCATCGCGCGCTCGACGCTCGTGAAGACGGCGATTTATGGCGGGGATCCCAACTGGGGCCGCGTGCTCGCGGCCGCCGGCGTCGCCGGCGTGACGCTCGTGGCGGACAAGATCATGCTCGAGGCGGCGACCGGGAGCGGCTGGCTCACGCTGGCGAGCGGCGGTGCTACCGCGCTCGCCGATCTGGCACAGGCGCGCGCCATCTTCCGGCAAAAAACCATCCGCCTCCGTCTCGACCTGGGACTCGGTCGAGCGGAGGCGGTGGTGTGGACCTGCGATCTCTCCCCGGAGTACGTCCGGATCAACTCCGACTACACGTCCTGATTACGGCTTCGCCTTGGTCGTGTCGCGCGGCGCCGTCGTGGTAGCCGCCTTGGCCTTGTGTGCGCGACGCCGATGCGCCTTCGCCTTCGACGTATCGGCTTGCTGCGACGCGTTGGCACGCGGTTTGGCGGGAGCTGCCGCCGGCTGCTGCGCCATCATGGCTGCAGGTGCGGCGAGGGTAACGATCAGCATTGCGGTACGAAACATCAACGAGCCTCGGGTTAGGGTCGCTTTTACGACCCCTTCGTTCCACGCCGCGTCACGCCAGCCTCAGGCGCCGGTACATTCGGCAACATCGCGCGGACGCGGGCCAGCGCATCCGAGGGGGTGCGCCCCCCTCCCCGCTGCAGTTCGTGGTCGGCGGCAACCGCCACGTCGAGCAACCGCACGCCCCGCAGCCCTTGGTTGTGCGCATCCACCAGCAGGTCCGCGGCCGAATCGGGGTTGAAGCGGTGGGCGACCAGATCGGCCGCCGCGTGCAAGGCAGGTCCGGGCGGCTCGTTGGGCGCAACCGTCAGCAACCGCGCCACGATCGGGGGCGGCAGTCCACGCGCGAGCGCGGCGGCCACCGCGGCGACGTGACCTTCCGGCACCGGTTGCCCCGGCACGGCGCGCGCGACGAGTATGCGGGCGTCACGCAGCTGCAGCATGCCGCGCCGCACCCCGTTCACGAGACGGTCGGCGGGAATGCCTTTGGCGCTGCCTTCCAGCGCCTTTTGCACGAGCGGCTCGCTCGGCAGACTCTCGGCGACGGCGGTTGCAATGATCGAATCGATCGCCGGCAGAGCGGCAGCAGGTACACGGCCGGCGAGCCGGCTGGCGCTGCCGCTGCTCTGCGCGGCGAGCGGAGCCGCGATGGCGGCGAGTGCCAGGGTCAGGCGGAGCCCGCCACTCATGGCTGTGCGGCCGCCGGACGCACGATCAACAGTGAGTTCTCCTGGCCGGCGCCGAAGCCGTCATCGACGTAACGGCCCGCAAGCGGGTCGGCGACCCAGCGTTCCCCGTCCACGATGAACATGTACTCGTGCTGGCCGGCCGGCAGGACGGCATCGCCATGCCAAATGCCGTCATGATCGTCATCCCGCAGATGCAGGGCGCCGCGACTCCAGTCGTTGAACGAGCCGACCACCTCGACCGATCGCGCCCCCGGGAAATGCCCGACGAACCGGGCGACGCCTTCGCGGTCCCCGGGAGTGGGCGCACCCCCGGGACCGGAGGGCAGCAGCAGGACGGCGGCCAGCCCGGCGGCCAGCGCCAGCGTCCAGACCGGCCGCAGCCGCACCGTCACCGCCCGCGGGCGGCTGAGCCAGCGGCCCAGCCGGAGCGCGGGACCGCCTGCGCGGGCCTCGAGCGGGATCTCCCGGATCTCGGCCATGACGCGGGTCGCGACACTCAGCGGCGGTACTGCCTCGAGTAGCTGCGCCACACCGTGCAGCCGCGCGTACGACTCCCGCAGATCCGGCGGCAGCTCGGCCGGATCTCGCTCCCCATCGAGCGCTTCGTGCAACCGCGGGTCGATCATACGAAAGCCTCCAGTGCCGCCAACAGTGCTTCCCGCGCGCGATGCACGCGCATCTTGAGCGTGGGAATCCGGGCGCCCGTCACCACCGCCATCTCGTCGTAACTCATCCCTTCCACGTGTTTCAGGACAAAGGCCTCGCGTTTTTCTTCCGGCAACGCCGCCAGCGCCCGGTCCACGAGCGCCACCTGCTCACTCCGTTCGAGCACCGCCCAGGTGTCCGACCCGTCCGCTAATGCCGGCGCGGGCACCTCGCTGAGCGAGATATCGTTCGTGTGCCGCCGCGCGAGGTGACTGCGGCAGCGGTTGCCGGTGATCCGGTACAACCAGCTACGCAGCCGCACCGGGTCGCGGCACTGTGCCAAATGCCGGTACGCGCGCACGAGACTCTCGGCCACCGCATCGGCCGCGGCGTCGGGATTTCCGAGCATACGCGTCGCGAAGCGAAGTAAGCCCGGCTCATATCGCCGGATGAGAATCCCGAACGCTTCCCCATCGCCGCCCAGGACGCGGGCGACTACCTCGACATCACTCGGGGCGCTGTCGGTCACCATGAGAGTGACCCACGAGGGGGGGGGTTGGTCACGGTATTCCCAGTGTTTCCCGGGCCGCCGCCAGGAACGTGGTCGCGCGCAGGCCCGTGCCACTCACGGTGCCGGCGAATGCCTCCAGCGTCGCCTGCGCCCGGCGCCGGTATGAGGCATCGCCCGTCACCTCCGCCAGCCGCGCGAACAGCCGCGCAGCCTCGGCATTGGGACCGGGCAGCATGTCGTCGAAGACGTGCTTCGTCCGGTCGCCAAGGCCGGGCGGCGGCTCCGCGCTGTCGAAGTAGCCGCCGATGGAGTCGGCGTAGCCGCGTTCGACGATGGCGGCGAGGTCGATCGCGACCGCGAGGTAGCGCGGCTCGTTGCTGATCTGGTGCGCCGCGAGACAGGCCGCCGCGACCTGTACCTGATCCTGCAGCAGCCCTTGCGGCGTCGAGGTCGTGGACCCGCCGGCGATCGCATGTCGTACGCCCCAACCGCGGGCGTAGGTCCGTTGCAGCAGCACGTCGAGCGCGGCGCGCGCGCGCTTTTCAACCGACGGCTCACCCAACGTGGCCGCCGCCAGGATCAGGTTCTCGATGATGAACGCCTCCTGATCCGCGAACACCGCGCCGTCGCCGGTGAGGGCCGCCAGATCGTGCAGCTCGCGCGACAAGTCACGAACCAGGGCGCGGCCGGCATCGCGATAGCGTGACTCACCGGTCACGACCCACGCCTTGCCCAGGCTCCCGACCAGCGCCGCTCGGACCAGCCGCGGCGGATCCTCGGCGATGGCGATCGCGGTGGTGTCCAGCATCAGCTCCAACGCCCGCCGCGCGACCGCCAGGGCTGCGCTGTCGCGATAACGCGCGTACTCGGTGAGGAGCAGCGACGCGGCCGCGACATGCGTGACGCTCCCGGCGGTCGTGCGGGCGGTGACCGCGTCCTTGAGATCGCGGGTGAGCGTGTCGATTCCTTGCCGGATCAGCGACGCACGCAGCACGCCGCGCGACTCGCCGGTCGTCAGGACCAGCTGGCGCAGCAACGCCGCCTGCTGGACGATGAATGGGCGCTGGTCTCGATACCGTTTGGCGATCTCGGGCAGCAGCTGCTTCAGTCCACGCCCCGTGATCGGATCGTCGCCGGGGAAATACGTGCCGCCGAAAAATGGAGAGCCGTCCGCGGTGAGGAACACCGTGAGCGGCCAGCCGTGCAGGCCTGCCAAACGCTCTACCGCGGCCTGATAGCGCTGCGCGACCTCGGGGCGTTCGTCGCGATCGACGCGGATCGGGACGAAGAGGGCGTTGATGAGCGAACCGATCTCGGGGTCGGTGTAGATCGCGCGGTCGGTTTCCGCACACCAGCGGCAGGCGTCACTCCCGATGTAGAGCAGGACGGGACGGTCGAGCTTGGCGGCGAGGGCGAACGCGTCGCGCCCCCAGGGCTGCCAGCTGACCGGCTGGCGTGCAGCGCGCGCGAGGTACCTCGTCCCCGAATGGGCCATGCGGTTGGTGAACGGACCACGCTCGGCGAGGCACGCCGTGAGGACGGCGCACAGAACAACGAGGCCACGCACGCGAGAAATACCCCGCCGGCCGGGGAACCGTGCCGCTATATTCGCGAGATGACCCAGGTAACCATAACTCCCAAGTCGAACGGCCCCCTCATTATCGAGGGTCCGGTGCGGATCGTGACGCCTGACGGGACCGAATTGACGCCCCCACCCCGCAAAGACGGCAAACCGGCGGAAGTCGTTGTGCTGTGCAGATGTGGGGGTTCGGCGACGAAACCCTTTTGTGACGGAACGCACAAACGCAATGGGTTTCACGACGCTCCGGTTACCACCGGCTAGCGGGACCCTATTATGTTGTCTGGCGCTTGCAGCTTCCCGTTCCCAGCCGTGCCCCTGAACTGGAGGAGCGACCGACAATGGCAAAGGGAAAGAGCCCAATGGCCGCGGATGAAGGTTACTGTGTGAAGTGTAAGGCAAAGCGCAAGATCTCGAACGCCCAGCAGGTGAAGATGGCCAACGGCCGCCCCGCGCTCAAAGGTGTCTGTCCTGTGTGCGGAACGGGAATGTTCAAGATCCTGCCGCCCAACAAGTAACCGCCCGGTCTCTCATTCACGTGCCCCCGACGATGCTGGTCGGGGGCGCGTTGTTTTGTAGCGGATCGTGTAGCAGGCCGGACCGACCTGGCGGCAGTAGTACGCGAGGATCTCGAGTTTCGCGAATTCGCCCGCGGCGGTACGCACGGCGTAGACGTGGTGCCTGGATGTCAGCAGGTGGGACCACATGCTGTAGTCGTACCATTTACCGATCGCGGCGTTGACCGTGTCGGCCGTGAAGCTCGTCGCGACGTAGCCTTCCGCCGGAACCTCTGCTACCGAATCGAATGTCACCGCACCCAGATCGACGGCTCCAGCCCCCGGCGCCGTGATGACGTGATTGCGTCTGAAGCCGACGTCCCCCCCCCTCCACCAATGCCACTCGTCACCACGCGAAGCATCGAGCGTGTAGGTGCTGTCGGGATGGGGGCCAAGCTCGTACGGCGGGAATTCCGGTTTTGAGAACGAACCGATCAGCAACGACGCCACGAGCAGCAGGAACGCGGCCGCCAACACCCACACCAGGATCGGGGCCTTCAAGCCTCCGCCATGAACGGATACCAGGGATCGCGCGGCGGGACGAAGTTTTCCTTGATCGCCCGGGCGCTGGTCCAGCGGATCAGATTGAGCAGGCTCCCGGCCTTGTCGTTCGTGCCGCTGGCTCGCGCGCCCCCGAAGGGCTGCTGGCCGACCACGGCTCCCGTCGGCTTGTCGTTGCGATAGAAGTTGCCGGCGGCGTAGCGCAGCGCGGCATCCGCTTCCGCGAGCGCGGCGCGATCCTGCGCAAACACTCCCCCGGTCAGCGCGTAGGGCGACGTGCGATCGACCAGCGCGAGCGTCTCCTTCCACTGTTTGTCGGGATACACGTAGAGCGACAGGACCGGGCCGAAGATCTCCTCGCACATCGTGCGGTACATCGGGTCCTCGACCTGGATCACGGTCGGCTGCACGAAATAGCCGTCGGCGTCGTCACACTCGCCCCCGCACAGCAGCTTGGCTTTCGGATCGCGCTTCGCTTGCTCGATGTACTGCTTGATCTTGTCGAATGATTTCCGGTCGATCACCGCGCCCATGAAGTTGCGGAAGTCCGCCGGATCGCCGACGCGCACGTCCGCCAGCATCCCCAGCACCCGCTCGCGCACCTTGGGCCAGAGTGACTCGGGCACGTAGGCGCGGGAGGCGGCGCTGCACTTCTGGCCCTGATACTCGAACGCGCCGCGCACGATGGCGGTGGCGAGCGCGTCGACGTCGGCGCTCGCGTGCGCGAGGATGAAATCCTTGCCGCCCGTTTCCCCGACCAGCCGCGGGTAATCGGCGTAGCCCGTCAGATTGGTCGCCACCTGTTTCCACAGTGTCTGAAAGACTTCGGTGGAACCGGTGAAGTGGATGCCGCCGAGGCGGCGGTCGGCCAGCAGACGCTCGCTGATGACGGCGGCCGGACCGGGGACGAAGTTGATCACGCCCGGCGGCAGCCCCGCCTCCTGCAGCAGCCGGAACAGCAGGTAGTTCGAGTAGGCGGCGGTGGCCGCCGGTTTCCAGACCACCGTACACCCCATGATCGCCGGGGCCGTCGGCAGGTTGCCGCCGATCGACGTGAAGTTGAACGGCGTGATGGCGTACACGAAGCCCTCGAGGCCGCGGTAATCGAGCGCGTTCCATGTCCCCCCTCCGGGGGGCGACAGCGGTTGCACCGCGTGAATCTGCTCGGCGTAGTGGACATTGAAGCGCCAGAAGTCGATCAGCTCGCAGGCGGCGTCGATCTCGGCCTGAAATGCCGTCTTGCTTTGGCCCAGCATCGTGGCCGCGTTGACCATCGCGCGCCAGCGCGTGGCGAGGAGGTCGGCGGCCTTCAGGAAGACGGCGGCCCGGTCGGGGAGACTCCAGGTGGACCATTCGCGCCACGCGTCGCGCGCGGCTTGGATCGCGCCGGCGACTTCTTCGGGGCCCGCCTGATGCACCTTGGCAAGCACGTGACGGTGGCAATGCGGCATGACTGTATCCGTGGTCTTCCCCGTCCGGATTTCCTTGCCGCCGATGACCACCGGGATTTCGACCTGACGGCCGCTGAAGTCCTTGAGCGCTGCCTTCAGCTCGCCGCGCTCGCGCGATCCGGGCGCGTAGGCGAGAACCGGCTCGTTGCTGGGGGTAGGAATCGTGGCTGCGTTCATGCGGGAAATGTAACCGGGGAACCCGAGCGTGTTTCGGAGATGACATGAGCATCGATCCCCGAACCAGAATCGGCCACGTCCACCTTACCGTAAGCGACCTCGACCGCTCGCTAGCGTTCTACCGCGACGTGCTCGGCTTCGAGGTCACCGCTCGCTACGGTCCGGACGCCGTCTTTCTGTCAGCCGGCGGCTACCACCATCACATCGGCCTCAACACCTGGGCGGGGCGAGGCGCGCCGCGCCCACCCGCGGGGACCACCGGTCTCTACCATTTCGCGATCCTGTTTGCCGACCGGGACGCCCTCGCGGCCACTGTCCGCAGAGTGATCGAAAAGGGTGTGGCCTTGGAGGGCGCTTCCGATCATGGCGTGAGTGAGGCGGTCTATCTGCGCGACCCCGACGGCAACGGCATCGAGCTCTACCGCGATCGACCTGAAAAGGAGTGGCCGCGGGGCCCGGACGGCGCCATCCGGATGCACACACGCCCACTCGATCTCGACGCGCTGCTCGCCTAGGCTCCGCGGCGCACGTCGGCCTCACGCTGCGGCGGGAGTGGCAGCGCAATCGTAAACGTCGTCCCGGTCGCCAACGCCGATTCCACGGCGACGCTGCCTCCAAACGTCGTCTCGGCTACGCTGCGTACTTTCGCCAGGTTCGCGGCGGTGCCGCGGCCGCGGACGATGATCTCGAGGTCCGTGCCCTTCTGTCCGAGCTGCACCGTGACCGGGGCCGGCATCTCGCCGCTCGCATCCGCGGCGTTGCGCACGAGATTCACGAGCAGATCGAACAGCGCGTTGGGATCACCCTTGATGTAGGTGGATTCGAGTGCCGTCGTGAAGTCGAGCTCGATGCCGCGGTCCCGCAGCAGCCGCCGCTCGAGCGTGAGGCATGAGCGAATGACGCGGACGGCATCGAAGCGCTCGGGGCGTGTCGAGGGACCGGCCCCGCGCGTCGTGCCGTACTCGCGCACGGCGCGCAACAGCTCGGACGTGCGATCGATGTCTTCGAGCACCTGACCCAGATCGTCGAGCAGCGCCAGCCGCCGGTCCGCCGCGAGATCGACCCAGCGCCCGATCGACTCCATCGCGAGCTGCAGACCGGCGCGCGCGGCCGTGAGGGGATTGCTCGCCTGATGGGCGAGCATCCCGGACGGCACCCCTGTCGCATCGTGTGCTGAGCTGCCGATCAGCCCAAGGGCGAGGCCCGCCAGCTCGAGCGCGAGCCGTTCCCGGCTCCGCCGCTCGCGGCCGCCGGGCGGCGGAGCGGGAGGCCGAGAGCGCACAGGGGCAACGACCCAGGCATCGGGCGTGGCGCCGGGCGAGGCCACCCAGCGGGATCCCACCGGGATGGCGACGTTCCAGTGACGTAAGGTCTTTTCGAGATCGAATTTCGGGAGCGACGCGGTGGCGTCGGGATCGCTACTGGCGCGCGGAATGGCCTCGTGAGCGCCGGTCACTTCCCACAGGATGACCGGCCGGCCCACGACGGCGCTCGCCTGACGAAGCACTTCTCCTGCGTTCAACATGTCCTCCATCGGCATCCCCGTGCTAAACGGGAGTGTCTGGTGGGGGGCGCAGGATAGAAATTGCGTGCCGCACGAGCGCCGTCAAGCGCATTGACACCTCCAAAGACCGACACTAGCGTGGGCCCCATGACTACACCACCCCCTGGCCGTCCCTCCGTCGGCCGCTCGTCCTTTGCGGTTGCGATGAAGGATTACACGTTCATACGGCCCGGCATCGCGGTGACGATCAGTGCGGTGACCCTCGCGCTGGCCCTGGTGATCGGATTGTGGCTGATCTTTACCTTGAACGAGGCCGCCACCACGGCGGCCCGGGGCGCCCGCACCTCCGCGACGCTGCATCGCTACAACGCGGGACTCGAGGTGTGGCGCGAAATGGCGACCGGCACCGATCCGCGCTTCCACCGCGTCGAGGCGGTCGCGCAGCGGGACAGCCTGGGACGCCAGCTCCGGGTGCAGCTCGCCGATCTCGGGAACTCCATGACGGACGATCACGATCGGCAGCTCGTGCAAACCGTGCTGGGCGGCCTGACGAGCACGGGCAGCGGTGCCGGCACCGATTCGCGTCAGGCAATGATCGTGCTGCTCGCCAAGCAGGATGACACGATCTTCCAAGCGGCCCGGGCGTCGCAACGGGCGGTCCTGCTTTCCGCCGTTCTCCTGGCCCTCACGATCATCGCCGCGGGCATGCTGATCGTGCCGATGGCGTGGCTGTACGTGCGGTACAAGCGGGGCGCGGCGATCGAAGTGAAGGTGTAGATGGCCAAGACCGCCGCGCGCCGGTCGCCCCCGACGACCATCGAGAGCTCGCGCGACCGCGAGCGGCTGCGCACCGTCGTATTTCCCGAACACTCCGACCTTGCAGTCTCGGTCGCCGAGCGGATCGTCGAGGTCATTCATCGCGAGACGCGCGCCAAAGGCCGGGCGGTGCTCGGTCTCGCCACCGGCAGCACGCCCCTGGGCGTCTATGAAGAATTGATTCGCCGCCACCAGGCGGGCGACGTCGATTTCTCGCACGTCATCACGTTCAATCTCGACGAGTACTACCCGATGACGCCCGACAGTCCCCACAGCTACCGGCGCTACATGTGGGAGAACTTCTTCGCGCACGTGAACATCGCGAAGCAGAACGTCCACATCCCCGACGGCACGATCCCGCGCGAGCGCGTGGCGGACGCGTGCGCCGCGTATGAAGAAGCGATTCGGGCGGCCGGCGGCATCGACTTCCAGCTGCTCGGCATCGGCAAGACTGGGCACGTCGGATTCAACGAGCCCGGGTCCGACGCGACCTCGCGGACCCGCATCGTCACGCTCGACACGCTGACCCGAAAGGACGCCGCCGCCGACTTCTTCGGCGTGGAGAACGTCCCGCGGGAAGCGCTCACGATGGGCGTCGCCACGATTCTCGATGCCAAGGAGATCGCCTTGCTCGCGACCGGCGAGCACAAGGCGGCGATCGTGGCGCGCGCCGTCGAGGGCGAAATCTCCACCGACGTCGCCGCGACTTTTCTGCAGCGGCACCAGAGCGTCACGGTCTATCTCGACCTCCCGGCTGCCGACGAGCTCACGCGGATCAAGACACCGTGGATCCTCGAGGGCGTAGAGTGGACGCCCGCGATGGTCGAGCGCGCGGTCGTGTGGCTCGCCGACCGCAGCACCAAGGCCGTGCTCAAGCTGTCGGCGCGCGATTACGCCGAGCATCAGCTCAGCCCGCTGCTCGCGCGCGCCGGCTCCGCCGGCCCCATCAACGGCCAGGTCTTCAACCGGCTGCGCGACAAGATTCGTGGCCGGGCCAAGCTCCCGGCGCACGAGCGGGTGCTCGTCTTCTCGCCCCATCCCGATGACGACGTCATCTCGATGGGCGGCATTCTCCGCAAGCTGTGGGAGAACGAGAACCAGATCGTCGTCGCGTACATGACGAGCGGCAACATCGCCGTGTTCGATCACGACGTGACCCGCCATCTCGACTTCGTGGAGCGGGCCGCCGCAGCGCTGGGGCTCGACGCGTCGACGCTGCAACGCGCCCGCAACACGGTCAATGCGGGCATGGAGCAAAAGGCGCCGGGGGACATCGACATCCCGGTCGTGCAGAATCTCAAGAAGTTCATCCGCGAATCGGAAGCGATTGCCGCGCTCGCGGCGGTCGGGATTCCGCCGAACGCCGCGCGGTTCCTCGACCTGCCCTTCTATCGGACCGGCGAGGTGCGGAAGCGGCCGCTGGGTGACGAGGACATCGCGATCGTGCAACGCCTGATCGACGAGACAAAGCCCGATCTCGTGTTTGTCGCGGGCGATCTCTCCGATCCGCACGGCACGCACCGCACCTGCAAGGCGGCCGTCGAGCGGGCGCTCCAGCGGTATCAAGGGCAGCGGCCGGAGATCTGGCTGTATCGCGGCGCCTGGCAGGAGTGGTCGCTCACCGAGGCGGACGTGCTGGTCCCGCTGTCGCAGGACGAGCTGCGGGCCAAGATCCTCGCGATCTTCCGGCATCAATCCCAGAAGGACACGGCGCCCTTCCCCGGCGGATACGACGAACGGGAGTTTTGGCAGCGGGTGGAAGCCCGGAATCTGGAGACCGCGGCGCGCGCCGACCGCCTTGGGCTGCCCGAGTACTACGCCATGGAAGCCTATGTAATTCAACGCGTTTAGCCGCACGGCGTTGCACCCTGCGTTGCACCCTGCAGTGTCCGTTCATTATGTTGGCGCCGGATTCCCCCTTATAGGAGGAGGCCCGACAGATGAGCGCGTCAACTACCAAAGCATTGAGCCTGGCCATCGTAGCGGCCCTTTGGGCCGTCATTTCGCACTTCGGCAAACTGCCGTTGCAGCTCTGGCCTGTCCTCATCGGACTCGCCTGCTTCGTAGGGGCGGGCGGCGGCATGATGGGGCTGCAGAAGTCGATACTCGGTTCGGCGTCCGGAGTCGTCTGGGCGTTGCTCTATGCCGCCGTGTCGACTGCGCTCGGCAGGAACGATCTTCTGGACGCCCTGCTGCTCGGCGCTACAGTGTTCGGCATGGTGTTCCAGGCGCGCATCCCGCTGTTGTCCTATACCACGGGTGCGTTCGTCGGCGCTGCCACCGCCATGGGTGCGCGCGCCGTCGCGATCAACGGCGGTATCCGCATCGCGATCGCATTGGCGATCGGCTGTGCATTGGGGATCGTGGCCGAGCGCGTCGCCGAGATGCTTGCTAGGATGCGGGTCGTGCCATCGATGTCGAACCGCTAGAAAAAACCAAACCCGGAGCCACGCGCTGCACTCCGGGTTGGCGAGGCCGGGCCAAGTGGCCGTCGACACTTGAGCCGCGACCTACACTCCGAATGTAGGATCACACGCCGCGGCAGAGATTGCCGCGGCGTGTGCGCTTTGTCAGAGATCGGTCCAGCCAACTTCGCAAGCTGTTGCCGGGTGAGCGGCCAAGAGGGATTCTTCAGTTTATGAAGTGGCTCCCAACGTCAGGGCGTTTCCGGGTGAGACGCGGCGCGGTCGTGGCGGTGCTGCTCGTGCTGTCGTTCGGCGTCGCCGCCGCGCTGGGTATCCAGGCGTACCGCACCGCCCGCTACCACCGCGCGCAAGCGGACCGCGTACTGCGCGATTACGCGGCGCTGGCGGCAGCACGGGTGGCGCAACGCAGCGCCTACGAGATCTACTGGGCGGTCATGCCCCCGCTGAAGGCGACCCAGCACGCGCATGAGATGGCGCCACACAAGCCGTTGCCGGCGCCAAGTGCGCTGCATTTCGACCCCATGGACCGTGAGTTCTCCCTCGCGCCCTACATCCGATTCACGTTTCGCATGGATCTCAAGTCGGGGCAGCTCGAGCCATCGGGTCCAACCATCCCGTCTGCGGTACGCGCCTGGTTGGTCGACACGCTGCCGGTGCACGCGCGCACGATCTACGACACGTCGTGGCACATGGGCACAGTGCTCGGCCAGCCCGGCGGCGATCGCCGCTACATTGCGTACACCGTGTTGCGGGACTCCCAGGGGACGCTGCGCACGGCGCTTGGATTCGAGGCGAAGCCAGCCGCGCTGCGGCCGCTCGTCATTCGGGCGACCGAGAAGTTTCCGCTGCTGCCGCGTCCGCTCACCGGAGGCGTGCAGTACGACTCGATGGGCTCGGTCATCATCACCGACCGCTGGGGCATCGAGATCTACCGGTCCGGTGTGCAGTACACGTCACCCTTCACGGCACGGGACACGATCGGCACCGACATGGGTGACCTGTATGCGCGGGCAACCTTGCGGGCCGAGGTCGCCGACCAGTTGATCATCGGAGGGCTGCCGCGGTCGCGGTTGCCTCTCATTCTCGGCCTGCTCGCGTTGACGGCGGCCCTGATCGGGACGGCGCTGGTGCAGCTGCGGCGCGAATCGCAGCTCACTCGACTCCGCACCGATTTCATCTCTGGCGTGTCGCACGAGCTGCGGACGCCGCTCGCGCAGATCCGCATGTTCTCCGAGACGCTGACACTCGGGCGTGTGCGTTCCGATGAAGAACGCCGCCGCTCGCTCGCCATTATCGATCAAGAAGCCCGCCGTCTCACCCATCTGGTCGAGAACCTGCTGCACTTCTCCCGCTCCGAGCGGCGGACGGCGCACATCACGCCCGAGCCGACCGCGCTGGCGCCGCTCGTTCAGGAAGTAATCGACGGCTTCGCGCCACTCGCCGCGGCCCGCGGTGCGACAGTCTCTGCCACCGTGCCAGAGGATCTCATCGTTCCCGCCGACCCCGGCGCGGTGCGCCAGATGCTCCTCAACCTGCTCGACAACGCGGTGAAGTACGGCCCGGCCGGTCAGGAAGTGCGCATCACCGCGACGCGCGAGAACGGCGTTGCACGGCTGTGGGTCGACGACGGCGGACCGGGCATCCCGCGAGCCGACCGCGAGCGCGTGTGGGAGCGGTTCTGGCGGTTGGAGCGGGACCGCGAATCATCCGTCGCCGGCAGCGGGATCGGCCTCGCGGTCGTGCGCGAGCTGGCGAGCCTGCATCACGGACGCGCCTGGATCGACGAGTCCGGTGTCGTCGGGGGGACCCGCGTCGTAATCGAGTTGCCCGCATGATCGAACCGACGACCGGCCCCAAGCGGATCCTCGTGATCGAGGACAACCCCGACCTGGCCTACGGTCTCCGCAACAACCTCGAGATCGAAGGCTACGAGGTGGAAGTCGCCAAGGACGGCACGAAGGGCCTGTCGCGCGCGCGCACGGCGAAGCCCCCCCCCGACCTCATCGTGCTCGACCTGATGCTGCCGGGGATGGACGGCTTCCGCGTGCTGCGCGCCCTGCGCGAGGACGGCCATGGCATGCCGGTGCTGATCCTCACCGCCCGAGGCGAGGAAGCCGACAAGGTCCGCGGCCTGCGGCTCGGGGCCGACGACTACGTCACGAAGCCGTTCGGCGTGCTCGAGCTACTGGCGCGCATCGAGGCGCTGCTGCGTCGCGTCATGGCGCCGCGCAAGAACGGCGGGCCGCCCACACCCGTGTTCGAGAAGTTTGGCGACATCGAGATCCTCACGCCGTCCCGCACGGTGCTCCGCGACGGCTCGCCGGTCCCCCTCACGCCCAAGGAATACGACCTGCTGCTGGCGCTGCTCCGGCGCGACGGCGCCTGCATCACGCGCTCCGAGCTCCTGACCGAGGTGTGGGGTTACAGCGCCGAAGTGATGAGTCGCACGGTCGACACCCACGTGGCGGAGCTGCGCCGCAAGCTGGAGCACGATCCCGCCAACCCCCAGCACATCCTCACGGTTCGTAAAACAGGCTATCGTCTGGCTAGGTGACGGCTACGGCCGAACGGCCGCTGAATCGAACACCAGCCGGATCTCGGCCGCCGCGTCGATCCGCGCATCGCTGAGGTTGGTCACCAAGGCGATCACGACGCGGGAGTCGCGATCGATTCCGAACATCGTCGTGCCGCCCACCGAGCTACCGCCGTGGTACGCCGTGCGGTGACCAAGGGTGTCGGTCGCCACGAACCAGCCAATCCCATACGGCGTCGCCTCGCCTGAGGTCGTGTGCTGCGGCGTAAACAGCAGCGCCAGCGTCGCCGCCTTGAGGTGACCAGGCGAGAGATGTGCGGAGCCGAAGCGCACGAGGTCTTCAGCGGTCGAGAGAAATCCCCCACCGGCCCACTTGTAGCTGTTGTCCACGGTCGGTGCCGGGACGAATTCACCGCTGCCAGTCCGTTGGTAGAACCGCGTGCGGTTGGGAATCAGGCTGTCGTTCTTGTCCGGGGCGGTGCTGGTCATTCCCAGCGGTGTGAAGACGTGGCGGCTCATGTACGCCAGGAACTGCTCTCCGGACGCGCCCTCCACCACGGCGCTGATCAGATCGAATCCGTAAGTCGAGTACGAGTAGCGCGTCCCAGGGGGCGCCACCAGCGGGTCGTTCTGAAAGATGGCTAGTCCCGCCGTAACGGTCGGGAATCGCTGGTTGAGCAGGAACTCATTCCCCTGGTAGTGCCGGATTCCCGCGAGGTGACCGCCCAGCAACCGCGTGGTGATGGGCGCGCCCTTGTCGGGGAATGTCGCCACGTAACGCTGCACCGGCGCGTCGAGATCCAGCTTGCCGGCCTCGTAGAGCTGCGCCACCGCGTCGGCCGTCAGTGGCTTCGACACGCTGCCGATGCGGAACTGCGTCGCCGTCGTCGCCGGGCGTTTGGCATCGAGGTCTGCGTATCCGAACGCCTCCGACCAGACCAGCTTGCCGTCAACCGCGACGGCGAGGGCGAAGCCGGGAATGTTGGGCGCCAGCTTTTCGCAGGCGATGGCGTGCGCGCGTGCTCGGGCTGCCGACCATCGCGCGGCGACTGAAGGAAGCGTTGCCGGCTGGGAAACGCAGGCTGCCTGCAGGATGACGAGGGCGACGTACACACTTTGACTCCGGTAGGGGGGCAGGTAAAATACCCGCGCATGAAAGAAAAGGCCGAGCGTCTTCGTCAGCTCCATGTCCAGGGACCGATGCTGGTATTACCCAATGCCTGGGATGCCGGCAGTGCCCGGATCTTTGTCGAAGCGGGCTTCGCGGCGCTCGCGACGACCAGCGCGGGGATCGCGTTCAGCCTCGGCCTGCCCGACGGCGAGCGCATCAGCCGGGACGAAATGCTCGCCGCCGTTGCGCGGATCACGCGCCGCATTTCCGTTCCGATCACCGCCGACATGGAAGCGGGCTACGGAATGACACCGGACGCGGTCGCCGAGACTGCGCGCCGCGTGATCGAGGCGGGTGCGGTCGGGATGAATCTCGAGGATCGGGTTGCCGAGCAGCATCTGATCGACTTCGCACTCGCCGTGGAACGGGTGCGGGCGGCGCGCTCGGCCGCCGACGCGGCGGGCGTCTCGATCGTGATCAATGCCCGGACCGACGTCTTCGAGGCACCCGAAATCCCACGGCACGAGCGCGTCGCCGAGGCGGTACGCCGCGGCAACGCGTTCCGCGATGCCGGCGCCGATTCGGTGTTCGTGCCGTTCGTCGGCGACCGCGATACGATCGAACAGTTGGCCCAGCAGATCCGCGCGCCGCTGAACATCCTCGGCACACCCAACTCGCCTACCCTGAAGGAGCTCGCCGCGCTCGGCGTGCGCCGGGTGACGTTCGGTTCAGCCCCGATGCGCGCGACCCTGGGCCTGGTGCGGCGGATGGCGAAAGAATGGAAGGAGAGAGGCACGTACGGGACGCTCGAGGCGTACGGGATCCCGTTCGCCGATTTGCAGAAGCTCTTCGCCTAGTTCAGCTCGACGTGCAGATGGTCCGCAGTACCGACGTGCCGTCGAGTTTCGAACCCCATCAGCCAGAAGTAAAACTGCACCCCGCGGTTCTTGATGACGCCGCGTCCCGTCGTGCGCAGATCGACGGCATGAATCCAGCCGTCCGCCTGCTTGTAGTGGCGGGTGCGGCTGTTGGTCGGCAATCCCATCCGGCCGTAGTCCTCAGGCAGCCGCCCGGAGTCGGTGATCAACATGTCGCGGTCCACCAGGATCAGCGTGGACAGCGCCAGGCGCAGCAGCGGATGCACCGACCGGTAGTACGCGCGGACCGGCTCGGACTTGGCGTTCACGCTTGCGAGATAGACTAACGAATAGCCGCAGTAGAAGACGACCAGCGGCAACGCCACCCACTTCGCGAGCGGCATGATCAGGGCCCTGCCTCCTCTGCCCCCTCGGCTCGTGAATTTGCGGGCCAGCCACACGGCATACGCCGTAACCACACCGCCGGTCAGGAACGCGGCGGTCAGCACCGCCAGCCAAACGGAGGTCTGGCCGTGCTGGTAGATGAACACCGAGCCGCGCACCAAGACCGCAAATGGCAATGCAATAATCAGGAAGATTCTCACAAGGCCGGCAGCGACCGCTCCAGCCAACGCCCGCCACTCAGCGGAAGTTGCCGGCGCCGCCTGGCGCAGCTTCTGGCGCCACTTGCGCTTCCATTCGCGGGCGGCTTCGCGTTTCAGGCGCTCGAGCTTTACGGCAATTCCGTCCATGTGGGCAATCTACGTTCATCCAATCGTCATGTTTCCTGTGCGATGATTGGTGAACGGACGCTGGTTGCCAGAGGCCGATATTCGAGCGAGGCTTGAGGGACCCCGCTCGAGGAGCACCCATGGACACCATGCTCGAGGAGCACCCATGGACACCATCCGCAAAGCCGAGTACTACTACGTCACCATCGCCGATAAGCCTGGAGAGGGAGAACGCCTGTTCGGCGCGCTGCGCGACGCGGGCGTAAACCTGCTGGCGGTCCACGCCTTCCCGAGTGCGCGCCGCTCCCAGATCGACCTCGTGCCGTCTGACGCCGCGGCGTTCCTCGCGGCGGCCAAAGCCGCGAAGCTCAAAGTCTCGAAGCCGAAGACGGTGTTTCTCATCGAAGGTGACGATCGCGTCGGCGCGATGGCGCAGCTGCTGGGCCGGCTCGGCGCCGCGGGAATCAACGTGACCGCGACGAGTGCCACGCGCACGGGGATGGGCCGCTACGGCGCCCTGTTATGGGTCAAGCCCCGCGACCTCAAGAAGGCCGCCGCAGTGCTCGGCGCGTGAGGGCTCCAACCGAGCGCAGTGGCGTATCAAGGGGCGACCCTCAGCTCTGGAGGATCCACATGGCTTCACGCACCGAGCGCTTCAAAACAGCAGCGGTCAAGGCAGCCAGGACGGCCAGGAAGTGGGCGCAGACTGCTGCACGAGAGGCCGACCGGCTGCTGCAGGAAGCGCAGAAACGCGCCAAGACGGACGAGCGGCAGCGGCGCATCAAGGCCGCGTTGCGCCGCACCGGGAAGGTGCTGAAAGCCGCGGGCCGCGCGGCGATCGTCGCCGGCGTCGCGGCCGGCATTGCCTCAGCGCGGGCGGAGAACCGCAAACTGAGAAAGAAAACGCCCTAGTCGTCCGCACCGCCGAGCTGCAGGACTCGTTTCCACTGGGGCGCCGTCACTGGACTCACTGACAGGCGCCCCTGTCTTACAATGGGCAGGTCCGCAAACGTCCTGTCCGACTTGATCTGCGCCAGCGTCACCGCCTGCGGCAGACGGCGGTGCGCCTTGAGATCGATGACCATCAACGTCGGGTCCTGCTTTTTGGGATCGGCGTACGGGGCCGACACAACCGTTGCCCACCCGACGACCGCCTTCTCGTCGCCGGTGTGATAGACGAGCACCTGATCGCCGGGGTGCATCGCCCGCATGTTTCGCAGCGCCACGGGATTCTTCACACCGTCCCAGACCGCCGTCTGCTCGCGCTCCAGGTCGTCGTAGCTGTACGTGCTCGGCTCGGTCTTGACCAACCAGAAGTTAGGCACTCTCGCTCCTCGCGCTGACGCTGACGAACCACGTTTCGACTGCGTGTGCGAGCTCCCGCATCACCTCCGCCTCCGTCTTGCCCGTGCGCTTCGGCACCTTGAACGAATGGTCGCCGTCGTCGACCAGATGCACGGTGGCGCGGCACCCCAGGTTGTCGATGACGCCCCGCAACAGCTCGGGCGTCGCAAATTCGTCTCGCGTCCCCTCAAGAAACAACATCGGCACCTGCACCTGCGACAAGTGCTCGGCCCGGGCGGTGCCGGGGCGTCCCGGGGCATGGAGCGGAAAACCGAAGAAGACGAGGCCCCGTACGCCGGGGAGCGGCGCGTTGGCCTGCGCTTGGGACGTCATCCGCCCGCCAAACGATTTACCACCGGCCAGCAGGGGCAGGCCCGGTGCGGCGCGCGCCGCCTCCGCTACGGCTTCACGCACGCGCGCTTCGGCAACGGCCGGAGAGTCGGGTCGCTGCGCGTGACGCTCCATGTAGGCGAACTCGTAGCGATACGTTGCGATCCGGGAGGCGGCGAGCGCCGCGGCCGCGCGCTCAAGGAAGGGATGCCGCATTCCTGCGCCCGCACCGTGCGCGAGCACGAGCAATGCTCGCGCATCGGGCGGGACGTTCAGCACGTGCTCCATACACCGTCACTGCGTGACGGTGGCGCATCCCTTCTTGCAGGCGGGAGAGTTGGCGCTGCGCGCGTTGCTCGTTCCACCACTCCAGACTCTGTCGGCCGACGAGACAGCGTCCGCCGCGTCCGCCGCGTCGGGTTGGCCGCGCCGCTGCGCCACATCGGCAGCCGCGGCTGCCGCGTTGCTGCGAAGCTGATCGAGGCTTTCACCCGCGACGATCGCGATCCAGAACTGCGTGGCTGCGCCGCGCGCCAGCGTGATCGGCCCGATCGACTGCACATAGTTATGATCACCAGGCTCGGGCGCGGACGGATTCGTGACATCGCCAGCGAGCTCCGACAGCAGCTCTGCGGTGGTCCGGACAGGGCCGGGGTTCAATGTGCCAAATGAAGCGCCAGCTACCGGTGCGTCGCTGATGATCAGTGAACCGGCGTAGCCGCCCTCAACGATGTTTGTCTGATACATGAGGCGACCTTCGGTCGCTCCTACATCGTCCACGAAACCGTTGCCGATGTCCCAATCGGCGAAGAAACCAGGGTAGATCGTGATTGGCGCGGCACCGCTGTTCGTCAGCGTGAATCGGAACAGCACGTAGTCGGCCGGCGGCACGCCGTCATACGATTTCTGCACGACTTGGAGGCCGACGCCGACTGGCGATGCGGCATCGGAGTACTGCCACGTCACCTTCTTGCCGAACGTCGGTGACGAATTGAAATGAACACGGCCTTGAGGTCCGAACGCGCGGCAGTTGCCGCATGTGGTGTAGCCGTTGAGCTCGTTGGCGCTGAGAATCTTGTCGGGTCGCATACCCACGATCAGGCCGCCCATGAAGATCTGCGAGCGGATGGGATCCCGTTCGGGCGGTTGTCCCGGATTCACCGGGAACTGAACGCCCCAGCCCAGGCCGCCATCCGGCAGCACGAGTGACGAGGTTACGCCGACGTCACCCGGTCCCGGGGTAACGACGAGCCGCGTCCGATCGTGCGAGTATTTCACGGCGTCTGACTGGGTGAGATTGCACGTGATCGCGCTGGCCTGGTCCGGGAAGACGAACGGCTCGAACGACGGCGAGGAGAGCAGGCGAGCGCCGAGGAGGTCACAGAAGACCGACGAGACCATGCGAACGCCGCTCTGGAGCACGATCGGCGTCCGTTCGAAGAATTCGTCCCAGCGACCATCGGGGCCGCTCGCTCCCTGCGCGACACCAAAGATCGGGACGTCAGCGTGAAACAAGATGAGCGAGATCCCTGGAACCCCGACGCCATCGAGAAAGACTCCGCCGCCGAGCGGAAGTCCCGGCTCGACCGGAAGATCGCGAGCCACTGGCGCTTCGGCGACCTCGACCTGCGTCGTGCTGTACACGCGCCACGGAAAGCCCGCCGTGACCACGTCGTTGATCGGCAGCTGCACTCGCAGCAGGTAGCTCCCTGGTGCCACAGACGCGAACGTGTAGCTGTTCGTCGGACACACCAGGTTCTGGCTCCCCGCGACGGCATCACGGGCCACGCTGATCAACCGCATGATGAGCACTGCATTAGGCGAAAGCGAGTTGCAGATGCTGCCGGCGGGGCCGACGACGCTGCCGGTCACGACGGGGTCTGTCGTGACGTCAAACGACGGACCCGCCGGCACGGGACGATCGGCGCCAGTACAGGCCGCAAGCTCTGAGGCGACGACGGCAATTGCGAACCAGCGATGGAGGGTCATACGAGCCTTCCTTGGTGGGATGTCGGTAGGTGTTACCCGGATGGGCCACGAGAAGGCAAGGCGGACCGCGCCAAACGACATAATGCCGACTTCTCACTTCAGCCGTTCATTCAGCCGCTCCAGCACCCCCATCAAGTCGGGTTTGCGTTCCAGCACGGGCAGCACCGGATCGTGCCCGAGCTTCTGCATGCGCTTCAGCGCATTGGCGATCGTGAACTTGCTGTTATGGAGCTTGCCGTTGACCTCGTCCCACTCGATCGGCATCGACATCGGCGCGCCCGGCGACGGCCGCACGCTGTACGGCGCGACCATAAGCTGGCCGGCGCGGTTCTGGAACGCATCGACGTACACTTTGCCCTCGCGTTTGCTGATCGTGCGCTGCGTCGTGGCAATGTCCGGATGGCGATCGGTGACGAGGCGGGCGAACAGCATCGCGAGCTGCAGGCACTGCGCATACGTGAGCTGCCGGCCCAGCGGCAGCATGATGTGCAGCCCCGACTTGCCGGTTGTCTTGACGAACGCGGGCATGTCGACCTCGTCGCACACCTGCTTCATCGTCTTCGCGAGCACGATCACGTCGGCGAACGGCGCGTCTTTCGGGTCGAGATCGATGAGACACCAGTCGGGCTTGGTGAGATCGGTGATGCGGCTGCCCCAGACGTGCAGCGGGATCGTGCCGAGGTTGACGAGATAGACGAGAGACTCCACGTCATTGCAGACGAAGTAATCGATGTCGCGTTGCGTGTCCTCGCTCCAGATCGGAATCGTCTGGATCCAGTCGGGCACAAAGCCGGGCGCGTCCTTCTGGTAGAACGATTTGCCGTTGATGCCGTCAGGGTAGCGCGTGAGCACGACGGGGCGGTCTTTGAGATAGGGAAGCAGCCAGGGCGAGACGGAGCGGTAGTACTCGATTAGATCGCCCTTGGTGTACTTCTCCTCGGGCCAGAAAACTTTGTCGAGGTTGGAGAACTTGAATTCTCGGGGAAGGGGGACGGGGGACGGGGGACGGGTGGATCCCACCTCAGGTTCACCCGTCCCACGTCCCTCGTCCCCCGTCTCCGGCATCACCACATCCTCCGGCTTTTTATCGTCGCGGAATCTCACGAACACCGATTGCCTCAGGAGGCCGTCCGGCGTGAACTCCTTGTACCGCACGTCGCAGACGAGTTTCGGCTCGACCCAGGTGTGATCCGGCCCCTTGGGAAGTGCGCCGTTCTCGGGCGGCTCGCACGGCGGCGTCTCGCGCACCAGTTGGTTCAAGGTGGCGCTGATCTCATCGAGCTGCGCGCCGCTGAACCCCGAGCCGGCGCGCCCGCAATAGATAAGCTTGCCGTCCGTGTAGGCGCCGACGTGCAGCGAGCCGAAGCCGCCGCGCGATCCTTTGGGCTTCGAGAACCCGACGACGACGAAGTCGTCGATGCGGTCGGCGCGAATCTTCAGCCAATCAGCGGAGCGGCCGCTGCGATACGGGCTGTCCGCCTTCTTCGCCATGATGCCTTCGAGCCCCAGCCTCACGACCTGCTCGTACAACGCCTCGCCGTTCTTCTCGAAGTGCTCGGAGTACCGTAGCGGCCCGGTCCGGGGCAGCACCTGCTGGAGAATTTGCTTGCGCTGGACGAGCGGGAGTTTGCGCAGGTCATAGCCGGCGAACGCCAGCAGGTCGAATACATACAGCGTTGCCGGCGATTCGATGGCCGCGCGTTTCGCTTCGCGGGCGCCCAGCTTGGCCCGTACCTGCAGCTTGTTGAAGCTGGGATGGCCGGATTCGTTCAGCACGACGAGCTCGCCGTCCAGAATCACGCCCTCGAACGGCAGGGCTTTCACCGCGCGCGCGATTTCCGGAAATGCTTCCGTGTAGTCCAGGCCCTTCCGGGAGTAGAGGATTGCCTCGCCGTCCTGACACGCGGCGCGCATCCGGTACCCGTCGAGCTTCACCTCGAACAGCCACCCGTCCTTGCTGAAGGGCTCGGCGCGCGTCTCCGCCAGCATCAACTCCGTGTCTTCCACGCGCAGGGCGCGTTGCGGCGCACCCAGCTTCTCCAACTCCTGCTTGATCGGCGCGGCGCGCTGTTTGGCGTTGCGCAGCTCGTCGTTGGTCAGCCCTGAAAGCACCGACTCATTCGAGTACGGCTCGGTCGAGACGTACTCATCGCGTTCCTTGATGAGCAGCCACTCTTTCTCGGTCTTTTTGAGCTTGATCAGCGTCCAGCGGCCGTGCAGCTTGTAGCCTCGCAGCTCGAACAGCAGCTTCCCTTTTTCGAATCCTGCGCGCACGTCCTCGAGCGGGACCCACACCCCGCGGTCCCAGACGATGACCGTGCCGGCGCCGTAGTTTCCGTCCGGAATGATCCCCTCGAAGTCGCCGTACTCGAGCGGGTGATCTTCGACTTTGACGGCGAGCCGTTTGTCGGCGCGGTTGGCGGAGGGGCCCTTGGGGACCGCCCAGGATCTGAGAACGCCATCCATCTCGAGCCGCAGGTCCCAATGCAGGCGCGTGGCGTCGTGCATATGAACAATGAACAACCCGCCCGGTTGTGGACCGGGTTTTGGGACTAGGCCTCCAGGCTCCGGCGTCTCATCGAATGCGCGCTTCGCCCGATAGGTGTTGAGCGAGTCGCCTCCGCCTTCCTCCGGGCGGGGCTTCCGACGGGTAGGCATGAGGGCGTATCATACTCCGATATGGCCGCCCATTCCATCGGTTCCGCCACGGTTTCGTTCGGCCTCGTGTCCGTGCCCGTGCAGCTGTTCGCTGCCGGCGAGTCGAAGGCCGCGATCTCGTTCAACTGGCTCCATAAGAAGGATGGGGCCCGCCTGAAGCAGCAGTACGTTTGCTCCACAGACGGCGAAAAAGTCGAACGCAGCGACATGATCAAGGGCTACGAGTTCCAGAAGGGGCAGTACGTCACCTTCACGCCCGAGGAGCTCAAAGCGCTCGAAGAGCGCGCCACCGGCGCGATCGACATCGTGGAGTTTCTGCCCGCCGAGCAGGTGGACCGCATTTATCTCGACCGCACCTACTTCCTGGGACCCGACAAGGGCGGCGAGCGCGCCTACAAGCTGCTGACGGAGGCGCTCGAGAAGACCAAGCGCGTGGCGATCGGCCAGTATGCCGCGCGCGGCAAGCAATACCTGATCATGGTCCGTCCGATGGACGGCGGGCTGGTGATGGAGCAGCTGCGTTACGCCGACGAGATCCGCGACATCGCCGAAGTGCCGATTCCCAAGACCGAGGTCAAGAAACCCGAGCTCGACCTCGCGATCAAATTGATCGACCAGGCCGCGACCGAGGAATTCCATCCGGAGAAATACAAGGACAACGTGCGCGAGCGGATGCAGGAGCAGATCGACCGCAAGGTGGAAGGCAAGCAGATCACCGAGGAGCCGGAGGAAGCGCCGAAGACCAGGGTGCTCGACCTGATGCAGGCGCTGAAACAGAGCCTCAGTGCTCCGGCGGCGGAGGAAAAGCCGGTCAAGCGCAAAAAAGTCGCGGGCAAGCGCTAAAGCATTATCTTGGGGCGACCTTTACCCCGGGGTGGCGCCGTGCCGCAAGGCAGCTTCACGACGACAGGGTCGCAAATCAGTCCGATGGTCTGGGTGATCATCTGCGCGCTCGCCATCTTCGAAATCGCCAGCATCTGGAGGGTGTTCACGAAAGCGGGCCAGCCGGGCTGGGCCGCGATCATTCCGATCTACAACGGAATCGTGATGCTCCAGATCGCCGGCAAGCCGATCTGGTGGATTCTCCTCTATTTGATTCCATTGGTGAACATCGTCATCTCCGTGATCGTGACGCACAACCTCTCCAAGAATTTCGGGCACGGCGTCGGCTTCACGCTCGGCCTTATCTTCCTCAGCGGGATCTTCTTTCCGATCCTGGCGTGGGGGGATTCGGAGTATCTGGGGCCAACCGCAGGAACTCCCGTGCCAGCTTAGGGCCCATCCCCTGCTCTTCGTGCTTGAAAAAGATGTACGCATCGGTCCAGGCGCCTCCCAGCGCCTGGATCTTGTTTGCCCACTCCCCCAGCGCCTCCGCCCCGTAGCCCTCATCCCGTAGCCGCACGTAGCCGAAGTCGGCGGTCGCCTCGAGCGGCGTCGTCCCTTCCTCTGTATCCGCGATGCACAACGCCGTGTTCGTGCTGCGCAGCAGCTCGTACACGTCGTCTGACCACCACGACGCGTGACGGAACTCACACGCCGCGCGGACATCTGTCGGGAATTGGGTGAGTAGACCCCCTAGCCGTTCGAGGTCTTTCTTAAAATTGGGGGGTAATTGAAATAACACTGCCCCAAGTTTGGCGTTAAGCTTGCGAACTGTATCACAGAAGTAGCGGAGCGGTTCATCAATGTTTCGCAGGCGCATGAAGTGCGTGATGCGTTGTGGCGCTTTCAAAACGAACGTGAACCCCGCCGGGGTCGCCGCATCCCACCCGGCGACAGTCTTGGCGCTGGGCATGCGGTAAAACGTGTAATTGATCTCGACCGTGCCCAATTGTTGGGCGTAGTACTCGAGCCACTTGGCGCTCGGGAGCTTGGGCGGGTAGAAGCTTCCCTTCCATTCCGGGAAGTTGTAGCCTGACGTACCGACGTGCAGCCGCGGCATCGCGGCAAAGCTAGTCTCACCATTCTTGCTGGGGGAGTCGTCCCATGACGATGCTGAAGTTCACATCCGCCGCGCTGGTGTTCGCGGTCGTCGCTGCCTGCGGCACCTCGGCCGAAACCGAGCGCAAGCTGGCCGAGCTGGAGCAGGCCAACGCGCAGAAGGACAGCCTGATGCAGGAAGTGGCGATCAGCTCGCGGCTCATCAGCGACGTCAACGTCGAGCTCGCCAAGGCGAAGATCCGCAACAACCGCCTGCACGTCTCCAGTGAGAGCCCGATCACCGCGTCCACCGATACACTGATGGCGAGACTGCGGTACGTCGTGGCGCGCGTCCGGGAGACGGAGAGCGCGCTGAGCGCGAGCCGGGAGCGGATCAAGGGGTTGACGTCGCTGTCGGACAGCCTGCGCGCGACGCTCGATACCACCGTCGGCAACCTCCAGACGGTCATCGCCACCCAGAAGACCACGATCGACCTGCTCACCGACCGCGTGAACGCGCTGACGGAAGAGAACGTCGCGCTGAAGGACAGCCTGTCGACCGGCTACTACGTGATCGGCACGCGCGATGCGCTGAAGAAGAAGGGCATTCTCACCGAGCAGGGCGGTGGGCGCGTCTTGTTCATCCTGTGGCGGACGGGCAAGACGCTGCAGCCGGCGCGCAACCTCGATCCCAGGCTGTTCACGGCGATCGACACGCGGCAGGTGACCCAGATTCCGCTGCCGAGCGCGACCGCGGACTATCGGGTCGCGTCGCTGCAGGATCTCGACTACGTCGCCGAAGAGCGCCACGACAACAAGTACTCCGGCGTGCCCAGCCTGACGATTACGTCGCCCGTGGATTTCTGGCGCACCTCGAAGTTCCTGATCATCATACTCGAGGGATCGTCCGGCACGGTGGCCGACCGGCCTGTGACGAGCTCGGAGCAGCAAGCCATCAGTCGCTAGAGCAGTTGCCGCAAGCAGAAAGAGGCCAGCGATGGTGCTGGCCTCTTTGCTTCGGTGGTATGCTTAGGCATGGACAACCGCTGCGGCTGGTCAACTTCCAATGAGCAGATGATCGCGTATCACGACACGGAATGGGGCGTGCCGGTCCATGATGACCGCCAACTCTTTGGCAAGCTGGTGCTCGACGGATTTCAGGCCGGCCTGTCGTGGGCCATCATCCTGCGCAAGCGCGACGCGTTCTTGCGCGCCTTCGAAGGCTTCGACCCCGACAAGATGGCCCGGTATGACGCGCGACGCGTCGCCAAGATCCTCAGGGATCCGGGAATCGTTCGCAACAAGCAGAAGGTGAAATCAGCGGTCGGCAACGCGCGCGCTTTCCTGAAAATGAAGGACGCGGGCGAGTCATTCGATCGGTTTCTCTGGCAATTCGTGGGCGGCAAGCCGAAGGTCAACGCCTGGAAGACGCTGAAACGGGTTCCCGCCGAAACCAGGGAATCGATCGCGATGAGTAAGGCGCTGGTCGAGCGCGGCTTTCGCTTTGTGGGACCGACGATCGTGTACGCGTTCATGCAGGCGGTGGGAATGGTCAACGACCACCTGGTGTCCTGCTACAGATACCGCGTTTTGACGAAATAATGTAGGGGCGCAGCATGCTGCGCCCCTACAATCAGCCTATTTCGCCCTTTCCAGATACTGCCCAGATCTCGGATCTACTCTCACCTTTTCCCCCGGTGAGATAAACTCCGGCACCTGCACCGTTACACCGTTCGACAGTTTCGCGGGCTTGGTACTCGCGGTCTTCGTCGCCGTCTTCATCACCGGGGACGTCTCGACGACCTTCAGCTCGATCACCGACGGCAGCTCGATGGCGATGGGCCGTCCCTCCAGCCATTCCACCTGCACCACCATTTCCGGCTGCAGCCACGGCGTGTCCTCACCCACGGCGCGCTCGTCGAGCGTGAATTGCTCGTAGGTCTGTTGATCCATCACGTGCACGCCGCCCTGATCCTGATAGAGCACCTGCATCTCTTTGGTGTCGAGACGCGCTTCATTGAGGAAGTCGGTGGCGGCCAGGCGCTGATCGAACGTGTTGCCCGAAACCAGATTGCGAAAGCGCACCTGCACGAACGCGCGCAGGTTGCCGGGAGTCCGATGCGTGAAATCCATGACGCGGCACGGCTGGCCGTCGATCATGAGCACGTGCCCTTTGCGAATATCTGTGGCTTTCATAGGAGCGGGAACATAAGCCGGTCGCCTTAGCACTCAAAGGGGCCGAGTGCTATCGGCTTGCCTGGGGGGCGGCCATTTACTAGCGTGAGCAGCCTCACACTCGCCGGCTGTGTCGGATTGCAGCTTTCCGTAGCACTGTGTCCCCAAGTTAACGAACGGTTTCGAGCGTAAGGCTTTGCATAACAGTCGGATAGATGAGCGGCACCATCTTTGCTTCTCTAATTGCCGTACGGGAGGGAAGCATGATCAGGCCTATGATCCATCGTCAGCTGACCCGCGGCGACCTCGCCTGCCTCGTCGACGAGATCGCGCGGATGGATGTCTCCGAAGGTCGTGAAGCCGACCAGGCGCTGCAGGCCGGCGCGGTCGATATTGTCCTCGATTCCCCCGCGGCCCTCGAAGCGGTACTCGGCCGCGGCGGTGCTCCTGCGCCGCTCCCCCTGACCCTCCTGTGGTACGTCCCGATTCGCGCCCAACTGCGCAACCGCGGCGTAACCGACATTCTGCTGGCGGACTATGCCGCGACACTCCCGGTCGTGTTCGCCAGCTCGCATTCCCAAAGCGCCATCGCGCGGGGTGAGAACGGCATGGACGATTGGTGGCGCTTCGTCGCCGCGCTGCCGCAAGGCACCGTTGCCCAGGCCGAGGCCGCCGCTGACGCCGCGGCGCTGGCGCTGTGGTGGGCCGGTTGTTTCCCTGAATGGGTCGAACGTGGCGGCGCGGGACATGGGATGGTGCGCGCCTACGTGACGTTCGCCGGCCGGATGCTGGCACTCGCTGCCGATTTGCTCGAGGCATCCGCGCCCGAGGAGGCCGCACTCTGCGCCCGTGCCGCGGACGCGCGCACCGAGCTCCATGCCGCCCTGATCGAGGCGCGCGCCGACTACATCGGTGAGGATCCGCACAGCAGCGAAAGCCGCCTCAATCGGTTCTTGAGGCGGCTCCAAGAAAACTGACCAGCAAAACAGTAGGGGCGCAGCATGCTGCGCCCCTACAATAATCACCACTGCGCACTGTTACCAACGCGTCACTTCTTGCTGGAATTGCTTCGACCGCGCCGCCAGATCCACCGGCGTGACTGACGGATCCTGCTTCACCAGCTCGACACGCTGCAGGTTGGCAACCGCCTTCCCGTAGGTCCCCTCGATCGCCAGCGCCGCGCGATACTGCTCGATCGCGATGTCGAAGCGGCCGGTCAATTCGAGCGCCATGCCGAGGTTATTGTGGAACGTGGCGACTTTGTCGTTGAGCTCGACCGCGCGCGCCAGCGGACCGATCGCGTCTTCAAACCGCTGCACCCGCATGTAGAGCGCGCCGAGGTTGTTCATCGCCCAGACGTCGCTGTCGTCTTTCGCGATCGCATGCTGGTAGGCGACGATCGCATCGTCGTTCTTGTCCTGGGCCTCGAACGCGCGGCCCTGCAGCCGCAGCGGCTCGCTCGACGTCGAGTCGAGGGCGATGGCGGCTTCGATGTGCTGCAACGCGCTGTCGGGCTTCCCGGACTCGAGCAGGACGCGGGCCAGATTGAGATGACTCTTCACGTGAGTGGAATCGAGCGAGAGTGCTTGAACGAACGCGCTCTCGGCCTGCTCGCGATCCCCCGACTTCCACGCCGACAGGCCGAGCATGTAGAAACCCCACGGGTTGGTGGGCCGGTCTGCCGCGTAGGTCTTGAAGAGCGTGGTGGCGTCGTCGTAGCGGCGGTCACGGTACGCCGAGTCCGCCAGCTCGAACGTCACCGGGCCACTGATGACGAGCGCCGGCTTTGTGGTGCTGACGTTGCTGACCGGCACGGTGCTCGTCGTTGTGCTGACGGGCTCACTGGCGCGCGCCTGGTCGGGGTTGCGGTCGCCGCAGGCGGCAAACGCGTATGCCGCGATCACGGTGCACACGATGCTGGCCATCAGGATGACCGGGAATCGCAGCGAACGGTTGGACTGATCCAGCTCGAATTGGTACGACATGGCTCCTCCGGGAGCAGGGGATTGCCCGGAGGAAAGGCACGCAGCGGACCGCGAGTTAAGTCGTTGATTTACAACGTTTGTTTTTAACGATTGTGTTTCGACGTACTCGTATCACGGTTTTCTATGTGTCCCGCTGAACACCAAGGCGTCGCATGATTTTCAAGAGACTGGCGTGGTCGGAGAGGCCCAGCTGCTTCGCCGTCTTGGTGACGTGCCACTCGTTGCGCTCTAACGCCTGAATGACGATCTGCCGCTCGGCTTCCTGTTTCTGCTCCTCAAACGTACGCTGTGCGCTGTGCGCCGTGCGCGGGACTGCTTTCGTGCCATCTCGGATCTCGGCTGGGACCGCAGCCTTCGTCAGCTCGTCGCCGTCAGTCGCGATGATCATCCGCTCGATGACGTTGCGCAGCTCGCGAATGTTGTTGCGCCGCCAGTCGTAGGCCATCAGCGCCTCGACGGCGTCCGGCACGACGGCCTTCGCCTTCATGCCGAATCGCTCACAGGTCGCGGCGACCAGGTGCTCTACCAACGCCGGCACGTCGGACAGGCGATCGCGCAGCGGTGGCACCCGCAGCACATGGACGTTGAGCCGGTAGAACAGGTCTTCGCGGAACCGGCCTTCGGCGACCTCCTTCTCGAGATCGCGGTGTGTCGCCGCGACGACGCGCGTGTTCACCTCGATCGGCTTGTTGCCGCCGAGGCGGGTGACTTTTCGCTCTTCGAGCACGCGCAACAGCTTCGCCTGCGCCGCCGGCGGCAGGTCGCCGATCTCGTCTAGGAACAGCGTTCCGCCGCTTGCCGCCTCGAATGCGCCTTTGCGCGTGGCGTTAGCGCCGGTAAAGGCGCCGCGCTCGTGGCCGAACAGCTCGCTCTCCACGAGCTCGTGCGGCAGCGCCGCGCTGTTGAGCGCGACGAAGGGCCCCTTGGGATTGGCGCCGAGCCGGTGCAGCTCGCGCGCGACCAGCTCCTTCCCTGTGCCACTCTCTCCCACGACGAGTGCGGGGCTTGGCACCGGGGCGACCCGCACGATGCCTTCTTTGAGTTTCGCGAGCGCGGGGCTCGTGCCGACGAGCGGCGATTCGAGCCCGAACCCGTGCCGCAGCAAGGTGACCTCGGCGGTCAGCCGGCGCCGTTCGATGGCGTTCTCGACTTCCTGCGCGACACGCTCCATCGGCTCCGCCTTGTCGATGAAGCTGTAGGCCCCGAGCCGTATCGCCTGCGCGCAGCGGTCGTAGTCGCCGGTGCCCGTGTAAACGATGATCGGGACGCGCAGGCCGAGCCGCTCAACGGAGCGCAGCACCTCGAACCCGTCCATGCCCGGCATCTCGAGGTCGAGAATCACGCAGTCCACCGCGTCACGCGTGAGACTCTCGAGCGCCGTGCGGCCGCTCTTGGCGACCAGCGTTTCATAGCCGCGCAGGCGCTTGAGGTCGTAGGCGTACTGCTCGGCCATGGCCGGGACATCGTCGACGATCAAGACCAGTGTCATGAGAGAATTGGGATCTCCACGATGAACGTCGACCCCTGCCCCAGCTCGGTCTCGACGTTGAGGGAGCCATTCGAGTCGAGCACGAGGCGCCGTACGATCGACAAACCCAAGCCGGTGCCGCCAGGTTTGGTCGTGTAGAAGTCGTCGAAGGCTCGGTCCAGCTCCGCCTTGCTCATGCCGCGGCCGGTATCGCTTACGGCGATGCGCACCATGCCGTTGCCGCGCTCGGTCGTCACCGTTACGGTACCGTTCTTCCCCTCGAGGCTGTCGGCGGCGTTGCTCAACAGGTTTTCGATCACGCGCCTGAGCACCAGGGCGTCGGCCGACACCGGCGGCAGTCCCTCGGCAAGCTTGGTGCGCACGGAGCCCGAAGCGCCAATCGTCTCCCGCACGACGTTGTTCACGTCAGTCGCCTTTCGCTCCGACTGCGGCGACAGTTTGGCGTAGTTTGCGGCGAGCGTCTCGAGGTAGCTGATGCTCGATTCCACCGTCCCCTGGCGTTCGGCGAAGACCTGCGGCAGCTCGACGGGTTTGTCGCGCGCCACCTGCGTGAGATGGCGAAACACGTTGCGCAGCGGGGCCAGGCCGTTCTTGATATCGTGATTCACCTGTCGGGCGATGTCCCCGATGGCGATGCGAGCTTCGACCGGCTCGCTGATGCGGGTCGAGAGCCAGCCCGCCAGGAGTAGAGCCGCGAGCGCGGCGACCAGAACCGCAGCCGCAAACCAGAGATTCACGTTGCGTTGCAGCGCGGTCAGGAGCGCGGAGGAACGGGTGACCACGATGCGCGCCTGCTCTACGCGTCCCGGTCCTTCAGTCGCATCCACATAGGGCAGCGGCGGCAGCGGGACGACGAGCTTGCCCGAATCGGCGTTCGTGGTGTCGTTGGGCAGGACGAGCCCGACGCCGAGCTCCGGATCGCGGGCGAGGCGCGCGAGAAACTGCGAATCGACGGCGATCCCGCCAATCAGCCGGAACCGCCGGGGCGGGATGCGTAGCGTATCGCTCGTCACCAGAGCGAGGAGTGAGCCCTCCGCGGTGGCCGCCCGCAGCAACGCAGGTCCCGCGCCGGGCACCGCCGGACCGAGGCGGTCATACTCGTTGCGGAAATGGCCGGACGAGACCACGCGTCCCTCGTCGTCCTGGATCTGCAGAAAATCGAGACCTGCCAGGCGCATCGCGTCACCCGCGTAGTCCAGTACGTAGCCGCGATTCTCACCCCGGACGACCCAGCTTCGGAAGCGGTCGTCGGCGACGAGCGAGCTCTGCAGCGCGGCGAGGCGGGCGCCAATGCGGTCGCTCTCGCGCGCGATGTCGGCGCTGATAACGTTGACGAGCGCGTCGACTCGCCGCGTGTATTCCGCCGTCACCCGCTTCGCCATCTCGCGGCGGATGCCGAGGCCGAAGACGAGGAGCGGAACCATCACCACCACCCCAAACGCGATGAGGAGGCGGGTGCGGAATTTCATGGAGCGAGATGCACCGTCCCGTCCTGATCCACGGTCCAGCGCGCGACGCCACGGCGCACGATCGCGGTGGGGCGCGTGTCGACGAGCGCCGTGAAGGCGGCCGGCCATGCCGGCAACAGATCCCTGGCGGAGCGGCAGGCGTCGGCCGTCACCCGCGGCAGCGCGACGACGTACCCCCACTCTTTGCCTCCGGCGAGCGCCGCGCTGAAGTCGTCCGGCGCGCGGCCCGTCGCGACCGCGTGCGTCAGCGCTGCCAGGCGACCCGCGAGCTCACGCGCGGTCTGATCGCCGCGCGAGTACAGAATGCGCTTACTCGTGGGTGCGGGCGGTGCGGTGTCCCGCGCTATGCCACAGGCTCGCAGATCGCGCCACCAGAAGTCCCCTTCGGCGCGCCGCGCCTCCGCATGCACCGCTGGCTCCAGACCACCAGCGTCGAACCGCGCGGCACCCGCGTCGCCGGTGACGACGACATAAGTGCGGTCCCACGGCAGCGCGACGACGGTGAAGTTCTGGAGCGTCGCCGCGTAATCGCGCAGCGCGCGGTCGCGCGTCACCAGCAGATCGACCCCCGCGTCGAGCAGGTCCCGTGCATCCCCGCTTGCGGCAACCTTGAACAGCAGCGTGTCGCCGCGCGAGCTGTGGGCGCGGATTTCCTGGGCCGTCGTGGTCGCGCTCGTCGCCCAGTAGGGGCCGGTGCCGATAGGCCAGCTCGAATCGGGCGCGGGCTTCACGACGGCCAATGCGGGATCGCCCAGCACCGGGGGCACATCATCCTGTGACTTGGCCAGCGTCATCGTCACCACGCGAGCCTCGAGCGCGCCGAGCGTGTATCCGACGCCGCTGCGGCCGAACACGATGTCCCGCGCCGTGACGGGTGCGCCGTCCCAGAACTGCGCACCGTCGCGGAGGCGAATCGTCCAGCGCCGGCCGCCGTCATCCTTCGCCCAGTTCTCGGCGAGCTCGGGGTGCGCGTGGCCGTCGCAATCGAGACGCACCGGCGTCTCGTACAGATGGCGAAACACCAGTCGCTCGGCGTCGTTGCGCGGCAGCGGCGCGTGCCGTGGATCGACCGCGTCGGTGAGCCCGATGGTGATCGTGGCAACGCGGCCAGACACCGAGCCCGTGGAGAGCAGACAGCTCTCGTCCGGCGCCTCCCGCGCGCCGGCGCCGCTCACACCGGTACCGACGCGCGGGTGCGCGCAGGCGGTCACGAGCGCGATGCAGGCGACGAGCGAAATCCGATGCGCTGGCATGAAGTAACGATACACTACACTATCTCTACATGGGATTCGCACGCAGCGTCCTCCTCAAGGCATCTCGCAGTCAATGGCTCGCCCGGCAGTTACGTGAGCGCCGCTTCTTCCAGCGAGCCGCGCGCCGCTTCATGCCCGGCGAGACGCTCGACTCGGCGCTCGACGCCGCGGCGCAATTCGGCAAGGCCGGTCTCGGCAGCGTGCTCACGGAGCTGGGTGAGCAGGTGACGAGTCGCGGCGAAGCGGAAGCGGTGCGGGATCATTACCTCGGAGTGCTCGACAAGATCCAACGCCGCAAGCTGCCGGCGCAGATTTCCGTCAAGCTCACGCACCTCGGCCTCGACGGCGACCGCGGCGCGTGCGTGGAGGACGTGCTGGCCCTGGCCCGCAAAGCGGAGCAGGCGCGTTCGTTTCTCTGGATCGACATGGAGGAATCGCGCTACACCGCCGCAACGCTCGACGTGTACCGCCGCGCGAAAGCGGAATGGTCGAACGTCGGCGTCTGCCTCCAGGCGTACTTGCGGCGTACGCCGTCGGACCTCGAGTCGCTGCTCGCGTTATCACCTGCCATTCGCCTGGTCAAGGGCGCCTACAACGAGCCGGCCAATGTCGCGTTCCCCAGGAAGCGCGACGTCGATGGAGCCTACTTCCAGCTCGCCCAGCGCTTGCTCACGGAGACCGGGCGGCAGCGCGTCAAAGCGGTGTTCGGCACGCACGACCTCGACATGATCGGGCGGATTCGCCAGGCGGCGGTGGCGCAGCGGCTCGACCCGTCCGCCTACGAGTTCCACATGCTGTACGGGATTCGCGCCGCCGAGCAGCGCTCCCTGGCGTCGCACGCCGCCCAGGTGCGGGTCCTGATCAGCTACGGCAGCGCCTGGTTCGCCTGGTACATGCGGCGGCTTGCCGAACGCCCCGCCAACATATGGTTCGTGCTCCGGAACGTCGTGTAGATTACGGGCATGGTCACCTCTGCGATCTCCAGCCGGAAACGAGAAACCCGCGACTCGGTCGTGATCCGATTCGCCGGCGACTCGGGGGACGGGATGCAGGTGACCGGCAGCCAGTTCACGCTCGAGACTGCGCTCGCCGGCAGCGATTTCTCGACATTCCCCGATTTCCCCGCGGAGATCAGGGCCCCGACCGGCACCACGTTCGGCGTATCGGCATTCCAGATCCATTTCGGCAGCAGCGACGTGATGACGCCGGGCGACGCCGTCGACGTACTCGTCGCGATGAACCCCGCCGCGCTCACCGTCGAGCTGCGCGATCTGAAAATCGGCGGCACGGTCATCGTCGACACCGCGGCATTCAACGAGCGCAATCTCAGCAAGGCGGCGTACGCGCGGAATCCGCTCGACGACGATTCCCTCGCCAAGTATCAGGTGCTCCGGTTCGACATCACCAAGCTCACCGCCGATGCCGTGAAGCCGCACGGGTTGTCGTCGCGCGAGGCGCATCTCTGCCGCAACATGTGGGCGCTGGGATTGCTCCTCTGGATGTACGGGCACGAGCGGACCGCGACGATCGAATGGCTGAACCGGAAGTTCGCCAAGAAGCCGGTGATCGCCGCCGCCAACATCGCCGCGCTGAACGCCGGCCACGCGTTCGGCGAGACGGCGGAGATGCCGGAGCATCTGGTTGGATACGTCGTCCCCAGAGCCGTCACGCAGCCGGGACGCTACCGCACGGTCAGCGGGACGGAAGGCCTGGCGTGGGGACTCGTGGCCGGGTTGCGGGCCGCCGGCATCGAGAAGATGGTGTTCGCCGGTTATCCGATCACCCCGGCCTCGGCGTTGCTGCACACGCTGGCGAATCTCCGCACCTATGGCGTCGTCACGTTCCAGGCCGAGGACGAAATCGCCGCGAGCGGCGCCGCGCTGGGCGCCGCGTATGCCGGCGCCCTCGGCGTGACGTCGAGCTCCGGACCAGGCATCGCGCTCAAGACCGAGATGCTGGGGTTGGCGATCGCGACGGAGCTGCCGCTCATCGTGATCGATTCGCAGCGCGCCGGCCCGTCCACCGGCATGCCCACCAAGGCGGAGCAGTCGGATCTGTTTCAGGCGGTGCACGGCCGCAACGCCGACGCGCCGCTCGCGGTGCTCGCGCCGACATCGACGGCCGATTGCTTCCATATCGCGATCGAGGCGGTGCGCCTGGCCACCAAGTACATGACGCCGGTGATCGTGCTGAGCGACGGCTACCTCGCGCACGCCGCCGAGCCGTGGCTCATTCCGCGCGAGGTCGAGCTGCCGCGCTTCCCCGTGTCGTATCGCACCGATCCGGAAGGATTCCATCCGTTCCTGCGGAACGCGGAGACCTTGGCGCGGCCGTGGGTGAAGCCCGGCACCCCGCAGCTCGAGCATCGCATCGGCGGGCTCGAGAAGGATTACGACTCGGGGCACATTTCCTACGACCCCGACAATCACGCCCGCATGACGAAGGCCCGCGCCGACAAGATCGCGGGGATCGCGCGCGACATTCCGTTGCAGGACGCCACGCTCGGTGACGATCACGGCAAGCTCGCGGTGGTCGGATGGGGCTCGACGTTCGGCGCGATCCATCAGGCCGTGAAAATCGCGCGCAACGAGCAGCGCGACGTCTCGCACATTCACGTGCGCTACCTGAGCCCGTTCCCGCGCAATCTGGGCGACTTGCTCAAGCGGTTCGACCGCGTCCTCGTCCCGGAAATGAACAACGGCCAGCTCGTGAAGCTGCTGCGGGCCGAGTATCTCATTCCGGCGGAAGGACTCGGCAAGGTGACGGGCAAGCCGTTCCGGGTAACCGAAATCGTCCAGGCGATCAGAAAACTATGACGGTCACGACGATCACCGACGCGCAGCTCGCGCCCAAGGATTACGCCTCGGATCAGGAGGTCCGCTGGTGCCCGGGGTGCGGCGACTACGCGATCCTCAAGGCGGTGCAGAAGGTGTGCGCCGAGCTGGGGGTGCGGCGCGAGCAAACGGTGTTCGTGAGCCGCATCGGGT
>WNGO01000191.1_pt1 | contig 38355 bp, 40 predicted proteins | sample 5400511 | NCBI WGS metagenome assembly WNGO01 (sample SAMN13153380, study PRJNA577476) | soil metagenome | isolation source: 20 cm soil or saprolite under Garry oak tree replicate 2 | place: USA:California | collected 2016-06-15 | reverse complement strand
CGGGGCGGCGGGATTTGAACCCGCGACCTCCTGGTCCCAAACCAGGCGCGCTACCGGACTGCGCCACACCCCGTCGTGCCTCCGCGGCATCAACTTACCAACAGCGCCGCAACGCCACCATAGCGCTGATGGGCGCGAAGCGCTCGCGCCCATCGTCGTCCGGCTCGTTCGTGCTGGCTTCAGAAGTCGCAAGATATCGAGTTCTGATAAGCGATCTCGTTCGCCAACAGCTTCTTGTTCGGGGCAAAAGTACCATAACCGTAATACCGCGCTTCCAGCGTGGTGAGCCCCGCGATGACTCTCCCGGCGCCGAAGCCATACTCTATCATGACAGGGTTTTGCAGTTCGTCGACGATAATGACCTTGGTAGCCGCGAAAGTATTAGTGAAGTAGCCGTGAGAGCTGGACTTCCAGCCGCCACGTCGCCACGACCCGCTAACTAGAACGGCGTAGCAGCACCTCAATAAGCGCCCTGAAAGCACGGCCGCGGTGCGAAACCCTGTGCTTCGCCGCCGCCGGCGCTTCCCCGAAGGTCATGTGCAGCTCGGGCGAGTAAAACAGCGGATCGTACCCAAAGCCTCCTCGACGATCTCCGGCACGCTACTCGGCGTCGCCACAAAGGCGACGACACAGCGGTAGTGCGCGGTACGCCGCTCCTCGGGCACGCCCGCCAACTGCTCGAGCAGCAGTGTGTTGTTCTCGGCATCCGAGCCGGTGGCCGACCAGCGCGCGGAGCGTGGCCCCGGCGCACCGCCCAACGCGTCCACTTCGATCCCGGAATCGTCCGACACGGAGGGTAAGCCGCCGCGGGTCGCGTAATAGCGGGCCTTCGCGACCGCGTTCTCGACATAGCTCATGCTGCGCTCGAGATCGGCCTCTTCGGGCAGCGGCTGAAGCAGCCGGTCGGCAGGAAACGAGATCTCGAACGGCAGGCCCGCGAACAGCTCGCGAATCTCACGCGTCTTGCCGGGGCTGCGCGTGCCGACGAGCAGCTTCATCAGCCCCGCCGCAGCCGCTCGAGCAGCCTCGTCGTCGATTTGTCGTTCACGAGCGGCACACGCACCACGCGACCACCCCACCCTTCCACTTCGTTCGCCCCGACGATCGCATCGCGCGCATAGTCGGCGCCCTTCACCAGCACATCCGGGCGCAGCCGCTGGATCAACGCGAGGGGTGTATCCTCGTCGAACAGCACCACGCAATCGACCGCCGCCAGCGCGGCAAGCAGGCGCGCGCGTTCAGCCTCGGCCACCACAGGCCGGTCGGCCCCTTTGCCCAGGCGCCGCGCCGATGCGTCGCGGTTGACGGCGACGATGAGCGCGTCGCCTTCGGTGCGCGCCGCTTCGAGGAGGGCGACGTGTCCGGTGTGCAGCAGATCGAAAACGCCGTTGGTGAAAACGACCCGACCCTGAGTGGCGCGCCAGCTCGTGGCGGCCTCGGGCGTACGGACCTTCGCGGCCGTGTTCAGAGCGGCTGCACGGCTCTGGGATGCAACGAGAAGCTGTGATTGAAGAAGGGCAGCGACACCGATTCGCTGTAGCGCGTCTCGATGACGATCTCACGCGGAGAGGCTGTGCGCCGAATGACCAGATTGGATCCTGCCGCTTCGGGCAGGCCGATCTCCTCGATGGCCGCCTGAATGCGGCGCCGAATCGTCCCATCGTCGAGCCCGGACGCGATCCGTGTTTCCGTCTGCATCTCGTCGAGCAGCCGATAGTAGCGGAAGTAGACCTCGCCGATGTTCACCCCGTAGTACAGCGCCGCAACGAAAAGCAGCAGCGAGAGCAGACAGCCGCTGGAGGTGGCGCCGCGCCGCGAAACGAAGAGCCTCACCATTGCGATTGCGCCCCGTCGACGATCTGCTGCACGAGCTTCGCGAGCGCCGCCTTGCGGCCGTCCTGCTCGTTGGGTGGATCGTAGTCGCCGTCCACGGAGAGTCCCTGCCCCTTCCACACGCTCTTGCCTTCGCGCTGGTTCACGATTTCGACGTCCACGATGATCTGCACTTTGCGTTTCGTCACCGTCGCCTGCCCCACACCGGCCAGGACGCTTTGCGGCACGTCGGGATCGTAGCGCACCACGCGGCCGCGGACGATCGCGTCGGCCGTCGCTTCGGTCGCCACACGCAGTCCGAGGCGGCCTTCGAGCGCCTGGCGGACGGCGTCACTTACTTCGGCGGTCAGGCGCGGTTCGGGAGTGTCGTTGTCGAATGGCATGATGGCGACGGTCTTGACGTTGGGGAGGGTGCCGCCCTGAAATCCATACGGGCACCCCGCGAGGCACACGCACGCCGCACTAGCGACGACTGCGCCAGATAGCCGGCGCAAAGACCTGTGCCGTATCGTACGCCACCACCGTAAGCTCAAATCGGGCCCCCCCCCCCCGCGCCACCTGTGGGAAGTCGATGCGCGCGCTCGCGGGATGCGCCAGTGTGTCGACTCGCGACCAGCTGCGCGCCACCATTTTGCCCCGCTGCCGCCACTCGGCTTCCAGCATTCCTCCGCGCCGCGCGCTGTCGGGAGAGGTCATGACGTAGTCGAGCGTATCCTCCGGCTGTGCGAACCGCCACACGAGCCGCCGCGTGTGTCGCAACGAATCAACCAGCTGCATCCCAAAGACGGCCGCATCGTCCGCGGGCCGGCGCACCATGGCGAATGCCGCCCACAACATCGGAACCGCCGGCACGAGCGAGCGAAAATCCTTCTCCGGATCCGCCCATAACACCGAGTCGGCGATGATGACCGCCGCGCCACTGCCGAGGCCCAGCGGTCCCACGTAATCGAATCGCAGGGTGTCGGGCGGTGCGATCCGAACCGTGCCGCGCCCCGCGTACTTGACCCGCTCGTCTTGATAATGCCATCGAAACCGAATCAGCGCTGGCGCGCGCGGCAGGGTTGTGTGGGCCCATTGCGCCGCGCTGTCCCGACTCGCCGGCGCCAGAGCCATCGGCACGAGCGGCGCGGGTGGGCGATACCCGGGACAGGCCGCCAGCAGTGCACAGGCGCCAATGTAGGAAAAGGAACGGCGCCGGGTCAATAGTTGAAGCCGAAGAAGAAGTCCACGAAGCGCCGATTCTGGGCGCGCGCCGGTAATCCGTACGCGGCGACGTTCGGAGTTCCAAGCCGATACCCGATGTCGAGCCGCAGGACGAGCGGCGGGCCGATCGGCATTCGCAATCCGAGTCCACTCGAGCCGAGCACGCCGCGGTTCGTCGTCGTCTTCGACCACGCGCGTCCGTAATCGACGAACAGTGCGCCCTGCACGCCCGGAAAGCGGGCCGCGCCGAACGGGAACCCGATCGTGAGGAAGTCGAGGATGGGGAACCGGTATTCGGCGTTGACGAGCCACGCGCGCGTGCCGGCGACGTAGCCGTACTGCGGATACCCGCGCAATCCCCACGAGCCGGCAATGCCGATGCGCCGCGGCCGCTCGCCGCCGGATGCATATCCCTGAACCCGCAGCGCGACGGCGCTATGCTGCGACGTGCGCACGTACTTGCGCCAGTCGGCCGACACGAGCCACGAGTCGAAGCGGCCGTGACTCAAATCGTTCACGAGCCCCGTGGTGAAGTTGTAGCGCTCGCCGTCGATCGGGCCGGTGGGTAGCCAGAGCGTGTTGTCTTTGACGTACGTCAGGTAGTTCGACGCGAGCCAGCCGATGCGGCGCGGCTCGTTCACGTCGTCCGTTCTGATGTCCAACCGATCCGAGCGCTCGAGGCGGTACTCGCCCACGACACGCCGGAAGCGGTTGAACGGATACCGCACCTGCGCGAACATGCCGTACGACCGCTCTTCGAACAGCGAATTGAAGTCGCCTTCGTAGAACAGCCCGCGCTGGCGAAACGCGCCCACGCCCCAGTTCACGCGGCGCGACTGATTCAGGTAGAACGCGGACCCGCTGATGTTGTCGACCAGGCTTCCGAAGCCGGCGCTCTGAAACGAGGTCAGCGACAAAAACACCTGATGATCGGACAGCAGATCGCTGAACACGAAGACCGCGCCCTGCGCCGAGCCGAGGCCCGGCGCGACGGCGGCATCGCCGGCGGCGAAATCGAGGCTGAATTTTCGCTCGTAGGGAGTGCCATCGGCGCGCGCGTACTGCGGATGCGACAGCTCACCCCACGTCCACGCCGCCGCCGGCAGGCTATCGGCGGTGGCCAACGTGAACGTGCTGGTCGCGTCGTTCAGCGGCGGCGCGACATAGATATTGAAGCTGAGATCGGCAAACCCCCCGAATAACAGGCCGCCGTGCGCGCCCGGCACCCACTGGGGATCGAACGCCCCGTTCAACGTCCTCGTCTCGCGCCGCCCCGTGCCCGTTGCGTCGATCGAGTACACCTGGAATGTGCCGTCGCGGTCGGAAGTGAAGTAGATGCGGCCTGCGCCCCAGCGCGGCGCTTCGTCGCGCCAGTCGCCGTAGGTCAGATAGCGGATCGCGCCGCTCGGGAGATCGAGCGCGAACAAATTGTGGGCGCCGTTCCTGCCGAACGGCGTGCGGTCGGACGAAAAGACGACCGTCCGCCCGTCCGGGCTAATGGTGGGGTCGAGGTCCTCGTAGCGATCCGAGGTGAGCCGCTCGAGCCGTCCCGCCGGCGAATCGCCCGGGTCGGCGAGCCACAGGCGATAGAGATCCGAATACCCGGACTCGGACAGGCCGCTGAACACGACGCTCTTGGCGTCGGGCGCCCAGGCCGGCGAGAGAATCGAGACGAGCTCCGCAAACTGATAGCGGCCGACCACCTTGCCTTTCTTCAAATCCCAGAAGAACAGCGCGTCGCGCTCGGCGTACTTGCTGCTGAACGTCGCGACGCCGTGCGGATTCACATCGATCCGCGACTCGAAGAAGTGGAAGGATTCGAACTGCTCGCTGCGCTCCCCCTGCACCACCGCCCGCCGGCCCCGCCCGTTGAGACTCTGCGCGTAGATCGTGGTGTAGCCGCTCGCGGGCGAGAAGAACAGGAATGACGGCGCGGAATCGCCGGGGAGCTGATACGCCGTCGGCTTGATCGCGAGCTCGGTGAGCTTGCGCGCGGTGATCGCGAGCGGCGGCTGGCTCGCAACGGCGGGATAGTAGTGCTGGCGCATCCAGTATTGCCATTCGTCGGACAACTGGTCGATCGTGCGGCCGTAAACGCCGGCGAGCGCGCCTTCGAAGCTCGAATACTTCCAGATGTCGTTGTACAGCTCGAGAATGCGCCACTCGCCGTAGCGTTCCGCCAGGAACCGGTGGATGCTCCCGCCGACCGGGTACACGAGCCCGCCGTAGGCGTACGCCAAATCGGGCAACGACGGCAACCGCCCCGCGATCGTCATGTCGCGCAGCACCATCTCGTCGCGGCTGTCCTCGCCCGCCGAGAAGAACTCGGCCAGCCCTTCGGTCCACCACAGCGGCATCCCGGCCTGCCGGAAGCGCGGGTACCGTCCGAACGTTTGCGACGCGAGACTCAGCTGGAAGACGTGCACCAGCTCGTGACGGATCGTATGCCGGAACTCGGCGTAGTTGCCGCGGAACGGCAGCGCGACGCGACGCTTCAGAAACTCCGTGACACCCAGCAACCCTTCGGGCGGGATGAACGGCAGGATGTTGGTCTGCTCGAAATCGCTGTGCGATGCGTAAACGATCAGCGGCACGCGCCGCGTGACGGCGTGGGTGAAGCGCCGCTCGAGCGCGTCGTAGCTCGCCTCAGCGTAGGCCAGCGCCACGCGGCCCAGCTCTTCTTCTTCGGGATAGTAGTAGAGATCGACGTGCTCGCCCCGCAGCACCCGCCAGTCAAACCGGCGGTACTGGATCTTGTTTTGCCCGAAGTAGCCGTACTGGGCTGAGAGTGAGGACGCAAACGCCATCGCCAGTGCGATAGCACAGGCCCAGCTCTTCATCGATGGATACTCCGGATGCGATCGCCCATCCCGATCGCGTTGAGCACGGCCGTGCCACCAGCGCCGGTTACGCGACCAAATATTGTGTAAATGCCGTCCAGGTGGGGCTGCGCGGAGTGCGTGATGAAGTACTGCGTGCCTCCCGTGTTGGGGCCCGAGAGCGCCATCCCCACGGCGCCCGTTTCGTAGCGGACGGGATTGATCTCGTCGCGGATCGCAAAACCGGGCCCGCCCCAGCCGTCACCCCGCGGATCCCCATCCTGCACCACGAAGTTCGGCACCACACGATGCCAGCGCGTGCCGTCGAAATAGCGCCGGTTGACGAGGTCGATGAACACCGCGACGGTCAGCGGCGCCTCGGTGGGCAACAGCTCGATGTCGAGCGTTCCGCGATCCGTCTCGAGAAACACATGCGGATTGGTACCCGCCAGGGCGGGCGCCAGCCAGCGCCGCGCGACATCGCGGTAGTCGGCAAGCGTGCGGCCGGTCGCGATGGGCAGAACGGGACCCCAGGCGTCCCGCGTGTCCGGGAGAGTATCGGTGGCTATCCGGCGCACGAGATAGTCGTCAGGTCGAGGCGTCACCGCCACGAACTTCGTCGTGACGAGGCGGCGGGCGTCCGGTGACAGCGCCGCGATCGCGCCGAGCGCGGAGACGGCGGACAGACGGGCGTCGTTGAATGGATCGCGTTCGGCGCGGGCATAGGCAGCGACCAGGAGATCGATGTCGTCGGCGGTGGGATGGCGGCCGAGGAGGTCGGCCGCGACGCTGCGCACGGCCGGATCGGCATGCGTGAGCAGGCCGCGCGCGCGCGCGCGCAGCGGCGGATCATCGGCCGGCACGATGCGCTGCAGCGCTTGCAGCGCCTGCGCGACGACCCGGCCGTCCGGGTCGGCCAGTTGTCCTTCCAGCCGATCGCGCGCGCGCGCGGCCCCAAAGGTCTCCGCCGCGACGCTGCGCCAGCGCCAATCGGCGTCGTTACTGACCGCGACGGCCGCAGCCACGCCGGCGCCGCTGTCCGCCTGCGCCACGGCGATGATCGCCTGCCGTTTGAGCGCAAAGACGCTGTTGGTGAGCCGGGGACGCAGCGCCGCGAGCGCCGCGGCGCCCCGCAGCACTCCCAACGTCGTCTCGGCTTGCACGGCGACGCCGATGTCGCGATCGGCGACGAGCGGCACGACGGCACCGGCAACTGTGGAATCACGGAACGAGGCGAGCGCGCGCAACGCATTGATGCGGATATGCGGGTCACCATCAGCCAGGAGCCGGCGGAGCGCGGCTGTGCCCTCACGCGGATCGAGACGTGCGCTGTCGAGCAAGGCCTTGCTGAGTCCTCGTGCGGCCACGGTGCGCGTCTGAGGATCCGGATCGCTGAGCGCCCGGATCAAAGGGGCGGCGCCGGGGGCCGCGCGCAAACGCGCGAGCGAGTAGAGCGCACGCCAGCGTGTCGCCGCGTCAACAGCATCGGTAAAGCGGACGAGATCGGCGACGGAGGCGCGCGCGCCGAGCCGCCACGATTCGAGCAGCGCGGCATTCACGACCAGGGTGGCGGCTCCCGGCGATCCCGCCGCAAGGATATCACTGAGGGCCCGCGCGCCATCGTCTCCACCGATCTTGGCGATCGCCGTCACGGCCTCGAGCTGCGGCGCGCCCTGCTCTGGCGACGACACGGCGCGGACCTTGTCCAGCAGCAGGGGGATCGCGCGCGTGTCCTTGAGCAATCCAAGCGCGAACGCCGCGGCCGCCTGGACGGCGGGCACTGAGTCGTTGAGCACCGGAAGAAGGAGATCGACACCGGCGGCGTCGCCGATCCGTCCGGCGGCCAGCGCGCCTTGGCGCCGCACGGCGGGATTGGCGTGACTCAGCGCCTCGCGCAGCGCCAGCAGATCGAAGCGGCGGGCATCGGCCGCTGCGAGCAACCCGGCGAGCACACCCACGGTCGTTTCGTCCGCGGCCGCGCCCGGTTGTTGGGCCAGCGCGGGTCGCGCCGCGAGCAGCGCGGCAACCAGGAGCAGGCTAGAGGCGGACCGGGTCGGCCGTGGGTTCGAGGAGCTCACACACGTGCTCCGGAAGGCGCGAGAGCGTTTGTTGTTTGTTCAGCGCGATCAGCGATGTTTCGGCGGTGGCGAGCAGCTCGTCGGTCTGCGCCCGCTCCACCGCGTATCCGAAAGTCACGCGCCGCGAGGCGAGGTCCCGCACCCAGCAGCGGATCCGAAGCATATCATCATAGCGCGCCGGCTGGCGGTAGCGGACGTGCACATCCGTGACGGTGAGGTACGTCCCCTGTTCTTCCAGGTCCTTGTAGGACATCCCCCGCTCACGGAGATGCTCCGTGCGCGCCATATCCATCCAGATGAGATAGTTCGCGTGATACACGAACCCCATCTGATCGGTTTCGGAGTAATTGACGCGGTGGGTGACCGCGGTGATTACCGGAGGTGGGGGCTGGGGCTTGGGGATTTGGGAGCTACTCGCCGTATGGAATCCAGATGTTCTTTACTTCCGTCGCGCGGCGGAGAAACTCGCGTCCCTCCCCCTGCCCCGGATCGAGCCAATCGCGGCCGCGCGCCGTCGCCCAGGTCCGCTTCATGTTCGCTGCCGATGCCAGCTCGACCGCCTTCACGCCCGCGACATTGCCGAAGTACCACATCCCATCCACGTCGTCGTGCTCGGCGAGCACTTTTGCGAGGGGGTCCTTGGCACCGGTGATCACGTTGACGACGCCGTCCGGGACGTCGGACGTCTCGAGCACCGAGTAGAACTCGGTCGCGGCGATGGGCTGCGGCTCGGAAGGAATCATGATGACGGTGTTGCCGAGCGCGACCGCCGGCGCCATCAGCGACACGAACCCGAGGAGCGGAAAGTCGTCCGGCGCGGCGATGCCCAGGACGCCGACCGGCTCGTTCATGGCGAGCGTGACGCCGCGGATCGGCGTGTGGTGCACGGCGCCGTCCCACTTGTCGGCCCAGGCGGCGTAGGTGAACAGCCTGGCGATGCTCGCGTCCACTTCCGCGCGTCCCACCTTGGCGGCGAATTCGTCAGCGCGGGTCGCGAGATTCTCGGCGATGAAATAGAGGATCTGGGCACGCAAGTGGCCGCTGGCGCGTCCCCACCCTTCGGCGGCGTGCGCCGCCTCGACGGCATTGCGGACGTCCTTGCGATTGCCCTCGGCAACTTCGCCGAGCACTCGGCCGTCCGGTGCGACGATCTTGCGGGAGTAGCCTTGGTCGGGGCGCGCCTGCTTGCCGCCGATGAAGAGCTTGTACGTACGGTCAATCGCAGGGAGCACGGAGCTCGGAGCAGTACTCTCGGGCCCGGGGACTGCCTGACGGAGCGGAGCGACCCGCTCCGTGCTCCCTGCTCCGTGCTCCCATCCGGGTTTCAAATACTCATACATCCCTTCCCGCCCGCCCTCTCGGCCAAACCCCGATTCGCGATAGCCACCAAACCCCGACGCCGCATCGAAGAGATTGGTGCAATTGATCCACACGACGCCGGCCTTGAGCTTGGGGGCGACGTCGAGCGCGAGGTTGATATTCTCGGTCCACACGCTCGCCGCGAGGCCGTACGGCGTGTTGTTGGCCAGCTCGACCGCTTCTTTCGGCGTGCGGAACGTCATGCTCACGAGCACCGGACCGAAGATCTCAACCTGCGCAATGGTGGCGGCGGGAGAGACGTCGGTGAACAGCGTCGGCGGATAGAAGTAGCCGTCGGTCGGGCACGCCCAGGACGGCTGCCACATCTTGGCGCCTTCCTCCACGCCCTGCTCCACGAGCCCGCGGATGCGCTCGAGCTGCACCGGTGCGACGATCGCGCCCATGTCCACCGCTTTGTCGAGCGGCGACCCGACGCGCAGCTTCTCCATCCGCGCCCGCAGCTTCTGCGTCAACCGGTCGGCGACGCCTTCCTGCACGAGCAACCGCGAGCCGGCGCAGCACACCTGGCCCTGATTGAACCAGATCGCATCCACCACGCCTTCGACGACGCTGTCGAGATCGGAGTCCTCGAACACGATGAACGGGCTCTTGCCGCCCAGCTCGAGCGTCAGCTTCTTGCCGCTGCCCGCGGTCGCCTTGCGGATGATGCGCCCGACTTCGGTCGAGCCGGTGAATGCGATCTTCTGGACGTCCGGGTGTTCGACGAGCGCCTTCCCCGTCGCCCCATCGCCCGTGACGACGTTGAACACGCCGGCCGGCAGGCCCGCCGCCTGTGCGATCTCCGCAAAACACAGCGCGGTGAGCGGCGTGAACTCGGCGGGTTTCAGGATCACGGTATTTCCTGCCGCGAGCGCGGGCGCGACTTTCCACGCGACCATCAGGAGCGGGAAATTCCACGGGATGATCTGCCCGACGACGCCGACGGGCACAGAGCCGGGGAATTCGCTGTCGCGCAGCTGGGCCCAGCCGGCGTGATGATAGAAGTGCCGGGCGACGAGCGGGATGTCGAGATCGCGCGTCTCGCGAATCGGTTTCCCGTTGTCCATGCTCTCGAGCACCGCGAGGAGCCGGGACTGCCGCTGCACCTCGCGCGCGAGCGCGTACAGGAAGCGGGCGCGCGCGTGCGGGGTCAAGCCGGCCCAAATCGGCGCCGCGGCGTTGGCGGCCGCAACGGCCGCATCCACATCCGTCTTGCTCCCCTGCGCGACCCGCGCCAGGATCGCCTTCGTCGCGGGATTGATCGTCTCGAAATACTGCCCTTCGGCCGGAGCGACCCAGCGGCCGTCGATGAAGTGCCCGAAGCGTGCGTTGTCGTGCTGCTTGAGCCACTCGAGTGCGAGCGCGTCGCTTTCCGGCGCCGGCCCGTACTCCATCGTCTCGAACAGCTTGGCGACGGTCGTCACTAGACCATCGGATGCCGGTGGGCGGCCGCGTACCGGCCGGTCACGAAATGCTCGAGCTGGCGCTCGATATCGGTCAGCAAGGAGCTAGCCCCCAACCGGAAGAGGGCCGGTTTCAACCAGCGATCGCCGAGCTCTTCCTTCATAAGGATGAGCCAGTCGAGCGCCTGCTTCGCGGCGCGGATGCCGCCCGCCGGCTTGAACCCGATCGCCGCTCCCGTGCGCATCTCATATTCGCGAATCATGCGCGCCATCACGACGCCCACCGGCAGGATCGCGTTGACCGGCTCCTTCCCCGTGGATGTCTTGATGAAGTCGGCTCCGGCCATCATCGCCACCATGCTGGCGCGCGCGACATTGGTGAGCGTCGCGAGGTCGCCGGTGCCGAGGATCGCCTTCATGTGGGCGCGCCCACAGGCGTCGCGGAACGCACGGACTTCGGCGTAGAGCGCCGGCCAGTCGCCAGTCAGCACGTGCGCGCGCGTGATGACGATGTCGATCTCCTGCGCGCCCGCGGCGACGGACGCCTGAACCTCCTCCAGTCGCTGCGCGAAGGGACTCAGCCCGGCGGGAAAGCCGGTTGAAACGGCGGCCACGGGAATCCCCGAGCCCTCGAGCGCCGCCACCGCGGTCGGGACGAGGGCGTGGTAGACGCAGACGGCTCCGACTTTGATATCGAGATGGCCGACGCCGAGCGCTTCGATGATGTCCTGGCGCAGCGGGCGACGCGCCTTGGCGCAGAGCCGCAGCACGTTGCCGGGCGTGTCGTCGCCCTGCAGGGTCGTGAGATCCATGCAGGTGATCGCCCGCAGGAGCCAGGCGGCCTGCCATTCCTTCTTTACGGTGCGGCGGGTGGGGATGGTGGCGGCGCGGCGTTCGACGGCGCTGCGATTGACGCGCAGCGCACGGATGACATCGAGATCGAGCGGCAAGCCGGGGTTGCGATCGTCTTGAAGAACTGGACGAACCGCTGCAGCCCCCGCCCGTAGCCGTTCCGAGAGAGCCTTCATGTTGGCGGGAGAATGCGAACCGCCGCTGCAAAAGTCAACGCGACGCGGGAACTCCCGCGCCCAGGCGGCACGCCGTGACCGCCTGCGGCTCCTGGGCGCGGAGGCACTGCTCCTCCCGCTCGGGCAAGCTCGCGAGCAGCGTCGCGATTTCCTCGCCCAACGCCTGGTAGCAGGTCGGCCCGCCGGCTTCGTGCCCGACGATCCCGCAGAACGCGAACGCCGCATCGGTCGTCGCGGTCCAATCCACGAGCGCCTTCGCCGCCCCGAAGTAGCAGGACGGGCGATACGGCTCGCTCGCCGTGTGGCAGTTGTCCGCAGTCTTCTGCGGATCCCGCGCGGTATACGACGTGATGTCGCGGCCGAGGCTTTGGAAACACACGGGCCGCACGCGGGGCGGTGCGCCCTCACAGGACTTCGCCGCAGCGCCGATATCGTTCTTCAGATTCAGCATGACGGACGTCTGCATCTGATAACAGGCGTGCAGGTAGCGATCCGCCATGATCGAGCAGGGATACAATGGATCCGCCGGATCGATGGCCTTGAACGTCGTGGCCGCCATGTGGTGATGGCTGTGCGCGGCGAGCATCGTCGCGGGATGATGGGGGGCGGTTGCGTTGATCACGCTCTCCATGAACGCGCCGCCATAGCATGACTCGCGATCCCAGCCGTCGCTGAGCATGTCGCAATCGGTGAGCGCGCGCGGCAGGTCGTGCGCGTACAGCATCGTCAGGCCGTGACCCATCCCGTGCACACATTGAAACAGCACCCAGCGGCTCGCGCCCGGACTCTTGAACGGTTGACACAGGGCTTCGACCTCGGGCTGCGTCACCTGTTCGCGCGATTCGAAGTACGCCTGGATCACGCCGTGGCGGCAGCCTGACGAGAAGCCGTCCCCGCAGGCGGCAAACGTACCGACGATATCGGTGGACGTGCCGTACGCTTCGATCCCGAGGCCGTGCGCGAACTCGTGCGCGTGCTCGGCGACATCGGGGTCGGCCGCGGCCAGGGCATCGAGAGTCGCGACCGCGTCGGCGACGCCGCGCTTATTGAGACGCTCCGACAGGAGCTGCGAGTAGCACGTGCGGCGCGCCTCGGCGACGAAACGCCGGCACGCGTCGCCCGGACCACCCGCCCACGCCGGGGCGAAGCGATTCGCGGCGATGCCGGCGACCGCGACGATGCCGAGGGCGATCAAGACCTTTTGCGTTTGCGTCATGGCAGAACAGTAATGTGCTTGCGTGCGTGGTTCCAGCTTCCTAAGCTTGGGCCGTGTCGCCCGCCCCGCCCCCCCCGCCCCCCCCGCCCCCCCCTCAGAATAAACCCTCTCGCGTGATCGTGGTCGCGGACGCGCACCTGGGTCAGGTGCCGCCCGCCGTCGCCAAGGCGTTCCACGCGTTTCTCGAGGAGATCCCCCGGCCCGGAGATCACCTCATTCTCACGGGCGATCTCTTCGATTTTTGGTTCGAGTATCCGAGCGTCATCCCCCGCAAACATTTTGCCACCGTCGCCAAGCTGCAGGAGGTCCGCGCTCGCGGCGTCCCCATCACGTTCGTGGGGGGCAACCACGATCGCTGGGGCGGGTCGTTCTTCACGCAGGATCTGGGCATCGAATTCTTTGGCGGCGAGGCGGAGCTCGAGTTGAGTGGGCGGCGCGCCTTCGTCACGCACGGCGACGGCCTCACCGAGCAGCACTGGAGTGGGGCGCTGATGCATCGCGTCCTCCGTCACCCCGTGACCGTCGCCGTGTTTCGCGTGCTCCATCCCACGATCGGATTCTGGATCGCCGACCTGTTTTCGCGACATCTCGCCGACAATACAAAGGATAGAGCGGTGCTCGATCGTGCCGCGGCGGCGCAGCGGCGCTGGGCCGCCGACTTCCTGGGCCGCCGTCCCGACGTGGAGCTCGTGATCATGGCCCATACGCATCGCCCGGTCGTGGATCGACTGCCGGACGGCCGTGCCTATTTGAATCCGGGAGCATTTCTGGATGGCGGGCGCTATGCCGTGATCACGGCCGGTGCCGTGGAGCTCCAGCAGTTCACAGTGGAGCCACTTCCACCTGTTTGAGCTTCTCACCTAAAAACAACGCACCCACCTTCCGAAAGTGCGGCTCGTCGTCCGACACGACGAAGCGATGCTCGTGACTCCCGCCGTTCGACAATAGACCCAGCCGCTCCAGCTCGCGCGACACCACGGTGGCCGTCTCTTCCGCCGAGTCGACCAGCTTCACATCCGGGCCCATGACGCGCGCGATGAGCGGCTTGAGCAAGGGATAGTGCGTGCAGCCGAGTACCAGCACGTCTACCTTCGCACGCCGCAGCGGCTCCAGGTACTCGCGCGCGATGAGCTCGGCGGCGGGGTGCTCGAACCATCCCTCCTCGACCAGCGGCACGAAGAGCGGACAGGGCTGACTGTGGACGCGCGCGTCGGCGCGCAACGCCTTGATCGCGCGCTCGTAGGCGCCACTCGTAATCGTACCCGCCGTCCCGATGACACCGATCGTCCCCGATCGGGTCGCCGCCACGGCCGCGCGCGCCCCCGGCTCGATCACCCCGACCACCGGCACCGGCGAGCGCTGCTGCAGAAAGCCGAGGGCGTGCGCGGTGCTCGTGTTGCATGCGACGACCACCGCTTTGACGCCGCGCTGCAACAGATAGGCGAGGATCTCGCCGCTGTAGCGCCGCACCGTATCGGGAGATTTCGGTCCGTAGGGCACGCGGGCGGTGTCGCCGAAATAGATGACCGACTCCTGCGGCAGGCGCTCGAACAAGGCGCGGGCGACGGTCAGTCCCCCGATTCCCGAATCGAACACACCGAGCGGCGCTTTATTCATGGATCGGAATGCTGACGCCGATGCCGCCCGGAAACACGCGGACCTTGAGATCCGGTGGAAAGTCGCGCAGGTGCGCGGAGACGTACGCCTCGGCGCCCGAAAAGAGATGATTGAAGACCCACAGCACGAGCCAGTCCTGCACTTCCTGCCGCTTGAGGCGGAGGTTCGCGGAATGAATCGCCTTGAAGTAGTTCGCTTCCTGCTGCGCCTTGAGGGTCATCATCGCGGTCACGCCTTCCCACGCCACGAAGACCGCCCCGGTCATCGGCCGGTCGGTCGCCGCCTGGCCCCAGCCAGGAAGAAGGAAGGAGCGGAAGAATGCGCCCATCGGGCGGACGCCGTGGTGCATGGTGTCGGCCGGCAGGATGATACGGGTGGTGTCCTGGGCGGCCACCGCGGACGGTCGGGCGGCCAAGGCGGCCGCGACGGCCAAGAGCACCACGAACGCGGCCGTCCGGCCGCCCGGCCGTCGGGCCGTCATTCGCGCGCCACCAACACGTTTAGCCTGCCGGGCTCCAGCTCCACCGTGCATTCGTTGACTCCCGGTTCACGCAGCTCTCCGTCGGTGTGCAGCATCAGCGGCTCTTCGGGCGAGCGAATCACGAGCTTCGCGGTCTTGATGAGGGCCACCTCGCGCATCGTGATGTGGGTGCCGCGCATCACGCGCGGAATCGCGAGGAGAAACCGCGGCAGTGAAACGCGTCGGATCAAACAGACATCCAGTTTACCGTCCGCCGGATCGGCGTCCGGGGCGAACCGATAGCTGCCGCCCGCGGTCGTGCCGTTGCAGACCTCGACCATCATCATGTACCCCCGCTCCCGAAATCCGGGCGCGGCCACGTCGAAGACCGGCGGCTCGAACTTGAAAAATGTCTTCACGATCGGCACGAGATACGAGAGGAAGCCGCGCAGATGGTGCATCGTGTTCCGTGTCTTCACCACCGCGGGGCCGAACCCGAACCCGACGCTGTTCACGAACCACTCGTCGAGGACGCGTCCCGCGTCGAACCGCTGAGAGCGGGCGGTGACCAGCCGCGCCACCGCGCGGGCCGGATCGTGGCCGTACTGCCCGACGATTTTCGCGAAGTCATTGCCGGAACCGATCGGCACGACGCCGAGGGCGGCATCGGTGTCGGTGCACAGCAGCCCGTTCGCCACTTCATGGACGGTGCCATCCCCGCCCACCGCGACCACGTGCTTCGCACCCTGGCGCACGGCCGCCGACGCCAGCTCCTGACCGTGACCGGGCCGTTCGGTGCGGACGAGATCCACCGCCCAGCCCTGCGCCCGGAACGCGCGCGCGACGACGGCCTCGGCGCGCCGTGCGGCGCCGCGTCCCGCAGCGGGATTGAGGATGACGTGGGCATGAAGCACGCGGCAGACAAGATACAGTCTCGTCTGCCGCGCAAGGGACCTGCCGAGTTAAAAGCCGGAGCTACTGAATGAGATACTGCTCTTCCCAGTCGACGGCGAATTCGACGCTGCAGCGGCTGCACATCATGCGGCTGGGCCGGCCCCGCAGCGGGACGCGATCGCGGCAGGAGGGGCACACCGCGTAGTGCTCCCCGATGTCGACGGAACGCGGCACGTTCCGGGGGCGCGGCACGACGGTCCATTTCCGAGGCGGCGAATTCGACATCTGTAGGAACGCGCGGACAACCGCGACGGGTGTCCCTTTCACATCGACTACGGCGGCGAGGCCCTGAGCCTTGATCAGGCGGTACCAGGCACCGCGCCGCAGGTTGCAGTTCACATCCGCTTGCAGACGAGCCCACACCATCATTCACGCTCGGGCGACGAGGGGACGACAAGAGTAACGTGCACCGACCGACTTGGAAGTGACGGCTGTCACCCGGCGTGTTTGACGCCGTTCCCTTCTTCCCAATTGATCTCGAACTCCTGCCGGCAGCGCGCGCACTCGAGCGCGCGCGCAGTTTTTTTCGGCAGGGGCGCGCGCGCCCGACAGTTCGGACACACGCCGTAGGTTCCCCGAAGGTGCGGTGGCGCCTTCCGATTCTCGGCCGACCCGTGCACGACGCTCCAGCGCAGCGGCGGCCGCTGCGCGATCTCGAGCCAGGCGCGCAGCACACCCACTTTGCGGTGATTGATTTCGATAATTGCCTGAAGGTCCGTGAGTTGGATCACGCGGTACCAGGCACCGCGGCGCATCTTGAGGGGGACATCAGCCTGCAGGCGGGCAAATAAGATCGCCATCACGGCTCCTTGGTAAAGGGAGACGAGAATGGGCGCGGGCACAATATAGTGATCAGCGCAAGCGCTAGGACATCAGGAATTGTCCCAGCCGATGTCGAAATACCCGTTGCACTTGGGACAGCGCATGGCGGTCGCGCGCTCCTCGAGGCGGGCGCGCTCGCGGCAGTTGGGACAGACGCCGTAGCGCGAGCCCCAGGTTATCGGCAAGCGGGCGGAGCGGGGAGGGCGTGGCACAACGGTCCACCGCGTAGGCCGTGTGGGGAGGATTTCGAGCGACGGCCGTGGGAAGGCGGTCAAGGTTCCGTTGACGTCGAGCACGGCTTCCTGCGGCGTGAGCTTCACGACGCGATACCACGCCCCGCGCCGCAGGTGGCTGGCTTCCGCAGGACGGATACGAGCCCACTGCACGCCGGTCATATTCTACAATTGTGAAGGGCGAGGGAAAAAGTCAACTCAGGCGCGGTGGCGGGAGCGTATGAGAATCGAACTCATCTAGCCCCTTTCGGGGCCAAGCCAGTTTTGAAGACTGGTCAGGCCACCAGACCCAATCCGCTCCCGCGAGTGCCGCGCGCTACACTGTGAGCGCGATCACGTCGATCTCGACGCGCGCGCCCTTGGGCAGACCCGCCGCCTGGACCGTGGATCGTGCAGGTTTATGCGTGCCGAAGTGCTTCGCGTACACCTCGTTCATCTGCGCGAAATCGGCCATGTCCGCCAGATACACCGTCGTCTTCACGACCTTGCCGAGCGACGTTCCCGCCGCGGACAAGACGGCTTTCAAATTGGCGAACACCTGCTCCGTCTGCTCCGCCGTCGTCCGGCCCACAAGGTCGCCGCTTTTGGGATCGAGCGCGACCTGTCCCGCGGTGAACACGAGGCGGTCGGACGCGATCGCTTGACTGTAGGGGCCAATGGCCTTGGGGGCGGCGTCGGTGGCAATGATACGCATCAGAACAGTCCCTCGATCGTGCCGTCAGGAAGAAGCCGAATCCGCTCGGCCGCGGGGTTTTTGCCAAGGCCCGGCATCGTCATGATGTCGCCCGCCAACGCCACGACGAACCCGGCACCGGCGGAGGGGAGGACGTCGCGCACGTGCAGCGTGAATCCCGTGGGGGCACCCAGCTGCGTGGCGTCGTCGGAGAATGAGTACTGCGTCTTGGCCATGCACACGGGCGTCTCGCCGAGCCCGAGCTTCGGCATTAGCTCGAGCGCGCGCTCGGCAACCGGTGCGAACCCGACGCCCGCCGCGCCGTAGATCTCCCGCGCAATCGTCTCGATCTTTTCGCGGATCGGGCGGCGCTCATCGTAGAGCGGTTTGAACGTCGCCCTGCTCGTCTTGAGCAGACCGAGCAACGACTCCGCCACCGCGATCCCGCCCTCCCCGCCCTTCTCCCAGACGTCGCAGCGCACGACGTCGACGCCCTCGGCCATGCCAACCGCGCGGACGGCTTCGACTTCTTCATCGGCATCGGTGATGAAACGGTTGAGCGCGACCATGATGGGGACGCCGAACTTCTTCACGTTGCGGATGTGCCGGCGCAGGTTCTCGGAGCCGCGCTGCACCGCGGCGGGGTCAGCCGTGGCCAACCGATCCTTCTTGACCCCCCCGTGCATCTTCAGCGCCCGAACCGTCGCGACGATGATCGCCGCTTCCGGCTTGAGCGCCGCGAACCGGCACTTGATGTCGAAGAACTTTTCGGCGCCGAGGTCGGCGCCGAAGCCGGCTTCCGTCAACACGATATCCGAGAGCGCGAGCCCGAGCTGGGTCGCCACGACGGAATTGCAGCCGTGCGCGATGTTGCCGAAGGGACCGCAGTGCACGAGCGCGGGCCCACCCTCCAGCGTCTGCACGAGGTTTGGGTTGATCGCGTCCTTGAGCAGCAGGGTCATCGCGCCCTGCGCTTTGAGGTCGCTGGCACGCACGGCCGTCTTGTCGCCCCGCAATCCGACGATGACGCGTGACAGCCGCGCCTCGAGGTCCTCGATCCCCGTCGCCAACGCGAGAATCGCCATGATTTCCGAGCCGGGGATGATGACGAAGCGCTCTTCGCGCATCGGACCGCCGGTCACGCCGCCCAGCCCCACGATGATACTGCGTAGGGCGCGGTCGTTCATGTCGATCGTGCGCGGCCAGATCACGCGGCGCGTGTCCATGCCGAGGGCGTTGCCGTGATGCAGATGCGCGTCGAGCATGGCCGAGAGCAGGTTGTGCGCGCTCGCAATGGCGTGGAAATCGCCGGTGAAGTGCAGGTTGATGTCTTCCATCGGCACGACCTGCGCATACCCGCCGCCGGCCGCGCCGCCCTTCACGCCGAACACGGGACCCAGCGACGGCTCGCGCATCGCCAGAATTGCATTCTTGCCGAGGCGCCGCAGCGCCTGCGTGACGCCCACGATGACGGTGGACTTGCCTTCGCCGGCCGGTGTGGGATTGATCCCGGTGACGAGGACGAGCCGCCCCTTGGGTGTGCGCTGCCGCAGCGCGCGCAGCGAGATCTTCGCCTTGTACTTCCCGTACAGCTCGAGCTCATCGTCGGACAAGCCGAGCTCGGCCGCGACGTCGCGAATCGGCCGGAGTTTCGCGGCCTGGGCGATGGCGATGTCGGAAGGGACTTTGGTGGCGGCGGTAGCAGTCATAGCGAGGAATCGATCCGGGCACCGAAACAGCGGCGGGCGTTTGCCGTGGTGCGCCGCGTCAGCTCGTCGAAGCTCTCGCCCCGCAGCGCGGCCGCGCGCACCGCCACGTCGCGTACGAAGCCCGGTTCGTTGCGTTTGCCGCGATGGGGGACCGGAGCCAGATAGGGTGCGTCCGTTTCGACTAAGAGACGATCGGACGGGCAGACGGCCAGACGGCCCGTGAGGGGCCAGTTTTTGAACGTGATCATGCCGCTGAACGAGAAATATGCGCCAATCGCCATGCCGGCATCCCAGACAGCGTCACCGGACGAAAAGCTGTGCAGGACGACGACCGGCTGGGCGGGGGCACACGAGCGGAGGATGGCGGCCATGTCGTCGTCGGCGTCGCGGGCGTGCACGATCACCGGCTTGCCGAGCTCCTGCCCGAGCTGCAGGTGCGCCTCGAACGCGCGGCGCTGCACGTCGGGCGCCGAATGCAGGTAGTGATAATCGAGCCCCGTCTCACCCACGGCCACGACTTCCGGCGCGGCGAGCAGCGCGCGAACGCGCTCTCGCGCATCATCAGACCACGTGCTCGCTTCGTGCGGATGCACGCCTGCGGTCGCCGAACGTCCGGCGTTTCGGGCGAGCGCGGCCGCGCGCTCGCTGCCGGCCAATGACTCACCGATCACCACCACGTGGGTGACTCCCGCCGCCTTCGCGTTGGCGAGCACGGCGTCGCGATCGGCGTCGAACGCGGCATCGCCGAGGTGGCAGTGCGTGTCGACTAGCGTGCGGGCTGCGGGGTGCGGGCAGACGGAGACGACGGCGCCGCCGGCGGTGCGGACACCGGCGGGGTCACCGCCGGGCGCGAGCCGAACGCCCGCGCGCCGCGTGCATCCTCACCGGGCCAGCGCTTCTCGATCCAGAGCAGCACGGGCGCGGCGATATAGATCGACGAGAACGTGCCCGTGAAGATTCCGAACGACATGACCCAGGCGAAGGGACGGATCACCTCACCGCCGAGGAGGAGCAACGAGAGCGTCGTCGCAATCGTGGTGCCGTGGGTCAGCACCGAACGCGGCAACGTTTCGTTGATCGAGAGGTTGAGGATCTCGTAGAGATTCTGGCGCCGGAACTTCCGCAGGTTTTCGCGCACGCGGTCGAAGATGATGATCGTGTCGTTCAGCGAGTAGCCGACGACGGTGAGCACTGCGCCCACCACGATGAGGCTGACCTCCAGATGCATCACGCTGATGAATGCGATGGTCGCGACGATGTCGTGCGCGGTCGCGACGACTGCGGCGAGGCCGAAGCGCCACTCGAACCGAACGGCCAGATAGATCAGGGTGACGACGAAGCTCAGCAGGATGGCCATCAACGCCTTGCCCTGGAGCTCCCGTCCCACCTTCGGTCCCACCGACTCCGTGCGGACGACCGTGTACCGCCCCGCCCCCACGCTCTGATCGAGCGCGCGCCCCACGGCCGCGCCGACAGCCTGACTGTCGGCGGCAGCCTGACCGGTGGGCGCCTCGGCCGTGCCGGCGGCATGCGCCAGCCGCGCCCGAATCACGTACGACGTATCCGAGCCGAACGTCTGAATCTCCGCGCCGTTGAGGCCGACCCGGTCGAGCGCCGCGCGGAGGTCCTCCGCCGGCACGCGCTTGTGCAACTCGACCTGGATCAGCGTGCCGCCGGTGAACTCGATGCTGTAGTTGAGGCCGCGGATAGCGAGGACGACGGCCCCGACGAGCATGATGGCGCCCGTGAGCGAAAACGCCCAGCGGCGCCATTTGATGAAGTCGTAGTTGGCGTTTGCAAAGAGTCTGATCATCAGATACTCAGGGTGACCATGTCGGGCCGCCGGTACAGCCACATGAGGAACAGCGTCTTCACGACGAAGATCGCCGAGATCATCGAGGCGGCGATACCGATGATCAGGGTGATGGCGAAGCCCTGCACGGGGCCGGTGCCGACCGCGTAGAGAATGAGCGCCGTGAGGACGGTGCTGACGTTCGAGTCGACGATCGCGTTCATCGCGTGCAGGAAGCCGTCATCCACGGCCAGCCGCAGCGACTTGCCGTGGACCAGCTCCTCGCGTATGCGCTCGAAGATCAGCACGTTCGCGTCCACCGCGATGCCGATCGACAGCACGAAACCGGCGAGACCCGGGAGCGTCAGGGTGAACCCGAAGAGCGCCAGCCCGGCCATGGTGAACAGGCAGTAGAGGGTGAGCGCCGCGACCGCGAGGGCGCCCGCCATCCGGTAGTAGCCGATCATAATCAGAATCACGAGCGCCACGCCGACCACGCCGGCGCGAATGCCGTCGTGGATGGAATCGGCGCCGAGGGACGCGCCGATGGCGCGCTCCTCGATGATGGTCAGCGGCGCGGGCAGCGCACCGGCCCGCAGCACCAGCGCCAGATCGCTCGCTTCCTGCAGCGGCTTGGCGCCGAGCTCGATTTGGCCGTTGGCGCCGATCTGGCCGTGGATCACCGGCGGTTGTCCCTGCACCCGTCCGTCGAGGATGATCGCCATGTAGTCGCCGATGTGCCGTGCCGTTTCATCCGAGAACTTTCGGGCGCCGCGATGGCTGAGCTGGAACGTGACGACCGACTGATTGGTGACGGGATCGCGGCGGGCGGCCGCTTTGACCAATTCTTCCCCCGTGATGATCGGGCGGGATTCCACCGCGTAGAGCGCCCGATACGCGCGCGCACCGCGCGACTCAGACTGGGTGCCCCATCTCAGCTCGAGGCCCCGCGGGATCACCGAGCGCACGTCGGGCCGGTCGATGAGACTGTCCACCAGCGGCCATTTCTGTTCTTCGACGAGGAATTCGCCGGGGAGCTGGCCCTGAAACAGCAGCGCCGACAACACGCCGGGCGTGTTCGCCTCGGCCGCCGAATCGCGCGCCGCCTTGGTCGTGTCCCCGCCGAACAGCTGCGCGACGGCCGAAGGCGCCGCGGCGCCGGTCGACTTGACGCCGGCGCGGCGCAACGCCGCGTCGATCTGCGGCAGCGCATCCTTGAACAGACTCTTCATGTCGGTGATGCGGAACTCGAGGAACGCGGTCCGCTGCACAACGCTCTTGGCGCGGGCGGGATCCTTCTCGCCCGCGAGCTCGACGATCAGGCGGCAACGGCCCTGGATCTGTACGACCGGCTCCTTCGTACCGAACTCGTCCATGCGGGTGCGCACGACGCGCTCGGCACGCTGGATGGCATCAGCACAATCGGGGACCGGTCCCTTGGATTGGTCGACCTCGAGCGCCAGGTGAATGCCACCCTGGAGGTCGAGCCCCAGGTTGATCGGCACCCGCCGCACGGTCGTGTCTTTCATCGCACCGGTCACGGGATCGCGGACGCGCATTGTGACGTTGCGCGGCAACAGGGAAATGATGCTCACCACGATCAGGATCCCGATCACATACAGCCGCTGACGAATCTTTCCCATCGCCTCGCTCTACCGGTTGAGGGTCGCCCGCGCCGCCTGGCGGTCGCGCTCGAGCTGCGCCACCAGCGCCTCGCGGGACGGGAACGCCTGCACGTCGCGCAGGCGACGGACCCATTCCACGTCCACCGTCTCTCCGTACAGCTCGCCGTCGAAATCGAACAGATGGACTTCGAGCGTGCGCGCCTGATCACCAAATGTCGGCCGGGGGCCCTGATTCATCATGCCCCCGTACTGCTCCGTGCTCCCTGCTCCCAGTCTGACACGCACCGCATAGACGCCGTCGGGCGGAAGCAACTTTCGCGGATCGGGGGGCTCCAGGTTGATCGTTGGAATCCCGATCGTCCGCCCCCGTCCCGCACCACGAACAACGTTCCCCCGTATCGCATACGGCCGCCCCAACCAGCGCGCCCCGGAGTCCAAATCCCCGTGAGCGACCGCCGTCCGGATCAACGTCGACGAAATCGGCTGCCCGTCGTCGCGGACCGCGTCCACGACTGCCATGCGAAAATCGCGCTGCCGCGCCAACCGCTCTACCAGCTCGACGTCGCCGGCGCGCCCGCGGCCGAACCCGTGATCGTACCCCATCACGAGCTCGTGCATGCCGTACTCATCGCACAGCCGTCCGACGAACGCTTCCGCATCGAGCTGCGCCACCGCCGGCGTGAACGGCATCAGCACGAACCGGTCGATGCCCTGCGCCTGCACCAGCGCTTCTTTTTCCGCGGCCAGCGTGAGGAGCTTCGGCGCCGCCGCCGGATTCAGTACCGCCAGCGGATGCGGCTCGAACGTGACCAGCACGCTCGCGAGCTTTCCGGCTCGCGCCCGCCGCGTCACCTCCGCGAGCACCGCCTGATGGCCGCGATGCACGCCATCGAAGGTACCCATTGTGACGACCGCCGCTCGCGACATCAACCTTCCGCCACCACCACGCGGGGCTTCAGAAGGTCGCCGACCTGCTCCGCCACGGCTAGGAGCTCGGGGCCTTCAAACAATGCTATCGGGGCTCGGCTATCGGCTATCGGGGCGCGCTGAATCGGGCGTCCGTGCAACACCGCGTCCCGTTCCTTTTTATCGACCTGACGGCGCGGCAGATGCGCGACCAGGAACGCCGCATCCTGCAACGCCGCTTTCGTGACCGTCTCCGGTGCCACCGCATCCTCGAGGAGCAGCGGCCCGACCGCCGTGCGCCGCAGCGCGGTGAGATGGGCGCCGCAGCCCAGCTTCGCGCCGATGTCGCGCGCCAGCGAGCGCACGTAGGTGCCCGCGCTCACGGTCGCCCGAAACCGCAGATCAGGCACTGCGGCCTCGAGAATCTCTAACTCTCGAATCTCGACCGGCCGCGGTGCAAGCTCTACAGCTTCACCCCGCCGCGCGCGCCGGTACGCCCGCTCGCCCTCGATCTTCACCGCCGAGTACGCCGGCGGCCGCTGCTCGTACGCGCCGCGGAAACTCCCGATCACGTCCGCGAGCTGCGCGGGTGTGATGTTCGTCCACGGCGCGGTGGCCACGATGGCGCCGGTCACGTCGTCGGTGTCGGTCGAGACGCCGAGCCGGATCACGCCTTCGTACGTCTTCGGCCACTCCGCCGCGAACGGCGCCAGCCGCGTCGCCCGCCCGACGACCAGCACCAGCAGCCCTTTGGCGAACGGGTCCAGCGTGCCCAGATGTCCCACGCGCTGTTCGCCGAGCGCGCGGCGGACGATGTCCACGACATCATGCGACGTGGGGCCGGCCGGCTTGGCGACCAGGACCAGCCCACCGTCGGTCAGTCGTCCGTCTCCTTCAGCTTCTTCAACACGCGGTCGATGTACTGCGCGTGCTCGAGCCCCCGGTCCAGATGGAAATGCAGCTCGGGACTCGTCCGCAGGCTCAGTTCCTTCGAGAGCTGCGCCCGCAGAAAGCGCGCGGCGCTCGCCAATCCCTCCAGCGACGTCGCCTTCTCCTCGTCGGAGCCCATGACGCTCACGCGCACGTTGGCGTGCGACAGATCGGGCGAGACCTCGACGCCGGTGACCGTGACGAACCCGATCCTGGGATCGCGCACGTCGCCCGTGAGGAACACACCCACGGCGTGGCGGATCACTTCGCTCACGCGTTCGGGACGATGACTGCGACGCTTCATCTCAGAGATAACTCGTGCTCGTGTCCACGATACGCGCGCCGTCCGCGCCGTCCACCAGCCGGTCCGCTTCGCGCAGCACGCTCTCGGCGTGACGCCGGTCGGTGCTCACCACGGCCGCCGTGAGCTCGGCACGCTGCCACAGATCGTGATGCCCCGTCTCGGCGACGGACACGTTGAAACGGTTGTGCATCCGATCCTTCAGGCTCTTCACGATCGTGCGTTTGTCCTTCAGCGACTGGCACGCCGGAAGATGCAGCTCCCACACCATCACACCCACGATCACGACTCAGCGGCGCTGAGGGAGCGCGCGACCTCCTCGATGCGGTATGACTCGATCAAGTCGCTCACCTTGACGTCGTTGAAATTCTCGATGCCGATGCCGCACTCGAAGCCCTCGCGGACCTCGCGGACGTCATCCTTGAACCGTTTCAATGACGCCAACGTCCCGTCGTAGACCTCGACGCCGTTGCGGATGATCCGCACCCGCCCCGTCCGCGGAATCACGCCGCTCCGCACGAAGCAGCCGGCGATCGTGCCGATCTTCGCGATCTTGAAAATCTGCCGGACTTCCGCCTCGCCCAGCACCACTTCCTTCTTCTCGGGGGCGAGCAGGCCTTCCATGGCCAGCTTCACCTCTTCCACCGCCTCGTAAATGATCCGGTAGGTGCGGATCTCCACGCGCTCGCGATCGGCCGCGGCGCGCGCATTGGAATCGGGGCGCACGTGGAACCCGACGATGATCGCGCCGGAGGCGCGCGCGAGCAGCACGTCGGATTCGGTGATCGCGCCGACGCCGCGGTGCACCACTTCGACCTTCACCTCGGCGGTCGAGAGCTGCGCCAATGCGTCGGCGAGCGCCTCCGCCGGACCGCCCTGGTCGGCCTTGATGATGATCCGCAAGGTCGCGACGCCGCCGGCGGCCGCTTCGGCCATGAAGTCTTCCAGCGTCTTCACCCGGCCCGTGCGCCGATGCTGCGCCTCGCGCTCCAGCCGCTGCCGCTTCTGCGCGATGTCGCGCGCCGCTGCGGCATCATCCATCGCCAGAAAGCTGTCGCCCGCTTCGGGCACACCCTCGAACCCGAGGATCTGCACCGGCGTCGACGGCCCGGCATCGGCTTCTGGACCGCCGCGCTCGTCGTACATCGCGCGGACGCGGCCCGAGTACTGCCCGCAGATGAAGTCGTCCCCGACCCGCAGCGTGCCGTTCTGCACGAGAATCGTGGCGAGGGCACCCTTCCCCGGGTCGAGCTGCGCTTCGAGCACCGTCCCGTGCGCCTTGCGCTCGGGATTGGCTTTGAGATCGAGCAGCTCCGCCTGGAGCAGGATCTGATCCAGCAGGGCGTCGACGTTGGTGCCCTTCTTGGCGGAGATCGGCGTCATCAACGTGGTACCGCCGAATTCTTCGAGGACGACGCCGTGCGACAACAGGTCCTGCTTCACTTTCTGCACGTTCGCCGTCGGCAGATCGATCTTGTTGATCGCCACGACGAGGGGCACGCCGGCGTTCTTGGCGTGCGAAATGGCCTCGATCGTCTGTGGCATGATCGCGTCGTCCGCGGCGACGACCAGCACGACGATGTCCGTGACCTGCGCCCCGCGGGCACGCATGGCCGTGAAGGCTTCGTGGCCCGGCGTGTCGAGGAACGTGATTCTGCGGCCGTCTTTGAGCGTGACCTGGTAGGCGCCGATGTGCTGCGTGATGCCGCCCGCTTCGCCCGCGACGACGTTGGCTTTGCGGACGTAGTCGAGCAGCGAGGTTTTCCCGTGGTCGACGTGCCCCATGATCGTCACGACCGGCGGCCGGGGCTTCAGCGTCTCATCGGCGTCCTTCGTTTCTTCGGTCTGGGTGGTGGCGTACTCCTCTTCCTTCACCGCCTGGAAGCCGAAGGCCGACGCGATCAGCTCGATCATGTCGAAGTCGAGGCGCTGGTTGATCGTCACCATCTGCCCCAACTCTTTGAACGCGAACGTCACGATCTGGGTCGGCGGAACTTTGAGCGTGTTGGCGAGCTCGGAGACGGTAATGAACTCCGTCACCCGCACCAGCGTCTTTTCGCGCTCGCGCTCCTCGCGCCGCCGCTCTTCCTGCACCTCACGGAACGTCGGACCCTCTTCGCGGCGATGCACGCCCTTCTTGCCGACCGGCGCCTTCAACGTGGCGAGGGTGCGCGAAATGTTCTGCGCGACCGCTTCCTGATCGACCAGGGACTTCTTGCCTTTCTTGCGCTTCTTGCCCTTCTCCCGCCGGCGCTCGTCGAGCGGCGGCGCGCCTGGTGCGGCGGACGCGACGGGACGCGGCGGCACCGTCGGGCCTCCCCCCGGGCCGGACGGCGTGCCGCGCGCGACTGGGCGCGGGCGGACCGGCGTCGGGATGAATGCACGAGGCGGTGGTGAGGCGGCGTGAGGCGGCGAAAAGGACGGCGCCGAAGGGGCGGCGGGTAGAGGAGCAAACGTGAGGCTCGCTGCAGGCGCCGCCGCCTCGGCCGTTTCGGCTGGCGCGAGGTCCTTGAACAGCGCGGCGGCACGCTCTTCGAGCGACGCGGCGGGACGTTCTTCTTCCTGTTCGCGGGCGGCGGTCTCGAGCGCGAGGCGCGCGATCTCGGCCTGGGCGGCGTCCGCCGCCGCGGCTTCGGCCGCCGCGGCATCGGCGGCGGCGACTTCCGCGGCGGTGCGGCGGCGGCGCATCGGACGCCCCTCGGCAACCGGCGGAGCCGGCGGCGGCTCGACCGCCTTGGCCGTGCGGCGCCGTTTGGGCGGCGCGCTCGGCTGTTTCTGTTTGCGCTTGTCGCGCTCCCAGCGCGCGCGCATCAGCGACACCTGCTCGTCCTTGAGCGGCGTCAGATGACTGCGCACGAAGATGTCCATCTCCTTGAGCATGCCCATCAGCTGCTCGCTGGAGATCCCGAATTCCGCTGCTAGATCATGAATCCGCGTCGTTGCCACTTACTCCTCGCTGTTTGCTGTCTGCCATCACCCATCTGCCGTCAGCCCGCGTGCCAGGGCGGGATCTGTGACTCCCACCGCCTGGACGGGAGGCTTGCCGAGTCCCGTGCCCAACTCCGCTGCCGTCGGACCGCGCAGCGTCGGAACTTTTCGCGCCTCGGCGAGCCGCACCACTTTTTCCATCGTGCGCGGGCTGGCATCCAGCGCCAGCACTACGCACGCCAATTTGCCTCGCTGCAGTCCTGCCCTCACGCCTGCTACTCCGACGACCACATTTCCCGCACGCAGCCCCAGGCCGAGCAAGCGGGTGATGCGCGTGCTCACGCCGCGGTCGGCGCTCCGGCGCCGGGAGTCGCCGGTCCCGGCTCTTCCTCTTCCCCACCATCCTCGGTCATCTCATTGAGGAAGGCCATCATCTTCTCGGCGAGATCGGGCGTCATGCCCGGGATGCGGTCAACATCCTCGCGCTCCAGATCGAGAATGTCCTGGAGCGTCTTCTTGCCGGCCTGCTCCAGCACAGCAACCAACTCGGGCGACAGGCCCTTCATCTCCGAGAGCGCCACCTGCGTCACCGACTGATCGGGCGGTGGCAGCGGGGCGAACAACGGACCCTCCCCACCGCGCTCCAACCACTCGCGGCTCGAGTAGAGATCGACCTTCCACCCCGTCAGCTCGGAGGCCAACCGCACATTCTGGCCGTTGCGGCCGATCGCCAGCGACAGCTGGTCCTCGTCGACGATGGCCTGAATCGTTTTCGACTCGGGATCGGAGAAGACGCGGGCGACACGGGCCGGCGCGAGCGACAGCTTGGCGAACCGCTCGGGATCGGACGACCACGGCACGATGTCGATGCGCTCACCGTTGAGCTCGTTCACGACCGCCTGGACGCGCGAGCCTTTGAGCCCGACGCAGGCGCCGACCGGATCGATGCCGTCGTCGCGCGACCAGACCGCAATCTTGGTGCGGCTGCCCGCTTCGCGCGCCGTGGCACGGATCTCGACGATCTGTTGCTGAATCTCGGGGACTTCCAGCTTGAACAGCGCCTTGACGAAGAGCGGGTCCGCGCGCGACAGAATGAGCCGCGGCCCTTTGGGTGTTTCCTCGATCCGCTTCAGGACCGCGCGAATTGTATCGCCCTGATGAAAGTGCTCGCGATGATTCTGGTCGCGATAGGGGATGATCGCCTCGGCCTCGCGGAACTTGTTGAGCATGACGACGATCTTCCCGCGCTCGATCTGCTGGACTTCGCCCGACAGCAGCTCGCCCACCTTCCCGGAGAATTCCTCGCGGATGCGGCTGCGCTCGCCTTCGCGGACGCGCTGGATGATGCGCTGCTTCGCAGCCTGGACCGCCGTGCGACCAAACTGGTCGAACGGCACCTCTTCCTCCAACACGTCGCCGGGTTGGAAATCGGGGTCCTCGAACCGGGCTTCCTCGAGCGTGATCTGGGTGCCGGGGTCCTCGACGGCCTCGACGACCGTCTTCAGCACGACGATCCGGATCGACCCCTTCATCTCGTCGATCCCGATCTCGGCGCGGACGTTGGGCCCGTACCGCTTCACGAGAGCGGCGTGCAGGCCGTCCTTGAGCAGGTCGATCAGCTCGCCGCGCTCAAGCTGCTTCGTGTTGGTCAGTTCTCGGATTGCCGAGACGACGTCAGTTGCGTTGGCCATCAGTGTCCTCAGTCCTCTGTCATCGGTCTTCAGTTTCGCCAGCCAGACGGGCATCACGGATCTCTTCGAACCGGTACGTCCGCTCCGAGCCGCCTTGCCGCGCGAGAACCACCGTTCCCTGATCCGGCACCGCCACGATCCGTGCACGTATGCGGCCCAGTCCAGCGATCTTCACGTTCACGTCGCGGCCGACGAACTGGACCCAATGGCGATGCCAGCGCACGGGCCGCTCGATCCCCGGGCTCGACACCTCCAAGACATACCGATTGCCCAGGGGACCGCTCGCATCGAGCCATTGTTCGAGCGCCCGGCTGACCAGGCTGCAGTCTTCGACCGTGACGTTCCGAGGCGGACAGTCAATGCGGACTTGGACGAGCGGTCGGTTCGGCGTGCCGCCGATGCGCAGGTCGGCCAAATCGAACCCCAGTGCTTCCAGCCGGGTCCGGAAGGCCTCGACAAGACTCTCAGTGAGCATGAAAAAAAAGCGCGGGCCGAACTTCGCCCGCTGCAGGATGGGAATCTAGCCGGGGTCCCCCCTATGTCAACCGAGCGCTCGACCGATGTAGGCTACCATCCGTCCATCCCGCCCGCGTGACGCTCGGTGAGAGAAAAAGCGGTCGCGATCCTCGGCACTGCACCAGGGGGACACCGAGATGTCGTCTATGCCGAGCTGGCGCGCCTGCTGGGTCAGGATCGCGCGGAGATCGAGCATGACCGTACCGGTCAACCCGAACCGGACCGCAACCTCAGAACCCACTTCGTAGCAGTTGCCGCAAATACCTATGCCACAATGCATTACAATGTCGCTGCCTGTCGCAAAGCCGCGCCACTTCAGGAGCTCGACGCATTGCTCGAGGATCCCGTCGGCTGTGCCGCGCCAGCCCGCGTGCACGAGCGCGATCGCGCCTTTTTTCGGGACCGTGAGGTACACCGGAATACAGTCGGCGACGGTGACGGTGAGCAGGACGCCGCGCTCAGCGGTGGCATGTCCGTCGGTACCGTCGAGGATGAGCCAGCCGTCCGGCAGCGAATCGTGCCAGCGCACGTCGGTGCCGTGGACCTGATGCGCCAGCACCATCGCGGGAAAGCGGCCGCCGAGCGCGGCGCGGAACGCGCGCCAGCGGCCGATCACCTGTCCGACCGGCTCGTCGCTCCAGAGCCCGAGACTGAGCGGCCGCGTCGTGATGCCCGCGACGACGCCGTACCGCTGGGCCCACTCCGCCAGCTCGAGACGCGGGACGGCGGCATCGCCCGCAGGCATTTCTGCCAGTGCACGGAGCGGCGCAGCATGCTGCGCCCCTACGCCATGCGCCCCTACCCTAGGATCGACGCTCAATCTGCGCCCCCAGCGCTCGCAACCGGTCGTCGATGTGCTCGTAGCCCCGCTCGATCTGCCCGATGTTCTGGATCACCGAATCGCCCTGCGCCGCGAGTGCGGCCAGCAACATCGCCATACCGGCGCGGATGTCGGGACTCTCGACCTGCTGCCCGCGCAACGCCGAGGGCCCCGCGATCACCGCGCGATGCGGATCGCATAACACGATGCGTGCACCCATCCCGATCAATTTGTCCACGAAGAACAGCCGCGACTCGAACAGCTTTTCGAATACGAGCAGCAGCCCTTCGCACTGGGTCGCCACGACGATGGCGATCGACATGAGGTCCGCCGGAAACGCGGGCCACGGTCCGTCTTCGAGCTTGGGGACGTGGCCGCCCAAATCGGGACGGATGCGGCGTTCCTGGCCCGCGTCGATGACGAGGTTGGTGCCGTCGATGCGTGGACGCACGCCGAGGCGTTCGAATCCCATCAGGGTGGATCGGAGATCGTCCGGACGCACGCCTTCGATCGTGACGGCGCCACCGGTGACCGCCGCCAACCCGATGAACGAGCCGATCTCGATGTGATCGGGCCCGATGGTGTGCGGCGCGGCGGTGAGCGGGCCGCCTTCGATCGTGAGCGTGTTCGTCCCGATCCCATCGATCTTTGCGCCCATAGCGACGAGAAACCGCGCCAGGTCCTGCACGTGCGGCTCGGATGCGGCATTGCGGAGCACCGTCGTCCCCTGCGCGCGGACCGCGGCCATGAGCGCGTTCTCGGTGCCGGTGACGCTGGGCTCATCGAGGAAAATGTCGGCGCCCTTGAGTTTCCCTTCGAGCTTGTACGTGTCGCCGACGCTGACGTCCGCGCCGAGCCGTTCGAGCGCCAGGAAGTGCGTGTCGACGCGCCGGCGACCGATGACGTCGCCCCCGGGCGGGGGAAGCGTGACGCGGCCGAACCGCGCCAGCATCGGACCCGCGAGCAAAATCGACGCGCGGATTTCCTTGCACAGCGCGGGATCGAGCGCTTTCGGCTCGGTCCGGCTGGTATCCACTTCGACCGTGTTTGTCCCGTGCCACTGCACCGAGGCGCCGACGTGCTGGAGCAAGGCGAGCAGTGTTTCGACGTCGCGAATGCGCGGCACATTGTCGATGCGGCACGGGCCGTCGGCGAGGAGAGTGGCCGCGAGAATCGGAAGCGCCGCGTTCTTGTTGCCGGCGGGCCGGATCGTGCCCGAGAGGGCGCGCCCCCCCGTGACACGGAACGACGGTGGCATAGGTCCGCCCAAGCTACGGGGGCGCTTGCGCCTGAGTCAAGCGTTCGCGAACGTTGGCCCTCGTGCATCCCGTGCTAGCGCTGGCGCTCGTCATTCTCGCCGGCATCGGTGTCACGCGCCTGTCGCGGCCCTCCTTCCGCCACCCCAAGCTGCTGGACGATCTCGTCGCGACGGGCGTGCCCTTCGTGTTGCTCGGCCTGCTGCTGGGACCGGGACTCGGCGTCGTCGATGCCGCGGGGCTGCGCATGCTCCAACCACTCGTCGCGCTCGCGGTCGGATGGATCGGCGCGTTGTTCGGCGCGCGCCTCGAATGGCGGATGGTGCGCCGCATCTCGACTCGTACCTGGCTGATCGGAACGACGCTCGCCCTTCCGATCCTGCTCGTGACGACCGTGATGGCGTGGACGTTGGCGCGCGCGCTGCCGCCGCTCGGCGAAGCGTGGGGGCGCCCGTTACTCCCCGCCGCGCTCGTGCTCGGCGGCGCGCTGACGACTGCCGCCAGCCAGCGCGGCCCGCGACTCGGCCGCCGCAATGCACTGCTCGATACGGCATTCGGCGCGGCCGCCGTAACGGTCGGCGTCGCACTCTATCACCCCCACGCGGCCTTGCGGAGCCTTGCGCTGACGCTGGTCGCGGCAATGGCGCTCGGCGGCCTGTTCGTTGCGCTGGCACGCGGCGGCTTGGTGTCGGAGCCCGGCGACGCCGGCATTGCGGCGTTCGCCGTGATCCTGTGCGGCGCCGGTTTCAGCTATGTCGCCGGTCTCTCACCGTTCGTCGTGTGCGGACTGGAGGCAGCGGTCCTGATGAGCTTCTCGCCCGCTGCCGTACGCCACGCGGTCGCCGGATTGTTGAGCCGCTGGGAGGTGCCGCTGTACGCTGCTTTCCTTATTGTCGCCGGTACCCTGCTCCGCCCGCTCACGGCCTGGGTGTTGCTGGCAGCCTTGGTGCTCGCCCTCATCCGCGTGCTCGTGCGCTGGGTGACGGTGCGATTCGGTCTCGACCAGGTGGATCCCGTCTGGCGGTCACTGCCGTTCGCGCCGCCCCCGGAATTCGCCCATTCCGTGATTCGTCAGGGTGCCACCGCGGTCGCACTCGGCGCCGGGTTTGATCTCGTGCGTGGCTCCCCCGGCGCGATGCTGGTCACGGTGCTGCTGAGTGTCATGGCAGCGGAGGCCCTCGCGTTGGTGACCCCGTTGACAGCACGCCCGAGCCCCGCAGAGGTTTCGTGATGCTGCCAACCTGGGTCGGCGTCGTGTCGGCGATCAGTCTCGCCATCATCGCCGTCGCCGCCCTCGTGGCCGCCGCCGGCATCAGTGCCGCGGCGCTCGGCGTCCGCGCGACGGTCAAGGCGCTCAAAGGCTTTGCGGGGCCCGCGCTCGCGGATGTGCGCCAGCTGATTGGCTCGATCAAGATCGAGGCCGATGCCCTGGTGGGAACGTCGCGCGACGTCCGGCACCGGATTGTCAGCGCGGTGGATAAAGCCGAGGAACGACTCATCGATCTCGATGCGCTGGCCGAGGTCATGCAGCAAGAGATCGAGGAAACGGCCCTCGATGCAGCGGCGACGATGCGGAACGTGCGCCGCGGCCTGTCCGTCTGGCGCTGGAGTCGCAAGCTGCTGAAGGGCAAGAAGCGACGGTGAGGCGATTGGGAGCGGTCGCCCTCCTCGCCGCCGTCGCGCTGGTGCTCTTTCCGGGAGTCGCGCACGCCTGGACGCCCGGCACCCACATCTTCCTGGGTGAGTCGGTGCTGGCGAATCTGCACCAGCTGCCCACCATCGTCACCGATCTACTGCGCGCCTTTCCCTACGATTTCCTCTACGGCAACATCGCGGCCGACACCTCGATGGCGAAGAAGTACGCCCCGGTCGGCCGGCATTGCCATGCGTGGCACGTGGGGCAGGAAATCTTCGATCTGGCGCCGAGCGATCCGCTGCGAGCCTTTGGCCTCGGCTACTTGTCGCACCTCGCCGCCGACACGATCGCGCACAACTTCTTTGTCCCGCGCCAACTGGTGCTCACGTCGAGTACGGTTGCGCTCGGACACTCGTACTGGGAGAGCCGCTTCGAGACGCACCTCGGCGACGCGTATGCGCGTGAGGCGCGCGATGTGATCATGAAGGACCACACCGACAGCGATGCGCACCTCGACGAGATCCTGTCGCCCACGCTCTTCAGCGTGCGCACCAACCGCCGGCTGTTCCGCGGCATGGTGCATCTCACCGAGAGCCAGAGCTGGCAGTGGGTGTTCCAGGTGATCGCCGGCACGAGCCGGTGGGACCTGGCCGACTCGGACATCGAAAAACACATGGCGGTCGCTTTCGAATACGTGATGGAAACGCTTGGGGCCGACGCGAGCGACGCGGCGGCCCGCCGGCTGGATCCCGCGGGCGAGCAGGCGCTGGGATTGGCGAAGCGGATGCGGCGCCAGGCACTGCGCGAAGGCGGCCGGCACGAGCCCGAGCGCGTGGAAGAAACGGCGCAACAGCATTTTGGATTGCCGACGCCGGCGCTCGATTACTGGAAGCAGTCGCGCGCACAGCGTCCGTGGCGCGAGGGCTAGGAGGCGAGCTTTTCCTCGAGCACGCGCTGCGCCAGCTTGGGGTCTGCCTTGCCTTTCGACGCCCGCATCACCTGCCCCACGAAGAACGACATCAGCTTCGTTTCGCCGTTCTTGTAGCGCCCCACTTCCGGCGCGTGCGCGCCGAGAACGTCCGTCACCCACGCCGCGACGACGTTCGTATCCGCCACCTGGATCACGCCTAGGGACTCGGCGACCGAGCGGGGATCCCCGCCTTTCGCAGCGACCTCGGCAAAGACGCGCTTGGCTGCCTGATGACTGAGGGTACCGCCCTTGACCAACCCAATGATCTGCGAGAGCGCGGCAGGCGACACACGCAGCTCGTCATTGTGGTCCTTCGCATCGGCGAGCGCCTCGGTCATGACCCAGTTGGCGGCGTGCTGCGGCTCGGCGCTGGTCTTCGCGACGGTCTCGAAATAATCCGCCACGGCGCGCGTGGCCGTGACGACTGAAGCGTGCTCCCGGCTGAGGCCGTAGGTCGCGGCGAATCGGTCGCGTTTCGCCCCCGGCAGCTCGGGCAGCTCACTCTGCTGCTCGGCGACGAACTCCGGCGTCAGAACGAGCGGCGGCAGGTCGGGATCGGGGAAGTAGCGGTAGTCGTGGCTCTCTTCCTTCGAGCGCTGCGGCCGCACCGAATTCTCTTTCGAGTCGTACAGCATCGTCTGCTGTGTCACCGTGCCGCCCGATTCGACCAGGGCGATCTGCCGGTCCCGCTCCACCGTCAGCGCCTTCTCGACGAACGCGAACGAGTTGATGTTCTTCACCTCGGTGCGCGTGTTGAGCGCCGTCTCACCCGTCCGGCGCACGGAGACGTTCGCGTCGACCCGCAGGCTGCCCTTCTCCATATCGCAATCGGAGATCCCGATGTACTCGAGCAGCTGCTTCAGGGTCTGCAGGTAGGCGCGCGCCTCCGCGGGCGAGCGGAGATCGGGACCGCCGACGATCTCGATGAGCGGTACGCCCGAGCGATTGAGGTCTACCGCCGTCGCCTTGGGAAAACGATCGTGAATCGACTTGCCGGCGTCTTCTTCGATGTGCAGCCGCACGACGCCCGCGTTCACCACGCCGCGCTCAGACGAGAGGAACGAGAGCGTGCCGTTCGTCGCCAGCGGCTGATCGAATTGCGAGATCTGATATCCCTTGGGCAGATCGGGGTAGAAGTAGTTCTTGCGCGCGAAGACGCTCTTGGGATGCACCGTGCACCCGAGCGCCAGCGCGCCGCGGACGGCGAGACCGATGGCGGCGCCGTTCGCGGCCGGCAGCGCTCCCGGCAGTCCCAGGCAGACGGGACAGACCTGTGTGTTTGGGGGCGCGCCGAACGCGGTCGAGCAGCCGCAGAACATCTTGGAGCGCGTACGCAGCTGCACGTGCGTCTCGAGCCCGATGATCGTCTCCCAGGCAGGCGTCATCAGGCTTCGTCCGTGGCGGGGACCACGCGCTCGAGCGCGTACGCGGCCTCGATCATCTCATCCTCGAGGAACGCCTGGCCGATCAATTGGCCGCCGATCGGTAGCCCCTTCACGCGACCGATGGGCAACGACATCGCCGGCAGGCCGGCGAGGTTCGCCGTCACGGTGAAGATGTCGGACATGTACATCGCAATCGGATCGGCGAGCTTTTCCCCCGCCTTGAACGCGGGAGTGGGAACGGTCGGCGTAAACAGCAAGTCTACGCCGCGATCGAAGACGTTCCGGAAGTCCTGCGCGATCAGCGCCCGCATCTGCTGGGCACGCCGGTAATAGGCGTCGTAGTAACCCGACGACAGGACGTAGGTACCCACCAGAATGCGGCGCCGCACCTCGGGTCCAAACCCCTGCCCGCGCGTCGAGCGATACAGGCTGCGGAGATCCGCTGCCCCATTGAACCGCGGCCCATACCGGACCCCGTCGTAGCGGGCCAGGTTGGACGAGGCCTCCGCCGGCGCGATGACGTAGTAGGTCGGCACGGCATACGGCGTATGCGGCAGGGAGACTTCGCGGACGGCGGCTCCCAGCTCTTTCATCATTCTGATGGCCCGCTCGCACGCACGCCGCACGGCCGGATCGAGCTCGGGCGGGAAGTACTCCTTCGGCAAACCGACCACAAAGCCCTGCATTGACTCGGGCACCGTAGGTAGCCGCAGCGGGTCGCGGTCCTCACAGGTCGAGTCTCTGGGATCGCGCCCGCTGATCACTGACAGCACGCGCGCGGCATCGTGGACGCTGCGGCCGAACACGCCAATCTGATCGAGGGACGAGCCGAAGGCGACGAGGCCGTAGCGGCTGACGCGGCCGTAGGTCGGCTTGATGCCGACGATGCCGCAGAAAGCGGCTGGTTGCCGCACCGAGCCGCCCGTCTCCGAGCCGAGCGCCGCGGGCACCGCGCCCGCGCCGACGAGCGCCGCCGATCCGCCGGACGAGCCGCCGGGCACGCGCGTCTTGTCGAGTGGGTGCAAGACACGGCCATAGGCCGAATGCTCGGTCGACGAACCCATCGCAAATTCGTCGCAGTTGGTCTTGCCCGCGATCAGCGCGCCGGCGGCTTTGAGCTTTGCGACGGCGGTGGCCTCATAGGGCGAGCGGTACCCCTCGAGAATGCGTGAGCCGCAGGTCGTCGTGAATTCCAGCGTGCAGATGTTGTCTTTCACGGCGACCGGCATGCCGTAGAGCACGCCGGTGGGACGCGCCGCGGCGATCTGCATATTGAGCGATTTGCGGAGCTCTTTGGGAGGGGTGAGCAGCGCGTTGAGGCGCTTCGCTTTCACCAGGCGGTCGGCGACCGCTTTTGCGTCACTCACTCGAACTGGCCAAGCTTCGGCACGACGAAGAAGCCCTCCTTGAAGTCTGGGGCGAACTCCTCGGGACCAAACGCGAGCCCGGATGGAGTGACCTCGTCAGCGCGGAATCGGATCGCGTCGGGACCGGGCACGAACACTTTGACCGTTCCGTTCGCCGGCACCGCGCTCAGCTGCGCCGCGTAATCGAGGATGCGCGACATCTGCTCGGCAAGCGTCGGCAACGCCTCTTCCTCCACGTCGAGCTCCGCCAGCTGGGCGATGCGGAGGACTTCCTCGCGCGACACACTCATGCCCCTTCTCCTTCCCAATCGCGCTCGAGGCCCGCATAGGCGACGAGCAGTTGCTTGGTCCCGATGTCCGGATCGTCGAAGTCCACGCTCACGCGCAGGTCGCGGCCTTCGCCCGACACCGCGCGCACGATGCCGCCGCCGAATTTGCGGTGGCGTACCCGCTCACCTTGTACATAGCGCGGCGCGTCCTGCGACGCTTCTTCGGGAAATCCGATGTCCGGCGGCAGCCGCCGCGCCGCCGCGCCACGCGGCCGTGACGGCCGTGGCGGCATCGCACCCGAAGACCGCAGCGGCCGCCAGGAGGGCGTCGTACTCCGCTCCTCCACAACATGCCGCGGCAGCGCGTCGAGAAAACGAGACGGCTCTGCGAGCTCCAGCCGGCCGTTGCGATACCGGGTGCGCGCCCATGAGAGATACAACCTTTCGCGCGCGCGCGTGAGACCCACGTAACACAATCGTCGCTCCTCTTCGACGCCGCCCGGCTGTTCGACGGAGCGACCCAACGGAAACAATCCATCCTCGAGACCCGCGAGCG
>WNGO01000387.1_pt1 | contig 38528 bp, 39 predicted proteins | sample 5400511 | NCBI WGS metagenome assembly WNGO01 (sample SAMN13153380, study PRJNA577476) | soil metagenome | isolation source: 20 cm soil or saprolite under Garry oak tree replicate 2 | place: USA:California | collected 2016-06-15 | reverse complement strand
GACGCGCGCCGCGCGCCGCCGCCGGGGCGAGCAGATCATCGCCAAGCTGCAGGGCCTCGGGGTGGCGATCGAGCTTGAGGATGTGGAGGCGCAGCTGCTCCGGAGCGAGGGGGGCGGCGGGGGCGGCGGAGGCGGGGGGAGCGGGGGGGGCGGGGGGGGCGACGGCATCGCGCTGGGACGGCCGCATGGCGCCCGCGCCCTCGTCGACCGCGGCGCGTGCGATGACATCACCGATGCGTTCCGGCGCTATCTCGGCCGCGGCCGCGCCGCCTACGTCGAGAAGCCGCTGCCCAAACTCGCGGACGTGACCGAGCTCGTCCACGCCGTGGGTGGGCTAACCGTCGCCGCGCATTTGGGTGATCATGGGACGGAGGCCCACATCCGCATTTTTCAGGATCAGGGGCTCGACGGGGTCGAAGTCCGCCATCCCAGCCATGCCCCCGCCGTCGAACAGCGCCTCACGCGCATTGCCGAGCGTCTGGGGCTCGGGATCAGTGGTGGATCGGACTGGCACGGCGAGAGCGAGTACGGTGAGTCGCACGCGCCGCTCGGGGGCATGCGGGTACCCGACACCTGGCTCGCACCGCTCGAACGACGCCTCGAGCTACTGACAAGGAAGCGCAATGAGTGAGCCGCTCGCGATCGGCAGCACGGCCCCGGCGTTTAAGGCTCCCGCCTCGGACGACCGCACGTATGCGCTCGCCGATCTCCTGAAGCAGGGCGCGGTCGCGCTCGTGTTTTATCCGGGCAACAATACCCCCGGCTGAAACCGCCAACTCTCCGCCGTGCGCGATGAGATGGCCAAATTCACAGCTGCCAACATCCAGCCGCTCGGGGTGAATCCCGCGGGCGTCGAGAGTCACAAGAGCTATGTCGAGAAGTTTCAGTTCAACTTCCCCTTGCTCTCGGACCCCGATCGCACCATCGCCGGCGCCTACCACGCGCTCAAAGAGGATGGCAGGGGCATTCAGCGCACCGTCTATGTGATCGGGAAAGACGGCACCGTACGCTTCGCGCAGCGCGGTGCCCCTCCCGTGGACGACATCGTTCGTGCCGGTTGACCTCCGGGGGAAGATCGCCCTGGTCACCGGCGTCGGACGCGTGGGGCAAATCGGTCATGCCGTGGCTCGCGGCCTGGGGCGAGCGGGTGCCACGCTCCTCTTGGCGGACGTCAACGCTGTCGGGCTCGCCGATCGCGTGAAGGAGTTTAGTGCGGAGGGGATCGTCGCCAAGGCATCGGCCGGCGATCTGACGCAACCCGATGTCGCACGCGCCGCCACGGCCGCGGCACGGGCGCAGTTCGGCGGACTCGACATCCTCGTGAACGTCGCCGGCGGGTTCTCGAGCTGAACATCAACTTCAAGACGGCGTTCTACATGTGCCAGGCGGCGGTGCCGCTGCTCCTCGAGCGCGGGACTGGCGCGATCGTCAACTTCGCGTCGATCGCCGTGGTGCGGTCCTTGATGCATATGTCCGCGTACAGCGCGGCGAAGTCGGCGGTCGCCGGACTCACCCGCGAGCTGGCGCTGGAATACCGCGACGCCAACATCCGCGTGAACGCGGTGGCGCCCGCGACGGTCCGCACCGCCGACAACGTGGCACAGATGGGTGACAAGCAGCCGCTCGTCGAATTGGAAGAGGTTGTCAATACGGTTCTGTTTCTGGCGAGTGACGAGGCGAGCGCGATCACGGGCCAGATCGTTCCCATCACCGGAAAAGCGTACTAGTGCGGCTCGAGGGCGCGACCGCACTCGTCACGGGGGCAGGACGGCGGATTGGTCAGGCCATCGCGATCGGCCTGGCGGAATCCGGTTGCGACGTCGCTGTGCACTATCACGGTTCTGCAAACGGTGCCGAGGAGACGGCGCGCGCGATCACCAAAGCGGGACGGCGCGCCGAGCTGGTGCGCGCCGATCTGAGCGACGCTGCAGCGGCGCGGGGCCTCGCCGACCAGGCCGCCCGCGCGCTGAAACGTCTCGATGTCGTCGTGAACTCCGCGGCGATCATGGTGCGCCAACCTGTGGAAACCGTGACGCCCGAAAGCTGGAACACGACGCTCGATCTCAACCTGCGCGCGACGTTTTTCGTCTCGCAGGGCGCGATCCCCCATCTCCGACGCACCAAGGGCAAGATCGTCAACATCGCCGACCTCGCGGGCCTGGAGCCATGGCCCACCTATATCCCGCATTGTGTCAGCAAGGCAGGGGTGGTGATGCTGACGAAGGCGCTGGCGCGCGCGCTCGCGCCCGACATCGCGGTCAATGCGGTTGCGCCCGGCGCTGTCCTCTTGCCGGAGGACTGGGACACGCAGTCTCGCGATCACATTCGCGAGACTACGCCGCTCGAGCGCATCGGCTCGCCGGCCGACGTGGTCGCGGCCGTCCGCTTTCTTCTCGCAGGCACGGACTACGCGACCGGGACGATCCTGGTCGTCGACGGAGGGAGATTGCTCCGCTGAGGGACGTCGTGGTCGTTGGGGGGGGCTGTTACGGGACGTTCTACGCATCCCAGCTCTCGAAGGCGAAAGCGCGTGGCAAAACCGAGTATCGGAAGGTCCTCATCGTCGATCGCAACCGAGATTGCCGGGCGCGTCGCGAGCTCGGCGAGGCGGATGATCGCGTGTTTGTGACGCAAGACTGGTCGACATTCTTCGATGACTGGCTTTTCGACGCACGACGTACGACGCACGACGCACGCGATGATCAGATCGTCCCCTCACCGCATATGCCGCATCTCATGTTCGAGTGGGTGCTGCGACGGGCGCGGCAACGCTGGCCCACGCGGGCAGTGTCCGTCGACACGGTTCCGGGCAAGATTCCCACGCCGTACGACCGATCCAGCGGCGGCCCGGACGCAACCCGGTACGTCTCGTGGGCAGACTGGATCTGCCCGACGCATTGCATCGAGCCCGCGCTCTGTCCGGCCATCGGCGCGTCACGGACCTGGGAAATGGGGGATACGGTGCGCGAGCTCGCCGAACGGCTGCGGGCGAGCGGTCGCCCTGTCAGCGGGCCCGCGTTGTTCGTGTGCAAGCATCAAGTCTTCGGCGTGGGGATGTTCTCCGTGGAGGCGGTGCGCGCCGGCGACCGTTTGGTCGAGGAGGCCGGAGCTTCTGGTGAGCCTGCAGAGGTCCTGGTGGGGACGATCTCGAGCTGTCATGGAGCGCTGAACGTTCTGCACCTGGGCCCACGCACGACGCACGACGTACGACGTACGTGAATCCCGAGGACCGCCGCCGGTACCTCGAACACGCCCGGGATCTCTTCAATCGCGGCGAGTATTGGCTGGCGCACGAAGCGTTGGAAACAGTCTGGCGTTCTATTATTGAGGAAGACGAGGCGCGGGTGTGGCAGGGTCTGATTCAAGCCGCCGCCGCGCTGCTGCACCGAGCCCGCGGGAACCGGCACGGCACCGTTGTGGTTGGAGCGGCGGCGCTCGAGAAGCTGGCCGGTCCGCAGCATCCAGCGATCGAGTTCGAAACGGTACAATTTCGCGCGCAGCTGGCGCGCGCCCTGGCGGGGGAGGGAGATCCCCCACGATTGGAATTCCGAGCACATGGCTAAGCGTGTCGCCCTCATTTACGACGTCGTCATCGTCGGTGCCGGTCCTGCGGGACTGTGCGCCGCGCTGTACGCGGGCCGTGGTTTGCTCAAGGCGGTCACGATCGAGCGCGGCGCGCCGGGCGGCGAGCTGCTCAACACCGATCTCATCGAGGACTACATCGGTTTCGAGAGCATCAAGGGGTGGGACCTGGCGCAAAAGATGACCGAACACGCCAAAAAGTTCGGCGCCGAGATCGTGACCGACACGGTTGAGCGGATCCACAGAGGCGCCGACGGCTGGTTCGACGTCGAGACGGCGCGCGGCGACACCTATCGTACCCAAGCCGTCATTCTGACCGCCGGCGGCACGCCGGTAAAGCTCGGCATTCCGGGCGAAAAGGAGTACGCCGGCAAGGGCGTGTCGTACTGCGCGGTCTGCGACGGCGCGTTCTTCAAGGGCGAGCGACTCGCCGTCGTGGGCGGTGGCGACGCGGCCGTCGAGGAGGCCGACTATCTCACACGCTATGCCACGAAAGTGCACCTCGTCCATCGCCGCGACGAATTCCGCGCCTCACAGCTGCTGCAGGAGCGGACCTTCGCCAATCCGAAGATCGAAGTCATCCGGAACACGGTCGTGCCGGAAATCGTGGGGAACGACCGCGGCGTCACCCATGCCGTGCTCGAGAACAAGACCACCGGCGAGCGCGCGAATCTGGATGTCGGCGGCGTATTCATCTTTGCTGGTTTCAAGCCCAACACCCAGCTCGTGGACGGCCACGTGGACCACGATGCCGGCGGCTATATGATCACGGATAGCCGCATGATGACGTCGATGGCGGGACTCTTCGCGGCGGGAGATGTGCGCAGCCAGGTGACGCGGCAGATCACGACGGCGGTGGGAGATGCGACGACGGCCGCGATCGCGGTCGAGAAATACCTCAAAGCGCTGCGGGAAGGCGACGGGAAGGGCAAGAAGTGAACATCGTTCCGATCCCCAACGGCATGTTCGCCGAGAACTGCTATCTCGTTGTCGACGAGCAGGCGCGCGAGTGTGCCATTGTCGATCCGGGCGAAGACGCCGGTCTGATCATGCACAAGGTCGAGGGAGCCGGAGCGCAGCCGGTTGCGATCTGGCTCACGCACGCGCACGTCGACCATGTTCTCGGGGTGTCCAGGATTGCCGGCGAAACCGGTGCCCCCGTGTGGTTGCATCCCGCCGACCGGCCGCTGTATGACGCCGTCCCCGATCAGGCCGCCTGGTTCGGACTCGCGCCGCCTGGACAACTGCCGGCGCCCGATCGAGAGATGACGCATGGTGCGCAGCTGGCGGTCGGCGATTTGCGCTTTGCGGTGCGGCATGCGCCCGGTCACTCGCCGGGCAGCGTGTGTTTGGTGGGACCCGGAATCGTCTTCAGCGGCGACGTGCTGTTCGCGGGATCGATCGGGCGAACCGACCTGCCCGGCGCTGACTTCGAGACATTGATCGCGAGTATCGAGCGCGAGTTGCTCCCGCTTCCCGACGATACCATCGTGTACAGCGGACATGGACCCGAAACGACCATCGGACGGGAGCGCCGCACGAATCCCTTCCTCACCGGCGTCGACCGGATCGTCTAAACCGAAGCCCCGCTGCCTGCGCTGCGGAGCCGAGGTTCAGCCCAAGCCCTGGGGCTGCAAGAATCCGTGCCCCAATTGCGGATTCCTCTATCCTCTCGGCGACTGCTCCGATTGAATCACGTCCTCGCGATTCTGCTGCTCGCGGTCGATTGCGCGGCCCGCGCGTGGCGCATTCAGCTCGCGACCTGGGCGGCCGGCGGCCGGCTCAGCTTTCGCGATGCGTTGCGGCTCAACCTGTACGGCGAGGCAGCCTCCACCCTTACGCCAAACCGCCTTGGCGGCGAGCCGGCGCGCTTCCTCGGCATGACCTGGTCCGGATTGCGGGTCGTGCTGGCGCTGGTCGCCCTCGGCGTAGAGGTCGCCGCCGAGTGGCCCGTGTTCGGCGCCATGGCTGTCGCGTTGGCGGCGTACTACGTGCCCGACTGGAGCGAAGCCGCGGACCGGTTTCTGACCCACAGCCTCGCGCGCGATTTGCTGGGTTTCGAGCTCATCGCGCTGGTGGTGCTGCTCGTCGTCTGGACGTTGCAACGGCTGGTGCGACCCGGTGCCATTCGTCACCGCGCGCGGCGCCAATGGCGCGTCGCGCTGGCGCACGTGCGACGGGCGCCGTGGTGGGTTTTGTTGGTCGGCGCCTTCCTCACCCTCATCAGTCTCGCCGCGCGCGCCCTGATATTGCCCGCCCTGGTCTGGGGTCACTCCGACGCGCCACCCTTCGCGGTGATGTTCTTCGGATCGCTGGCGCTGATCCACGCCCCCCTCGTTGTGCCGCTGCCGTCCGGCGGCGGCGGCATCGAAGTCGCATTTCTATCAGGCTTCGCGGGTGACTTCGGCGCCGGCCACCAACTCACGATGCTGCTCCTGTGGCGCTTTTACACGACGGTTCTGCTGACGGTACTCGGCGTCTACCTCTTGATCCGGACGCACGGTGCCGCCGCCGCGAAGGAGCTGTTCACGGTCGGCTGGTTCCGGCGCCGCTAGCGCGGACAAATTGTATGGGCGATTCTTGGCTCGACACGAATGGCGATCGAACCGCGGGAGGAATGGTGGCCGCAGTGAATCAGACCCGCATTGAACGGGATCCCCTGGGAGAGCTTGCCGTGCCCGCCGAGGCGCTGTGGGGGATCCAAACCGAACGCGCCCGGCAAAACTTCCCCATTTCCAATCTTCGCCCCCATCCTGCCTTCGTCGATGCCGTCATCTGGATCAAGAAAGCCGCCGCGCTGACTCACAAAACAACCGGCCGCCTCGATGCGAAGCTCGCCGACGCGATCGTCCGGGCCGCCGATGAGGTGCTCACGGGCCGCCATCGTGAGCAGTTCGTCGTGGATCCCTACCAGGCGGGGGCCGGCACGTCGCACAACATGAATTGCAACGAGGTGCTCGCGAATCGCGCCAATGAGTTGCTCGGTGCCAAGCGCGGCGACTACAAGCCGGTCCATCCGAACGATCATGTCAACATGGCGCAGTCCACGAATGACGTGATTCCGACGGCAATCCGGCTGAGCGCCCTATCGCTGCTAGCGGCACTCACGGAAGCGCTCACGCGACTCGCGCGCGCCTGTGCGGCGAGGGGTAAGGATTTCGACAACATCGTCAAATCGGGCCGCACGCACCTGCAGGATGCGACGCCGATTCGGCTCGGCCAGGAATTCGCGGCGTTCGCGCACACGGTCGAGCGGAATCGCGACCGGATCACTCGCGCCGCCGACGATTTGCGCGATCTCGGAATCGGGGGGACGGCGGTCGGCACGGGCCTCAACGCGGAGCCCCAGTATCCCGGGCTGATGGTGAAGCACCTGCGCGCCATCACCGGACTCGATCTCCGAGAGGGCAAGGATCGGGTGCAGTTGATGCAGTCGATGGGGGATGCGGCCGCATTCTCGGGTGCGCTAAGGACCTATGCCGTGGATCTCGGCAAGATCGCGAGTGATCTGCGGCTGCTGGCCTCGGGGCCGCGCACCGGGTTGGCCGAGATCGTGTTGCCGGCGGTGCAGCCGGGGTCGAGCATCATGCCGGGGAAGGTGAATCCCTCGATCGCCGAAATGGTGAATCAGGTCTGCTTTCAGGTGATCGGCAACGATGTCACAGTCGCGACCGCCGCGGAGGCGGGGCAGCTCGAGCTCAACGTGATGATGCCGGTGATCGCGCACAACCTGTTGGGCTCGATGATGATCATCACGAATGCGACGCGCGTGTTGGCCGAGCGGTGTGTCGAAGGGATCGAAGCCGATGCGGCGCAATGTGCGCACTGGCTGGAACGCAGTGCGGCGCTCGTGACCGCGCTCGCGCCCAAGATCGGCTACGCCGAGGCCGCGAAGCTTGCCAAGGAAGCGGTGGCGAAGAACGTCACTGTCCGACAGCTCGTGATGGAGAAGGGCCTGTTGAAAGGGAAGGAGCTCGACGAAGTCCTGGATGTACGGGCGATGACAGAGCTGGGCGTCCCCGGAGAACGGAAATAACTCATCCCGAGGAGACACAATGAACTGGATTGCCGGGCTGGTCGCAGGCGTCGTCGTGTACCTCGCGGACTGGGTGTTGTGGACCTACATCTTCAGGACCGGGATGGACGCGTATGTGACGCAGATGTCGCCCGAAGAGATGAAGAAGTTCATGGGTCCAGCGCTCGCCAAATCGGCTGTGCTCTCGCTCGCCTTTGGATTCCTGTTCGCCTGGTTCTACGGGCGCTTCCACGGGGCGCTGTGGGTGGCAGGCGGCGGGCCACTGGCCGGCATGGAGTTCGCGACCGTGCTGTGGGTGCCGATCCTTCTGGCGATGGTCGGGAGCAGCGTCTGGTACACGAAAGTGAAGTCGCTGCAAATGGCCACCTGCTGGGCGTGGCTCATTCGCATGAACGCGGCCGGCATCGCGGTGGGGCTGCTGATGAGGTGACCCGAGTCACGGCACCGGCGAGCGCGACGACGTAGAACTGCTTCCATGCGTACCCTCTCGCTTATCTTCGTCGCCCTCGCGGTTGCCGGCACCTGTGCCGCGCAGCGTCGCGCGCGCATCGGTCCTACCGTCTCTTCTATCTCGATCGAAAACGGCTCCGGCTCGAGCGATGGGTTTACGTCGTTCGGCGGCAGTCTGGCGCTGCTGTCCGGCGATGACGGCGAGTTCGGCGTCGGGGTCTCGCGCTACGGGGATCTTTCGAACAACAGCTGCGTCCGGCAGATGACGTTCATCGGGCTCGAGTCGAACTACTATCCCATCGGGGCGAAAGGCGTCGCGCCGTACGCGTCGACGGCGGTCGGATTGGCCAGGGTCCTCGATCAGGACCCCACGCTTGCCCTGCTGGGCTGCAACACCGGGGCGCAAACCAGCAACGAGCTCGGACTGGGATTCGGGCTTGGCGTGCGCTTCAATTTTGGCAAGCAGAGCGCGGCCCTGCTCGAGGGTCGTTTCTTCCAGGTCCCGAACAGCGCCATCAAAGCGCTCGAGGGGCGCGCCAACGTATCATTCGCGTTCGGGAGTCCGAGCAAGCAGACGCAGTTGTTGAACGGCACGCTCGGGCCGGCGGTCGGGGTGCTGACACCCCTCAGCGGGCCTCTCGCAGGCCGCGGTCCGACGGTCGGCGTGCGCTTCCGCCGCGATCAGAAGAAGGGTGGGTCGCTCGGCTTGCAGATCGATTACGCGCCGTTACGGGTGCGGACCGGCTGTTCCGCCAATTGTGATCCGTATGCGATCCTGTTTGCTCCCGGCTATGAGCCTTCGCTGCATCCGGCCTGGGGACGGTTCTACGCCGAGCTCGGGTTGCTGCTCGCGGGCTTCCCACAGATTGGGGACGATCGTGGCGTTGCCCAGGGAGCGCACGGCGGACTCGGGGCCGACATCTTCAGTGGCGCGACCCTGATGACGAACGTCAACACGCGGGTGCTGTGGCTACAGCGCAATGATCCGAACAACCGCAATGCCTTCATCGTACAGGTGGGCGTCAGCCTGAGCCCACGGCTCGAGCACACGAGCCATTGAATCCCGATAGGACCTCTCGCATATTCCTCCCATGCGCGTTACCACGTGGGCGGAATACGGCCTCATCGTTTCGATTCATCTGGCCAGGCGCGCGGGGCAGGGTCCCGTAGCGGCGCGCGAGCTGTCCGAGCAGGAACGGCTTCCCCACGATTACGTCGAGCAGATCCTCCTGCGCATGCGGCGGGCGGGTTTGGTCGAATCGGTGCGCGGCGCGCGGGGTGGTTACCTCCTCGCGCGCGAGCCGCAGTCTGTCAGCGTAAAAGACGTCATCGAGGCGTCCGAGCACGTGACGTTCGAAGTGAATTGTGATCTCCACCGCGTGGACGAGGAGCGCTGCGATCCGGCGACCGCCTGCAGTATTCGTCCCGTCTGGCGCCTCCTCGAGCGGCGCATCAACGAAGTGCTCGCGGGCGTCTCGCTCGCCGATCTCCTGCATGCCGAGCCCCAAGTCTACCAGATCGCCGGGGTGGCGTCCGGAAATTGACGACGCTGTCGCCTGAGGAGCTGCTGCGGTACTCGCGACACCTCACGCTCCCTGATGTTGGACTCCAAGGCCAATCGAAGCTCCGTGGTGCACGCGTCCTGCTCGTCGGCGCGGGCGGCTTGGGGTCGCCGGCGGCGCTCTATCTCGCGGCGGCCGGCGTCGGCACACTCGGGATCGTCGACTTCGATCTCGTGGATCGCAGCAACCTGCAGCGCCAAATCCTCCACGGTACGTCGGACATCGGCAAGGCAAAGATCGATTCGGCGCGGGCGCGGCTGGGTGACATCAATCCCCACGTCCAGGTCGAAACGTTCGGCGCACAGCTGACATCCGCCAACGCGCTCGATATCCTCGGCAAGTTCGACATCGTCATTGACGGCTCCGACAATTTCCCCACCCGCTATCTGGTCAACGACGCCTGTGTGCTGCTGGGGAAGCCCGACATTTACGGTTCGGTGTTTCGGTTTGACGGTCAGGTTTCCGTGTTCTTGACCAAACACGGTCCGTGCTATCGCTGCTTGTATGCCGAGCCGCCGCCGCCCGATCTCGTACCTTCGTGCGCGGAGGGCGGCGTCCTCGGCGTCTTACCGGGCATCATCGGCTCGCTCCAGGCGCTCGAAGCGATCAAGCTCATCGTGGGCTTTGGCCAGCCGCTGATCGGCCGCCTGCTGCTGTTTGACGGGCGGCGCATGCAGTTCCGCGAGCTGGCACTCGAAAAGGATCCTGACTGTCCGGTGTGCGGCATGCATCCGACGGTAACCCAGTTGATCGATTACGAAGCATTCTGCGGAATCGGGGACCGGGGACGGGAGACGGGGGACGGGGTCGAGATCACTCCGCGAGACTTGAAGCGCGAGCGCAGTCACAAACCGAATTTGCTGCTTGTCGATGTTCGTGAACCGCGCGAGGCGGAGATCGCGAGTATCGAGGGTGCGCGCCTGATCCCGTTGCGCGAGCTGCCGAGTCGGTTGTCCGAATTGCCGTCACAAGCGGAGATCGTGACGCATTGCCATCACGGCCAGCGCTCGCTCAAGGCTCGAGAGATTCTCGTTGGCGCCGGGTTTCAGCATGTACGGAGCTTGGCCGGAGGGATCGACGCGTGGTCGCGAGAAGTCGATGCCGAGGTGCCGAGGTACTGAGTGCCGAAGGGGGGACTCGAACCCCCACGGGCTTGCGCCCACTGGCTCCTGAAGCCAGCGCGTCTACCAGTTCCACCACTTCGGCGACGGTTTTTGAGGAACGGCAATCTAGAACGTTGTATAACCCCAAGTCAATGCGTATCTTGCCGACGACACGTGGAAAAAATCTCCATCGCCAGGAACCCGAAAGCCCGGCACGATTACCATCTCCTGGAGACGTGGGAGGCGGGACTCGTGCTTACAGGGACCGAGGTAAAATCGCTGCGTGATCGTAAGGCGAGCCTGAATGAGGCGTACGCCCATGTCCGGAATGGGGAAGTCTGGTTGGAGGGCATGACGATTTCGCATTACGGGCCAGGCAGCTACAACAATCCGCCGCCCGCTCGTTCCCGCAAACTCCTCCTCCATAAACGTGAAATCCGCAAACTGCTCGGCGCCACGACGCAGAAGGGGCTGACCGTGGTGCCGCTCGAGCTCTACTTCAAGGACGGGTTGGCGAAGGTCGCGATTGCGCTCGCCAAAGCGAAAAAGGCGCACGACAAGCGCGAGGACCTGAAACGGCGCGTCGCCGAGCGAGAGATGGCCCGCGTTGTGAAGGGAAGGCGGTCATGATGGTCCTGCTGTTACTTGCGTCGCTGATCCCGCAACAGGTCCTCATCGCGACGCCGCGCGGTCAAGCCAGTATCCCCGTCTCCAACGAGACGGGCGCCGCGGCGGTCGCCGCCGTGCTGCTCGCGCGGCCACTGGGACTTACGGTCTCCCTCGATGGCTCGGCCGTTCGTGTCACCTTGGATTCGCGCGTGTTCGACTTTGATGTCGGATCGCCATTTTTCCGTTTCGATGGCGCCACGTACCCGCTCGTGGGTGCGCCGTACGTCGCGCGCGATACGGTGTTCCTGCCGCTCCATTGGCTGACCGGCCACGTGCCCCGGTTACTGCCCAACAAGTACCGGTGGAATCCATGGCTGGCGCGCCTAGACGAGGAGCCGGCTCCGATTCTGGCGACCACCCCCCCCACCACCCGCCCCAGTCCCCCAGCCACCGCGATCGGCCGCTCCAAATCCGATCACGGGTTTACGACTGCCCCATACGATCGTCGTGGATCCGGGGCATGGCGGCATCGACCCGGGGAATCCCGGTCTGAACTTCCCTGGGGGCCTGACCGAGAAGGACATCACGCTCGGCATTGGGAAGCTGCTCCGGGCGGAGCTGGTGCGACGCGGACTGAACGTCGTCCTCACGCGATCGACCGACACGCTCATCGAGCTCGCGAGTCGTCCGACATTCTGCCGGTTGAACTGCGATCTGTTCGTCAGTATTCACGTCAATGCGATGCCTGCCGGCAAACGGCAGACGGCAGTAAACGGCGTCGAAACGTATTTCCTGTCCGACGCAAAGACGGAAGATCAGAAGCGTGTCGCGGAGATGGAAAACGATGCTCTTCGGTTCGAGACGACGCCGGTCGTGGACGGGCCGCTCGGATTCATTCTCCGCGATTTGCAGCTCAACGAGTATCTCCGTGAGTCGGCGCGGCTCGCCGAGCTGGTGCAGGGGAAAGTTTCCGGAATCCATCCTGGCGAGGACCGCGGTGTGCAGCAGGGCCCGTTCCTCGTCCTGGCCGCGGCCCGCCGCCCGGCCATTCTGGTCGAGACGGGCTTCGCGACCAATCGCTCCGATGGTGCCTTCCTCGCCTCGGCGACGGGGCAGCACAAGATCGCCGCGGCGATCGCGGATGGCATCGTGGGCTACCTGCTCGAATTCGAGCGGAAGCTTGCCGGCGTTGGAGGAGGGAGCGGACAAGCGCGATGACCGGGCGTCGCTGGGTAGTGCTCATGGCGGCGGCGGCGGCGAGCGGGTGCGCGTACTACAACGGGATGTGGAGCGCCGAGCAGCATGCCAGTGCGGCGCGGCGTCTGGAGGCGCGCGGCCAAGCGTCTGAGGCGCGCGCGGAATGGACGCAGGCCGCAAGCAAAGCGGAAGTCGTGACTTTGCGTCATCCGCGCAGCCGCTGGGCCGACGACGCACTGGTATTACAGGTGGAAGCGCTGGCGCGCTCGGGCGCCTGTCACGATGCGGCTGAGCCACTTGCGCGCGCGCGCGCGCGCGTGCCGGCGGGAGCGTTGCGCGAGCGCCTCGATCTTGCCGCGGCCGAATGCGCGCTCGTCGAAGGTGACCCGGTGGAGGCGGACGCGGCGCTCACCGCGTCCCTCGTCTCGAGAGACGCCGAGCGCCGCTCGCGTGCCGAATACCTCGCGGGCCAAGCTGCCATGTTCCGAACGGATTACGCGGGCGCGGTAGAGCATTTCCGTCGCTCATCCGAGGCACCCGCGCGCGAGCAGGCTCTCGCAAGCCAGTTCCTGCTGCGTGTGGCTCAGGCTCGCACACCCGACGACCTCTCACAGGTCGTGGCAGAGTTGCGCGCGGACCATGGAAATGAGGCGGCGCACTTGCTGTCGCTGCTCACGCGAGTCATGAGTGTCGCGGAGACCCCGGCGGCGCGCTTCCACGGCGCCGAAGTGGCGCGCGATTCGCTCCACGCACCTGCGCTGGCCGCGCGGATGTTTCTGGACGCTGCTGCCCGCGAACCGGCTTCGCTCTATGCGCCGAAAGCGCTGATCGCGGCATTGGCGATCTCGCCCGACCGGCGCGATTCTATCGTTGCCGTGCTGGACTCGCGCTATGTCGAGTCACCGTACACGCGTGCGTTCCACGGCGAACCGAGCCTCGCTTACGCCGCCGCGGAGGACTCACTGGCCAAAGCACTTGGAGTACCGACCGCGCGAGTCACCTCCAGTCCGGTCGGACCGAGGTTCGGAGTCCCATTGCCGGGACGCCGAGGCCCGCTGCCTTGAGTGCGATCGAGCTGTTCGGCACGACGTTCCAAAATCCCATTCTGCTTGCTGCTGGCACCGCCGGGTTCGGGCGCGAGCTCGATCACGTGATCGATCTCGATCTTCTGGGGGGCATCGTCACCAAAGCGGTGACGCCGGAGCCTCGAGAGGGACACGCGCCCTTGCGCGTCGCGGAGTTTCGTGGCGGCATGCTGAACGCCGTGGGTCTCGCGAATCCGGGTGTCACGCATGTCGCCGAGCACGAGCTGCCGTGGCTCGCGCAACGCGTACGACGCGCGCGCGTCATCGTCAACGTGGCGGGAGCGCGCGTCCGAGACTACGTGCAGGTGATCGAACGGCTGACCCCGCTGGAGCCGATCACCGCTTTTGAGATCAATGCCTCCTGTCCGAACACCAGTGCCGGGGGCCTCGAGTTCGGCGCGGAGCCGCGCTCCCTGGAGGAGCTCGTGCGGGCGTGCCGGGAGGTCTCGACTCGGCCGCTCACCGTCAAACTGTCTCCGGTCTTGCCTGACATTCCCGCGATGGCACGCGTAGCGCGCGATGCCGGGGCCGAAGCGGTCACGCTCGTGAACACGATGCCTGGATTGCTCGACCGGCGGCTTGGCAACGGCAGCGGTGGCTTGAGCGGTCCCGCGCTCTTGCCGATCGGTGTCCTGGCGACACGCCGCGTGCGTGAGCAGGTGGGCATGCCGGTGATCGGCGTCGGCGGCGTGCGGACGACGGCCGACGCGCGGGAGTATCTTGCAGCGGGTGCGGCGCTGGTCGCGATCGGGACCGCCGCACTGGCCGATCCTCGCGTCCCAGCGCGTATCGCGCAGGAGCTGATGGATGGCTGAGCTGATCGTCGCATTCGATGTGCCCAGTGGTCGCGACGCCTTGGCGCTCGCGGCGCGTCTCTCCGGATTACGCTGGGCGAAGATCGGCCCCGTGCTGTACAACCGGGAAGGGCCATCACTCATCAAGGAATTCAGCCAGCGAGGCATTCGCGTGTTCCTGGATCTCAAGTGGCACGACATCCCCAACATCGTGGCGAGTGCGGTGACCGCGGCGCGCGAGCTGGGCGTAGCGATGACGACGGTGCATTGCCTGGGAGGTCGCGCGATGCTGGCGGCCGCGGCGCACGCGGCGGGTGGTGACACAAACCTTGCGGTTATCGGTGTCACTGTCCTCACGTCGCACGACGCCGCCGAGCTCGAAGGTATCTTGGGGCGTGGTGTACCCGACGTGGGGTTCGAGGCCGAGCGCCTGGCGCGCGCGGCTCTGCACGCCGGGCTGCGCGGTGTTGTCGCGTCCGGCCAGGAGCTTGGATTGCTGCGCGAGGCGCTCGGCGCTGATCCCTGGATCGTGGTGCCGGGCGTTCGCGCGCCCGGGGAAGCGGCCGGCGATCAGGTCCGCACCGTCGAACCGGCGGAAGCCGTGCGGCGTGGCGCCACGCACCTGGTGGTTGGCCGGCCGATCACCGCCGCTCGCGACCCGGTGACTGCGTACCAGCGCCTGGTCGAAGCGCTCGATTGAGGGTATCAAGCAGACGTATGTGGAAGCTCTGGTTCTTTGCTCTGTTGGCGCTGCCCGCGCTGCCCGCGCTGCCCGCGCTGCCCGCGTATGGCCAAAGCACGCTGTCCGACGCCGCCCGCCGTGCGCAGCAGGCCTTGTCCGCGCATAATGCCGAGGCCTTGGTCGGCTCGAGCTCCAACGTCGTGCTCCAGATCCCTGGTGCCGATCCTTCGTCACCGCTGGGCCGCTCGCAGGCGATTGAGCTCCTGCGCCGCTACTTCCGGCCAGCTGAGGAGCGGGGCCTGGACGTGACAGCGATTCGGGAGGTCGAGCCGGGGAAGGGCTTCGTGGAGCTCACCCGCCGCTATGTCGTGGCGGGAACGACGGAATTGCGACACGAAACCTTGTTCCTGGGCTACCGGTTACAGGGGCGCGACTGGCGGCTCGTCGAACTGCGGAGTGCGCCGTAATTGATTGTGGTGCGGCCCCTTGCGTGAAGTTGAGACCCCGTCTATTGTTCACGACTCAGCCAGAAAATATTTCACTTTTCCGGAGCAGCCTGTTGAAGGTACGATCTAGCGTGCGCCCCATCTGCGAGCACTGCAAAGTCGTGACGCGTCGGGGCGTCATTCGCGTGATTTGCAAGCGTAACCCCAAGCATAAACAGCGACAGGGTTAGGGAGAGGCATGGCTCGTATTGCAGGCGTGGATTTGCCGCGCGACAAGAAAATCCAGTACGCACTTCCGTACATCTTCGGCATCGGTCCCAGCAACTCGGTCAAGATTCTCGCGGAGACGGGCATCAGCCCCGACGCCCGCGTGCGCGACCTGCGCGACGCCGAAGTCGCCCGGCTGCGGCAAGTGATCGAGCGGGACTACAAGGTCGAAGGCGCACTCCGGACCGAGATCGCGATGAACATCAAGCGGTTGATGGACATCGGGACGTACCGCGGCGGGCGCCATCGCAAGAATCTGCCGGTGCGCGGCCAGCGCACGCACACCAACGCGCGCACCAAGAAGGGACCGCGGCGCGCCATCGCGGGCAAGAAGAAGCCCGTGCTGAAAAAGTAGAGGCACATGGCCGACGCAAAACCAGACGCGAAGCCGGACGCGAAGCCGGACGCGAAACCGGACGTCAAACCAGACGCAAAACCAGCACCCGCTCGTGCGGCCGGTGGCGCCAAGCGCACCAAGAAGGTCGTCGAGGCTGAGGGCATAGCGCATGTGACCGCGACGTTCAACAACACGCTCATCACGATCACCGATCTGCAGGGCAACGCGATCACCTGGGGCTCTTCCGGCAAGGCCGGCTTCAAGGGCTCCAAGAAGTCCACGCCGTTCGCCGCGACCGTGGCCGCCGAACAGGCCGCGCGCGAGGCGTTGAACCTCGGGGTGAAGCGTGTGCACGTGCGCGTGCAGGGTCCCGGCTCAGGTCGTGAGTCCGCCATTCAGGCGCTCGCGAGCGCCGGGCTCCAGATCCGCTCGATTCGCGACGTGACGCCGATTCCGCACAACGGGTGCCGGCCGCCCAAGAAACGGCGGGTTTGACGCGTGGCTCGCTACACGGGTCCAGTGTGCAGGCTGTGCCGGCGCGAAGGCACCAAGCTGTTTCTTAAGGGCACGCGCTGCTTAACCGAGAAGTGCGCGGTCGAACGGCGCGCCTACGCGCCCGGCCAGCACGGCCAGTCGACCGGCCGGCGCCGCAAAGCATCGGAGTACGCCAAGCAGCTGCGTGAGAAGCAGAAGGTGAAGCGGATCTATGGGCTCTCCGAGCGCCAGTTCCGCAACATCTTCGAGCGCGCGCTCAAGGAGCCGGGCGTCACCGGTGAAGCGCTGCTCGTCGCGCTCGAGAGCCGGCTGGACAACCTGGTATACCGGATGGGCTTCGCGACCTCGCGCAAGCAGGCGCGCCAGCTCGTGCGGCATCGCCACATCCAGGTCAACGGCCGCATCGTGGACATTCCGTCGTACGTCGTGCGTCCCGGCGTCGAAGTGAAAGTCGCCGACGCGAGCAAAGAGCTCGTGCTGGTGAAGGTCGCCCTCGAGCAATTCACGCGGGGGCAGCCGGTTTCGTGGATTCAAGTCGATACCGATAAGGCGATGGGCAGAATGACGGAGCGGCCGACCCGCGACGCCATTCCGATCGCCGCACAAGAACAGTTAATCGTCGAGCTCTATTCCAAGTGATTACGACTCTTGATTTGACGGGGTTGGTCCGGCCGCATCTGGTCGAAATGACCAAGCGCGAGGACAACCCGAATTCCGCCGAGTTCCGACTCCAGCCGCTCGAGCGAGGCTATGGCTATACGCTGGGCAATTCGCTGCGGCGGCTGCTGCTCTCCTCGCTGCGCGGCGCCGCCGTCTGGGCGTTCCGCATCGACGGTGTCGTCCACGAGCACCAGACGATCCCGGGCGTCGTCGAGGACGTGCATCAGATCATCCAGCGCCTGAAACAGCTGACACTGGTGGTCGCGCCCGAAGTGGACGAGGCCGTGCTGCGGTTCAAGGTGGAGAAGGCGGGCCCCGTGTACGCGCGCGACCTCGAGCAGCACGGCTCGGTGACGATCGTGACCCCCGACCAGCTGCTCTTCACCGTGCAGGACGACCGGGACATCGCCGGCGAGCTGTACGTGAACAAGGGCCGGGGCTATGTCGAAGCCGAGCAGCATCCGGTGGATCGCACGCTCGCCGTCGACGTCGTCCGCGTGGACTCGATCTACAATCCCGTGCGGCGCGCCAATTTCACCGTGGCGGAGACGCGCGTCGGGCAGCGCACCGACTACGACCGGCTGACGCTGACGGTCGAGACGAACGGCACGATTTCTCCCGAGGACGCCGTGGCCTATGCCGCCGCGCTGGCGCAGGAGCACTTCCGCTTCTTCGTCGACTTCGGGAAGGTGCCGATCGTGACGGGCGAGCCGGCCGGCAACGGCGGCACTGAAGGGAGCCGGCTGCGGGAAGTGCTGAGTCGCGCGATCGACGACGCGGGATTGTCGGTACGGTCCGTGAACTCGCTCAAGAACTCGAACATCCGCACCCTCGGCGATCTCGTGCGCTACAAGGAAGACGATCTCCTGAAGGTCAAGAACGTGGGCGAGAAGGCGCTGGGCGAAATCGCCGAGCTGTTGCGCCGCGAGGGCCTGAATTTCGGCATGCAGCTAGAAGAGATGCCGGGCGGTGACATTCGCGTCATCGATCCCGGGACGGCGCCGCAAGCCCAGCTGACGGGAGCCGAGGAAGAGTAAATGCGTCACCGCGCCAAAGGCCGCCAGCTGTCGCGCACGGCCAGCCATAAGAAAGCGACGCTGAATAACATGGCGACGAGCCTCTTCATGCACGGCGGTATCCAGACCACCGAAGCGAAGGCGAAGGAGCTGCGTCCGTTTGCGGAACGGCTGATTACGCTGGCGCGTCGCGGCGATCTGCACGCGCGCCGGCTGGTCGAGCGGCGGCTCAAGGATAAGCAAGTCACGACCAAGCTGTTCGCCGAGATCGGCAAGCGGTTCGCCGCCCGGCCGGGAGGCTACACGCGCATCGTGAAGCTGGGCCATCGCGTCGGTGATGGCGCCGACGTCGCCCGGATCGAATTATTGAGTGAGTGAGAGCGCGCGACGGTGGGACGATCAAAACAGGGGGACCCGACGGGTCCCCCTTTTCACGAAGCCTTGGCCACCCGATTCGACTTGATGCATTGCGTGCAGACGCGGATGCGCCGGACGACGCCGTTCACCACGACGCGCACGCGCTGTAGGTTGGGGTACCAGCGCCGGGGCGTTTTGTTGTTCGCGTGGCTGACGTTGTGTCCCGTGATGGGACCTTTGCCACAAATCTCACACACTCGAGCCATAGTTCGATCCGACAATGAGTTCTAAGGGCGCCGCAAAGAGGCCTAAACCTAAACAGGCCACGCAGGCTCGACAACCCCGCAAGACTGCCGTGATCACCGGCGTCACGGGACAGGACGGCTCGTATCTCGCCGAGTTGCTGCTCGACAAGGGCTATGAGGTCATCGGCGTCGTGCGGCGCACCTCGCACGACTCCTACGAACGCATCGGCCATCTGCTCGACCGGGTCCACATCGTGGCGGCGGACCTCCTGGACCAGCATTCCCTGACGACGGTCATCCGCGACGCCAAACCCGACGAGGTCTACAATCTCGCCGCGCAGAGCTTCGTCCCGACTTCCTGGAACCAGCCGGTGCTGACCGGCGAATTCACGGCACTCGGCGTCACGCGCCTGCTCGAAGCGATCCGCCTGGCGCACCCCGAGGCGCGCTTCTACCAGGCAAGCTCGTCGGAGATGTTCGGTAAAGCCGTCGAGACGCCCCAGCGCGAGACGACGCCATTCTACCCGCGTTCGCCGTACGGCGTCGCCAAGGTCTATGGTCACTGGATCACGGTCAACTACCGTGAGTCGTACGGGATGTATGCGGTCAGCGGCATTCTCTTCAATCATGAGTCGCCGCGCCGCGGCCTCGAGTTCGTCACCCGCAAGGTCAGCGATGCCGTCGCGCGCATGAAGCTCGGCAAGGCGAACGAGCTCCGTCTCGGCAATCTCGACTCCGGCCGCGACTGGGGCTTTGCCGGGGATTACGTCGACGCGATGTGGCGGATGCTCCAGCAGCCGAAGCCAAAAGACTACGTCGTGGGGACCGGGAAGATGCACACCGTGCGGGACCTGTGCGCGGCGGCGTTCGGCCACGTCGGGCTCGACTGGAAGAAGCACGTGCAGGTCGACTCCCGGTTCGTCCGGCCTGCCGAAGTGGACACACTGCTCGCGGACGCGAGCCGGGCGCGGCGCGAGCTGGGCTGGGCGCCCCAAGTCAGCTTCGAGCAATTGGTCCAGATGATGGTGGATGCCGATTTGGAGCGGCTGGCGTGAAGGTCCTGGTGACCGGCGCGAACGGCTTTGTGGGACGAACCGTCGTCCGGCGGCTGCTCGCTGACGGCGCGAGCGTCATCGCCGCAGTCGGACCGGGGGCGTCCGGTGGCGCGGCGGCGCCGAATCTCACGAGCGTGTCGCTCGACCTCGCCAACGACGTCTCGATTCGCGAGTGTGTCTCGACGCCGGTCGACGCGGTGATCCACCTTGCCGCCATCGCGTTGAGTCGCGCAGCGGACCGCGATCCAGGGATGGCGTGGAGAATAAATGCCGAAGGAACGGCGAAACTCACGGCCGAGCTGGCTGCAGCCGCCGCGCGCTGGCAAACGCAGCCGGTCTTTCTCCTGGCGTCGACGGCCGACGTCTACGCGTGGCAACAACGACCTATTAAGGAAGAGGACTGCGTGCAGCCCTCCACGGCCTACGCGACGAGCAAGCTGGGCGCGGAGCTCGCCGCACGGCAAGTCGAGCGCTGCCGCGGATTGAAGGTCATCATCGCGCGGCCGTTTCTCCACTCCGGGGCGGGGCAGGATGAGAGCTTCTGGGTTCCGGCTCGGTGCAAGCTGCTGCGAATCGTGAAGCAGACTGGGGCGGTGGCGGTCCCGGTGGGCGATCTGACCGCGGTGCGGGACTTCCTGCACGTGGACGATGTCGCCCACGCCTATGCCCTGTTGTTGCAACGCGGCATGCCGGGAGAGGTGTACAACATCGCTTCTGGTCGAGCCGTCACGCTGGAGGAAATTCATGCGCGACTTGAGCAGCTGATCGGTATCACCCCGAAGCACGAGAGAGATGCCAGCCAGGTGCGCCGTGAGGCGCGGCCGTATCTGGTGGGTGACGCGGCGAAGCTGCGCGCGGCGACGGGCTGGAGCCCGCGCCGCACGCTCGACGATATCCTGCGAGACGTTCTCGATGCCCAAACGAACTGATCTCGCACGCATCCTCCTGCTCGGCTCGGGACCGATCGTCATCGGCCAGGCGGCCGAGTTCGACTATTCCGGAACGCAGGCGGTGAAGGCTCTGAAAGAGGAGGGTTACACCGTCATCCTCGTGAATTCGAATCCCGCCACGATCATGACGGACCCGGAGCTGGCCGATCGCACGTACATCGAGCCGGTGACGCCGGACTGGGTGCGCAAGATCATCGAGCGCGAGAAGCCGGATGCCCTGCTGCCGACGATGGGCGGCCAGACCGCGCTCAACGTGGCGATGGCGCTCGCGAACGACGGCACACTGAAGCAGCACAACGTCGAGCTGATCGGGGCCAATGCGCGTGCCATCCAGATGGCCGAAGATCGCGCCGAATTCAGCGCCGCGATGCAACGGATTGGCCTCGCGACGCCGTCGGGTCATACGGTGACGTCCGTGGCCGCGGCGCTGGAGGTCGTGCAAGAGCTCGGCTACCCCGCGATCCTCCGCCCGTCGTTCACGCTGGGCGGCACCGGTGGGGGCGTTGCCTATAATCGCGCCGAGTTCGAGGAGCTGGTGGAGCGCGCGCTCGAGCTGTCGCCGGTGCATTCGACCTTGATCGAGCGCAGCGTGCTCGGGTGGAAGGAATTCGAGCTCGAGGTGATGCGCGACGGCCGCGACAACGTGGTGATCGTGTGCTCGATCGAGAACCTCGATCCGATGGGTGTGCACACCGGCGACTCGATCACCGTCGCGCCGGCGATGACGCTCACCGACCGTGAGTACCAGCGCATGCGCGATGCGGCGATCGCGATCATTCGCGAGATCGGCGTCGAGGCGGGCGGCTGCAACATCCAGTTTGCCGTCAATCCGGCCGACGGCGAAATGCTGGTCATCGAAATGAACCCGCGCGTTTCCCGGTCCTCCGCGCTCGCGTCGAAGGCCACCGGGTTCCCCATCGCGCGCATCGGCGCCAAGCTCGCGGTCGGCTATACCCTGGACGAGCTGCCGAACGACATCACGAAGACCACGCCGGCCTCGTTCGAGCCGGTGCTCGATTACGTCGTCGTGAAAATGCCGCGCTTCGCATTCGAGAAGTTCCCGACGGCCGACTACCGGCTCACGACCCAAATGAAGTCCGTCGGCGAAGCGATGGCGATCGGGCGGACGTTCAAGGAGGCGTTCCAGAAGGGGCTGCGCGCGCTCGAAATCGGCCGGCCGGGATGGGTGCTCGGCGCGACGCCGGCGGACGACCGGCTCACGAGCACCTCGCCGGACGACCTGCGCGTCGCGTTGCGGACCGCGACGCCGGAGCGAATCTTCCAGATCAAACGCGCGTTCCAGGCGGGCCTCACCGTCGACGACATCGCCCAGGCCTCGGGCATCGATCCGTGGTTTCTCTACCAGCTCCAGGAGCTCGTGGATGCGGAACGGTGGTTCAGCGAACTCGCGCGCGTGGGGGCGGCGGAGCTGAAGCGGATGAAGCGGCTGGGGTTCTCCGACCACCAGCTCGCCGCGCTGCGCAACACCACGGAAGCGACGATTCGCGAGCAGCGCTGGAGCTTCGGGATTCACCCGGTCTACAAAACGGTGGATACCTGCGCCGGCGAATTCCCGTCCGCCACCCCGTATCTCTATTCATCCTACGACGAGGAGAACGAGTCCGAGCCGTTTGGGGAGCAGGGGATCGTGATCCTGGGGAGCGGTCCCAATCGCATCGGCCAGGGCGTCGAGTTCGACTACTGCTGCGTTCGCGCCGGCCTCGCGTTCCGCGAGCTGGGGTTCAAGACGATCATGATCAACTCGAACCCCGAAACGGTCTCGACCGACTTTGATATCTCCGACAAACTGTACTTCGAGCCGCTCACGTTCGAAGACGTTCTGGAGATCATACGTTGGGAGCGTCCCAAAGGTGTGGTCGTCCAGCTCGGCGGCCAGACGCCGTTGCAGCTCACCAAACCGCTCGAGGCCGCCGGCGTGACGGTGCTCGGCACCTCGCCGGACGCAATCGACATCGCCGAAGATCGCGAGCGCTTCGAGGAGCTGGCGGACAAGCTCGGGGTGAGGCAGCCACCCAATGGGATCGCGCGCTCCGTCGAGGAAGCGGTTGGCGTCGCGCAGCGGATCGGCTATCCGGTGTTGGTGCGGCCGTCGTACGTGCTCGGCGGCCGGGCGATGGAGATCGTGTATGACGACGGGTCGCTGCGCGATTACTTCGTCAAGGCGGCGCGCGTTGCCCCGGAGCACCCCGTGCTGATCGACCGATTCCTCGAAGACGCCTTCGAGGCCGACGTGGACGCCATCGCCGACGGCACACGCTGCGTGATCGGCGGCGTGATGCAGCACATCGAGGATGCCGGGGTCCATTCCGGCGACTCGGCGTGTGTCCTCCCGCCGTACTTGATCGGGGACGGGCAGGTCGAAGAGATGCGGCGGCACACCCAGGCCTTTGCCAAGGCCCTGAACGTCGTCGGCCTGCTCAATGTCCAGTATGCCATCAAAAACGGTGTGGTCTACGTCTTGGAAGTGAACCCCCGTGCCTCGCGCACCGTGCCGTTTGTGAGCAAGGCGACAGGAGTGCCGCTGGCGAAGCTCGCGGCGGCGGTCATCGCGGGGCGGACACTGGACGATTTGGGCGTTCCCGATGAGCTTCCCGTCGCCGGGGTCGCGGTCAAGGAGGCCGTGTTCCCCTTCACGAAGCTGCCCGGCGTGGATACCGTGTTGGGGCCGGAAATGCGGTCCACGGGTGAGGCGATGGGACTGGCCGACAGCTTCGGGATGGCATTCGCCAAGGCGCAGATTGCCGCGGACGGCAGCCTGCCGCTCGAGGGCACGATCTTCGTGACGGTGAATGACCACGACAAACCGACGGTGTTGCCCATCGCGCGCCGCTTTCACGAGCTGGGATTCCGCATCCTGGCGACCGAGGGGACACAGCGTTATCTCCGGGGCCGCGGCGTGCCGGCGGAGCGCGTCCTGAAAGTGCACGAGGGGCGGCCCAACGCGATCGATCTGATCGTGTCGGGCGAGGTGCAGTTGTTGATCAACACGCCGCTCGGGAAGTTCACGCAGGTGGATGACTACGCCATCCGACGCGCCGCGCTGGTGCACCGGGTGCCGTACACGACGACCATGTCCGCGGCGAGTGCCGCGTGTGATGCAATCATTGCGCTCCGCAGCCGGATCGGGAGCGTCAGGAGCCTACAGGAATGGCACGAAAGAGCGAACGGCGAAAGGTCGCCGACCGTCGGCGGGGGGCAAGTAGCGGCAGCAAAGGCGTAGCAAAACCGGCCGCCAAGCCCAAAGCCAAAGCGCCGGAGTCTCTGCCGCCGCCCGCGCCCAGAATCAAATTCCGCGGCAAGCTGCTCGAGAACGAGCCGCTGGCCCGCTACACCACGTGGCGGATCGGCGGGCCGGCCCGCTACCTCGCCCTGCCCGCCGACAGCGAGGATGTGGTCCGCGCGCTCGAGCTGGCGCAGGAGCGCGGACTGCCGTGGGTCGTCCTCGGGCTGGGCTCCAACGTGCTCGTGAAAGACGGCGGCTTCCCCGGCGTCGTCATCCGGATGGGGAAGGGACTCGACCGGTTCGAAATGAAGGGAGCGACAGCCATCGTCGGAGCCGGTATGCCGACTCCGATCCTGGCGCGCCGTACGGCGGAAGCGGGATTCGTCGGTGTCGAACGCTTCGTCGGCATTCCGGGCACCGTGGGCGGCGGGATTTACATGAACGCCGGGTGTCACGGCGCCGAGTTCGCGGAGATCGTGACGGAAGTGTCCGTGATGGATGCGCGGGGGAAAGTCAAGCAGCTGTCGCGTAAGCAGATCTCGTTCAAGTATCGCTCGAGCAACATCGACGGCCTCGTGCTCGAGGCCAAGCTCGTCCTCGGCGAGGAGTCTCCGGCCAAACTCAAGGAGCTCCAGGGAAAACTGTTTCGCTGGCGCAAGGCCGGCACGCCGTTCGATCTGCCGTGCTGCGGCTCGACCTTCAAGAATCCCAGCGGCATTACCAAGTCGGCCGGCATGCTGATCGACGAGTGCGGCTTGAAGGGATTTCAGATCGGTGGTGCGCAGGTATCCACGCTCCACGCCAACTACATCGTCAACAAGGGCACCGCGACCGCCAGCGACGTGCTCAAGATCATCGACCACCTCCGGAAGACGGTCGCCAAGAAGACGGGCATCACGCTGGAGCTCGAGTGCAAAATCATCGGCAACTGAACTACTTCGCGCACGAGTCGAGCTATGTCGACGAAGGAGCGATCGTCGGGAACGGCACCAAGATCTGGCACTTCTCGCATATCATGCCCGGGGCCGTGATCGGCGAGCGCTGCAATCTCGGCCAGAACGTCGTCGTGATGCCGGGCACGAGAATTGGCAACAACGTCAAGATTCAGAACAACGTCTCCATCTACGAAGGCGTGGAGCTGGAAGACGACGTCTTCTGCGGACCCTCCTGCGTGTTCACCAATGTGATGAATCCGCGCAGTCACGTGTCGCGCAAGAGCGAGTATCGACGGACGCTCGTGAAGCGCGGCGGCTCGATCGGTGCGAACGCCACAATCGTTTGCGGCGTGACGCTGGGCGAATACGCCTTCATCGGCGCGGGGGCGGTGGTGACGTCCGACGTTCCCGCCTACGGGCTCATGGTCGGTGTGCCCGCACGCCGCGTCGGGTGGATGTGTCAATGCGGTGAGCGGCTGCATCCAAGCGCGGGGCGTGCGGCGTGTGGCGCGTGCGGGGCCAGCTACGAAGAATCGGGGGGCGCGCTCCGGGTGACCAAACCATCGAAGGTGCGCGCATCATGAACGTCCCGATGCTCGATCTGGTCGCGCAGTACCACGCGATCAAGGACGAGGTGCTCCCCGCCATGATGAAAGTCATCGAGACGCAGCAGTTCATCATGGGCGCCTGGGTTCCGCAACTGGAAGCTGAAGTGGTGCGGCTCTCGCATGCCAGGCATGGGATCGGATGCGCGAGCGGCACAGACGCGCTGCTGCTGCCGCTCAAAGCGCTGAACCTGAAGCCGGGTGACGAAGTCATCACGACCCCCTTCACATTCTTCGCGACGGCCGGGACGATTCACAATGCCGGCGGCACGCCGGTGTTCGTCGACATCCAGCCCGACACGTTCAACATCGATCCAGCGGCTGTGAAGCGCGCGATCTCGCCGCGGACCCGGGCGATCATGCCGGTGCATCTGTACGGGCAAATGGCCGACATGCTCGAGCTGATCGCCATCGCGAAGACCAGAGGCCTCAAGCTGATCGAAGACGCCGCGCAGGCCATCGGCGCGCGGCGGAAGATCGACGGCGAATGGCGGATGGCCGGCGAGCTGGGCTGGGTCACCGGGTACTCGTTCTTCCCGAGCAAGAATCTCGGCGCCTGGGGTGACGCCGGGATGATCGTGACCTCGGACGACGCCGCCGCCGAGCGCCTCAAGAAGCTGCGACTGCACGGTGGTGCCAAGCAGTATCATCACGACGAAGTCGGGACGAACTCGCGCCTGGACTCACTCCAGGCCGCGATCTTGCTGGCCAAGCTGCCGCATCTGGCGGCCTGGTCGGCGCGGCGGCGCGAGCACGCCGCCTACTATACCAAGGCACTGGCGGACGTGCCGCAGGTCCAGCCGCCCGTCGTGGACCCCGCCAACGAGCACATCTTCCACCAGTACACGCTGCGCGCACAGCGCCGCGACGAGCTCGCGGCGCATCTCAAAAAGGAAGGGATCGGCCATGCGGTGTACTACCCGGTCCCGCTCCACCGCCAGCCGTGTTTCGCGCACCTCGGCTACAGAGACGGCAGCCTTCCCCACGCGGAACAGGCCGCGCGCGAAGCGATCTCGCTGCCGATCTACCCGGAGCTCACCCGCGCGCAGCTCGATCGCGTGATCGATGCCATCCGCGGATTCTATCGGTGAACCGGCTCAAGATCGGTGTAGTAGGGGCCGGTGCGTGGGGGCGCAATCACGTCCGCACGGTCGCCGGGCTGGCGGAAGGCGAGCTGACAGCAGTTTGCGACACCGATGCCAAGATCCGCGAACGGGTATCCCGGCAATACCCCGGAGCCCTCGTGACTGCCGACCTGGGGGCGTTGCTTGGGGCGGTGGACGCCGTGATCGTCGCCTCCCCGGCGGCGACCCATGCGTCCGTCGCGCGCCAGGTGCTCGAGGCGGGGAAGCCGGTCCTCGTCGAAAAGCCGTTTGCGCTCACGGTGCGGGACGCCGAAGCGGTCGCCAAACAGGGTGCGGAGCGGGGGATCCCGGTGCTGGCCGGTCACCTGCTGGTCTACCACCCCGCGGTCGAGCGGCTACGCGAGATGGTGCAGAACGGCGAGCTGGGCAAAGTATTCTATTTATATGGGCTCCGGGTGAACCTGGGGCAGGTTCGAAAGGACGAGAACGCACTCTGGAGCTTTGGACCGCATGACGTGTCCGTGGCACTCTACTTGCTTGGTGAGCAACCCGTTCGCGTGGCGGCCCAAGGGAAGAGCTACCTCCAGCCCGCCATCGAGGACGTGGTCTTTCTCACGATGGAGTTCGCGAGCGGCGTGCTGGCACACGTCCAGATGTCCTGGCTCGATCCCCACAAAGAGCGGAAACTGACGGTGGTAGGGGCCAAGAAAATGGTGGTATTTGACGACATGGAGCCGCGCGAAAAGCTGCGGATCTACGACAAGGGCGTGGACCGCCCCCCGGAGTACCGCTCGTTCGGCGAGAGCCTGGCCATTCGGGAGGGCGATATCTTCATTCCCCGTATCCCCGCCGTGGAGCCGCTCGCCGCCGAGCTGGCGCATTTCGTTCGGGCAGCCCAGGGTCGTGAGGCGCCGCGGGCGAGCGCGGAAGACGGCGTACGCGTGGTCCGCGTGCTCGAGGCCGCCTCGCGCTCCTTGGCCCGCGCTGGCGCTCCGGAGACACCATGACGGCGACAGCCGCAGCCCCCACGATGGTCGAGGCCCTGCTCGCGAAGGGAAAGGACCGGACCGCGGTCTTTGGCGTCGTCGGTCTCGGCTACGTCGGACTGCCGCTCGCGATGGAGCTGGTCCGCGCCGGTTACCGCGTGCTCGGCGTCGACGTGAACCCGCGCGTCGTCGACTCCCTCAACGCAGGCCGCTCGCATATTCAGGATGTCCCCGCGGCGACCGTCGCGGATGCCGTTCACGCCAAGAAGTTTTCGGCCACGGCCGATCTGACGCGGCTCAAAGAGCCGGACGTCATCTCGATCAGCGTGCCGACGCCGCTGTCCAAGACCAAAGACCCCGATGTGAGCTATGTGCTCGCCGCGACCGAATCGGTGAAGCGCGCCCTGCGCAAGGGACAGCTGGTCGTGCTCGAGTCCACGACCTATCCCGGCACCACGCGCGAACTGGTCCTGCCGGCGCTCGAATTGACGGGCCTGAAAGTCGGCGCAGACTTCTTCCTCGCGTTTTCGCCGGAGCGCGTGGATCCGGGCAACGAACGCTTCAATACCCGCAACACTCCCAAGGTCGTGGGTGGCATTACGGCCAACTGCTTGAAGGTGGCGATGGCGCTGTATCAACCGGCGATCGATACGCTGATCCCGGTTTCGTCGCCGGAAGCGGCCGAGCTCGTGAAGATCCTCGAGAATACCTTCCGCAGCGTCAACATCGGGCTCGTCAATGAAATGGCGATCGTGTGCGACAAGCTCGGCGTGGATGTCTGGGAGGTGATCGAAGCCGCCGCCACGAAGCCGTTCGGGTTCATGAAATTCACGCCGGGTCCGGGCGTGGGCGGCCACTGCATCCCGCTCGACCCACACTACCTCGCCTGGAAGATGCGCACGCTGAACTACAAGACGCGGTTCATCGAGCTGGCCGGCGAGCTCAACGCGGAAATGCCCGTATTCTGGGTCGCCAAGGTGGTGGACGCGCTCAACGACCAGGGCAAAGCCGTGCGCGGCAGTCGCGTGCTGCTGCTCGGCGTTGCGTACAAGAAGAACATCGACGACATCCGCGAGAGCCCGGCGCTCGACGTGATCCGGCTGCTGCACCAGCGCGGCGCGCAGGTGTCGTACCACGATCCCCATGTGCCGATGTTGAAGGAAGAAGGCATCTCGCTGAGCTCGGTGGCGCTCACGCCCGAAACACTGCGCGCCGCGGACTGCGTCATGATCATCACCGATCACGATGCCGTGGATTATCAGTCCGTGAAGCGACACGCGCGGGCGACGGTGGACACGCGCCACGTGCTGGCGCGTGAGCGCAAGGGAGAGCGGACGTGAAGGTCGCCGTCGTCGGCACGGGGTACGTGGGCCTCGTGGTGGGTGCCTGCCTCGCGGAGACGGGCAACGAGGTGATCTGCGCCGACGTCGACGCCGCCAAGATCGGCTCGCTCAAGCAGAATAAGCTCCCCATCTACGAGCCGGGGCTCGAGCCGATGGTCGTGCGCAATCAGCGCGACGGCCGCCTGACGTTTACGACGAACGTCGGGGAAGCCGTCGAGCGGTCGGAAATCGTGTTTATCGCCGTGGGCACGCCCCCGGACGAAGATGGCTCCGCCGATCTGCAACACGTGGTCGCTGTCGCGCGCACGATCGGCGACCATATGAACGAGCCCAAGGTCGTGATCACCAAGAGCACGGTGCCCGTGGGAACGGCGGAAAAGGTTCGCGCGGAAATCGCGGGGCGGGCCCGGAAGCCGTTCCACGTGTGCTCGAATCCCGAGTTTCTCAAGGAAGGCGCGGCGGTCGAAGACTTCATGAAGCCCGACCGCGTGGTTGTGGGCGTGGACTCGGACGAAGCCGCGAAGGTCATCGAGGAGCTGTACGCTCCCTTCGTCCGGACCGGCAATCCGCTCATCGTCATGGACATTCCGTCCGCGGAGATGACCAAGTACGCCGCCAACGCGATGCTCGCGACACGGATTTCATTCATGAATCAGATCGCGCGCCTGTGCGAAGCGGTGGGCGCGAACGTGACGCATGTCCGCCGCGGCATGGGCAGCGACCGCCGCATCGGACCGGCGTTTCTGTTTCCGGGTCCCGGATACGGTGGATCGTGTTTTCCCAAGGACGTCAAGGCGCTGGTTCGGACTGCGACTGAGCGCGGCGTGCCGGTCGACATTCTCGATGCGGTCGAAAAGGCGAACGAAGCGCAGAAACGGGTGCTCTTCGAGAAGCTGCACCGCCATCTGGGTGATCTGCACCAGCGGACGATCACCGTGTGGGGCCTCGCCTTCAAAGCCGAGACGGATGACGTGCGCGAAAGCCCGGCGCTCGTGCTGATCGAAGCGCTGCTCTGCGCTGGCGCCAAGGTGCAGGTGCACGACCCCGCCGCGATGAAATCCGCGGCGCGCCAGCTCGGCAGTCGCGTTCAGTATGCCGAACACGCCTACGATGCGCTGAACGGCGCCGACGCCCTCGCGATCGTCACGGAGTGGCTCGAGTACCGCAACCCCGACTTCGCCCGCATCAAGAGCCTCCTGAACCGGCCGCTGATCGTGGACGGACGGAATCTGTACGATCCCGTCAAACTGGGCCGGCTCGGCTTTACCTACGACAGCATCGGCCGCCAGCTCGCATGCGCGTCCTCGTAACGGGCGCCGCCGGGTTTCTCGGCTCACATCTCGTCGACAAGTTCCTGGCCCTCGGCTACGAGGTGTTGGGGATGGACAATCACATCACGGGGAACCCGACCAACCTGGAGCATCTCGCCACTCATCCCAAGTTCCGCTTCGCCAATCAGGACGTGACGCGCTACATCGAAGTCGAAAGCCCACTGGACGGCGTGCTCCACTTCGCGAGCCCGGCCAGTCCGGTGGACTACCTCGAGCTGCCGATTCAGACGCTCAAAGTGGGTGCGCTGGGCACCCACAAGGCACTGGGACTCGCGCTGGCCAAGGGGGCGCGCTTCCTCCTGGCGTCCACGTCTGAAGTCTACGGGGATCCGCTCGTCCACCCGCAGCCGGAATCGTACTGGGGCAACGTCAACCCGGTCGGGCCGCGCGGCGTCTACGACGAGGCGAAGCGCTTCGCCGAAGCGCTCACCATGGCCTACCACCGCTTCCACCATCTCGACACGCGGATCGTGCGCATCTTCAACACCTACGGTCCGCGGATGCGGCCCAACGATGGACGCGTCGTGTCGAACTTCATCGTCCAGGCGCTGCGCGGGGCGTCGCTCACCGTCTACGGTGACGGCTCGCAAACCCGCTCGTTCTGCTATGTGGACGACTTGATCGAAGGCATCGTTCGGCTGTTCGAGCGGGGCACCCCCGAGCCGACCAATATTGGTAACCCGCACGAATTCACCGTCCGCCAGCTCGCCGACTCTGTCCTGCGGCTTACGGGCAGCAAGAGCACGATCGTGCAACGGCCGTTGCCGATCGACGATCCGCGCGTGCGCCAACCCGACATTTCCTACGCCCGGCGGACGCTCGCGTGGGAGCCAACAGTCAGTTTGGAGGACGGCCTGCGTCGCACGATCGAGTACTTCAGCGGTGTGGTGACGCGGGAGCGGGCGGCGGCGACTTGATGCAACGGGTTCTGGTCACCGGCGCAGCCGGGTTCATCGGTTCCCATGTGAGTGAAGCGTTGATCCGGCGGGGCTACGAAGTGGCCGGCGTGGACAACTTCGATCCGTTTTACGCGCGCGAGGTGAAGGAGCGCAACCTAGCCGGCCTGCGGGCGCGCCCCGAATTCCAGTTCGTCGAGGCGGACGTGGCGCGCGATCCCCTACCGCTGGACGGGGTCGGCGCAGTGATCCACCTGGCCGCCAAACCCGGCGTCCGCCCTTCGCTCGAGGATCCGGCGTCGTACATGGAAGCCAACGTGACCGCGACGGCGCGCCTGCTTGACGCGGCGCGGCGTATCGGGTTGAACCGGATCGTGTTCGGCTCGTCGTCATCGGTGTACGGCAACGCGACCCCGGTACCGTTTGCGGAGGACCAGGCGGCCGTCGCGCCGATATCCCCATACGCCGCGAGCAAGCGGGCCGGGGAATTGCTCGCCCACGCCTTTGCGCATCTCTATCCGCTCACGATCATCTGCGTGCGGTTGTTCACGGTCTACGGGCCGCGGCAGCGCCCCGATCTGGCGATCCATAAGTTCACCGATCTGATCGCCCGGGACCGGCCGGTGCGCATGCACGGGGATGGGTCGAGCGAGCGTGACTACACCTATATTACCGACTGTCTGGACGGGGTCCTGGCGGCGCTGGACTGGACGTCGGCCGCGGTCCCCGGGACCATCGAGACGGTCAACCTGGGCGGGGGCGAGCGAGTGCGCCTCGACCGCTTGATCGCCCTGATCGCCACGGCGCTGGGTCGGGAAGCGCGTATCGAGCGCCATCCCGATCAACCGGGCGACGTGCGGCTCACGGATGCCGATCTAGCCCACGCCGGCCGCGTGCTGGGCTTCAAGCCGCGCGTCGGGATCGAGGAAGGGATTCGCAAGTTCGTCGACTGGTACGAGGAGATTCATGGACGTCAGTCCCGAGCGTCTAGTCGAGCAGGCTAACGAACGCTTTCAGCTGCAGGACTATTACGGCGCGATTCATCTCCTCGAGGAGGTCATCGCGACGGGCCGCGCCTTTGCGGACGCGCATCATCTGCTGGGACTCTCGTACTCACTCGCCGGCCAGCCCGACAAGGCGTTGGAGCAGCTCGATCGCGCCCTGGCGCTCAATCCGAACTATATCGAGGCCTTGATTCATCGGGCGCTGGTGCTGAACGAGCTGGGGCGCGAAGTGGAAGCGAATGCCGTGCTGCGACGCGCCCGGCAGGTCACCTCGGCGCGGCGCGGCGGCTTCCACGGCCACGTGGCGGCGAAGCTGGCGAACCAGCATGCCGTGCTCGGCCAGGCCTATCTCGAAGCGGGCGGTCTGAACGAAGCCATCGCGCAATACGAAGAGGCCCTGAAGCTGGGCCCGGACTTTCACGATCTGCGCTATAAGCTGGGACGCCTCTTGCTCGAGGCGGGGCGTGCGCTGGATGCGCACGGGCATTTCCAAATCATTGTGCGCGAGCGGCCCTCCTTCCTCGACGCCGCGGCGATGCTGGGGCTGGCGTGCTATCTCGCGGGCGACGGGCTGGCAGCGCGGGCCGTGTGGGAGGAGCTGCGCGCCCGGCGGCCCGAGGATCCGCGGGTCGAAGCCTACCTGGCGCTGCTGTCGCGCTCCGACGTGACACCAGTCCCCGCGGGCGCGAACGCCGAACCGAACGATGCCCCTGCCCTCGCGCAGCGAAAGAAGAAAAAGAAGTGAGACGATTCACGCCGGTCCTGTTGGTCGTGGCCCTGGCCTGCACACGTTCAGCGGCCAATCATGAAGAGCTCGGCGATCGCGCGTATGCCGCCGGCTCGTATGTCGATGCGCTCGCGGAATACCAGTTGGGCCGCAAGGCGAACGCCTGCAGCGCGGACCTGCTGGCGAAGGCTGGCGCCGCCGCGATGCACGCCGAGGACTACGAGCTGGCGGCGGAATCCTATCGCGCACTCGCCAAGCGCGATCGCTCGCGGGCCGACGAAGCGGCCGACGGCCTGGATCGCGTGGCTCGCGCCGCGCTCGCCGCCAATGATCGCACGGCGCTCGCCAGCGCCCTGACGGGACTGCGTGAGGTCGCCCCGCGCCGCCCCCTGGGTCGCTACGTCGTCCTGGCCGCCCTCGACGCCGTGGACCGCGGCGACACCGCCGAGGCGCGCGCGCTGTTGCCGGTCGCGGCGGCGTCCGCAGTCGACGCGGCCCGGGCGGACTCGCTACTGTTCGTATACGGGATAACGCTCGCGCGGGTCCGGGAGTGTAGTACCGCCGTGCGAGTGTTCGAGGGCGTCATCCGGCGACAACGGGCCGCGGTGGTGGTCGAGTCCGCTCGGGAAGGGTTGGGGCTGTGCGCGCTCGTCGAAGGACAGATCGCGCTCGAGCAGGGACGTCCCACCGATGCGGAGGGCTGGTTTCGTCGCGCCACCGCGCCGGGCGCGTCTCCGGATGTCGTCCGGGGCGCGTTCCTGGGTCTCGGCGACGTGCGGCTCGCGCAGGGGGACATCGCCGGTGCGATGGAGAGCTACCAACAGGCGCTCGCGGGCGGGACGCCGGGCGACACGATTTCGCAACGGGCGCAGGAAAAGCTCAACGCATTGGGAAAGGCTGAACCGGAATGAGGCTGCAACAGGCGATCGGTGTACTGGCGCTGGGCATCGCGCTGAGTGGCCTGGCGGCGTGCCACCACGGCCTGCGGCTGGCGCCGGTCGTGCCACCGAATGTGCAGCTCGCGCGCGCCATGGATCTGTTTCACCATGGCGATTTTCGGCGCGCCGAGGCGATTCTGCAGCGGCTGACGTTCGATCTCGAGCCAGGCGACCCCACCCTCCCGCAGATCCGCTACTACATGGCGGAGTGCTCGTTCCAGATGGGCGACTACGTCCAGGCCTCCAGCGATTTCCGCAAGGTGTCCGACGAGTTCTCAACGACGGAGTACGCGCCGCAGGCGCTGCTCAGGGCAGGCGACGCGAATCTGCGGCTGTGGCACCGCCCCGAGCTCGATCCGGCGTACGGGGAGACGGCGCTGGCGATTTATCAGGAGCTGGCCGGGCGCTTCCCCGACAGTGACGCGGCGGCGCGCGCGCGCCCGCACGTGAAGCGCCTCGAGAATCAGTTCGCGGAGAAGACGTACAAGACGGGCATCTTCTATCTGCGGCGGAAGGCCTTCGATTCCGCGATCATCTATTTCAAAGACGTGATCGCCAATTTTCCCAACTCGGCGCGTGCGCCGGACGCGTTGCTGCGATTGGTCGATAGCTATCGCGCGATCCGGTACACGCAGGAGCTGGACGAGACGTGCGAGCACCTGCGGCGCTTCTATCCCAACGCCAAGGGCATCGACCGGAGCTGTCCCGCCGTCGCCGACTCCAGCGCGAAACCGTCCACACCGTCGACGCCCGCGAATCACTGACCGGCGTGAGCGGCAGCGGGCCGGCGGGGCGGGCGCTGTTCGGGGGCTCGTTTGACCCCGTGCATGTCGCACACCTGATCGTCGCGGAAGCAGCGGCGGACGCGCTGGGCGTTGCCGTACACTTCCTCCCCGCGCGCGAGCAGCCGTTCAAACGCGCCGCCCACCAAGCCACTGCCGAGCAGCGAGCGGAAATGCTGGAGCTGGCCGTCGCCGGGAATCCCCGCCTGGGGGTGGAGCGTATCGAGCTGGGGCTGGCGACGCCTTCGTACACGGTGCGGACGCTTCGCGCGTTGAGCGAAGCACGGACAGGGGGGAACCGCTTCACGTTACTGCTGGGGGCGGATGCTGCGCGCGATCTTGCGGATTGGTGGGAAGTCGAAGCGCTTCCGGCACTTGCCGATGTCGTTGTCTTCGCCCGGCCGGGCGCGAGCGTGGTCCGACACCCCCTGATTACGGGGGTCATTCCGGTTCCCTCGATCGACGTGTCCGCCACCAAAGTGCGCGAGCGCGTCAAAGAGGGACGTTCCATTCGATATTTAGTGCCCGACTCGGTGCGCGAATACATCGAGGCGCACGGGCTGTACCGCTAGAGGTGTAATGACCAATCGCTGGTTTACAAAAATCTTTGGGACGCGGTTCAACCGCGAGTTGAAGCGCATCCAGCCGATCGTGGATGCGATTCACCAGCATGAAGCGCGTCTCAAGGACCTTGCCGACGCCGACCTCCAAGCGCAGACCGGCAAGTTCCGCGAGACGATCGCGCAACGCACCGGTGCCCTGCAGGCCGAGGTCGAGCGCCTCAAACAGGCAAAGCACGATTGTCCCGATCCCGCCGAGCGGGCGAACCTCGGCGATCAACTGAGAAAAGTCGAGCAATCGTTCGTGAGCGAGCTGCAGCGTACGCTGGACGACTTGCTGCCCGAGGCGTTCGCAACGGTGCGGGAGGCGTCGCGCCGGCTCCTGGGGAGCGATGTCGTCGTCACGGCACACACCCTGAGATGGGACATGGTGCCCTATGACGTGCAGCTTATCGGCGGGATCGTGCTGCACCAGGGCAAAATCGCGGAAATGGCGACGGGCGAAGGAAAGACCCTCGTCGCCACGCTGCCGCTCTACCTGAACGCGCTCGCGGGCCGCGGTGCGCATCTCGTCACGGTCAACAACTACCTGGCGCGCCGCGACTCGCAATGGATGGGGCACCTCTTCAAGTGGCTCGGCGTCACGGTCGGATGCATCGACGACACCCAGCCTGGCACCCCCGAGCGCCGCGCCGCCTACCGATGTGACATCACCTACGGCACGAACAACGAGTTCGGGTTCGACTACCTGCGCGACAACATGGTGGGGAACCTGGAGCAGCGGGTTCAGCGCGGGCACGTCTATGCGATCATCGACGAAGTCGACTCGATTCTAATCGACGAGGCGCGGACGCCGCTCATCATCTCCGGTGCCGTCGGCACCGAGTCCGACGAGAAATACGCGCAGTTCAACGCCCAGGTTGTGCAGCTGGTTCGCAAGCAGACCGCGATCGCGAACGACCTGATCGCCCGAGCCGAGCCGCTGCTGGCGAATCCGGATACGAACTACGAGGGCGCGAAGCTGCTGTACAAGGCCCAGCTCGGCATGCCCAAGAACAAGAAGCTGCTCAAGCTGCTCAACGAGCAGGGTGTCAAACACCAGGTGCAGCGCGTCGAGCTGGACCGCCTGGCCGACCGGAAATTGCCCGCGCGCGATCAGAAGATGCGCGACGTCGAGGACGATCTCTATTTCGTCATGGACGAGCGCGGCCGGTCCGTGCACCTGACCGACAAGGGCGTCGAGACGATGTCGCCGCAAGATCCGACGCTGTTCGTCGTGCCCGACATCTCCCATGCGGTCCACGAAGTGGACCACGACCCGGATCTTTCGCCGGCCGAGAAGATCGAGCGCCGCCGCGCCGTGGAGGCGGAGTACGCGGCCAAGAGCGAGACGCTGCACATCATTCACAAACTGCTGCAGGCGCACGCGCTCTACGAGAAGGATGTCGAATACGTCGTCCAGGACGCGCAGGTGTTCATCGTGGACGAATTCACCGGCCGGCTCATGCATGGGCGCCGCTGGTCGGACGGCCTGCACCAGGCGGTCGAGGCGAAAGAGGGCGTGAAGGTGCGTGAGGAGTCGCAGACGCTCGCGACCATCACGATCCAGAACTACTTCCGCATGTACGAGAAGCTCGCCGGGATGACGGGCACCGCCGAGACCGAGGAAACGGAGTTCCACCAGATCTACAAGCTCGAGGTCGTCGTCATTCCCACGAACCGGCCGGTGCGGCGCGTGGACAAGCACGATCTCGTCTATAAGACGCGTAAAGAGAAGTACGACGCGATCATGGAGGAGATCGAGCGGCAGCATAAGCGCGGCCTGCCGATCCTGGTGGGAACCACCAATGTCGAGGTTTCGGAGACGCTGTCGCGCTTATTGAAACGGCGCGGCCTGAAGCATGAAGTGCTGAACGCCAAGTACCACGAGCGCGAGGCGGAAATCGTCGCGCAGGCGGGCCAGCCCGGCTCGATCACGATCGCGACCAACATGGCCGGCCGCGGGACCGACATCAAACTCGGTCCGGGCGTCAAGAAGTGTCAGGTGTGCGGCATCAAGTCGCGCGAGGCGCCGTTCGGGCAGCTCGTCGAGAAGCCGGACCTGAGCCCCGAGAAGATCAAGGAGCTCAAGTGCAACGAGGACCCCCCGTGCGGCCTCGTTATCGTCGGGACGGAGCGACACGAGGCACGGCGCATCGACCGCCAGCTGCGCGGCCGCTCGGGACGCCAGGGCGACCCGGGGCAGAGCATCTTCTATCTCTCGCTCGAAGACGACCTGATGCGCCTCTTCGGATCCGACCGCATCGCCCGCATCATGGACCGGACCGGTGCCGAGGAAGGGGAGGTCATCACCCATCCGTGGGTGACGGCGGCGATCGGCCAGGCCCAAAAGCGGGTCGAGCTGCAGAACTTTCAGGCCCGCAAGAAGCTGCTGCAGTTCGACGATGTCATGAACCAGCAGCGCGAAGTGATTTACTCGCAACGGCTCTACGCGCTCGAAGGCGGTGAAGAGCTGAAGGCCGAGGCACAGCGCATGATCGACGCGGCCGTCGAGAAGCTCGCCGACAGTCTCATCGCGGACTACGACGATCCCGGCCAGTGGGACCGGGCGCTGATCGAAACCGAGTTCCTGCAGAAGTTCATGGTTTCAGTTCCTGGCGTCAGCGATCCCGCGGTAGTGAGGAATCGTGAAGAGTTGGTGCGTGCGGCCCAACAGACGGGTCGTGAGGCGTTCCAGGAGAAGCTCGCCTATCTCCGCGATGTCGAAACCAAGGTCGGCGCCGCGAACCTCGCCGAGCAAGCGTTGTCGCACGTGACTCTGGGCGTGATCGACGAGAAATGGAAAGATCACCTGTACGATCTCGATCAGCTCCGCGAAGGCATCTACTACCGCGCCTGGGGCCAGAAAGACCCGCTCGTCGAGTACAAGCAGGAAGCCTTCGATATGTTCATGGGTCTGATGCACGATCTGCAGACGACGTTCGCGGAGCGGTGGCTCAAGCTGCAGATCGAGATCGGTCCTCCGCCTGGTGGACCTGGGGGGGGCCCAGGTGGGCAGCGGCCACCCAGCCGCGGCGTCACCGGGCCCGCTGGCGGGCTCCCCGGTCCGAGCCGCCGGCCAACGCCGATGGTGGCGTCGAAGCCGTCCGCCGACGGTCTCGTCA